>ERZ779890.249-NODE-249-length-61626-cov-27.714817_pt1 | contig 61626 bp, 51 predicted proteins | sample MGYA00511553_ERZ779890 | MGnify/ENA primary metagenome ERZ779890 (study PRJEB29588, sample SAMEA2152064) | human gut metagenome | biome: human gut; feature: human-associated habitat; material: faeces | place: Denmark | collected 2008/2010 ... | reverse complement strand
GCCACGGCTGCCGCCGAGCCGCCCGAGCTGCCGCTGCACCGCCGCCACACGCTCGCCGCTGCACCCGAGGCACATTGCGAGCGCCCGGCCGCCCGTGAGCGACACGATGAGCGCCAAAAGTGCAAGCTCCGCCGCCAAAACCGCCGTCACACGCCAGAGCGTGCGTGTTTTTTCGTCCGTTTTTATCGCCCCCCGATTATATTTTAAAAGCGCATCCCGCATTTATGCCGGGTTAAAAAATTACCTCTTGACAAATCCAAAGAAAAGGGCTAAAATATCTATAGAACAAATGTTCGACAGACAAATTTGGAGATGACAAGAGTGGAAAGAGCGGTTTTGCACTGCGATTTGGATAATTTTTTTCGAGCGTCGAGGGCATATCCTACCCGCCTTGCGAGCGTTGACGGCATACGCGCAAAATACGGCAAGCGCTCCGTAACGAGGGCTTCACTGATGAATTGCGGGGCTGCGGCATCGAGAGGAATAGGATTTTCCGGCGAATAAAGCACAATATATTGGGATATAAAAAATATTTGTCACTATTAACAAAAATATTTTAACCAAACAGCAAAAAAGTTGTTGACAAAATTCAAAAATTAGCTTATTATTATTCGTAAGAGGATTTTGAGAGGTTCAGCAATGCCGGAAAACGCTCTGAGAGATATGGATGAAAATGAGCTTGCGGCGCTCGCTGCGGCTGGCAACGACGAGGCCATGGCAATGCTCATTGCTACCGTCATGCCCATTGCCAAGGCAAAGGCGGCCGGTTTCGCTCAGGTGCGTATCTCTGATGAGGATCTGGTGCAGGAGGGTATGCTCGGCTTCCTCGAGGCGGTCAAGAAGTTTGACCCGTCCAAGAGCGTGCCGTTCAAGGCCTACGCCTCGGTCTGTATCAAGAACCGCATGATAAATGCGTTCAACAGGAATAACAGCGCGGCGAATTCCCCGCTGACCGGCGCAGTGCCCATTGACGATGAGCAACTTACCGACCACGCCTCAAATCCCGAAAATATTATCGACGAAGCGGCCGCCCCCGCGAAGCTGTGGCGGATAGTGGACAGCGCCCTTTCGGTCTATGAGCGCCGAGTGCTCGACCTCATGCTGGAGGAGAAGAGCTATGCCCAGATCGCCGAGATCCTCGGCACGAGCGCAAAGTCAGTCGATAACGCCGTGCAGCGTATACGTAAAAAGATACGCTCAAAGCTGTAAAATGGCTCTCAGAGCTTAATATGCCCCCGTAGCTTAAAGCAGAGCGTTGTTCATCAAAGGTGGCGGTGCGATTCCGCCCAAGGGCGAAAAATTTTTTCAAGCGAGGTTAACTATCATGTACGAAGACAAAACTCTCATCTGCAAGGAATGCGGAAACGAATTCGTTTTCACGGCCGGTGAACAGGAGTTCTACGCCGAGAAAGGTTTCGTAAACGAGCCCCAGCGCTGCAAGGCTTGCCGCGACGCACGCAAGAACGCTACCCGCGGAGAGCGTGAGTGGTTTGAGGCTACCTGTGATTCCTGCGGTGGAGTTGCTAAAGTTCCCTTTAAGCCGCGTGAGGACAGACCTGTTTATTGCAGCGAGTGCTTCGCAAAGAAACAGCAGGAAGAAGCATAAGCTTACCTATATTTATGCTTAAAAGAGAGCCTTCCCGAAAGGGAAGGCTCGTTCCTTTTTAAATGATTTTTGCGTCCTCGACGTCCTGAGAGTTACAATAAAAAATCGGTTTTACAACGGTAGGGGCGAACTGTGTTCGCCCGCCGGAATTTGCACAGCACCATAATATGAAACTGTCGCCCGCCTCTTAGGCTCCCTCCTGAGGGAGCTGTCCGTAGGACTGAGGGAGTTTTGTTGAAAAATAAGTATTCCGCCTACGCACACCTCATCCGTCTCGCGGGCTTGACAGTTTTATGCGGGCGAACACAGTTCGCCCCTAACGTTATTATATTTACACTTCGGTTTTGCTCATGGGATGCCGAGGACGTCATCCCCTACGATTGGACTTAGATTATTTTCTTTTATTATCAACAATAATTTACTTTTAACATTACCCGGCAATCCTCAGTCGCTCCGCGACAGCTTATTTCAAAAGGAGCCCATAACTGCAAGCTATCAGACAAGTCCAAGCCCCCGCCGAAAAGGCGGGGGCGTTTGCGTTCATGCGGTCAACAATTCAGCTCTTCAAGCAATGCGGGGAAGATGCCGAGGGAGCGGCGCAGGATGCCGTGCATTTGCGCTATCGCCACGCCGTAATTCGTCATCGGAGTGCCGTCTGTTTCGGCTCTTTCGAGGCGTGAGAGCATCTCGCGCCCGTTCAGCATACAGCCGCCGCAATGAATCACAAGGGCGTATTTTGAAAGCTCGTCGGGAAATTCGCCGCCCGAGGTGAATTCAAAATTCAGCGCCTTGCCCGTGTATTTGCCGAGCCATGCGGGCAGCTTGACCGTGCCGATATCGCCGCATTGGCGGTGGTGGGTGCAGCCCTCGGAGATGAGTACGGTGTCGCCGTCGTTCAGCCTGTCGAGCGCCGCCGCCCCATGCACGAGGCTGCGCAGCTCGCCTTTATAGCGGGCAAAAAGTATAGAAAACGAGGTCAGCGGGATATCCTCCGGCACTATGCGGCTGACCTCGCCGAACGCCTGCGAATCGGTGACTACCATTCTCGGCGCTTTTCCGACTGTTGCGAGCACGGCGGGGAGCTGCGGCACTTGGGTCACGACGCAGAATGCGGCGTTATCGAGGATATCTCTTATCATCTGCTGCTGCGGCAGGATCATGCGCCCCTTTGGCGCCGAGCCGTCGATGGGCGTGACGAGAATTATCAGGTCGCCCTCGCTTATCAGGTCGCCGATGAGCTGCTTCGGCTGCTCCGCACGGGCGGCGAGCCTGCCTATCATCTCTTTCAGCTCATAGATATTCGTGCCGTCTGCGGCGCTGACATAGATCCCGCCCTCGGGCGCTTTCGGCAGCTCGGGCAGCAGGTCGCACTTGTTGAATGCGATGATATACGGTATGTTTCGCGCTTTAAAAAGCTCACAAAGCTCTTTTTCGGCGGGCTGCAACCCCTTTGATGAATCCGTGACGAGCACTGCGATATCCGCCTTGCCGAGCACCTGCCTTGCCCGCTTAACCCTCATCTCGCCGAGGGCGCCCTCATCGTCAATGCCCGGCGTGTCGATTATCACAACGGGGCCGAGCGGCAGCAGCTCCATTGCCTTCTGCACGGGGTCGGTCGTCGTGCCCTTTATATCGGAGACGAGCGAGAGCTTCTGACCCGTGACGGCGTTGACAACGCTCGATTTGCCCGCGTTGCGAAGCCCGAAAAAGCCGATGTGAATCCTCTCGGCGGATACTCTGTCGTTAAGTCCCATATTTTCACCTCGTCAAAATCTGAAATCTCTGCGGTCGGAGGCCTTGATGGCCTCTATGTTCTGAGCCGCAATCTGCCTGACCTTATCCTTGGGTATCTTTTTGAGCTCGCGCTCTATCAGCTCGAAGCCGACTTTCTTTGTCTCCTCTGAGGCGTAGTCCACAAGGTACTCCGTCAGGGTCATAAGGGCGTTCGGGTGGCAGCAGTTGAGGATCTGGCCGTTTTTGCACAGGCTCATAAAGCGGTCGCCCGTGCGCCCCTCTCTGTAGCAGGCGGTGCAGAATGACGGGATATGATCCTTCTCCATGAGCCATCTGACCACCTCGTCGAGCGTGCGCTGGTCGGAGACGTCGAATTGCTCGGAATCGTGCGGGCGCTCCTCCTCGGTGTAGCCGCCGACGGAGGTGCGTGAGGCGCCGCTTATCTGTGAAATGCCGTATTCAAGCGCCCTGCCCCTGACCTGCTCGCTCTCGCGGGTGGAGATTATCATGCCGGTGTAGGGCACGGCGATGCGGATGCAGGCGATTATCTTGGCAAAAAGGTCGTCCGATATGCCGTTGTCGAATACGTCGGGGTCGATATCGTCGGCGTGCTTGACCCTCGGCACGCTTATCGTGTGCGGTCCCACGCCGTGGACGGCTTCAAGATGCTCGGCGTGCATGAGCAGCCCCGCAAACTCATATTGATAACCCTCGAGCCCGAAGAGAACGCCCAGACCGACGTCGTCTATGCCGCCCTCCATGGCTCTGTCCATTGCCTCGGTGTGGTAGTCATAGTCGTGCTTCGGCCCTGTCGGGTGCAGCTCGAGGTAGCTTTTTTTATTGTAAGTCTCCTGAAAGAGAATGTATGTGCCGATGCCCGCCTCCTTTAGCCTGCGGTAATTCTCGACCGTGGTGGCGGCAATGTTGACATTCACCCTGCGGATATCGCCGTTTTTGTGGTGGACGGAGTATATCGTCCTGATGCAGTCGAGAATGTATTCTATCGGGTTGTTGACGGGATCCTCGCCTGCCTCGATGGCAAGGCGCTTGTGCCCCATATCCTGTAGGGCTATTACCTCGGCTCTGACCTGCTCCTGGGTGAGCTTTATCCTTGCAATATGCTTGTTTTTCATGTGATACGGGCAATAAACGCAGCCGTTCACGCAGTAGTTGGAGAGATACAGCGGCGCAAACATGACTATCCTGTTGCCGTAGAATGCCAGCTTTATCTCGTTTGCGAGCTTATACATCTCCTCGACCTTCTCGGGTATCTCGCAGGCGAGCAGCACCGCCGCCTCGCGGTGGCTTAGACCTGCGCAGGTGACGCCGCTGCCGTTTTTGACGGGGCGGGCTTTTTCAAGCAGGGAGTCGATAAGCTCGACATTGTTTTTATTTGCCTGTGCGTAGGCGATGGTCTCTCTGATCTCGACATCGTTTATGAATTCCTCCGCCTTCATTGATTTGGGGTTGTAGATTGACATATGATTTTCCTTTCTTGCGGTCAGATGGCTCTTTCCGTCAGATAAGATTTTTTATTTGATTATATCGCCTCGGTCGGTCACGATCTCGCAGCCGACGGAGCTTATGCGCTCGGCAAGGCAGCTTTTGCATTGCGCCGATTCGTCGCCCGTGCATATTTTGTTGTCATACAGCGCATATTTCCGCCGCACGCTGACGGGGGAGAGATTCGGCATGACTACGTTCGCGCCGGCGGATATCCCTTTCTCGCGCCCGAGCGGGTCTATTGTGCCGAGCGCCGTTGTGGCGGGCAGCAGGATATTCGGCTTTATCAGCCGTATCAGCGAGAGCAGATAGACCGTCAGCTCCGCCGTGCCCGAGGGCAGGTCGCCGAAGGGCGTGTCCTTTTGCGGGATAAACGGCCCGATGCCGCACATATCGGGCGAGAATTCCTCGGTAAATTTGAGATCCTTTGCGAGCGTTGCGGCGGTTTGGAACGGCGAGCCGACCATGAAGCCGCAGCCGACCTGATAGCCGATATCCCGAAGGTCGCGCAGGCAGCGCATTCGATTATCAAATGACATTTCGGGCGGGTGCAGGCGCTCGTAATGCGCTTTGTCCGCCGTTTCGTGCCGCAGCAGATAGCGATCTGCGCCCGAGTCGAACATTCTTTGATATTCCTCACGGGGGAATTCGCCGAGAGACAGCGTAACGGCGCAGTCGGGGAATTCACGCTTTATCCGTGCGACGATGCGGCAGACCTTGTCAGCGGGGAATATCCCCTCGCCGCCCTGGAGCACAAAGGTGCGAAAGCCGAGCGAATACCCCTCGCGGCAGCAGGCGTATATCTCCTCCTCGGTAAGGATATAGCGCTCGCAGCGGCTGTTTGAGCGGCGGATGCCGCAGTATAGGCAGTCGTTGCGGCAATAATTGCCGACCTCGATAAGCCCGCGGATATAGACCCTGTCGCCGTAGACGCCGCGGCGTGCTTCGAGCGCAAGGGCGGCAGCTTCCTCGGCGAGGCGGGGGCTGCGCTCGACTATCAGACGCTCGTATTCCCCGAGCGTGAGCGAATGTGTGCGGTTAAGCCTTAGGAGCAGCTCATTCATCGCTGCTCACGTTGGAATAAGCGGTCTTGACGCTCACCCCGGGCAGGTTGCCGAGCTTGCCCGCGAGGGAGGATATCGTATCCTGCGGCGCATCGAGGGCTATCGAGACGATGTTTATCTTTCTCGTCTTGTAGGGCAGACCCATTCTGCCGATTATGAATTCGCCGTATTGATGCAGCAGCTCGTTGAGCTTCTCGACCGAGTCGGTATTCTCCACTATTGCGGACATGACAGCTACTCTTGTTTGCATTAAATTACCTCCTAATAATAAAAGCTGTACCTTTGCACAGAAAGGTACAGCTTTTGCGTATCAAACGAATCACCGCACCTTTCAGTCAGGGCAAAAGCCCTTTGTGTCAGGCAGCATATTTATGAAATTGATTATCAGCCTTTTTCGGCAAGATGTCTGCCCATGAGCACGCCCATGACGGAGGCCATCATCAGACCTCTTGTCCAGCCGCTGGAGTCGCCGAGGCAGTGGAGACCCGCAACGCTTGTGTTGAAGTCCTTATCCATCTTGACCCTGTTGCTGTAGAATTTCAGCTCGGGGGAATAGAGCAGAGTCTCTCTCGAAGCGAAGCCGGGCACGACATGGTCGACCGCCTGGATGAAGTTGATGATATTCATCATCGCTCTGTAGGGCATGGCGGCGGTGATATCGCCCGCGACGGCGTCAACGAGCGTCGGGCGCACGTTGCTCTGAGAAAGCTCCTTCGGCCAGGTGCGCTTGCCGTCGAGGATATCGCCGAAGCGCTGCACGAGAATGTGACCCGCGCCGAGCATATTCGTCAGCTCGCCTACCTTCTGAGCGTAGGAAATGGGCTGATTGAACGGCTCGTTGAAGTTGTGCGAGCATAGGATAGCGAGGTTGGTGTTGTCGGATTTGAGATCCTTATATGAATGACCGTTGACGACGGCGAGGTCGTTGTCGTAATTCTCCTGGCTGACGAATCCGCCGGGGTTCTGACAGAAGGTACGAACCTTATTCTTGAACGGGAGGGGATAGCCGATGAGCTTTGATTCGTAAAGAACCTCGTTTATCGTCTCCATTATCTCGTTGCGTACCTCGACCCTGACGCCGATATCGACCGTGCCGGGCTGGTGGGCGATATTGTGCTCGGCACACTTTGCTTCGAGCCAGTCGGCGCCTCTCCTGCCGGCGGCGATAACGGTATTGTCGGCGTACACCTCATAATCGACCTTGCCGTTGGTGATGCATACGCCCTTGCAGGTGCTGCCCTCCATGATAACGTCAAGGCACTCGAAGCCGAACATCATCTCAACGCCGTTTTTAAGCAGATACTGCTCGATGGCGTAGTAAAGATCCCTTGCCTTCTCGGTACCGAGGTGGCGGATGGGGCAGTCGACGAGCTTCAGACCGGTCTGAATGGCTCTCTTCCTTATCTCCTTGACCGCCTCGGGGTCGCTGACGCCCTCGATCTTTTCGTCTGCGCCGAATTCAAGATAGATCTTGTCGGTGTAGTCGATAGCCTCCTGAGCGACATTCTCACCAATGAGCGACGGCAGATCGCCGCCGACCTCATAGCTGAGCGAAAGCTTGCCGTCCGAGAAAGCGCCTGCGCCGGAGAATCCGGTGGTTATATGGCAATAGGGCTTGCAGCTGACGCAGTGGCCTACCTTGGCCTTGGGGCACTGACGATCCTCGACCGCCTTGCCTTTCTCGACGATAAGTATCTTCTGCTTGCTGCCCTTACGGAGCATTTCAAGGGCGGTGAAGATACCGGCGGGGCCTGCGCCGATGATGACTGTGTTGTAATTCAATTTTACTCTCTCCTTATACTGCTTGATGCCTGTCGGGGAGCGCGATGAGCATTTCGCAAAGGTCTATGTAGAAGCTGTGCGTTTTTTCTTCATCAGCAAACAGACCTATTGCCGTGCCGTGGTCGCCCTCTTGGACGGGCATGACATTCCAAATGCCTGTATTTATGTTGTTGCTGTCGTAGTCGGTGTGAGGCTCGTCCAGCGGGAATTTGGCGCTCTCGGTGTTGACAAGGGCGTCGTTTGCAAGCCATTCTTTGTCATAGACAGTGCCGTTGATGGGATCGGTGAACTGAAGAAAGCCCATGACGAAGGCAAGCGGGGCTATGACGGGGTTGGTTTTTATCGAGGGAACCTGAGTGCCGATAACGGGCACTTCCTTGGTGGTGGAGAATGCGTATGAGAAGTAATAGATATCGTCGTTTATGTCGAGCTTTTTGTTGACCTTCATTGAACCCTCGGGCGTGAGGTCATATTGGCAGGAATCCTGCCTGTTGGCGAGTACGCGGCGCAGAGCCTTGAAATACGGGTCTGCGCTGCCGACACCGGGTATCTCGGTGAGGCCGAACTGCTCAAGGTGGAAGTCGACAAGACCGCCGTTAAATATGGATCTGCCCATTATACCGGCATAGGCGTAGCTGACGAACTGCACAAGGTCGGCAAGGCCGAGATAGACGATCGGATAATATATGGAGGAGCTGTTGTGCGGGGTGCAGATGGTGGTGACGCTTTTGACCCAGTCACCCTTGCCTCCTGTGAAGAGACCGGAGATATCCTCGGGATCGGTCGCCGCCATTTCTTCGGGTGAGCCTTCGGTGAGCAGTTGGACGAGCATCCTTATAGTGGTGCCGCCGAAGCTGTGACCGATGAGGTGGATCTGCTGCAGCTTGCCGTTCTCGTCAAGCTCGCCCCAATTCGGGATGAGCGGCTGATAATAGGTCCTGCCGAAGCGCTCGTGGTTGAATTTCGCGGAGTGAGCAACGCCGTAATCGACCGTCACGCCCATGAGCTGAGCGTAAAGCTCGCAGGCTCTGTCCCATGCGCTGTTGAGCGGGCCGACGGAGGCGGAGTAGCAGTCATAGCCCTTGTTTTGGAGGTAATGCATCAGGTCGCCCGTGGTGGCGCCCCAATAGGGCATGATGCCGTTGATGTCCTCGGCGCCGCCCCAGCCGTTAAGGCCGTGGACAAAGATGAAGGGCTGCTCGTTTTTCGGCTCCCATTTGGTGTCGGCGGCGCTTGCCGAAATGAGGCAGGCGGAGCTGATAAGGCAGACTGCGAGGATGATGCTGATGATTCGGCGTAATTTCATTAGAAGCACTCCTTTATACAAATATTATATAAAAGACGGTCGGCTGCGCTAAACAACAGCGGCGGCTGCCGATGTCGATTCTTATATAAAGACGGTAACAATACAATTAAATCATATCACGTCGTAAAGTTCAACACTTTGCGGCGTAATTGTGCAGACAAATTGACGCGATTATCTGAAAATATAGAGACCCGCCGAGGCTCGGCGGGGCAAATGCAGTTACTTCGCTATCCTCTTGATGACGCTTACGCAGTCGTCATAATCCATGATCTTGGGGACGGGATAGAGCGGGTTGCCCTCTCTGAGCGCTCTCTTTGCGATGGTGGGGATATCCTTCTCAAGTATCTCAAGATGCTCGGGGATATTCATCTTGCGGTTGAATTCCTTGATCTTCTCAATGAAAAGAGCCGCTTTCTGAGCGTCGTTAATGCCGTTTGTCTCAAGGCCGGCGATGTCGGCGAGCTTCGCAAGGGGAGCCGCAGCGGTCGAGCCGTAATACTCGAGGACATAGGGGAGTATGACTGCGTTTGCGAGACCGTGAGGAGTGCCGTACATTCCGCCGAGGTTGTGGGCTATCGCGTGGACGTAACCGACATAAGCTCTGGTGAAGGCGATACCCGCAAGGTAGGAGGCGACGAGCATATTCTCTCTCGCCTTGAGATCCTTGCCGTTCTCGTAAGCCGTAAGTATGTTGTCAAATATAAGTCTGGTCGCTTTCTCGGCCGCCTCTGCGGTGCCCTTGGTGTTGCTGTGGCCGATATAAGCCTCAACCGCGTGGGTCAGGGCGTCCATGCCGGTGGTGGAGGTGATGTGCGGGGGCAGGCCGATGGTAAGCTCGGGGTCGAGCACTGCATATTTCGGGCGCAGGACGGGATCCTGAAGAGCGTATTTCTCGTGAGTTCTGGGGTCGGAGACGACTGCGGCAATGGTGGTCTCCGAGCCTGTGCCTGCGGTGGTGGGCACGGCGTAAAGGGTGGGCAGCTTCTTGAGGATCTTGAGGGTGCCTCTCATCTGCTGCACGGTCTTATTGGGCCTTGCGATCCTTGCGGCCGCAGCTTTGGCGCAGTCCATGGGTGAGCCGCCGCCGAAAGCGATGACTGCCGAGCAGTTATTGTCGATATAGAGCTTTCTGGCCTCTTCGATGTTGTCGATGGTGGGGTTGGGCTGTGTGCCGTCATAGACGGTATATTTGACGCCCGCCTTGTCGAGGCCCTCAAAGAGCCCGTCAAGCAGGTGGAGACCCATCAGACCCTTGTCGGTGACGACAAGCACGCTGTTGTGGCCGTTTGCCTTGACTACCTGCGGGAGCTTCTTGACGCTGCCCTCGCCCTTGACAAGCTCGGGCTCCTTCCAATTAAGGAAGTTGACGGCGACTCTGAAAACGCCCTGGTAGGCTCTGCAATACATTTTAAGAAACATTGAAGCAGCCATTTGATTACTCCTAACATAAGAAATTTGGATTACCGATACAGTATAACACAGTTTTGCGGGTTTGGCAATAGATTTACCCGCATTATTCACATGAAAAGAAGCGAAAATTTCGGTATCGACGCCAGAGAAATGCTGTCACAGCCAGCAACGATAATATGGTCGGCAAGTCTTATGCCAACACCGCCGAGCAGCTTTGCGAAGTCGGAGGTCATGTCGAGGTCGTTCTTTGACGGCGCAGCCACGCCGTCCGGGTGATTGTGGGCGAATATCACGGTATCCGCGTTGTTGCGAAAAGCCGTTTCGAGCACGGCGCGGCGGTCAACGAGCACGTCGGCCGAGGTGCCTTCGCCGAGCTTGCAGCAGTTTATCAGATTGCCCGCTGCGTCAAGGCAGATGAGATAGAATACCTCGCTCTTGCAGCCGTAGAATTTGGCGACGGCGTATTTCATCACGTCCTCAGGCTCGGCAAGCGAGAGCTTTTTGCCCGCCGAATCCTCGATATAACGGCGGCAGAGGGCGGGAATGCTCGAGAGCAGCAATGCGGAGCTGTCGCCGATGCCGTCGACCTCCATGAGCCGCTCATAGGGCGCGTCCAGCACCCGTGAAAGCGAGCCGAAGGTGTCGATAAGGCGGTGAGCAAGCTCGTTGGTATCCTTGCGGGGCACGGAATAGAAGAGCAGCAGCTCGAGCACCGAATGCTCGGGCATATTCTCTATCCCCGTTTTGCGGAAGGTCTCCCTGATGCGCTCCCTGTGGCGCTCGTGAGGATTTTTGCTTTTCTCCGCCATTTTTTCGCCCCCTTTTCCGATGCGGAATAATTATACAGCATTACAAAGAAATTGTAAATAGCCTGCGGCTAATTCTTGACTTATACACCCCGAATGTGGTAATATTAATCATCAAAAATATAGGAGTGATTTCATTGGACTTTAAAGAGAGCGGATTTATGTATGCCGTGGCGCTCGGAGTCGTGGCATTCGTTATCGCTCAGTCGATCTTCTTCATCGTCAAGGCGTGGAAGAGGGGCAAGCAGCTCGGTCTCTCCGGCGAAAAGATGAAGAATACGATCGTGTCGAGCATCCTCTTCACCATCGCCCCGGCGCTGTCGATCCTCGTCACAGTCATCGTGCTCGCAAATGCGCTGGGCATAGTGCTGCCGTGGATTAGGCTCTCGGTCGTCGGCAACCTCGCTTACGAGACGATAGCGGCTCAGAGCGCTCTTGAGGCAATGGGCGGCTCGATCAACAGCGAAGTGACCGACCCGCAGCAGTTTGTCACCATCACTTGGGCAATGACCCTCGGTATAGTCGCGGGCCTCATCATGCTCCCGTTCGTCTGCAAAAAGCTGCAAAGCAAGATAGGCAAGGCGATGAATAAGAGCGAGAGCAGCGGCAAGGTGGGCGACATAATCTCCGCAGCCGCCTTCATCGGCATCATGTCCGCTTTCATAGCCAGAGCGATCGACGGCACCAATAAGGACGGCCAGGGCAACGCCGGCGTTATGTCGGTCAGCGTGCTTGTCATTTCAATGGCGTCTATGCTCATCCTCAGCAAGATCTGCACCAAATTCAAGCTCGACAAGCTCGAGCAGTTCGCAATGCCGCTGAGTATGTTCATCGGCATGGGCTCGGCAATGCTTATCTCGGCGGTCGTGCCCGCAGATATCGCTAACTTTGTGTGGAGGTGACAGGCATGAAAAAACAATCTAATTATTATGATATGATACACAGATGCGGCGTTATCTGGGATATCGGGGCGCTGCTCGTGCTCCTTTGCGTGCCTGCCGCATTCTGCCTTTACCTCGATGTCGGCCCCAACCTCAAGGCTCTCGGCTCGGCGATGCTCAAGCTCATCCCGCTCTATTGGCCGGTCGCGCTTATCGAGATATTCACCTATGTGCCCATGCTCGGTGCAGGCGCAACATACCTCAGCTTCGTCACGGGCAATATCCCCAACCTCAAGCTCCCCTGCGGCCTTAACGCAATGGAGAGCGCAGGCGTCCGCCCCAACAGCGACGAGGGTGAAGTTATCTCCACCATCGCGGTAGGCGTTTCCTCGATAACCACCACGGTCATCATCGCCGTCGGCGTTATCGCATTCTCGCCCGTGCTCCCGCTCATCACCGCGGACGGCTCGATATTCAAGCCCGCGTTTGAGCAGGTGCTTCCCGCCCTCTTCGGCGCACTCGGCGCAAGCTACTTCGTCAAGCACTGGAGGCTCGCATTCGCCCCCATCATCACAGGCGTCGTCGTGCTTGTATTCGTACCCACCCTGCCCGCAGGCACTCTCATGTTCGTCACGATAGTCGCTTCCGTCCTCGGCGCGGTCATAATCTATCGCAAGGATTTTGCTCCGATGCTCAAAAAGAAGGCAAAATAATCCACACTAACAAGAGATTTTTGCAATAAAATATTTCAAGTTGTGCAAAATCACAATTGATATTATGCCGCTTTTGGTTTATTATAATATAAGCGGTTTTTCGGCGGAGAGCTCGGTGTTTGTCGGATATCCGCCGTTCGGAACGATTTTTTAAAGTAAGGAGAAGTAATATGATCAACTATTCCAGAGAAGTTCAGGAAATGTGTTGCGTAGCCAAGGGCCCCAATCACGGCCCCGCTCCCATCCCCGAGGAGGGCAAATGGGTCAAGGCTTATGAGATCAAGGATATTTCCGGTTTTACTCACGGTGTGGGCTGGTGCGCGCCTCAGCAGGGTGCCTGCAAGCTCTCGCTCAATATCAAAGAGGGCATCATCGAAGAAGCTCTCGTTGAGACCATCGGCTGCTCGGGCATGACTCACTCCGCCGCTATGGCCGCTGAGATCCTCCCCGGCAAGACCATTCTTGAGGCTCTCAACACCGACCTCGTCTGCGACGCTATCAACACCGCTATGCGCGAGCTCTTCCTCCAGATAGTCTACGGCCGCTCCCAGTCCGCCTTCTCGGATGACGGGCTGTCCGTCGGCGCGGGTCTTGAGGATCTCGGCAAGGGTCTGCGTTCACAGGTCGGCACCATGTACGGCACCAAGGTCAAGGGCGTGCGTTACCTTGAGATGGCTGAGGGCTACGTCACCAGACTTGCTCTCGACTCCGACGATCAGGTTATCGGCTACGAGTTCGTTTCCCTCGGCAAGATGACCGACTTCATCAAGAAGGGCGACACCCCCAACGACGCATACAACAAGGCTATCGGCACCTACGGCAGATTTAATGACGCCGCTAAGTATATCGACCCCAGAAAAGAATAATCAGTAAGAGGAGGTAAATTAAAATGGCATTATTTGAAAGCTACGAAAGACGAGTAGATAAGATTAACTCTGTCCTCGCCGAGTACGGCATCTCTTCCATCGAAGAATGCAAAGAAATCACTCTTGCTAAGGGCGTCGATTGCGACAAGATAGTGAGAGAGACCCAGCCCATCTGCTTTGAGAACGCTGTCTGGGCTTACACCGTCGGCTGCGCCATCGCTATCAAGAGCGGCTGCACCAAGGCTGCCGACGCTGCTGCCGCTATCGGCATCGGCCTCCAGTCCTTCTGTATCCCCGGCTCCGTCGCCGATAACAGAAAGGTCGGCCTCGGCCACGGCAACCTCGGCAAAATGCTCCTCTCTGAGGAGACCGAGTGCTTCTGCTTCCTCGCGGGTCACGAATCCTTCGCCGCCGCAGAGGGCGCAATCAAGATCGCTCTTAACGCAAACAAGGTCAGAAATAAGCCCCTCAGAGTTATCCTCAACGGCCTTGGTAAGGACGCTGCAATGATAATCTCCAGGATCAACGGCTTCACCTACTGCAAGACCGAGTTTGACCCCTATACCGAGACCGTCACCGTCACCGAGCAGAAGGCATATTCAAACGGCCCGAGAGCGGACGTCAAGTGCTACGGCGCTGACAACGTCCCCGAAGGCGTTGCCATCATGAAGCTCGAGAACGTCGGCGTTTCGATCACCGGCAACTCCACCAACCCCACCAGATTCCAGCATCCCGTCGCAGGCACTTATAAGAAGTGGTGCGTCGAGAACGGCGTTAAATACTTCTCCGTCGCTTCCGGCGGCGGCACCGGCAGAACTCTGCATCCCGACAACATGGCAGCCGGCCCGTCCTCATACGGCATGACCGACACCATGGGCAGAATGCACTCCGACGCTCAGTTCGCCGGCTCCTCTTCAGTCCCCGCACACGTTGAGATGATGGGTCTCATCGGCATGGGCAACAACCCCATGGTCGGCGCCACCGTCGCTTGTGCAGTCGCAGTTGAAGAGGCTATGAAAAACGCGTAATATCAAGGCTTTTCGGGTTTTGTTATAAGCTCTGATCTGCCCGCCGAAACCGATAAAAATCGTAAAATTAACTGTTTTGTCCACCGTTTGCCCACCGAAAAGCAAGCGGTGGGCAAAAATAAAGGAGCAGGATTGAATTCCTGCTCTTTTTTTTATTTCTTCTTTTTGATGCGTGCCCAATATTCCGCTGCGGCGCGCTCGTTTTTGTTATCGCCGAATTCATAATAGCGGCGGTTCTTGATGGCGTCGGGCAGGTACTGCTGATCGACCCAATGGTTCTCGTATTCGTGGGCGTATTTGTAGAATTGACCCTTGTTCGGGTTATCCTCGCCGTCATAGTGCATATTCTGAAGCTGCCTCGGCACGGGACCCGTCCTTCCCGCCTTCACATCGGCGGTGGCGGCGTTTATCGCGCTGTAGGCGCTGTTGGATTTCGGGCTGGTCGCAACGAGTATCACCGCGTCGGCAAGGGGGATCCTCGCCTCAGGCAGGCCGAGCATCATTGCGGCGTCAACGGCGGCCTTGACTATCGGGATTATCTGAGGGTAGGCAAGCCCCACATCCTCGCTGGCGCAGACCATCAGCCTGCGGCACGCCGAGGGCAGGTCGCCCGCCTCAAGCAGCCGTGCGAGATAATGCACCGCCGCGTCAGGGTCGGAGCCTCTCATCGACTTCTGATAGGCGGAGATGATGTCGTAGTGCTCGTCGCCGTCCCTGTCGTAGCGCATGGCGCTCTTCTGGGTCAGTTCCTTGGCGTTCTCAAGCGTTATCAGGCGCTTGCCGTCCTCGGTGTTCGCCGAGAGCACGCATAATTCAACGCTGTTGAGCGCCTTGCGGACGTCGCCCGCGCTGGCGGTGGCGATATGGGAGCAAACGCCGTCCTCTATCGAGAATTCCTCGTGTCTCTCCTCGGCAAGGCGGGCAAAGGCCCGCTTCACCGCCTTCTCCGTCTCGGCGGGGGTCACACTCTTGAATTCGAAGACCGTCGAGCGGCTGAGAATCGCGCTGTAAACATAGAAATACGGATTCTCCGTTGTCGAGGCGATGAGCGTTATCGCCCCGCTCTCGATATGCTCAAGCAGCGTCTGCTGCTGCTTTTTGTTGAAATATTGTATCTCGTCGAGAAAGAGCAGAATGCCGTTGCGGGCAACGAGGGTGTCGAGCTGGGCGACCACCTCCTTGATATCGCCCGTGCCCGCCGTCGTGCCGTTCAGGCGCACGAGGTGGCGGTCGGTCTGCTTTGCGATTATGCTCGCCAAAGTGGTCTTGCCGACCCCGGGAGGGCCGTAAAAGACCATGTTCGGCAGCTCGCCGGATTCGATTATATTGCGTAGGGGCTTGCCCGGGGCAAGCAGATGGGTCTGCCCCACCATTTCGTCGAGAGTCTTTGGGCGGAGCCTGTCGGCAAGCGGCGAAGACATATCATCAGTCCTTTCTCGGGAAAAGTGAGATTATAAATATCGTTGAGATTATCATTGCAAAGCCGATTATATCGGTCAGGGTGAAGCCCGTGCCGAGCCATACGGCGGATATGACCGTGGCGGAGACGGGCTCGATGCTCGAGATAACGCTCGCCCTCGTTGCGCCGATGCGGCGGATGCCCTCAAGATAGAAGCTGTACGCCAGCACCGTGCCGAGGATTATTATGCCGCCGAGAGCGCCGAAAAGCTCGAGGCTCGCCCGCGGATTTATCTCCCACGGACGGAATACGGGCAGCAGCACAAGCCCGCCGAGCAGCATTCCCCAGCCGAGCACGGTGGGCGTGTCATATTCCCTGACCAGAGGTACGGGTATCAGCGAATAGCAAACGAGGAACACCCCCGCCGCAAGCCCCCACAGCAGAGCGGGGAGCGAGAGGGCGAGCCCGCCGACGTCGCCGCCCGTTGCAATGAGGAATGTGCCGCCGATCGCAAGCAGGATGGATATTGCCTCCGCCGCGGTCGGCTTTTTTCTGCCTTTTACGCAGGTGTAAACGAGTATCATAGCGGGGGAAAGATATTGCAGCACCGTCGCAACGCCTGCGTTCGACAGCTCTATTGCCTTAAAATATGCGAATTGGCACATCACAAGCCCGAAGAGCGTGAATGCAAGCATACGCACGGCTCTGCGCCCGTTTCGCCAAAGGTCAAATATTTTCTTTTTGTTTTTAACCGCCGCCCCGCCGAGCAGGATAGCACCCGTCGAAATCATTCTTATCGGGACGAGCCACCGCGGCGTCACGCCGCAATTGGTGAAAAGATACTGACCGCAGGAGCCTGAGAAGCCCCAGAATATACCGCCCAGCAGGGTCAGAGTGATGCCGAGGACGGCGTTTTTAGATGATTCTTTCAATCCTGACGACCTCCGAATTGTCGCTACTCGAAATCATAGCACAAAAAGCGACGAAACGCAAGAATATTCATAATATTGAGCCGTGGTACAGTCAATAATTATTTGTCGGGCGCTTAATGATGAAAAAACGAGAAAAAATGAGAAATTCAAAGTAAAATTCAGAAAAAAGGCGATAAATCGGCATAATAAATTTTATTTGACCTTTTCTGACCTTTGACCTTGCGAAGGCACCTTGGTATAATAAAATAAAGGTCAAAGAAAGTCAAAGTCAAAATAAAGCAAAGAAGTGGTATTATGAGCTTGAGCAACAGAATAGCGGGGCTGCTGATGGATATGCTCGAGAGCAGCGGCACCACCGAAATCCAGAGGAATGAGCTTGCCCAAACCCTCGGCTGCGTGCCGAGCCAGATTAATTACGTCATCGCCTCCCGCTTCACGCCCGAGCAGGGCTATATTGTCGAGAGCAGGCGGGGCGGCGGCGGATATATTAAGATAACCCGCGTCAGGCTCGACGCCCCCGTTGCGATAATGCACACGGTCAATTGCGTGGGCGACGCGGCGGATATGCAGACCTGTCGGGCGCATATCCTAAACCTGCATCACGGCGGAGTGTTGGACGCGCCGAGCGCCCGCCTTATGCTTGCGGCTCTCGGCGACAATGCCCTAAGAGCCGTGCCCGCACAGCTCCGCGACGGGGTCAGAGCCTCGATATTCAAGCAGATGCTTTTAACTGCAAACGGAAAGGATGATAGATAATGTTGTGTCAGAATTGCGGTAAAAATGAAGCCACTACATATATTAAACAGATAGTTAACGGCGATATGGCGGAGAGCCATCTCTGCGCTGAATGCGCCAAAAATTTAGGTTACTCCGATATGCTCTCGGGCTTCGGACTTGATCTGTCGGAGTTCCTCGGCGGCTTCCTCGGCGACATGATGCCCGCCCTCACAAGGGGCAATTCGGAGCGCTGCCCCAAGTGCGGCACTTCGTTCAGCGATATAGTCCGCAGCGGCAGGGTCGGCTGCGCAGAGTGCTACAGGACGTTTTACGACGAGCTGCTGCCCTCTATCCAGCGCATTCACGGCAGGATAAAGCACAGCGGCAAGGCAAGCTCTGGCGCGATAGAGCAGCCCAAAGAGGAAACCAAAGAAGAGAAGATAGCAAAGCTCAAGGCCCAGATGGACGAGGCCGTCGCCGCTCAGGAATTCGAGCAGGCGGCGAAGCTCCGCGACGAGATAAAGAGCCTTGAATCAGAGGGAGGGGAAACGAAATGAGCAAATGGTATATTGATAAAGGCGAGCAGGGCGATATAGTCCTGAGCACCAGGATCAGGCTTGCGAGAAACCTCGATGAATTCCCGTTCCCGTCGAAGCTCGACGCCGAGGGCAGGGAGAAAGTGAATTCCGCCGTCAAATCGGCTCTGCTCTGTGACGGCAGCGACCTCAGCTATATTGATATGAAGAGCTTGAGCGAAATTCAGGCGGTCTCACTCGCCGAGAAGCACCTTATCAGCCCCGAATTCGCCGCCCGCAGGGACGGCACGGCTCTGCTGCTCTCCTCCGACGAGAGCGTGAGCATTATGCTCTGCGAGGAGGATCACATCAGAATTCAGGTGATAAAGGCAGGTCTTGCGCTTGAGCAGGCGTATGCCGAGGCGGATAAGATAGATACTATCCTTGACGGCAAGCTGAAATACGCCTTTGACGAGCGCATAGGCTACCTCACCCAGTGCCCGACCAATCTCGGCACGGCGATGAGAGCCTCCGTCATGCTCCACTTGCCCGCCCTGACCCGCTGCGGTCAGATAGCAAGGCTCGCGGGCACGGTGTCGAAGCTCGGCCTGACGATAAGGGGCGCTTACGGCGAAGGCTCGGCCTCGACGGGCGATATTTATCAGATAAGCAATCAGATAACCCTCGGCATCACCGAGGAGACGGCGATAGCCAACCTGCGCTCAATAGTCCTGCAGCTCGTCGCTCAGGAGAGGTCTGCGGCGCAGGAGATAGTCAAGAATCCCGCCGAGGAGGATAAGATATTCCGTGCACTCGGAGTGCTTCAGAATGCAAGACTGCTCAGCAGCGACGAATTCATGGAGCTTATCTCCGAGGTGAGGCTCGGCGCGGCGAGAGGGGTAGTGGATATCCCGCTCGAGAAGATAAACGAGCTGATAGTCAATATGCAGCCCGCTACGATAAGCGCAGCCGCCGACGGAGCTATAGGCCCCGCGGCGAGGGACGCCGCCAGAGCAAAGGCGGTCAGAGAGGCGCTTGCGTAATAAAAGATAAGCGAAGTATATTCAGGGGGAAATTGTATGTATAGATTTACGGGCTTTACTCAGAAAGCCAACGAGGCGCTCAACAACGCCATCACCGCGGCGGAGGATCTCGGCCACACCTATGTCGGCAGCGAGCATCTGCTGCTCGGTCTGCTCTCCGAGAATGGGGGCATGGCCTACACCGCTCTCTCGGCGAGGAAAGTCACCTACGCCGAGGTCGAGTCGATAATCAAAAGCAGCGTGGGCATCGGCTCGCCTACGGTGCTTTCGCCCAATGATTTCACGCCCAGAGCCAAGAATATCATCGACACGGCGATATTGCAGGGCAGGGGAATGGGTCACGCCTATATCGGCACGGAGCATATACTCATGGGAATAATCCGCGAGGGTACGAGCGCCGCCACCGAGGTGCTCAGCCGTCTCGGCGTCCAGCCGCAGGATCTGCTCTCCGACCTCACCGCCGCCCTCGGCAGCAACGCCCAAAGCTCGGGCGAATCAAAGAAGGAGAGCAAGGAGCGCTCCGATACGCCCACGCTCTCACAGTTTGGCAGGGATCTGACCGCCCTTGCAAATCAGGGCAGGATAGACCCCGTCATCGGCAGGCAGCAGGAGATAGAGAGGGTCATTCAGATCCTCAGCAGGAGGACGAAGAATAACCCCTGTCTCATCGGCGAGCCCGGTGTCGGCAAGACGGCCATAGCCGAGGGGCTGGCGCTCAAGATAGCCACGGGCGAGGTGTCCGAGCTGCTGCGGAATAAGCGGATAGTTTCGCTCGACCTCACAGGCATGGTCGCCGGCACCAAATACAGGGGCGACTTTGAGGAGCGCATCCGCAACGCTATCGAAGAAGTCAAGAAGTCGGGCGATGTGATACTCTTCATAGATGAAGTTCACACGCTCATCGGCGCAGGCTCGGCGGAGGGTGCGGTCGACGCCGCGAATATCCTGAAGCCCTCGCTCGCAAGGGGCGAGATCCAGGTCATCGGCGCCACAACGCTCGACGAATACCGCCGTCATATCGAGAAGGACGCCGCCCTTGAGCGCAGATTCCAGCCCGTTACCGTCGGCGAGCCGACCGAGCAGGAGGCAATTGACATTTTGAAGGGTCTGCGCGACAAATACGAGGCGCACCACAAGGTCAGGATAACCGACGGTGCGATAATCGCGGCGGTCAAGATGTCGTCGAGATATATCGGCGACCGCTATCTGCCCGACAAAGCGATAGACCTTGTCGATGAAGCAGCTTCGAGGGTCAGGCTCAAGGCATTTGCCACTCCGCCCGACCTAAAGGAGCTTGAAGAAAAAATCAAATCCCTGAATGAGGAGATGGCGAGCGCCGTCAATTCGCAGGATTTTGAGCAGGCAGCGTCTATTCGCGACGAAAAGAATAAACTCTCGAGCGAGCTTGAGAGCGAACGCAGGCTCTGGAAGGAGCGCAGCACTCACGCCGCGGGCGAGGTTGGTGAGCAGGAGATAGCCGCCATTGTGTCGCAGTGGACGGGCATCCCCGTCGTCCAGCTCACTCCGGAGGAGAGCCAAAGGCTTCTGAATATGGAGGAGGAGCTTCATCGCCGCATAGTCGGCCAGGATGAGGCGGTCAGCGCCGTCGCCAAGGCTATCCGCAGGGGCAGAGCGGGGCTTAAAGACCCCAAGCGTCCCACAGGTTCGTTCATCTTCCTCGGCCCCACCGGGGTGGGCAAGACCGAGCTTTGCAAGACCCTCGCAGCCTCTATGTTCGGCGATGAGAACGCGATGATAAGGCTCGATATGTCCGAATACATGGAGAAGCACACCGTTTCAAGGCTCGTCGGCTCGCCCCCGGGCTATGTCGGCTACGAGGAGGGTGGTCAGCTCACTGAAAAGGTGCGTCGCAGACCCTACTCCGTCGTGCTCTTTGATGAGATAGAGAAGGCTCATCCCGATGTGTTCAATATGCTGCTCCAAATCCTTGAGGACGGCATTCTGACCGATTCTCAGGGCAGGCGCGTCGATTTCAGAAACTGCATCATCATAATGACTTCAAACGTCGGCGCAAAGCTGATAGCCAAGAGCGGCGCAGGCACTTTGGGCTTCGCCCCCTCGAGCGGCGAAACGGCGGATGACAAAAAGATCCGCGAAGCCGTCATGGGCGAGCTTAAGAACGTGTTCAGACCCGAATTTCTCAACAGGGTCGACGATATAATCGTGTTCCGTCAGCTCACACAGACCGATATCGACGAGATCGCGCGCAGGATGCTTGCGGGTCTCTCAAAGCGTATCGCCGAGCTTGACCTCAAGGTGGAGTTTGCCGAGGGTGCCGTCAGCGAGATAGGCAAGGAGGGCTTCGACCCCGTATACGGGGCAAGGCCGCTCAGACGAGCCATCCAGCAGCGCATCGAGGATAAGCTCTCCGAGCAGATGCTTGAGGGCAGATTCAGCCCCGATAAAAAATATGTCTGCGAATACTCGGGCGGTGACTTTGTCTTTGAGACAAAAGAATGATGAGCAATTAAAGGGGCGCAGCCGCAAACACGGCTTCGCCCCGATCCGTCGCAAAATGTCCGTCGATAAATATGACCTCAGCTCGGCGGTCATAGAAACAATCTTTTTTCAAAAAATTACGATTTTTTTAAAAAATCACTTGACGAAACGCTTTTTTTGTGCTATATTAATCGAGCGTTCCGTGCTGGTGTAGCTCAGTTGGTAGAGCAGCTGATTTGTAATCAGCAGGTCGGGGGTTCGAGTCCGTCCACCAGCTCCACCCACGAGATAACGCAACTGAATATTCGGAAGAGTTCCCGAGCGGCCAAAGGGAGCAGACTGTAAATCTGCCGTCATCGACTTCGGTGGTTCGAATCCACCCTCTTCCACCAGAAAAGCTCTTGTTCTTTTGAACAGGGGCTTTTCAGTTATATTTGTTTTTTGCATATGCGACAGGCGAAAGCAAGCCCTGCGTCCTCTATGGGCGCAGGGTTTGTTATGACGATATCGCATTTATTTTTATATTGAAAATGCGGGGAACGTGGAGGGATAATGTTTAACTTATAGATTATTCTGTGTCGGGTTCGCTGAGGGGGATCCACATCTCATAATACCTATTTTTCCTGCGTTCGGCTCGGTCTGTAGCCAGATGATAGACTTCAATTACAAATTCTTCTTTGATTTTGTACTCAGAGTCGGGCAGCCAGGAATTAAAAACCAGCTCGTGCAGGCGGGGCAGCTCCATTCCGGCATAGCCGCCCTTTTCGGTGGTGAAAACCGCATATTGCCCGCCGGGGACAGTTATCTTCTCCAGACGGTTATAGTCAATATCTTTTTGGGCTCTTGCAATAGAGTATTTTCCGTTGTCGAAAACTCCGTACCAAATCCCGTCATATCCGGCGCTGATCCTTTCGGGGTAATGCTCAAATTCAACGGACCACATGATGTTCTCCTGCTTGAATCTGTCAGCCGAGCGGCAATTAAACTGCTTTGACAAACCGAAAATTTCAAAGCTGTCAACGGTTACGATTTTGAAATCCATTTCTTTTGCTCCTTTAATGTTCAATTCAAAGGAAACGGGCGGGAATATTTTAACAGAACCGATTTTGTTTCTTGCGTTTGTCGGAGTAGTGCCGTGCTGATTAATGAAAGCCTTAGTGAAAGCGTCGGAGCTGTTCCAGCCGTACTTCATTGCGATATCAATAATTTTCGCGTTGCTGTTTTGCAGGTCGTTTACGGCAAGCGACAGCCTGCGCCGCCTGATATATTCATTGACGGACATACCGACCATATAGCTGAACAGGCGCGAGAAATTATTGCCGCTCTGCATGGCGATCCTTGCAAGCTCATCAATGTTGATATCATCGGTAATGTGCTCTTCAATGTAATCCGACACATCGTTCAGTTCTCTTAAAACATCCATACCGTTCACCTCGATAACGATTGTAACACAGCAGTTGAAATATTGCCCGAACTTTTTCGTTCTTATTTTTCGTAAAGCGCTGATATTGAAAGAAGTATAACCGATTGCGTGAAGCCGCACTTCATAGCAGTCGGTTATTTTTATGCTGAGAATTTAATTGAGTCTGACGGAGGATAACGCCTTATAGGCCACGGAGCTGCTCGATGACGATATCGCATTTATTCTCTATATCGAAGGCGCTGAAGTAGGCTTCTTCGAGAGGGATCCATCTGCGGCGGAAGGCTTCGAGTTTTTCGCTGCCGTTGCGGTGCAGGATGCGCTCGAGGCGCGTTTCAAGCGGGGCGGTGACAAAGACTTTTATATCGTAAATGTCCGGGATCTGCGGGTGCAGCGCATATGCGCCCTCAACTATGGTGACCCCATCGGGTGTCACTCTTTTTTTGCCCGAAATGCCCATTATTGAGCAGTCGAATACCGAGTATTCAAAGGGCTTGCCGCTCAGAATACCGTCGGCAACTTCGGCGCTGAAGCGCTCGTAGTGCACATTGCCGCCCGGCAGCGAGAGCCGCTCCGCAGTGCGAAGCTCGGGGGGCAGGAAGAAGTCGTCCATATGTATGACCTCGGCGTTCAGCCGCTCGGCGAGAGCCGCGGCAAGGGTGGTTTTGCCCGCCGCCGCCCGCCCGTCAAGGGCTATCACGGCGCTGCCCTTTGAGGCGAGCAGCGCCTGTGCTTTTTCGATTATCCTCTCCATATCATGCACCTCGGTCAAGGCGGCTGTTATAGAGCGCGGCATAGAAGCCGTTTTGCTCCATCAGCTCGGCGTGAGTGCCCTGCTCGATGATGCTGCCGTCCTTCATCACAAGGATGAGGTCGGAATTCTTTATCGTCGAGAGGCGGTGGGCGACGACGAAGCTCGTCCTGCCCTGCATCATGCGGGAGAATGCCTGCTGGATCTTTATCTCGGTGCGGGTGTCTATCGAGGAGGTCGCCTCGTCGAGAATGAGCATCGGCGGCAGGCAGAGCATGACACGCGCGATGCAGAGCAGCTGCTTCTGACCCTGCGACAGACCCGAATTTTCATCCGAAATCACCGTGTCGTAGCCCTGAGGCATACGCTTGATGAAGCTGTGGGCGTGCGAAGCCTTGGCGGCGGCGATTATCTCCTCGTCGGTCGCGCCGGGCTTGCCCATTGCGATATTCTCGCGCACCGTGCCGTCCTTGAGCCATGTGTCCTGCAGCACCATGCCGTAGCTGCGGCGCAGGCTGGAGCGGGTGATATCGTTGATGTCAATGCCGTCAACGGCTATCACGCCGCCGTCGACATCATAGAAGCGCATGAGCAGGTTTATCAGCGTAGTTTTGCCGCAGCCCGTCGGGCCGACTATGGCTATCCTGCTGCCTGCTTTTACGTTGAGGTTTAGGTTCTTGATAAGCTCCCTGTCCTTGACATAGGAGAAGGCGACGTTTTGCATTGCCACGTTGCCCTTGGCGTCGGTGAGGGTCACGGCGTCCGCCTTGTCGGGGGATTGCGGCGGCTGCTCGACCAATTCAAAGAGCCTCTCGGCGCAGGCAAGAGCATTTTGCAGCTCCGCCACAACGCCCGAGATCTCGTTGAAGGGCTTGGTATATTGATTGGCGTAGCTCAGGAAGCAGGTGAGCCCGCCGACGGAGATAGCGCCTTTGACGGCGAAGAGAGCGCCCGTAAGACCCACGGCGGCGTAAACAACGCTGTTGACGAAGCGGGTCGATGGGTTGGTTATCGAGGAGAAGAATATCGCCTTGAGCGAGCGCTTGGCGTAGCGGTCGTTTATCTCGTCGAATTCCTCGAGGGTCTTTGCCTCCCTCGTGAACGCCTTGACGACCTTTTGAGAGCCTATTTTTTCTTCAATGAATGCGGTTTGCTCGCCTCTGGTCTCGGACTGCGCCCTGAACATCGAATAGGTGCGGCGGGCGATAAATCTTGCGACAAAGAGCGAGAGCGGCGTGAGCAGCACGACGACAAGAGTTATCCTCACGTTTATCGAGAGCATGAAGCCTATCGTGCCGAGGATGGTTATAACGCCCGTGAAAAGCTGGGTGAAGCCCATGAGCAGGCCGTCGGCGAATTGGTCGGCGTCGGCGATGATGCGGCTGACCGTTTCGCCCGCGGGGTGGCTGTCGATATAGCTCAGGGGCAGTATCTGTATGCGCCTCATTGCGGCGTTGCGGATGTCGCGCACCACGCAGAATGTTATCTTGTTGTTGAGCGCATTCATTATCCACTGCGCCAGCGCCGTAACGGCGGCAAGAATTCCTATGCCGATGAGCAGGGGCTTCAGCGCGGCGAAATCAACATTTCTTTCGTCGACGATATTGTCTATCGCCCTGCCCGCAAGCACGGGGATATAGAGCGTTGCGGCAACGCTCACGGCGGCGAGGATTATAGAGAACGCGAGGTGCGGTTTATATCTGCCGACATAGTGAAGCACCTTTTTGAGAGTACCTTTTTTGGCCTTTATCCTGCTCATGCGCTCGCCTCCTCCGGGTCAAACTGCGAGAGATGTATCTCGCGATAGACGTCGCTTGACTTCATCAGCTCGTCGTGTGTGCCGACCTGCGCCCTGCCGTCCTCAAGCACGATTATCTTATCGGCGTTCATTATGGACGAGGTGCGCTGAGAGACGATGAATACCGTTTTGTCGCCCTGAGAGGCGGCTATGGCCTTACGCATAGCGGCGTCGGTGGCGTAGTCGAGGGCGCTTGAGCTGTCGTCAAGAATAAGGATATCCGCGTCCTTGATGACTGCCCTTGCGACGGCAAGGCGCTGCCTCTGGCCGCCGGAGAAATTGCGCCCGCCCTGCTCAACGGGGGCGTCCAGCCCGCCGTCCTTGGCGAGGATGAAATCCTTTGCCTGAGCGGTCTCGAGAGCGGCAAGCATCTCCTGCTCGGTGGCGTCGGGCTTGCCCCAGCGCAGGTTCTCCCTGACCGTGCCCTTAAAAAGCACGGAGCGCTGCGGCACGACTGCCACGCGGCTTCTAAGCTCCTCGAGCGGGAGCGAAGCGGAGTCGCAGCCGCCGACGGTTATTTTACCCTCTGTCGGGCGGTAGAAGCCGGGGATGAGATTCACCAGAGTGGTCTTGCCCGAGCCTGTCGAGCCGATTATGCCAATCGTTTCGCCCTTTTTGGCTTTGAAGCTGACGCCCTCGAGCGAGCTTTCGCCCGAGCCGTCGTAGGTGAACGAAACATTGTCGAATTCAACGGCGATATCGGAGCTGTCGTCGACGCTGCCGCTGCCGCCGTCCTCCTCTGCGGGCATTTCAAGCACGGTGCTTATCCTGCCCGCGCAGGCGAGGGATTTGGTGATGCTGATTATCAGATTCGCAAGCTTTATCAGCTCGACAAGTATCTGCGACATATAGTTATAGAGCGCCACGACCGCGCCCTGGGTTATGATGCCCGCGTCGACGCGGACTGCGCCGATATAGATAAGGAACGCTATGCCGAGGTTGATTATAATGCAGGTCAGGGGATTCAGCAGGGCGGATATCCTGCCCGTGTGCTCCTGAATGGCGGTGAGGGTGTCGTTGCGCTGCTCGAATTCCTTTGTCTCCTCATCCTCCTTACAGAATGCACGCAGCACTCTTGCACCGATGAGATTCTCTCTCGCCGTGCCGAGCACCTTGTCGAGTGCGGCACGGACTTTTTTATAGAGCGGGATGCAGAGCAGCAGTATGCCGAATACCACGACGGAGAGGGCGGGTATGACCACAACGAAGGTCAGCGCCGACTTTGCATCCACGGTGAAAGCCATTATCATCGCGCCTATCACGACAAAGGGAGAACGCAGCAGCAGGCGCAGCGTCAGATTCAAGCCGTTTTGTACGCTATCCATGTCGCTGGTGAGGCGGGTTATCAGGGTCGAGGAGCCTATGCCGTCAAGCTGCGAGTATGAGAAGGAGCCTATGCGCTCAAATACGGCGTGGCGCAGCTTCCTGACAAAGGAGGTCGAAGCCTTGGCGGCAAAATATTGGGCGGTTATCGAGAAGATGAGCCCGACCGCGCCGAGCAGCACGAGTACGCCGCACATACGCATGATATAGCCGTTGTCCGACCGACCGATGCCCTTGTCGATGATGGCTTTTATTATCAGCGGCACAAAAAGCTCCAATATGGCTTCAAGCATTTTGAACAGCGGAGCGAGCACGCATTCGGTACGGTCCCCCTTGAGGTATACCGTGAGTTTTTTCATTTTTATATCATCCTCTGTTTATTTGACTTTAATGACGGGTGATGCGATTATGCCGACGGGGCGCAGGGTGTATTCATAGCTCCAGCGGCAGCCCTCGGAGCGCCAGGCGTCAGGGCCGTGCCATGAGTGGCGGTTGTCGGTCAGGTGGACTGCGCCGAAAGCGTTGAAGCGGTGGCCGTAGAGCGTGATATCCACCTTGTGAGTGCCGCTGCCGATATCCTCGGCGAGCAGAGTGTAGGGCGGGTAAATTATCCTGCCATTGTCAGCGCCGTCGACCGACACGCCGATGAGGGCGCCGTAATAATTCGTTGCGGTGACGCTGAGAGCGCCGTTTGCCTCGACCTCAAGGTGATAGGTTACGTTGCCGCCGTAGAACGGCAGACCCTGGGTTTCGAGCTTATCGAATGCGAGCTTGTCGGGCAGGGCGGTGATGACCTTGCTCCTGCCTGTCACACGCACGCCGAAATTGCCGAGAAGATAGCACCACTCGGTGTTGGTGCGCCTGCCGAACGGATAGACTATATCAAGGATATTCTCACCCGCCTTTATGTCGGGCAGCGCAACGGTCTTGATATCCCTGTCGGTGTACCAACCCGTTATATTATTTGCGACTTTTTCGCCGTTAAAGGTGATAGCGGCGGATTCTGCGTCCTCAAGCGCCAGCTCGGCGCCGCTGAAGTCGATCTCACTGCGAATCGTGAAGCGCAGGCGCAGAGTGTGCTCGGGGGCGGCCTCGTGGATGACCCACGGCTGAGCCACGGAATTGCCCCTCTCGGGGAAGCCGAGGGAGCGGCGGCAGATATTGTCAAGGCGAAGAATTTCCTCCTCCGGCTCAAACGGAGCGCCGTCGAGCGAGAATTCCGCCGTGTCGAGCAGCAGAGCGTTGCGCTCGGAGAGGGTGTAGGGCACAAATGCGGGCAGGCGTATCTCTTTTTCGGGAAGCGAAGCCGGCTTTGCGGCGCTCTTGCCCTGCCGTCTGCCATTGTCAAGGCGGAGCAGCAGGCTGTCGTAGTCGTAAAGCACGCGGGATATCACGGTGCAGCCGTTTCTGTATTCGCAGTCAAGCTCCGAGATGTCGCCCGTTGCCGTGTCGTAAAGCATGGGCGAGAATTCGCCTTTTATGTTTATACGCAGGTGGTTTTTCTCAACGACCGATTTGTTGTATGGCTCGCGGCAGCGGCTTATGAAGAGCCAGCGGCTCTCGCCGTCGAGCCTGAGCTGATATATGAAGCCCTCGGAGAGGTCGCCGTTCGCAAAGCGCAGGGTGAGGTCGCGCTGCGGCTCGAGAGCGGTCAGCAGCTTCTCGCGGTCAAAGGGGATAACCCTGCTGCGCCCGTAGAGAGCCTTGCCGCGTTCGCTCGGAACGCCGTCGGACACGGTGGGAGCGGCGCCCATGAATATAAGGCTGCCGCCCTCGTCGGCAAATCTCTCAAGGCGGTCAAGGGTTGTGCCTCTGAGGGATTCGCAGTCGGGCACGATCACGGCATCATAGCTCTCCATGCCCACCTTGAGCGGCGCTCCGCCCTTCTCGCATTGAGAGGGGAGCAGGGATTCGCAGATAAAATCGAAATCTATGCTGCCGTTCAGCAGCCATTCGGTGAGCTGCCTGAATTTCTCGTCAAGGCACTTACGCATCAGCGAGCTTTTATCGTTCGGGCCCCAATGGAGCCAGAAGCTCTCGACCGGGTGGATAACTCCGACCCGCACGACGGGCTTGCCCCTCGTCATCGCCGTATTCACGCGGGCAAAATGATCCTCAATGCGGGGGAATTCCTTATACCACGGGGACTGATAGTGTATCGAGGCAGGGTAATCCCTTTTGGCCTCGCCGCCCATGGCGTACCATGAGAGGTGCGGCACGCGCACGGTGACGCCCATGCATGCCTGCCAGTCGCCGTGGAGCTTATAATTTCTGAAGTCGCAGTCCCAGCCGGTAACGCCGTAAAGCTCGGAGAGCATACCCTCCCTGCCGTATTGGCGCACGGCGGATTGGCACTGCTTGGCGGTGGTGAATTCAAAAGCGTCGCAGAGCATATCAATGCCGGGAATGTCGAAGCCCCTGTATGACCTCATGCAGTCGCCCAGAGCGGCGGTCTGGCTGGTGAGGGCAGGCTCCTCCATCATGTGACCCGTCAGGGCTATGCCGTGTTTTCGGCACCATGCGCCGCAGGTGTCGGCAAACGCCTCGGCGAAGCGCTCCGAAATATGGTCGTGATAATAGTATCTCGCCGTCGATATCCTGCCCTCGGGCAGATCCCAGAAAAGCTCGGGGAGCTTATCGACTATGCTGAAGCCGTAGGCAGCCTCAAAGGTCTGCGGCAGGTCGTCCGTCCACGGGAGGATAACATCGTCCCTGTCCGCCGCATTGCGGAGGGTCTGCTTGCGGGTGAATTGCGGCTCGTCGGTGAAGATAGACGGCACGGTGCCGCCGAATTCGTCGCCGACCGTCTCGGCGTAGCGCTCGTGAGTGACCTCGATGAAGCGCTCTATCGCCTTTTTATCAAGAGTGTTGACATAGGTCTGATTGTTATACCACGGCGAGGGGGCGTGGATCTTGAGATAGGCGTACCATTTGACACCCTCGGCATCATCATTTTCGCCGATGCGTTTGTAATCGGCGAGGTAGCCGTCGCTGTCAAGCCGCACGTCGTAGCAGGCGATGAGATAGCCCTTGCCGTTCCTGCCGCCCTCGGCGCGTGAGTCGATAACGTCCGCCTTCTCAGCCTCGTCAAGGCTGCAAGGCTCCGCCGTCATAAGCAGGCAGCGCGCCCTGTATTGCTCATCCTTGGTCACAAGACCGCCCGCAGCGCCCGAGGGCCACCTGTCCTCATCATAGAGGTAGGCGAGCATACCTTCTTTTTTAGCCTTATCAACGCAGTGCCTGACAAGCCCCATGAATTCGTCGGAGAGATAGGCGTTGCTCAGACCCGTGCGGACATGCATATGGAAGCCGCCGAGACCCATCTCCTTGAATATGTCTATCTGTCTGCTCAGTTCGTCGGCCTCAAGGTGACTGTTCCACGCCCAGAACGGGGTGCCTCTGTATTCGCTCGTGGGGCGTTTAAAAAGCTCGTCGGAGAGCGACGGAGCGGAATTCTTCTTGTAAAACATCAGTTTTCCTCCTTGACAGGGTGTTTATAGAGAACCTTATCCTCGCTGGGGGTGTTCCAATTTATGTAGTTGTTGCGTTTGGCATAGTACCACGCCATTTCAAACATTTTTGCGCTCTCGTCAACGGGCACAAAGAGCTGCCCGTCCTTAAAATACGCTTCGCCGCTCATCTCCACCGTGCCGAGGTCGGTCTTGGCGAAGCGGCTGTCCTCGGTGAAGGTCGCGTAATGCTCATATGCTTCGCAGGTGAGGAAATCGACGCCTTTCTCCACTTTGCCGCCGATGCTTTGAATGAGCACACCGAACGGGGCGTACCAAACGCCGCCGATGTTCTCGGGGTAGACCCCTCTTGCGGAGAATTCGAGCATCCTGCCCTTGAACGCCATTTTGGTGCGCTCATATATCGGCGCAAGGGCGTGGGGGGTTATCGTGTCGGTGCTCTTGTCTATCGTAAAGATATCGACTATACGCCCGTCCGCCATATAGCCCGTCGCCGTGAGCTTATCGCCGTCTATCTCGACGAGCGTGTAGAAGCCCATGCGTTCCTCCTGCGGGTAGAAGCAGGAGTGCCATGTCTTTTGGCAGTTGGAGCAGTATATGTTGCCGCCGCCGTTGCCCACGATATAGTGCACCGTGCCCTCGGACGGGCGGTCAAAAAGCTCGTCGCCCTTTGTCGGGAAGGTCCTTGCAAAGGAATGCTCGTGCCCCTCGAAGAGGATATCGAGCCTGCCCTGCTCGATCGGCCGCCTGAGCCACGGGTATCCGTCATCATTCTGACCCTCGGGCATGACGGGGTATATCGGGAAGTGATATGCGCCGAGCTTCCATGTTTTATCGCTGCTTTGCAGGTCGTCATACGCCCAGCCCTCGACCTTTTCGGGGGCGTTTATGCCCATGACAAGGAAGTGGGCGTTGCCGTAGTCAAAGGAATAATTCTCCGTCTCATAGCCCTCGGGGCCGTTGTCGGGGTAGGAGAGCGAGAACTGAAAGTCAAAGAAATCGGCGTGCTCAAGATAGAATTTGCCGAAAGGCTCGGGGAAATACGAGATGAAGCCGCGGTTATCGTGGTTGCCCGTCGTCATCATATATGGCAAGCTCTCGATTATCCCCTTTAAGCCCTCAAACATACCGTTCCATTGCAGGTCGTTCTGACCGTTGTCGCAGTTGTCGCCCGCCGTGAAGATGAAGCGGCATTCGGGGTGCTTTGCGAGGGCGGTTTTGAGCATCTCGCCCACCATGGAGTAATCAGGCAGGTGGCAGGGGCTGCCCTTTTGATGGTCGGAGATAACGATAAAGCTGAATTTATCGAGCTTCTCCGGCTCCGTCTCAAAGGTGAATTCGCCGCTGCGGTGCTCATCGTCGCCGACGGTGTAGCAGTATTTGCAGCCCGGCTCAAGCCCCGAAAGGCGCACCCAATGGTAATTACTGCGGTCGATATCCGTCTCGGCGAAGCGTGTGACCGCCTCCTGCCGCAGCAGGTCGGCGCTGCCCTCGCGCCTGTAGAGAATGTAGCTGTCGCCCGAATTCTCGTCCGTGCGCCAGCTTATCGCCGCCGAGGTCTTTGCGTCGCCCCAAAAGGAGAGCATGATATGATCCGGCAGCGGGGAGGAGCCGCGCTCCGGTTTATTGAATTTACCGTCTTTGTCTGACATCGGTGCACCGCCATTTCTAATGATTATAGATAAAAATATTTTAAACATATATTGACGGTTTGTCAACGAAAATGCAACATTTTTTCAAACCTATTGATTTTCGACACGGTGTGTAATATAATGTTCAATGGATAAATACATGAGAAACCCGCAGCTTGCGGAAACGATAACATAATTCGGGGGAATCACAATGAAGACAAAGAAAAGGATACTCAGCATCATCCTCGCCGCCGTGCTTATCCTGACGGCAGCCCTGCCCGCAGCGGCAGCGGCGGACCCGCTGACCTATCAAAAAGGCAGCCGCCTTGAATCAGACGGCACCGTAAGCTCATTTTATAAGGTCGTCTCCTGCGTCAAGACCGCCTCTGGCGAGATAACCGTGCCCGATACATATCAGGGGCTTGAGGTCAGAGAGATAGGCGACGGAGCCTTCGCCGACTGCGGCGGCATCACCGCGGTCAATATCCCGTCAAGCGTTGACAAGATCGGTGCAAACGCATTTGAGAATTGCCTTGGCCTTGAAAAGGTCTCATATCAGGGCAGCGCGTTTGAAAGCTCGTCGAGAGTCATCGGCGTGGCGGCTTTCAGAAACTGCATAGCGCTCAAGACCGTGCTGCTCCCCGGCGGCCTCACTGAGATAAAGGACGAGGCGTTTAAGAAGTGTGCCGCTCTCACAGGCATTTCGCTGCCCGATACTCTCAAAAAGATAGGCAAGGGCGCGTTCTCGCTCTGCTCGGGCTTCACTTCGGTCACGATCCCCGCAAGCGTTACAGATATCGCCGAGACGGCGTTTATGAATTGCTCCGGCATTGAGAAATTCTCCGTCGCAAGCGGCAACACCGCATATAAAGCTGTCGGCGGCGTGCTCTACACCGCGGACGGCAAGACCCTTGTGCAGTATCCCAACGGCAGCAGCGAAACGACCTATGCCGTGCCCGCTGGTACAACGACCGTAGGCAATTTTGCTTTCGGCGCAAACACTAAGCTGACCGCTGTTTCTCTGCCCTCGTCGCTCACGGCGATCGGGCCCTACGGCTTCTATATGTGCTCAAAGCTCGGCAGCGTTAACCTGCCCTCGGGGCTTAAAACTATCGGCTCGCTGGCATTCGCCGACTGCCCCATGCTTACGGAGGTTACTCTGCCCGCAGGCCTCACCTCATATGAGGGCGCATTTGACAACTCGGGTCTCGTCAACGTCGTCATTTCCGACGGCGTCAGCGTGATTGACGCAAAGGCGTTCCAGAATTGCTCCTCCCTCACGGGCGTCAGCATTCCCTCGACCGTCACCGAGATAAGATTCGGCGCATTCAGCGGCTGCTCGGCGCTCCATGCCCTTGAGATACCCGAGAGCGTCAAGACGCTCGGCAACGGCGTATTCGGCGGCTGCGCTCAGCTCGTGCTGACTGTTACCGAGGGCTCGGCGGCGCACACCTACGCAAAGAATAACAACATAGATTATATTGTTAAGGGCGGCGGCTCGGTCAAGGAGCTTACCTCCGTGACGATAAGGACTCTGCCGCAAAAGACGAGCTATATCAAGGGTGAAAAGATCTCTGACTACGGCCTGACCCTGACCGCTCACTACAGCGACGGCACCACGGGCATAATCACCGGCGGCTTCACCATCAGCCCCGCCACGGCAACGACCGTCGGCACTCAGAAAGTGACCGTCAGCTACTCGGGCAAGACCGCTTCGTTTGATATAACCGTCACCGAGAGCGCGGATAAGCCCGTCAAGAGCATCGCCATAGCGACCCTGCCCGCAAAGACGAGCTATCACTACAAGGAGACGCTCAACACAGCCGGCCTGACCCTCACCGTCTTTGACGAAAACGGCAGCAGGACGGTCAGCTCGGGCTACACGATTACCTCGCCCACATATTTTGACTCAACGGGCAGCAAGACGATAACCGTCGAATACGAGGGCTGCACCGCTTCGTTCAACGTCAGCGTTTCGTATTCATTCTTCCAATTCATAATCATGTATATCTGCCTTGGTTTCCTTTGGGGATATTAATCTTTAATATAAAAGGAGCTGCGGTCGCGGCTCCTTTTTTCTTAAATTTCAAATACGGAGGTGCTCACCGTGCCGAAAGAGAAGCAAACGCTTTTCACGAGCGTGGCTGCCAAATATTTCTCCCTTGTCAACCGCATGGGTGTTTCATTCAAAAGAGGTCTGGTCGGCAAGCGGGGCTATACCTGCAAGCAGTTCCCGGAGCTTGTGGCTTCGTTCGGCTGCGAGGGCGACAAGGACGCCCCGATAGCATATATCGACGGCTGCTATCGCCTGAGGGACAGAGGCGACCGCTTCGTCACCTTCGGTGTGACGGATATCACCTCCAAAATAAAGTGGTATAATAAAGAGGGCTGGCTGCCCTGCTTCGTAAGCGAGTTTTCAAAGGACGGCAACGATTATAAGGTCGAGAATTTCGCCGATAAGGTCAGCGTTGACGGCAAGGATTTCGAGATAGTCTATTCACGCCTGACGGTCAGAAATAACTCGGCGTCGGCGCTCGATTTCCCCAAGGTCTCGCCGCTGCTCGTGCCGCTGAACAGTCACGCCGAAAGCGTGCGCACGGGCGAGACGGTCACCGCCGATTACGCCGTGGGGGCCGATCGCTTCGGCGGCAAATACCCCTACCCGTCAAGGGAGAGGATAGCCGCGCTCGGCTCCTTTGACGAGCATTACGAGAGCATGAAAAGCTATTGGGTCAAGCGCCTTGAGCCGCTGTGCGAGATAGCGAAGCTGCCCGACGAGCGGCTGATAAACGCCTACAAGGCGGGCTACGTCTATACCATGATAGTCAAGGACGGCGACGAGCTGCACGTCGGCGAGAACGGCTACGATAGGGTGTTTGACCACGATGTTATCGGAATTCTTGTCACATTAATGACTATGGGCGATTTCTCGAGGATAAGGGAATACGCCGAATTCATAATGAAAAACCCGCAGTACCCCGACGCTCGGTGGAAATACAGCTGGGTGTTCGCCGTCTGGCTCTTTAAGACGGGCGATAAGAGCTTCGCGCGTGAGAAATTCGCCATGATAAAGGAGAATGCCCGCCGCATCGGCAAGGATATCGACCCCGCAAGCGGTATCATGAAGAAAACCAACGCAATTGACTCGCTCGGCAGCTGGACTATCGACAATTGGTCGGCGCTGATGGGTCTTTGCTGTTACGAATACATATGCAACTCTCTCGGCGAAAACGAGGAGGCAAATTGGGCGGCGGAGACATATTCAAAGCTGCTCGAAAGCGCAAATTCCTTTGTCGGCAGGACGATAAAGGAGAAAAATCTCGATTATCTGCCCATCGCTATGGACGAGAGCAATGAGGAGGGCAAGCGCAGCGACCCGCACGACGCAAACTGGGCCTCCATGCTGCTTTTCGGCCGCTGGGGCTGGGACGGCTATATCTTCTGCGCCGATCAGAGCGGCATAATGGCTCAGCTTATCGACAAGACCTATGAGCACGGCTTTGAGCGCAGAAAGGATATCACCGACACGATATATAACTTCGGCGGATATCCGCACGGCTACTATTGCTCCGCCTATAACGCGGGCTACGGCAGCACGGCGCTCAGGGGCGACAAATACCGTGACTGCGCGATAAAAGCATATCAATTTATGATCGAGCACGCAATGAGCGGCCCGTTCTCCTGGTGGGAGGGGGTCGATTACCCGAGCGAAAGATCGCCTTGGGATATCCCGCACGCAGCGGGCGGCGGAGGCTCCTGCCAACACATTTGGGGTCAGTCCACCGCCACAAAGGCGCTGCTCGACAGCCTCATCTGCCAGCGCGTGAGCGGCGAAGTGCTCCTAGGCAGGGGAGTGCCGAGGGAGTGGCTCGCCGACGGGAATGAGATAGAGGTGCGCCGCTACCCGATAAACGGAGGCGGGCGCATGGGCTTCTCAATGAAAGTAACGGGAAGTGTAATAGATATCGTCTTGACGGGCGACAGACCCTGCGGGGAGGTGCTCGTCGAGCTGCCCTGCGAGGGCTTCGAGGTCAGGAAGGAAGAAAAATTCAATGACGGGAACGAGCGTTGACGGCGCGACGACCCGGCAGCTTACAGACGCCCGTTAATCACATCACAGGATCATTCTGAGGGGGAACGAGATGAAAAAGGCGATAAAGATAATAATAACCGTGCTGCTCATTCTCGCGGTGCTCGGCGCCGCCGCGGTTTTCGGGGCGAACGCCTATGTCAAAGCGAGCGCAAAGGGATATATCCTTGACCCGTCAAATGCGGGCGAGGGCTATGACTGCATACTCGTGCTCGGCTGCGGAGTCTATGACGATAACCCGAGCCATATGCTCGAGGACAGGCTCCTGCGGGGCGTGGAGCTTTATAAAAACGGTGCGAGCGGCAAGCTGCTCATGAGCGGCGACCACGGCAGGAAGGGCTACGACGAGGTGAACGTGATGAAGAGCTTCGCCGTCGAGCGGGGAGTGCCCTCCGAGGATGTATTCATGGATCATGCGGGCTTCTCGACCTATGAGAGCATGTACCGCGCGAGAGATATCTTCAAGGCGAAGAAGATCCTCATCGTCACACAGGAATACCACCTCTACCGCGCCGTCTATGACGCCCGCGCGCTCGGGCTTGATGCTTACGGCGTTGTTTCGATGCCGCGCACCTATGCGGGGCAGACCTACCGCGATATCCGTGAGATCCTTGCCCGTGACAAGGACTTTGTATGGTCGATATTTAAGCCAAAGCCGACCTATCTCGGCGAAGCGATACCCGTCCAGGGCAACGGCGATATAACGAATGATAAATGAAAAAAGCATCCGCATGGCTCAAAGTCATACGGATGCTTAATTATTTGTTGAACTCAGTCCAGATCCTTGAGGGTCGGCAGGTTCCATTTGAATACCGTCGCAGAGAGGCGGATAACGATTATCGACCCTGCGCCTGCGAGGATCGCAAGCCCCTGCGGGCAGGTGTTGTGCTCGACGAGGAGCTGATATATCAGCGCACCGATGCCCGCCGCGAGCGCATAGACCTTTTTGCGGAGAATGGTGGGCACGCCGCCCGCCATCATGTCACGCATCACTCCGCCGCCGACGCCCGTCATCATGCCGACGAAGATCGAGAGGAACGAATTCTCGCCGAAGCCGCAGGCGGCCGCGCTGTTGATGCCCGCCACGGTGAATACGGCGAGACCTATCGCGTCAAAGACGTTGATTATCTGAGAATAGACGTTGAAGTGCAGCTTTATCCGCTTGCCGAAGAAATAAGCTATAATGAATACCGCAAGCGAGGTGGCTATGGCTGTCACGGTGTAGACCGGATGCCTGAACGCCGCGGGCGGGAGATAGCCGAGCAGGATATCCCTGACCATTCCGCCGCCGACTGCCGTCACCGTGCCGAGCACCACCGCGCCGAAGATATCGAGCTTTTTCTCGATAGCCGTGATAACTCCCGTTATCGCAAATGCGACGGTGCCTATTATCTCAAATATAAAAAACACTTTGTCTATGCTCATATGTACCTCTTGAGACTAAACTTTTTTCTTTTTTCTCAGCTCTGCAAAGAAATCGGTCAGCAGCGCGGAGCATTCCTCCGCCATGAAGCCCGACACAAGCTCGGGCTTGTGGTTATAGGGCAATTCAAAAAGGTTTGTCACCGACCCGCAGGAGCCCGCCTTGGGGTCGGAGGCGCCGTAGACCACTCGGCGCAGCCTTGAATTGATTATCGCCCCGGCGCACATCGGGCAGGGCTCGAGCGTCACAAACAGCTCGCATTCCCACAGCCTCCAGCCGCCGAGCTTTTTGCAGGCGAGGTCGATAGCCTCTATCTCGGCGTGGGCGAGGGCGTTTTTGCCCGTTTCGCGCCTGTTGCGGCCTACGGAGACGACTTCTCCGTTCCTTGATATCACAGCCCCCACCGGGACTTCAAGCTCGGCTGCCGCAAGCCGAGCCTGCCCGATAGCGAGGAGCATAAGCTCTCTGTCATTCATTTTGCGGGGAAGATGAGCTTATCTGCGTGCCAGATATTCTCGGCGTATTCGTTTATCGCTCTGTCAGCGGCAAAGCGGCCCGCACCCGAGATATTCATCAGCGACATCTTATCCCACCTTGCGGTGTCGTGCCATATCTCCTCGGCGCGCTTCTGCATCCTGCGGTAATCCGCAAAGTCCGCAAGCACCATATAGGGGTCGTGATAGACTATCGTGCCGCCTATCTCGCCGAAGGTCTTGCCGCCGATGCCCTTGTTGATGAATTCGATTATCTCGTGTATCTCGGCGTTGTTGTTGTAGTAATTCTGCGGGACATAGCCGCTGCGCTTAAGGTCGTTGACCTCGGGGGTCGTCATGCCGAAGATGAGGATATTATCCTTGCCCACGGCGTCGTGTATCTCGACGTTTGCGCCGTCCATCGTGCCGAGGGTTATTGCGCCGTTGAGCATGAGCTTCATGTTGCCCGTGCCGCTTGCCTCGGTGCCCGCAAGGGATATCTGCTCGCTGATATCGGCGGCGGGCATGAGAGCCTCCGCCATGGTGACGTTATAATCCTCCATGTAAACGACCTTCATCAGATCCTTTACGTCGGGGTCATTGTCAATGAGCTTTGAAAGGGCACAGATGAATTCGATTATCTTTTTTGCCATAAAATAGCCGGAGGCAGCCTTTGCGCCGAAGATATAGGTGTGCGGGGTGTAATTGCCGCTCGGATTCGCCTTTATCTCAAGATATTTTGCAAGGATGTTGAAGGCGTTGAGATGCTGGCGCTTATACTCGTGCAGCCTCTTGACCTGAACGTCAAATATCGAGGTCGGGTCGAGCGTTATGCCCGTCCTGCTCTTGACGAGGGCGGCGAAATCCTCCTTGTTGGCGGTCTTTATCTTACGCAGGTCTGAGAGAACGGCTGCGTCGTCCTTGTATTTTCTGAGCTTGAGCAGCTCGTCGCCGTCGTAAACGAAGCCGTCGCCGATAAGCGAGGTGATATATGACGACAGGCGGGGGTTCGCCTGGCAGAGCCAGCGGCGGTGAGCAATGCCGTTGGTGACGTTGGTGAATTTATCCGGCTCAAGGGTGTAGAAATCCTTGAATACGCTGTTCTTGAGTATCTCGCTGTGGAGGGCGGATACGCCGTTGACCTTGTGGCAGACCGCCACGCAGAGGTTGGCCATCCTGACGACGCCGTTTGAGATTATCGCCATGCGCTCGACCTTGGCGGAGTCGCCGGTCAGCTCCCAGATCTTGCTTCTGAAGCGCTTGTCTATCTCTTTGACTATCTGATATATTCTCGGCAGCAGGCGGCTGAAGAGCTCCTCGCTCCAGCATTCGAGAGCCTCTGCCATGACGGTGTGGTTGGTGTAGGCACAGACCTGCTCGACCACTGAGTAGGCGTCGTCCCAGCCGTAGCCGCATTCGTCGAGCAGAATTCTCATCAGCTCGGGGATTGCAAGGGTGGGGTGAGTATCGTTGATGTGGATAGCGTTCTTCTCGGCGAAATTCTCAAGGGTGGTGTAATCCCTGAGATGCCTTGCGACGATATCCTGTATCGAGGCGGAGACGAGGAAATACTGCTGGCGCAGCCTGAGGCTCTTGCCCTCGGGGTGATTGTCGGCGGGGTAGAGCACCTTGCTGATGACCTCCGCCATAGCCTTCTCCTCCATGGCTCTCATGTAATCGCCCTGGTTGAACATTGCCATGTCGATGCCGTCGACCTTCGCCGACCACAGACGCAGCACTGCAACGCCTCTGCCGTCCTTGCCGGGCACCATCATATCATAGGGGACTGCCTTGACGGTCTTGCAGCCGACAAGCTCGACCTGGTGGAAGTCGTTATCCCAGCTGTCCTCGACCTTGCCCTCGAACTTGACCTCAACGGTCTTATCCTCTCTGGGCACGAGCCATACTTCGCCGCCGGGGAGCCAGAAATCGGGCATCTCCGTCTGCCAGCCGTCGATTATCTTCTGCTTGAAAATGCCGTATTCATAGAGTATCGAGTAGCCCATGCCTCTGTAGCCCTGATTTGCCAGGGCGTCAAGGTAGCAGGCGGCAAGCCTGCCCAGACCGCCGTTGCCGAGACCCGCATCCGGCTCGCAGTCATAGAGCTTGTCGAGCTTCACGCCGAAGCCGTCAAGGACCTTCCTTGCGGTCTCGGTCATGTTGAGATTGTAGAGAGTGTTTTTGAGGCTTCTGCCCATGAGGAACTCCATGCAGAGGTAATAAACCTTCTTCTGCCCCGCTTCCTTCGACTCCGCGTTGAAATCCCTGCGGATGTCCCTGACCATATCTCTCGAGATTATCGAGAGCACACGGTAGAACTGGTCGTTGGTCGCGTCCTCCGGCTCAACGCCGAAAAGATGCGAGAGCTTGGCTCGGATAAGCTCCTCGAGCGCCTTCTTTGTGATGTTGTTATTCATACTATCCTCCGTAAAGAAACTGTAAGCCAAATTACTTACCCTATAAGTTTACACCAAAAAAGTCAATATTACAACAGAATTTTTACAATTGATTAATTAAAAATACTTGTATGAAGCCGCCTTTTGAGTTAAAATAAGTAAAAGTAACAGTTTAATTCCGGAAAGGTGATATAAATTGAACGAGCAATACTATTTTTCCCCCGAAAGATACCTGCGCGACGAGCGTGACAGGAAGCAGATAAAGGTCATAGGAAGAGTGGCGGGTCTGTGCGTTATCGCATATGTCGTTTTGCAGAATCTGCTGACCCTGCCGCTGGTGTTTGAGCCGCTGAGCAGCATATACAATTCCAGCCCCGTTTTTCAGGACGCGGTCACTATACTGCTCTCGGTATTCGGGCTGATGCTGCCCTTCGCGATAGGCGGTTTTTATCTGCGCCGCAGGACTAATGTGAATGTCTTTGCCTTCGACAGACCCGTGAGTGTCAAGTTGATGGTCTTTGCCGTATTCTTCGGCTTTTTTGTCTGCCTCGCGGGCAACTATGCTTCGAGCATCTTTGTTTCGGCCATGGACGGCATCGGCTTTAAGCTCTCCTCGCCCGACTACGAGGTGACGGACGATGTCTTCGGCAGGATAGTCTACTTCATCATGGTTGCCGTCGTGCCTCCTCTGACCGAGGAGCTGGCGATAAGGGGCGTTATAATGCAGCCGCTCCGCCGCTACGGCGACCGCTTTGCGATAGTTGCGTCCGCCGTGCTCTTTGCGGTGCTTCACGGCAATCTCATTCAGGCACCGTTCGCGTTCATAGCGGGTCTCGGCATCGGCTATGCCGTCTGCATCACGGGCAGCCTCTGGACGGGCGTGCTCATCCACTTCTGCAACAATGCCTATTCCGTGCTGATTGAATTCATGGCGAGGGATATCACCGACACGGCGCTGCTCGGCAAGGCATATAACATGGTGCTGATAGCGCTCTACGCCGTGAGCATAATAGGCTCGGTCATCTTTGTGATGGTCAAGGCGCCGAGGAAGCTCACGCCGCCCGCGACCACCCTCTCAAGGAGGCAGAGATACGGCGCGTTCGTGCTGAATATACCGATGCTTATCGCTATCGGCATTATGATATATATTACCTCGCGTTATGTGAGATTTGTGGGTTGATCGAATGAGTATTAAGAAAAACGACCGTGTGAAGCTCCGCATAGACAGCTGCTCGGCGAACGGCAGCGGAGTCGGCAGATATGAGGGCATGGCGATATTTGTGCCCGCCACCGCGCCCGGCGACGAAATAACGGCGCATATCCTAAAGGTAAAAAAGACCTACGCTTTCGCCAAGGTGGAGAGTGTGGATAAGCCGTCGCCCGACAGAATCGAGCCGGAGTGCCCCGTGTATCTGCGATGCGGAGGCTGTGCGTTCTCGCACATGGATTACGCCGCCGAGGCAAAGATAAAGGCGGAGCATGTTGCGGAGTGCTTCCGCCGTATAGGCGGCGTCGAGCCGGAATTCGAGCCGATAATCGCCGCCGAGAGCGACAAACGCTACCGCAACAAGGCGCAGTACCCTGTTGCTAAGCAGGACGGCGAATTGAAGATAGGCTTTTTCTCGCCGCACAGCCACAGAGTGGTGCATTGCCCGGACTGCCTGCTTCAGCCGACGGAATTTGCGGATATCCTCGGCGTATTCACCGATTATATAAAGCAGTTCAACGTGCCCGTCTACGACGAGACGACCCATAAGGGCCTGCTGCGGCATATCTATCTCCGCAAAGGGGAGAAGAGCGGCGAGATAATGGCGTGCGCCGTGATAAACGGCAGGAGCCTGCCCGCCGAGGACAAGCTCGTCCAAATGCTGACAAGTCGAAATCAAAACATAAAAAGCATAATCGTAAACAGCAACACTAAGGATACAAACGTCATTCTCGGCGGCGAATGCCGCACCCTTTGGGGCAGCGACTGCATCACGGATATCCTCTGCTCGCTGAGATTCAGGATATCCCCGCTGTCGTTTTATCAGGTCAACCGCACCCAGGCGGAGCGGCTGTATAATAAGGCGGCGGAGTACGCCTCGCTGACGGGGAACGAAACGGTGCTCGACCTCTATTGCGGGGCGGGCACGATAGGGCTTTCCATGGCGTCAAAGGCAAAGAAGCTGATAGGCGTCGAGATAGTGCCGGAGGCGATAGAGGACGCCAAAGCGAACGCCCGCCTGAACGGCATAGAGAATGCGGAATTCATCTGCGGCGACGCTGCCGCGGCGGCTCAGATACTAAGGTCAAAGGGCGTGAGACCCGATGTGATAGTGCTCGACCCGCCGAGAAAGGGCTGCTCGCCCGATATGCTCGAGACCGCCGCAGCAATGCAGCCCGAGCGCATAGTCTATGTCTCCTGCGACCCCGCTACCCTCGCCCGTGACTGCGGCGCCTTCGCCTCCCTCGGCTATTCCGCCGTGAAAGCTACCCCCGTCGATATGTTTCCCCGCACAGGCCATGTGGAGACAGTTGTCTTACTTTCCAAGGGAGAAATCGACTCCAAAAAGGTACGTGTGGATTTCTCTTTGGAGAATATGGATATGTCCGGATTCCAGAAAGGCGCAACCTATCCGCAGATCAAGGAGTACGTGCGGGAGCATAGTGGACTAAAGGTATCTTCCCTGTATATTTCTCAGGTAAAGCGGAAATGCGGGCTGGATGTTGGACAAAACTATAATCTGTCGAAGAAGGAGAATGTCAAGCAGCCCCAATGCCCGCCTGAGAAGGAATTAGCGATTAGAGAGGCATTCAATTGTTTTGGAATGCTTTAGTTTAGAAGACCTGGGATAATTGTCTTTCGTAATTATCCCAGGTCTTCAGTTCATTCATTTATGAGATAGACTTTTCCGTGCGCTCTTGTAATTGCCACGTATAGCTTATTCCTAGTCGATGGGGCTAATTCGCACAATTTTCCGGCAGCATATTTTTCCGCTGTAGCCTTATTAAGCATCACGCAGACATCTTGATAATGATCTTCTCCTTTGGTATCTCCCCAATTTCTATGGCTAGATCCATACTTTGAGCTGTTTCGGAAATGTAGCTTTACAATATTCGGATTCGCTAAAATACTATTTATCTGGGCTTGTTCAGAGAGGAAAATGATATCACTTGCTTCGCTACTCATTCCTGTGTTCTGGTTAGAATATATCTCAATGCCCAGATTCTCTGTAATAAAACGGCAAATACTGGAACTGCAGCGCCAACTCTTTACAAGTGATGTCTTGTCAGACAAGAAGCCTCGGTTTATAAAGCGTGCTTCATAGTTTGGGAAATTATCAAATAGATTTTTATTAGCATTACCGTCCCGGCTTGTATCATAGGTGTGCTGGTAGAAATCACCAACAAAAAGCATGTTTATGTTGGCTGTCATAAGTTGCTCGAGGAAAGAAAAATCACGTCCCGCAATGTCCTGTATCTCATCAACAATAAACTCATCAAAATATTTTTCTAAACGCCGCCTCAGTGCTTCCATCGATCCGGTATGTTCAATCAACAACGCCAACCTGTTACTATAAATATAGCCTGCCGATGTAATATAATAGGCTTTATCACATTGTCGTAATCGGTTATTGGGATTTTTCTCGTAAAATATGCCTCTAGTCTTAAGCTTATCTGCTAAAAACGGCTTATAGCAAAATCTATACAGGAACGTAAAATATCCCATGACCCAAATATTTTCTGGCCAGTCGCCATTGAACTTCTCAGAAATTTTGCGACATAGATTGTTGTAATTTCCAACTGTATATGTGACTATGAGTGATCGCTTATCCCGGGAAAGAGAATCAACGATATAAGTCGTTTTCCCTGAGCCAGCAACAGCAAAGATTACTCTTTTATCCATTTGATGCCTCTCTTTATATAGTCGGGGACTACTATCTGATCATCTTGAGACAGTAGCGCATATGCGGCTTCTGTTTTATTGTTCAGCATGTGATCCAAGGCAGGCGAGTCAAACAGCGTATCGCATAGCGCTGGATTATCCCCATAGAGGATAATTTCAAAAGTCCGCTTCGCATCATCAACCTCGTAAAAAATCTTTATATTAGGACTGGACGCGTAATCACTATACTTGTCCACACAGTGCTTCCGATAATCCGTATCGTTATCTGTTATGATGGCGACCTTACAGCCAGTTAATTTTGCGATATCGAGATATCGTTTGAAACTCAACCCGCGCACATCGATAATATGGACACCATCAGATTCTGGGGAGCATCCAGCGCATGTCTTGTAAAACTTCTCCATTAACATATATTCGGATGGGCCTTCAACCAGAATAGCCTTTTTCGCAAGTGCAAATTCTATAATGCTAGCAGGAGGGGCTTTCATAAAATACTTGGCCGTTTCGTCACACAGATCCTTCAGCATAATCGGTTTATCCGTGCCATTGATATGCATGATTAAAAGGTTCTTCAACTCTAACCGGGTACTAATCAGATTGTTGTGCGTTGTAATAAAAAGTTGCCCGCTCTGCGTGTCAGATACTCGCTGAATCAATTTGCGAAGGTTAACCGGACTCAGGTGGTTTTCTGGTTCTTCAACAAGGATGACGTCAACATTTTCACCAGAGCGTTCAAGTGCAAAATCTGTCTTTATGAAGATTTGTTTGCCGGTGCCTTTGCTATCAATCCCAATTTCATCCTCATAGATCATTAAGTCCGACTCGAGTCCCATTGCAGATCCGCTCTTTAATCCAAATGCATAGTGTCTGTCAGTAGGTAACCGCTCATTGAGAGCTTTTAGGCTATCTGCTTGGAAGTTGGTTCGCATCTGGCGGTAACTATTTTTATGATTTGCGCGTTCCTTTACATCTTGCTCGGTGTATCGTATGTACATTCGGCGTACAAAGTCGGTGGTAGCATACTCAGAGTTCATAGTAGAGCTATCTATGAGAATACTACGAATTTTCTTCTTGTAGCCAGTATAGCCCTCATCCGCAAAAGTGGAAAAGCGGATCGAGTAGTAGTCGTACGGAAAATAACCAGACTCTGCCGACAAAACGGCTGTTATCTCCGCTCGGTAATCTGGATTTGGTTCGCACACCAAACGAATCCCGTCACACTCTGTTTCGTCTGTGTTATTTTTGCCGCACATTGTAAAATCAAAGTTGTCACCCGATAAGTATAACTCGATTCTGAGAACTGGGAGGTTTTCAAAGGTTCTCCGTCCAGAGTGGAACTTTTTTACGGCATCAATATTGATTAACCGATCTAGACCAATCGATTCCACTCTGCGCACATTTCCGCCAGCAACCAAATCAATAGCCTCGAGGATACTACTTTTGCCAACTTCGTTATCACCCACAAGAATATTAATTCTCTCATTAGGCGTTACAGTGTAATCTCTAAATCGTCTGAAATTGATAAGCCGAATTTTTGTTATAATTGAAGCCATTGTATCGTCCTCGCTTTATCCTAAAACCGCGTGGCAAGCGGCCTCATATCCTGCATATGTTCCAAGGCTTCGGATCGCCGATTGTTGCCGCCGCCTCCTGCTGCTGAGGGAGCTACTGTTAGGCTGAAGCAGGTTCGCATATTCACCCCCACGGCACAGAGTAGCCCATTCTCTCGTCAACTCTCGCGTTCTAGAGATTACCTCAATATGGGCAGCATCCTCGTTGTCATACTTTGGAATGATCTTATACGGCAACGTGTGTATGTGCCGTTTTCCGAATCCGCCTTCTGGCTGGAAATCTTTAATAGCATCCGACAGTGCATCGCTATTAAGCAGACCGACGATATAAATGGCTTCATCTTCACTATCTGCAAGATACCAGTATAAGGTTTGATCAATAATCAGCCGAGCACGATCAAGCGTTTCGAGCGAAATGTAAGCTGCACACGGATTCGCACCGCTCGCACTTGAGAGCACCAACCAATTTTTAGTAGAAAAGTTCTGCTTGTCTAGTTTGCCATAAATATTGATGGTATCGTGCAAATAAGTTGCCAGAGAAGATGGGGTGTTCGTATCTTCCTCAATTTGGTTGAATACATAGGCTGTACTGGTATTCATCAAAGCTTTGTCAGTAGCAGAAATTGCTTTCCACTGACCATCTACCTTCTTTCCGGGCATCAGCACCTTAGCCGGAGTAGCCATATAAAATGGAGAAAGATTCTTGGAGATAAATGCGTCAAAAATATAGCTTTTATCTACATTCTCCGCGGCCAAGCCCTCGCAACTGGTCTTCTTCTGATCGTTCACGAGATACCACAAATTGCTTGTCCGCTCAATCGGAGCAATGTCCCAATTCCCGTTTGGCCGCTCTACAAACTCATAGAAGAGGGCAGTCCGTGGGAACAGGTCACAACCCTGAGAAAACTTTAATGCACCGCCGCCTAGGATATCGGCCACTTCCACATTTCGCCCCTTATTTGTCCAAGCGCTCCGATTACCTTGGCGGTTTAGAGTATAGTGCACCTCTTCATAAACTCCAACATCCGTATAAACTCGCCCTTCAAGTACATCAGGTGATGGTGGATCGTCTTTCTTTCCAGAAAGGACAATGGCCTTATTCTTGAATGTATTCTGGGGTAATTCCCATATCGCATCAAATTGTAATGGCAAAGCTACATCAGACGAGCGATACTTTTCACTTCGCAATGGTTCGTGGTTTAAGCCGCTCAAAAGGCTTCCGGGCATGACGCAGCTCCATCGAGCACCATCTTCCAAGTAACGATTGACAGCACTTAACAAGAAAGTTGTGGCAAGCTCCATGTGCGGGTGGGAGGCACCAACAGGTTTGATCCCATACTGCCGAGCAATTCTTTGGAGTGTAGTCTTGTAAGGATTATCCGCCAATTTGCTCATTGCCATCCACGGCGGATTGGAAACAATGCAGTTAAACTGTTGCTCTGTCAGTCCGGGGCGGTAACTATTGCAGATGATAAAGTACCATATACCATTGCGGCCTTCTCTTTGCAAGCGTTCCAATTCCTCAACCAATTGTTGTGCTGATGGTAAAAGGGCCTGACGCTCTTCGTCAGAAAGTGTTATTTCGCTATCTGTTTCCACAGCATCAATCAATCTATCAACGGCATCAGGTTCAATTGGAGTCTCGACTTCAGATGCCCTTGCCATAGCTAAACGGTAGACTTTCGCCATAAAGGCATCGAACATTTTTCGGTGTACCGGCGACAGCAGAAAAGCAGGCAGAGATACTTCGTGGTGGGCAAAATGAAGGATATATGCGTCATTAGCGTCATCCGGCATTTGATGCGTTATGGGCGTAGCAATGAACAGCGAATCGGCGTGGTAAATTGGAACTGTGATATCTCCATGATGAACCGAGAAAAGATCTCGCATGGACATAACCCAGTTAACCTTTGCCAGCATGACCGCCAACGGATCGATATCAAATCCCATAACGCAAGAGAAAACGATATCATCTTTTTCCGTAGAATATCGTTCTGGAACGATATCATATTGCCGCCGTACTGCCTTTATCGACTCAATAAGGAATACGCCAGACCCACAGCACATATCTACGATGCGCGGAGAATTTCCGGCCAGTAAATCCATATTATATTCTACAATATCTTGAGCAACCCAGTGTGGCGTAAACTCCTGCCCTAGCATCAAGCGATGCTCTTTGTTAGCAAGTTGTGCTAACAAACGGCCAAAAATATCGGTTTCTCCCACGCGTGAAAAATCATAGGCAACCAATCTGTGCTGCAATTCGGCAACACTGCCAACAATCTGCTCCACATAAGGAATATTATTGAGCCAGCCAAAGTAATCGTAATCCACGAGGTTAAAGACATTTTGTCTTGCAAAATACTCACCGTTGAGAATCTTTTTAATTTCATTGGCATCACTTATAACTGGCTCTCCAGCCATGACATTAACGCAGATGATTTTAGCAACTGTAACCAAATAAAACTCGTTGATGTACGTCCCAACAGAAAATTTGCCGTAATCAGATACCCCAAGATAAGCAATGAAGTTTTGCCAGACCTGCTGAATCAGCACCGCATAGTCAGGCTTTTCACTCATCGCTCTGATGACGGTATCCCTAAATACGGAAATGTTTTGGCTATAAAAGCTGCTATCCATACCAAAATCCGTGACGAGTGTACTAGCATTCAGCAGCCTGGACTGCTCTCGGTCAAGGAATTGGCTGACAAATGCCTCAAATCTACGAAACTCTTCATCAGTTTCCCGTGACAGATCAACGGCTGCCGTTTGGGTCAGTTCGATATTATCTGGGCCATACAAGTGACCATCCTCTACATCCCCAACAATAGTGACCGAATATCCGTACCAGCGAACAGTGTCAGAAAGTACTCCGAGTATTTCTTCCGCAGGGATACCAATATTGTGCAGTGCCGCACAGTATTCTTTAACCTGATGATATCCCTCATCAAAGATAACCTGTTGGGTGAGATTTTTCTCATATTCAATAGCAGTTTTACCGACAACCGCATCAACAAACCCCTCGCGGTTTCTATGCCCAACAGAGAAACGGACATGGGCTTCTGTTCCTTCCATGTGAGCTTGAATCCACCACGGAGAACCCGGAAAAATGCTAGGAAGCTTCGAGGACAGATAATGGCGCAACCGATCCTCGACCGCTCCAGAAGAAATCATTGCTTGAGCGTGATGAGCAAAATCCCTGAGTTCGTTATAGTTCATATTTGGCACCCCTTTCATTAAGTCTTTTTCGGAGCAGCGCTCTGATCTGCATTAATAGGCTTTCTTCATCAGTAAATGATTCCAAAATAGTGGTATCAATAGCATCGCGCAGTTCTGGAGTAAGCTTTTTCCTTTTCGCTATCGTTATACCGTATTCTGAGAGTCGCTGAAGTTGGCGGTGGTTTAATTTAGGAAATAGCAACTGGCGCACATGACTTGCTTCTATTTTAAGTGCGCCACCGCCCATTACTGTGCAGAGTAATTCCAGATAGCATCTGCTCCAGGTTGAGTTCAGAAGCGCCAAACAAATTTTAATGGTTTCTTCTGAGTCCCCCCACAGAGTGACAAAGTTCGCATCCACTGCAATAGGATTTTCCTTCAATTGCGGGACATAAACGCAGTCTGCCGCAGTTGAACTAACACGAGTGATGCAAAGATTGGGGAGATGTCTTGGGGCAAATTGCGGTAGCATATACCAGAACCGTTCATATTGGAAGTTAATCTTTTTCTCATTTGACTTTACCGCACTGTACTCTCTGAAAGATATTTCTCTCGGATTTTTGTATTTTTCTGCCGCAGAAATATACTTGCTCAGTGTACTTGGTAGTTCTTGATACTGTCCTGCTACGTTATGTGTACAGACGGCAAAATCTTGAGACCGTATGTAATTTGGTAAGTATAGCACGCCTGTTTCTACCGTTTGCGGGTTCACTGCAAGCCCAGTTACTTGGCGGCGGTTCTGCACACAGCGAATGATATACTTTTGGGAGACATCAATTATCCCTCCACCAAACCATTTGCCTGTGCGCAAGGAATATTCATCATCAGTTTTACCAATAATCTTAAAATAAAAGAATTCGTTTGCACCTGTCCGTAACCCCTGTCCACAATGTATTCCCAAGTCACCTAGCGTCATGTATGCTTGCTCAGGGACATTATTCAATATGCTGTCTAATTCCGGTGGAAGTTGGGAGGCGCAATTTTGCGTCTGAAAATCTCCCGATAACATCCATTTTGGTATACGTTGAGAAGCCAGCATCTGAGGAAATAACGACATGGTGCTTCTGCTTTCTAGTGTAAAGTCGTTGTCGGTAGCATTTACCTCGCTGGTCAACAAGTCCATAAGAGCTTTTTCTCCTGATAGACCATTCCATGTTAAATTATCAACTAAGGAGCGCTCTCCCACGAGCCCTGCTCCTAAATCAATAAACAGTGTTTTCTCGCCTGTTGCCTCAGACAGGGGAACAATCTTCTTCTTTTTAGCGACAATAAGACAAGTCCGTACCAGAGCGTTATCGAACCAGCAAGCATTCACATCCCTTGCTATGGCTAGCACATCAAAGGTCTTTAGTAAAAGATATTGAATAGGCTTTGCGTATTCGCGGTTTAGCCAAGTCTCAGGTACTACCATAGCTAAAACTCCGTCCACTTTAACTAGCGCAGCACACAAGATCCACGATGGCACCGCCATATCGGATAACCCTGAGTAATTTTGGGTAATCTGAAGCAATAGCTGTTTTTCTTCTGCATCCAGATAAGGGAGCTGATTCAGTAGAGCGAAAAGGTTGTTCCTAATGCTGTTTCCTGTTGGCATTACACTATTATCATCATTCTGGAGTTGATAGCGCACATAAGGGGGGTTTGTAATAACCAAATCCCAACCTAGTTCTGTAACGATGGCTTCGCTCCGAAAAGCATCCTCACAGATGATGGTTGCTTGCGATAATCGTTTTTGGCATGTTTCAGCAACTGGCTCATCAATTTCCACACCAAGAATATGGGCACTTTGCAGAGCCTTAGAAGCAACGGCGTTAAGTAAATCGCCCTTGCCTGCCATTGGATCGATAATAGAAGAATACTGCCGTCCTTGCGGCAATAGTAGAGACAATAATGCAGCCACTTTATCCCCGGAGAAGTATTGCCCAAATCGCTTTTGATGAGAGAATGTGTTACCTTGTTTTTTCATATTATTTGGTCCTTTTCCGAGAATCGTAGAATTCGTAAACTTGCTTGGCATCCATTTTAACATCCACACCCAATTTCATACAGCGATTGACATACCACGAAAAACATGTGCGCTTATCGAAGTCTGGATCAGTCATATGATCGGCAAGGAGCGAACGCAATACATCTTCATCTGTTAGCTGCGAACCATGTTTCCTTGCTGAACTTTTCTTGAGTAGGAAAAGCGGATCTCCCTGGACCGATCCATCTGACACCACCTGCTTAAAGCTCGCTTGGGTTTTATCCAGAATGTTGGTGAGCACAATTTGTAGTCCCGCGCTAGTAACAGCCTCGCTGAAGGCATCCCACACTTTTGCTTTCGCTGCATGGAAAACAATTGATGCATAGTGGTTTGGCTTTAGTACACGATTGATCTCGCTGAAAACCTGCGTCAAGAGATTCTGATAAGTCAGGATATCCTTTCCCTGAGAAGCACTGATTATGATCTCATCCTCGCGGTGTGTGACTTTGTTAAGCCAAAATTCATTGATCTGGTTTACTTCTGCATAGGGGATAAAATCCCCAAACGGTGGATCTGTAAACACAAAATCAATGCTATTATCGCTTTCCTTCATCTTCGCACTGGAACTATTGTGTATTGTAACCTGCCCAGTATAATCCTGCAGCATAGCATAAGTCTCAGCAAAGGGCTTGACCTTTCTTTTGAGGCCAAGGAGAATGTTCTTTTCTACCGGCAGTTTGCTGATATACAATACTCCACTTTGAGCGCTGGTCAATATAAAATCTTTGGCCTTTTTCTTTGCGACCACACGGGTCATTAGAGTGCAGTGGGAGGCATTATAGCTCAGAAGTAGTAGCTTTAAGGCGTCAGCTATATTCCCTGGGTATGTTTCCGTCAGTTTCCATAGTTTTGACATTACGATGTAGTTCCTGGCGGTATAAAAGTGGTGCAAATGCGTAATGCCATAGTGATAGCCCGCACGATGGAGTTCCCCCCACTGAATCTCTTGAGGAGTATCACTGAGGGGATAGTTGCTCTCAATTTCTGTGACACGGGCTACATCCGCTTCCGTAGCCTTTCGATCCCAGTTACAGCCTTTGGTGGTACCATAAATCCATGCTGGGATACGCTTCTTCCGGGATGCTTGCCTCTGGAGCAATCTGTCATAATACTCTTCGGTGGCAAAAGTCATTTCGTCTATATGGTGTGCCTTTTTACAGTGAGGGCAAAGAATCTCGTCCTTGAACTGTACCGGATTGCGAGAAGTGCCATGCTCAAAGTAGGAAATTTCGGCATGGCAGTTAGGGCATATCAGCATCTCAGACCAAATGACATATCGAACTGTTCCTGCTGCCCCAGCAGGGTCTGTCACTTCATATAGCTCACCGACGAGATCCTGCGCTTTTTTAAGAAACCCTTCAACAGCCTCTGTAAACTCACGATTGGTTATTTTGCTTAGAATCGTTTTAATCGCAAATGCAGCATATGTCCCGATTTCATATAACACTACATTTCGGGCACCCCACACAGGAGTTACATTTAGGCTTTTTGCAATCTCTTTCATGCGTTTAGTTGGATGTTCACACAAAAGGGCCGCAATCCCCGTGCTTCCGCTACCAGCAAAAGCATCTAATACAATGTCTCCCGGATTAGTAGTACAAGCTATATAGACAGCAATAGCCTCGGGAGATATTTTAGTTGGATAAGGGAATGTATTATAAAAGGCTCCAGATCGAGAAGATGGGAGCGGTTTAGCATATAAGGCTTCTATGTTATCCATAAACGTGGTTCCTTCCTAGGATGGGAGCGCCTTCTCTTCGCATATGCACTCTACCAAATTTTAGCACAGTTGACGCAAGCCTACTCATCCACAAACTCCATAATATCGTCCAATGAGCAGCTCAGAGCGTTGCAAATCCGCCCCAGCACATCAGTGGTGACATTGTCGCCATGGGTGAGCTTATTCATTGTATAGTGGCTTACCTGGGCCATCGCTTCGAGATCTTTCTTCTTCAGATCTCGGTCGATGAGCAGTTTCCATAATTTTTTGTAGCTTACAGCCATAGCCGTGACCTCACTATCATTTTAATCTGCTGTGTTGCTTTAAAGTTTATTATATCATGGTATATCGAAAAAATCAAACAAATGTTAGCGTTCGAAAACAAATATGAATTCGTGATGTGTTCAGCAATGATAATAATCACCCATTTTTCGGATATGTACGAACAGTGACTGCACTTGCTAATTAGCGGGTGTTATAGCCGATGCATGGACATGAGAGTATTCCAAAGGGGCAGCTCTTTTGGTGTTGGGTTTCCAATAGGGGCGAGTAGCATCCCTGTTGGCAAGGGGATTTCAAAGGGGAACAGCGTTTCCCTTTGTCTGGGGTGTTCAGAGGGGATTGTGTTCCCCATTGACTGGAAGAATCCAAAGAAACCGGAGGTTTCGTGGCACACGACTTTCACCAGAAAGTCTAGTGTGTTATACCTTTGCTTCCGGCTGACGCTGGAAAGGGGCTGGCTTCGCCATCTGCTGTACGGGCAGATAGCGGTAGGCAGACACTTTTCAGCGGCAGTAGGGCGGGCGGATTTTGTGACACCAAGGTGACACAAACGCAGGATTATTGAGAAGCAAAATCCGACTGGCCGGAGAAGGAAACAAAGGTATATAAAAGCTCCCGTCCCGCCGCAGCGACACACTAAAACCACCACGGAAGCTCCAGCCAAAGGTTGTCCATCGCAGTATCTTCCAACGTCTTTACACGGCTCTCCCGCAGATTGAAATGAATTGCGCTGCCAATCATCGTATGCTCCACATCGTCCGTAAAGCCATAGCGGTACAGCAGATAGGTTTGCTCACGCTCGGAAAGTCTGCCCAAACCTTCATACAGCTCTCGCATGGTTTCTTTGTCCACATAAATCTGCTCCGGAGATTTGGCGGTCGGATCAGCAATGGCTTCTATGCGAAGCAGCCGTTCCTCACCGGGAAGGATCTCATCCAACCGGATTTTCTGCAAGGCAAGTCCGTCCGTTGTGCTGGTCATTCGCTGCTCATATTGGGAGAAAACATCCCGTACCAGATCGGTTATGGCATTGCGGATGAATGGTGCAGCATAGGTCAGAAACTTAATGCCCTTGCTGCTGTCAAAGAGGGGGATGGCGGTCAGCAGACCGAGACAGCCCTCCTGTTCCAGATCGCTGGTTTCTGTGCTGAGGTCGCTCTCAGCCAGATTGGACTTCAAATAAATCTCATTGGCAGTTTTGCGGATGAAGCCCAGATTGTTTTTCAGAAGAAGGTCACGGGCATCCTCGTCTCCTTTTTGAGCCAGCACACAAAGCTGCTCATTGTCCTGCTTCTTCATCGTCCTTCTCCTGTAATGGGGCTTGCTCTAAGGTGGTCTGGAAAAAGCCTGTCAGCGCCTGTCCAAGTGTATTCAGCGCATCCCGATTGACGCCATCCAAGCCAGCCACACTGTCGATAATCAGATCAGATACCTGCTCCGGTGTAATGGTTGGATTTGTCATATCCTGTCCCTTTGCAACCTCTGTAAACATTCTTTTAGCTTGCTCTGCGGTCATCGACTGCATGGCGGCAAAGTCATTGCCGATTTCCTTTTTCACTTCCTTGACCGCCAGCATAAACTGATTTTCAATGGTGGCAAGGTCAGCTTGATAAACTGATGTTCTCAAATGTGCGATGTCCCGTGCAGCTTGTTCGCCAGCTTCTGTTTTTACCGTTTTCCGTGTCAGGCTGCTGATAGTTGTATATAACTGATTCTGCGCAGCATACCCGGCGGCAACAGTGTCGTTGAAATACTGCTCTAATATGTAGGTGAGATCAAGAAAACGGGGACTTTCCAGCAGGTAATTGACCACCTGAGCGTTTGCTTTTCCGGCATAGAGGTTTCTTGCTGCCTGTGCAGATAAGCCCAGCTCGTCAATGGCGTAATTCTTTTTATCAGGGACATTGGTTATGCCTAAAAGAAAGTCGGTGGAGACATTAAAATTTCTGGCAATACGGATGATATTCTCGTCTCCGAGCTTGTCCGTTTTTCCGGTCAGAAACCTACTGAGCAAACTGTCACCGCAGCCAATTTTCAGCGCAAGGTCTGTCTGAGATACCTTGTAGTATTTCATCAGATCGGCAATCCGTTCCCGGACAGTACCGGGTAAAAAGGTGTTCGCCATTGGTTATGTCCCCCTTTCCTCTGTCGGCTTTTTGATATATTTTCCGCTTCGGATTCTGGCATCGGCAGGCTTTTCTGCATCCGCCGGGATAATCCAGCGGCTTCCTGCCCGCTGTGCGCCGGTGATGCGCCCCTCATTACAGAGAACGTTCACGCGCCGATGGGAGATGCCCCATTTCTCTGCTGCTTCAAAGGTTGACAGGTATTTCATTCGCATTCGCCCTCCTTCTCCAAAACTAACTTTATTATATTCAATAAGTGGAATAATATCAAGGCATATCTTGTGAACATTCGCCGTCCTGTGATTTTTGCATTTTTGCAAAAATTCAGGGCGGCTTTTTCTTTTTTTTGCGGAAATGCCGGATTTTCCGGTTCAACCCGTTTTTCTCCGTATATTCAGGTGACAAGAGGAAATTGTCAAAAAAATTACGGAGGTATTTGTATGAATCTCTTTGAAAACGTCAAGGCAGCGGTCACGGTGAAAGAAGCTGCCGAACACTACGGCTTGAAAATCGGACGCGGCGATATGGCCTGCTGCCCCTTCCACAATGATCGCATGCCCAGCATGAAGCTGAATGAGGATTACTTCTACTGCTTCGGCTGCGGGGTACACGGCGATGTGATTGACTTTGTGGCAAGGCTGTTCGATCTGAGCAACTATGAGGCGGCGCAGAAGCTGGCGTATGACTTTGGGATTGACCCGGACAAGCCCCCGGCTGCGGCAGCGCTGCGGAAACCGAAATATCCGCTGGCAAAGGCGTTCCAGAATGAGACGCTGCATTGTCAGCGGATATTGTGCGATTATCTGCATCTTTTGGAGCATTGGAAGATGCAATACGCGCCCAAAACGCCGGAGGATACTCTTGATGACCACTTTGTGGAAGCCTGCCAGATGCTCGATTATATCGAGGATCTGACAGATATTTTAACCTTTGCGGAGTTGGAGGCTCGTGTGAAAACCGTGGATATGATCCAAAAGGACGGCATGATTGACCGGCTGGAAGAGCGCCTGAGAAGGCTCGAAAAGGAGGTGGATGCCCGTGACGAAACGGAAATCGGTTGACATGAATGCCCCAGTCTGGTTTGACGGCACAAATATCAATGAAGCACTGTTTTGCGACGAGTTTCTGAGCAGCCGAAAAATCATCTTTGCCAACGGTGCGTTCTTCACGCCCGACGGCAGAGTGACCGACGATCTGCCGCTTCGCGGTGAAATCTACGAGGAGCTGAAATGCTGCGCCGTAAACAACATCCCCCGTAAGATCACAAACATTTTGGAAGTGATGAAGCTGGCGGCTCATGTGGAGGACTTTGCGCCGGAGACGGACAAAATCCATCTGGCGAACGGCACATTGACATTGGATGGTAACTTCACCGAGGGCAGACCTGATATTGTGCGGAGCAGACTGCCGGTAGCATACTGCCCGGATGCCCCAGCGCCTGAACAATGGCTTTCTTTTCTGGACGGGCTTTTGTATGCAGAGGACATCCCTACCTTGCAGGAGTTTATCGGCTATTGTCTGATTCCCAGCAATAAGGGACAGCGGATGATGGTGATGAAAGGAAACGGCGGCGAGGGAAAGTCGCAGATCGGCGCAGTGCTGGGCGCACTGCTCGGCAGCAACATGAAAGACGGCAGTATCGGGAAGATTTCCGAAAATCGGTTTGCTCGTGCCGATCTGGAACACATTCTGCTGTGCGTGGATGACGATATGCGGATGGAGGCGCTGCGGCAGACCAACTATGTAAAATCCATTGTCACCGCACAGGGCAAGATGGATCTGGAACGCAAAGGCAAGCAGAGCTATCAGGGGTGGATGTTTGCTCGTCTGCTGGCATTTTCCAACGGCGACCTGCAAGCGCTTTACGACAGGAGCGATGGCTTTTACCGCAGACAGCTTGTGCTGACCACCAAGGAAAAGCCTGCCGGACGGGTGGACGATCCCGACCTTGCCGAAAAAATGAAAGCAGAGGCCGAGGGCATTTTTCTGTGGGCGTTTGAGGGCTTGCAGCGGCTTGTCGTCAACAACTTCAAGTTCACGGAAAGCCAGCGCACGCGGGATAACCGTGAGGCGGTCAAGCGGGATAACAACAATGTCTTTGACTTTCTGGAATCTGAGGGTTATATCCGGCTGAAAGCAGACTGTACCATCAGCTCTAAAGACTTGTACGAAATTTACCGGATGTGGTGCGAGGAAAACAATCTGACACCGCTAAAGCGCCGCAGTTTCAGTGAGAGTGTGATTGCGAACCAAAGCAAGTACAATCTTGAATACTGCAACAAAATCACCAACGCTGCCGGTCGGCGGGTCTGGGGCTTCTTCGGGATTGAAGCGATTGCTAGACCCAATATAAACGGGTTTTCCGACATTTCGGAGCATACGTACGTACCGGAGGACTGGCGATGATTTTTCTGCGACTGTGCTGTGTACGTATGTACGCAGCGTTTTGCCCCAAATACCGCTATATAGGAAGAATGCTGACCGGCTGAGCCTATATTTGGGAGCGTGAATCAAGACAAGTGAAATCCGCAAAGAATTTGACCGTTAACAGAAATGGCTTCACGAAACCGCGCTTCTCGGAACAGGAAAGCAGATGCACGGAAGCATTTGAAAACACACGGTTTGAAACTAAATCATGCGGAATAGGAAAAACGGTAGGTGCCACCTGTGGGCAGGACATCACACTGGCAATTCTGAACGGATTTGATGACAACAGAAATTTTTACGATACAGCGAAGCGGATGCGTTGGAGAGCGTACCTGCTTCGCTGCTTTATGATCTGAATTAAGGGAGGATTTGAATATGAGTGTACGCAACGAAATCAAGGCGCAAATCATTCGCGCCGGTTTTACCATGCAGGAGGTTGTTGACCGGCTGCATGACGAATACGGCTGGTCGGACAGTGTTTCCAACCTGTCTGCTAAGCTGCAACGAGAGAGCATCCGCTACAAAGAAGTCATGGAACTGGCTGATGTGCTGGGGTATGACCTCGTATGGCAGAAACGGAGGGAGAGATAAATGAGCAAGCCGCAGTTTGCCATTCTCCGCTTTGCCAAGTACAAAGGGCCGGAGATTTCCAATATTGAGGCGCACAACGAGCGCACCAAGGAAAAATACGCCAGTAATCCCGATGTGGACACATCCCGCAGTCACTTGAATTTTCACCTGATTACGCCGGAACGCAAGTACCGGGCAGAGGCAGAAAAGCAGATTGCAGAAGCGGGCTGCCGCACGCGGTCGGACAGTGTGCGGGTGGTGGAGGCGCTGGTGACGGCCAGCCCGGAGTTCTTCAAAGGCAAGAAAAAGGGTGAAATCAAGGCCTATTTCACCGAGGCGCTGGACTTTATTCGGGAACACCAAGACCCGAAAACGATCATATCCGCCGTGGTGCATATGGACGAGAAAACGCCGCATATGCACCTTTCTTTTGTCCCTTTGACGGCGGATGGGAGGCTCAGTGCCAAGGAAATCGTCGGCAACAAGAAGAAACTGACACAGTGGCAGGACAGGTTCTGGGAGCACATGGTCAAGAAATATCCCGACCTGGAGCGTGGCGAAAGCGCCAGCAAAACCGGGCGCGACCATATCCCGCCAAGGGTGTTCAAGGAGATGACTCGCCTGACCAAGCAGAAGGCCAAGCTGGAAGAATTGCTTGCAGGTGTCAATGCGTTCAATGCCAAGGGAAAAGCAGCAGAAATCGGTGCATTTTTGGACAAGTATATCCCGGCTGTGGAGCAGATGCACACGACGCTGAAAAAGTACAATGCAGCGTTTACCACCACAACCGCCGAAAACAAAAAGCTGAAAAAGAAAACGGAGCAGTTGGAGCAGTCGCTGGACAAAGCCACGCAGGAAAGTACCTTGAAAAAGCTGGCCGATGCCAAACTGCACCGGGATTATGAGGATGCCGTCGCCGTGCTGGATCGTATTCCGCAGGAAGTGCTGACGGCATATACGCACAGACCGAGAGGAAGGGAGAATGCGATTGAGCAAAATCTATGAAAACGCAAAGGATAATGCAGCATTTGACCGTTGTGTGGATGTCATGGCAAAATTGATGCTGAAATACGGCAGTCAGGTGTTAGAGCAGCGGGGAGAAAAAGCCCCGCTTTCTTTATCGAAACCAGCGGTTAAGAGTGAAAGCGGTGTTTTGGAGAACGCTGCTTAAAAATATTTTTAATTTACACGTTGCGTAACTATTGGGGTTCTGCTATAATGGTTACGCAACGTGTTTTTTGCGTTTATGGAGAGAATTGCGATGGATTGTAAGACTAAGGTCAAAGCGCTACGGGAAATGACTGGAATGAACCGTAAGGATTTCTGCAAATATTTTGATATTCCCTATCGGACGGTGACGGAATGGGAACTGGACAATCGCCATGCCCCGTCATATGTACTTCGCCTTTTGGAGTATTATATCCGCAACGAGGGATTGATTCAAACGCCGGGAAACAATAATTTGACCGGAGAAAGGAGCAACAGCCATGAAAAAGCGGACTAAATGTTATATCTACACGCGCGTGTCCACGGCAATTCAGGTGGATGGTTACAGCTTGGATGCACAGCGGGAAAAACTGCGGAAATATGCTGAGTATGAAGATATGACCATAGCCGGTGAGTATTCTGACGAGGGCTTCTCTGGTAAAAATATTCAAGGCCGGTTGGAGTTTCAACGGATGCTGGCAGATATTCAGGATGGCAAAGATGATGTATCCTATGTTCTGGTATTTAAGCTCTCTCGCTTTGGACGCAATGCAGCCGATGTGCTGAACTCCTTACAGCTTATGCAGGATTTTGGTGTCAATCTGATTTGCGTGGAGGACGGCATTGACAGTTCTAAGGATTCTGGCAAGCTGATGATTTCCGTCCTTTCTGCTGTAGCTGAAATTGAGCGTGAAAATATTCGGACGCAGACAATGGCAGGGCGTGAACAGAAAGCACGTGAGGGAAAATGGAACGGCGGCTTTGCTCCTTATGGTTATCGTCTTGAGAAAGGTCAACTGTTGATTGCGGAAGATGAAGCGGAGATCATTCGCATCATCTATGACCGCTATATCCATACCAATGACGGACTGGTTGCCGTTGCAAATTATCTGAACAATCACGGCTATACAAAGAAAATCCGGCAGAACGGCACAATTCCCGGCTTTTCCTCTAACTTTGTCAAGGATGTTCTGGACAATCCTGTTTATATGGGTAAAATTGCGTACGGTAGACGCAGAACGGAAAAGAAGATTGGCTCACGAAATGAAATGCACGTGGTCGAGCAGGATGAATTTCCAATTTACGAAGGCAAGCATGATGCAATCATTTCCGAGGAGGACTGGAACTTAGCACAGGAAAAGCGAAAACTCAACGCTTTCAAGCGGGAGAAAATCCATGATCCCACACACGCACATATCCTGTCCGGTATCTTGAAATGTCCCTGCTGCGGGAAAAGTCTCTATGGAAATATCGCAAAGGCACACAGTAAGGACAAGAAAACCCGCTATTATTACTACTGCAAGAACACGGTCGGCGCTACGGGACATAAATGTACTTTCCGACTGAATATCGAGCAGACAGAAATGAACCGCATGGTGGCTGCAATCGTGTCGGCAATGGTCAATGACCCGCAGTTTTCCAATGCAATAAAGAGGAAGATAGGGACGGCTGTTGATACAAAGGATTTGGAAAAGCAGCTTACCGCGTTGCAGGCACAACTCCGGCAGACCTTGGGTATCAAGACAAGACTGGAACGCCAGATGGACACGCTGGACATTACCGATGAGCATTTTGACCGCAAAATGTTGGACCTGCAGCGACGGTATGACGAGCAGTATGATGCTATGGAAGAAATTGAAACGCAGATTGACGAGGTAAAGGCTCAAATTCAGAGTATTCAGCAAGAGAAAATCTCCGGTGACAATATTTATCAGTTGCTGCTTGCATTCGATGAAGTGTATGGCTCAGCGACGGAAGCGGAGCAGAAAGAGTTCATGCAGGCATTCATTGAGCGCATTGACCTGTACCCAGAAAAGCAGAAGGACGGCAACTGGATTAGGAACATTGTGTTTGCGTTCCCTGTTCCGGTGAACGGAAAAGAACTGAAAGAACTTTCCTTGGAAACTGGGACAACAGTCGAGACGGTAGCTCTTTTGTCCCAACTGAAACAAAAACCGGATGATTATATTAATGTCACGATTGAGCTTGATGATGTGGATATAACATCTGCAGAGACTAAGGCAACATATGATGAGATAAAGAAGTATGT
>ERZ779890.240-NODE-240-length-62759-cov-11.747018_pt1 | contig 62759 bp, 57 predicted proteins | sample MGYA00511553_ERZ779890 | MGnify/ENA primary metagenome ERZ779890 (study PRJEB29588, sample SAMEA2152064) | human gut metagenome | biome: human gut; feature: human-associated habitat; material: faeces | place: Denmark | collected 2008/2010 ... | reverse complement strand
CCCGCTGCGCAGGCCCCGGCCTACACGGCCCCCGCAGCCCAGCCTGTGCCGGAGCCGGCCCCGGTACAGCAGACAGCCCAGATGCCCGCCATGCAGGAGACGGCCTACTATGAGCCGCCCACAGCCCAGCCCGTGCCGGAGCCGACGGAAAGTGCCCGGGCTCAGGGCGAAAAGGTAGACACGGTGGAATTTGCCATCGCGCCGCACCCGGAGGAGCCGGAGGAAGCCGAGCCCGCCCCGATCCCCGTGGAGGAGCCTGCCATCGACGAGACGCGGTTCCAGGATGTCTCCGGCCTGTATGACGAGCCGGAGGCCAAGCCTGCCCGCCGCCGCAAGGCCGGTACGACCAGGCGCACGACCCGCAAAAAGGCAAGTGACGAACCGCAGGAGGAGCTGAATTCCCCGGCGTTCGATAACTTTGAAGGCGTTGACTTTGACAGCTGACGCCCGATGTGATATAACTAAAGAATCCAATAAATAGAGGAGAGTAGGAAACTTTGGCGCAGAACTACAACGACACCATCCATAAGATGCAGACCCCGTTTGAAATGCGGGCCGGTCTGCCGAAGAAGGAACCCAAAATGCTCGAGGACTGGGAGCAGAACCATGTCTATGAGCAGATGATTAAGAACAACGAGGGCAAGCCGCAGTACATCCTGCACGACGGCCCTCCGTATGCCAACGGCAATATCCACATGGGTACGGCCCTGAACAAGATCATCAAGGACATCATCATCCGCTATAAGAATATGTCCGGCTTCCAGGCACCCTACGTGCCCGGCTATGACACCCACGGTCTGCCCATCGAGCTGAAGGCGCTGAGCTCCCTCGGCGACAAGAAGGCCGGTGTCTCCAAGCTGGAGCTGCGCCAGATCTGCAAGGAGTTTGCCACCGAGCACATCGGCGTCATGAACGAGCAGTTCAAGCGTCTGGGCGTGCAGGGCGACTTTGAGAACCCCTACCTGACCCTGCGCCCCGAGTTTGAGGCCCGCCAGGTCGAGATCTTCGGCGAGATGGCCAAGAAGGGCTACATCTACAAGGGCATGAAGGCCGTGTACTGGTGCCCCGAGGACCGCACCGCCCTGGCCGAGGCTGAGATCGAGTACGCCGAGGACGAGTGCGATTCCATCTATGTCCGCTTCAAGCTGACCGACGACCCCAACGGCGTGCTGGACAAGCATAACATCCCGCTGGACAAGGCATGGATCGTCATCTGGACGACCACCACCTGGACACTGCCCGCCAACGTCGCGACCTGCCTGAACCCCAATCTGGAATATGCCTTCGTCAAGATCGGTGACGCCTACCACATCATGGCCCGCGAGCTTGTTGAGTCCACGATGAAGGGCTGCCATATCGACGAGTACGAGGTCCTGCCCGAGACTGTTCTCGGCAGTGAGCTCGAGCTCATGCAGTATCAGCATCCGTTCCTTGACCGCAAGGGTCTGGTCATTCTGGGCGACCACGTCACGCTGGAAGGCGGCACGGGCTGCGTCCACACCGCTCCCGGCCATGGTGTTGAGGACTTTGAGGTCTGCGTCAATCACTATCCGCAGGTTCCTGTTGTCGTTCCCGTGGACGACGCGGGCCGCCTGACCGCCGAGGCGGGCGAGAAGTTTGCCGGTCTCAAGGTCTGGGACGCCAACAAGGTCATTCTGGAGCACATCAAGGAGAGCGGCCATCTGATGGGCGTGCAGCACATCACCCACCAGTACCCGCATTGCTGGCGCTGCCATCATCCCATCATCTTCCGTGCTACCGAGCAGTGGTTCTGCTCCATCGACGCCTTCAAGGAGGACGTCTACAAGGCCATTGACAGCGTGCACTGGCAGCCGGCGTGGGGCCATGACCGCATGGCCGGTATGGTCCGTGACCGCAGTGACTGGTGCATCAGCCGCCAGCGCGTCTGGGGCGTGCCCATCCCGGTATTCTACTGCAAGAAGTGCGGCAAGTACCATATCACCGATGCCTCCATCAAGGCTGTGTCCGACCTGTTCCGCAAGGAGGGCAGCGACGCCTGGTACAAGTACGATGCCAACGACATCCTGCCCAAGACCGAGGTCTGCGAGTGCGGTGCCTCCGACTGGGAGAAGGACCCCGACATCATGGACGTCTGGTTCGACTCCGGCTCCACCTGGAGCGCTGTCTGCCGTGAGCGCCCCGAGCTGCGCTGGCCCGTTGATATGTATATGGAGGGTGCCGATCAGTTCCGCGGCTGGTTCCAGTCCAGTCTGCTGACCAGCGTCGCCACCCAGGGTGTGGCCCCGTACCGCGAGGTCCTGTGCCACGGCTGGGTCGTCGATGCCCAGGGCAAGCAGATGCACAAGTCCGCCGGCAACGGCATGGAGCCCAGTGAGATCATCCGCGACTACGGTGCTGACATCATCCGTCTGTGGGTCGCTTCCAGCGATTACACCGTCGACGTCCGCGCCGGTAAGGAAATTTTCCGCCAGCTGTCCGAGGCATACCGCAAGATGCGCAACACGGCCCGCTTCATGCTGGGCAACATCAGCGACTTTGATCCCGCGAAGGATATGGTCGATGATGACCAGCTGTTCGAGATCGACCGCTGGGCACTCGAGGCCTGCAACAAGCTGACCGCCACCATGCGCGATGCCTACGAGCACTACGACTTCAGCCGTGCCTACCACGCACTGTACAACTTCTGCGTCATTGATATGTCCAACTTCTACATGGACGTCATCAAGGATCGTCTGTACTGCGCAGATGACCACGCACGCCGCTGTGCCCAGACCGCGCTGTACCGCATCCTGGTCGACTTCACCAAGCTGCTGGCACCCATCCTGTGCTTCACCAGCCAGGAGATCTGGAGCTACATCCCGAAGCTGGACGGCATGAAGGACTATGTTGTCTTTGAGCAGATGCCCGAGGCCAAGGCTGCCGCCGATGAGGCGTTTGAAGCTAAGTGGGACCGCATCATGGCCATCCGCGACGATGTCAAGAAGGTGCTGGAGCAGGCCCGTGCCGATAAGGTCATCGGCTCTGCGCTGGAGGCCGGTCTGACGCTGTACTGCAGCAAGGAGGTCTACGACTTCCTGAACGCCATCCCGATGGATGAGCTGGCTGACCTGTTCATCGTCTCCCACGTTGACCTTGTCGAGGGTGAGGGCGGCGTCAAGGGCCTGGTCGAGGGTCTCGGCGTCAGCGCTGCCCATGCGGCTGGCAACAAGTGCCTGCGCTGCTGGAAGTACGAGACCACCGTCGGTGAGGACGGCCTCTGCCCGCGCTGCGCTAAGGTCTTGAAGCAGTAAATTTACTCTACCGTCAGCGGTGCTTATACGTTTAAGCACCGCTGATTTTTTCGGATAAGGTGTTGTATGATTTCTGGTTTGTTATCGCTGGCAGGAGCGGCCATTCTGGTCGTCATTGACCAGCTCATCAAGCACTGGGCCACGGCGGCGCTGCTGCCGGTGGGCAGCATGGACGTGCTGCCCGGCGTTGTGGAGCTGCGCTACTGCCTGAATGACGGCATGGCGTTTTCGATGCTGGCCGGTAAGCAGGGATTGCTCATCGGCATGACGTCGGTCATGCTGCTGGCTGTCCTTATCATGCTGTTCGTGCGCAAAATGCCGCTGACAGAGCGCGCAGCCTGGACGCTGGTACTGGGCGGCGGCGTGGGCAACCTCATTGACCGCGTGCTCAACGGTGTGGTCGTGGACTACATCAATGTGCTGTTCATGCGGTTTGCCATCTTCAATTTTGCGGACATCTGCGTCTGTGTCGGCGTCGGCCTGCTGATGCTCGCCGTGCTGCTGGACTCTTTCAAAAAGGATAAGACCGCAGAGCCAAAGGCGGACGAAGATGGAGCGGCTTGAGATTACCGCAGCCCCCGGCGACAGCGGACGCTTGGACGCCTGGCTGGCCGGGCAGTGCCCGACGCTGTCCCGCAGTGCGCTGCAAAATCTGATCGAGCAGGGGCTTGTGACCTGCGGCGGCGCACCCGTCAACAAAAAGGATAAGGTGGCGCCCGGCAAAATCTACGCCATCGACCTACCTGACCCGCAGCCCATCGAGGCCCGGCCCCAGAACATCCCGCTGGACATTGTGTACGAGGACGACGACCTGCTCGTTGTCAACAAGCCTAAGGGCATGGTCGTGCACCCGGCCCCCGGCAACCCGGACGGCACGCTCGTCAACGCGCTGCTTTACCACTGCGCGGGGCAGCTGTCTGGCATCGGCGGGGCCATCCGTCCGGGCATCGTCCACCGCATTGACAAGGACACGAGCGGCCTTCTCGTCGTTGCCAAAAACGATGCCGCCCATCAGGCGCTCAGCGCCCAGATGAGCGTACACAGCATCCACCGCGTCTACCATGCCGTGGTGTACGGTAACCTCAAAGAGGACGAGGGCTTTGTGGAAAAGTGGCTCGGACGCGACCCGCGGGACCGCAAGAAAATGGCCGTCCTGGCCGAGAACGCGGCGGGAGCCAAGTATGCCTACACGGGCTGGCAGGTGCTGGAACGCTGCGGCAATTTCACTTACATTGCGTGCAAATTAAAGACCGGGCGCACCCATCAGATTCGTGTACACATGGCCTCGACGGGGCATCCGTTGGCAGGGGATGCTGTGTACGGCCCCAAAAACTGCATCAAATCGCTGAATGGCCAGTGCCTGCACGCCAAGGAGCTGGGCTTTGTCCACCCGCGGACAGGGGAGTGGATGCAGTTTGATTCGCCCCTGCCGCCCTATTTTACAGAGCTTCTGACACGGTTAAGAAAGGAACATCGCGCATGAAACCACCCCTAAGCGATACCCTTGTGATCTGTGATATGGATAATACGCTGCTGACGGCCAAGGAGGGCATCCCCGCCTGCAACCGCGCGGTCATCCAGCTGTACACCGGCATGGGGGGGCTTTTCACGGTGGCAACGGGCCGCCCGCCGGAGTCCATCCGCGCGGCGCTGGGGAACATCCGCCTGTCGCTGCCGGCCATCTCCTGCAACGGGGCGCTGCTGTATGATTTCTCCGCCGAGTCGGTGCTGCATCGCTCGACGCTGAACCGCGAGCAGGCGACGACGGCCATCCTTGACATCCTGAACAAGTTCCCGCACATAGGCGTGGAGGTCATGGCCGGAAACGGCGAGATGTTCGTCATCCACGCCAATGAGGTGACCCACGCCCATCAGGTGGACGAGCACCTCGGCAGCATTGCCTGCCCGGTGGAGAGTGTGCCCGACGGCTGGGTCAAGGTCGTCTTTGCCTCTGACCCGGAGAGCATCCGCAAACTGGGCCAGTACGCCAAGACGCGGTACTACGGGCGGGAAAACTACTTCCTGGCCACGAACAGCATTTACTTAGAGATCATGCCCAGCGGCGTCAGCAAGGCCAGCGGTCTGCATGATCTGTGCGCCCTCATGAGCAAATCCATGAAGAACACCGTCGTTATCGGTGATTACTACAATGACCTGGAAATCATGCGGGAGGCCGGCTACGCCGTGGCTGTCGCCAATGCACCGGCAGAGGTCAAGGCTGCCGCCGACCATGTGACGACCTGCACCTGCGCCGAGGGCGCAGTGGGGGAGTATCTGTACAGCCTGATCAGCAGGGCCGAAGGACGTGAGGTTTGACGATGAAGGTCAGCGAACTGATGAACCCCAAGGGCGTACTGCTCTATGCAAAGATCGATAACTCTGCCGACGCGCTCGGCATTCTGGTCGAGCTGCAGGAGGGCATCGGCGTTATCACCAACGGCAATGCCTACTACAATGCGGTCAGCTACCGGGAAACGTTCGGCGGCACAACGGCCATCGGGGGCGGCATTGCGCTGCCCCACGCCTGCAACGCAGGCGTGTCCGCACCGGGCATCTCGGCGCTGCTGCTGCGCCGCGGCGTTGACTGGGGCGCACCGGACGGGGAACCCGTGGACCTTGTGTTCATGATCGCTGTTCCGCCGGGCAGTGAGAGCCTGCATCTGCAGATCCTGGCGCGGCTCGTAAACCTTCTGAGCCGCAGCGACCTTGTGGAAAGTCTGCGCACAGCCAGCAACCCCCACCGCTTTGTGGAGCTGATCGCCAAGGCGGAAAACGCCTGCTTTGCGGAATAAAACCGAAAGTTGTCCCAGCTTATTTGCAAGCTGGGGCTTTTTGTTTGCCTCCGCAGGGGCGCATTCTATATGCGCTCGCGTAGCCTGCGGTAACTACCGCGGGCGGATATGGGATCCGCCCCTACGGGGCATCAATTTGGATATTCGTCAATATAACCAAAAAACGTCACAAATTACATGACGCATTATACGTATTTGCGCTTGCTTTAAACCGGTAAAGTGTCTTATACTTTAAAGCACTAAACCGGCTGCGCAGGAGGGACCCGCGTGAGGAGACGCGGGTGTACACCTGAAACAAAAAGGTTGCGCAGCAGGTACTATGGAGGAATAGACATGAAAAAAGCAGTTTCCCTTATGATGGCAGCCGCCATGACCATGGGTCTGGCCGCCTGCGGCTCCACCGCATCCACCGAAACCGCCGCTTCTGCTGCGGACACAGCCTCCAGCACCGAGGCTGCTGCAAGCACTGCTGACAGCACCGCCGCTGCGGATGGCAAGGTCTATAACATCGGTATCTGCCAGCTTGTCCAGCATGAAGCGCTGGATGCCGCTACTCAGGGCTTCAAGGATGCTCTGGTCGAGAAGCTGGGCGAGGGCAGCGTCAAATTTGACGAGCAGAACGCATCCGGCGATTCCGCCAACTGCGCCACCATTGTGAATGGCTTTGTCTCCAACGGCGTTGACCTGATCCTGGCCAACGCCACCGCACCGCTGCAGGCCGCCGCACAGGCGACTGCCGACATCCCGGTGCTGGGAACCTCCATCACTGACTACGCCACCGCGCTGGACATCAGCGACTGGACCGGCACTGTCGGCAACAATATTTCCGGCACCTCTGACCTGGCTCCGCTGGACCAGCAGGCAGCCATGATCCAGGAACTCTTCCCGGATGCCAAGAGCGTCGGTCTGCTCTACTGCAGTGCAGAGCCGAACTCCGTCTACCAGTGCGACGTCATTGAAGGTTACCTGACCGAGGAGGGCTACACCGTTGCCCGCTATGCCTTCACCGATACGAACGACGTCACCTCCGTGGCCCAGACTGCCGCCGATAACTCCGACGTCATCTACATCCCCACTGACAACACCGCAGCCTCCAACACCGAGGCTATCGCAAACGTTGTCATCCCCGCCAAGGTCCCCGTTGTGGCCGGTGAGGAAGGCATCTGCTCCGGCTGCGGCGTTGCAACGCTCTCCATCAGCTATTACGACCTCGGCTACGCCACTGGTGAGATGGCTGCCAAGATCCTCGCGGACGGTGCGGACGTCTCTGCGATGCCCGTTGAGTTCGCTCCGAATGTGACCAAGAAGTACAACGCCGCCAACTGCGAGGCGCTGGGCATCACCCCGCCGTCCGACTACGTGGCTATCGGCTGATTGAACTGAACAGCGACTGAAAATCATCATAACAGCGAGGAAGGGGAGATTACTCTCTTTCCCCGCTGTTTTGATGCTTTACGAAATGAGGATGTTTTTATGGATTTCCTGACCTCTTTGGTAAACTCCATGCCCGGCGCTGTGGCGCAGGGCCTCGTCTGGGGCATCATGGCCATCGGCGTGTACATTACCTACCGCATTCTGGATGTGGCCGATCTGACCGTTGACGGCTCCCTCGGCACGGGCGGCGCATTCTGCGTGGTGCTGGTGCTCAACGGTGTGCCTGTGGGCGCGGCCCTTGTGGCGGCCACGCTGGCCGGTATGCTGGCGGGCCTTGTCACGGGTCTGTTCCACACGGCCTGCGGCATCCCGGCAATTCTGGCCGGTATTTTGACCCAGCTGGCGCTGTATTCTATCAACCTGCGCATCATGGGCACCGGCACGGGCGGCGGCAAGGCAAACTTGCCCATCAGTGTGGACAAGTACAGCCTGCTGGTCTCGGCCCGCTATGTCCGCGCGCTGGCGCTCAACAACCCGATCTTCGTGCTGCTCATCTTCTGCGCGGTCCTGATCGGCGTGCTGTACTGGTTCTTCGGCACGGAGCTTGGCTGCTCGCTGCGCGCTACCGGCGCAAACCAGCACATGGCCCGCGCCCAGGGCATCAACACGAACGTCACCATCGTGCTCGGCCTTATGGTTTCCAACGGCCTTGTGGCGCTGGCGGGCGGTCTGCTGTCCCAGTACCAGGGCTTCTCGGACATCAACATGGGCCGCGGCGCCATCGTCATCGGTCTGGCCGCCGTCATCATCGGTGAGGTCATCTTCGGCAAGATCTTCCGCAACTTTGCGCTCAAGCTGACCGCCGCTGTCATCGGCGCGATCATCTACTACATCGTTATGAACTTCGTGCTGCGCATGGGTCTGTCCACCGATGACCTCAAGCTGCTGACCGCGCTGGTCGTGGCCGTGTTCCTGACTATCCCGTACTGGAAGGGCAAATACTTCACCAAAGTACCCGTGAAAAAGGGAGGCAAGGACAATGCTTGAGATCAAGAATGTATACAAGACCTTCAATGCAGGAACCGTCAATGAGAAGGTCGCCTTGAAGGGACTGGATCTGACGCTGGAGGACGGCGACTTTGTCACGGTCATCGGCGGCAACGGCGCGGGCAAATCTACGATGCTGAACGCCGTCGCGGGCGTCTGGCCGGTGGATATGGGCAAAATCATTATTGACGGGAAGGATGTGACCCGCCTGTCCGAGCACCAGCGTGCCAAGTACATTGGCCGCGTGTTCCAGGACCCGATGATGGGCACCGCCGCGACGATGCAGATCGACGAGAACCTGGCCCTGGCGGCCCGCCGGGGTCTTGCCCGCACGCTCAAGATCGGCATCACGAAGAAGGAGCACGACGAATACTACGAGCTGCTCAAAACGCTGGATCTGGGGCTGGAAAACCGTATGACCAGCAAGGTCGGTCTGCTCTCCGGCGGTCAGCGCCAGGCTGTCACGCTGCTGATGGCGACCCTCAAAAAGCCCAAGCTCCTGCTGCTGGACGAGCACACCGCCGCCCTTGACCCCAAGACCGCGGCCAAGGTGCTGACGTTGTCCGAGAAGATCGTCGAGGAAAACCACCTGACCACCCTGATGATCACCCACAACATGAAGGATGCCATCAAGTACGGCAACCGCCTGATCATGATGTACGAGGGCCACGTCATCTACGATGTGCGCGGCGAGGAAAAGAAGAACCTGCAGGTCAGCGACCTGCTGCAGCGCTTTGAACAGGTCAGCGACGGCGAGTTTGCCAACGACAGAATGCTGCTTTCCTGAAATCGAACCCAATTTTGCCCGGGATGTCAAATCCCGGGCTTTTTGCTTGTAATAAAATTGTAATACGTGACAATTTTTTGAAAACCATGTTCAAAGCCCGGCAAATATGATATAATTCATATTATGTATACTAGGTGGGTTGTGGCCATGGGTACGCCCGCTTTCGATAATTAAGGAGGTTGCCGTTCCCGATGAGCAGAGAACGTAATGAGGAGAAAAAAGGCCTGAGCCCGACACAGCGCAAAGCATGTGTGGTGCTGGCGCTGTGCGCGCTGGCCGTTGTGATGAGCATTCTGGCGGCATGGGTGCTGCCGACGAAGCTGGGCCTGTTTGCAGGCGGGAAGGATTCCTACGACCCGGACGCCTACCCACTAGATACGACGCTGGATTCCATCCTGCCGCAGAGCGCGGCGGATGACGCCTACATTACGGCCAGCGTTTTTGCGGGTGACCAGTACGCCGTGACGCTGCAGAAGGACACCCGCATCACGCTGAATCAGTTTGTCGGGCAGGAGGGATTGCAGATTTCCAAGGCGTTGTCCACTTCCTGTGTAAACTTTGCATCGGACGCCAGCAGCTACACGATCCCGCAGGCCATCCCCAAGATGAAGGCCCGCCGCGTCTTTGTGGTGCTGGGCGCGAACGATGTGGACGGCTCGGTCAGTGTGGACTCCTTCATTGCCGACTACAAGCAGTTCCTGCAGAGCATCCGCTCGGCCTACGCCTACTGCGACATCATCGCGGTGGGCATCCCGCCCGTTACCGAGGACAGCACGAACGCTGCCGAGACCCAGACCCGCATTGACCAGTTCAACCAGGCCATTGCGGCGGCCAGCAGCGATTTGGGCTTCAAGTACCTGAACACCGCCGAGGCCCTTAAAAACACCCGCGGCTACGGCGAGGGCACCTACTTTGAATCCAACGGTTTCAGCACCTCCGGCGCACGCGCCCTGCTGGAGTACGCCAAGAGCCACGCCTGCAATACGATGGACAGCCGTCCCGACACGTCGGACATCCCGCAGCGTGCGTCGGCCTCCGCAGGCAGCAACGCGCCGGTGCCGACCTCGACGCCGACGAAGTTCACGGCCAGCTATGAGGTCGAGGACAGCGCCAAGGGCACGCTGACCGGCAACGGCCAGACCGGCGTGTCCAGCGTCGAAATTCAGGCCGACTCCGGCACAAGCGTCAACGTCACGGCAGTGGCGGCGGAGGGCTTTGTGTTCTACAAGTGGAGCGACGGCGTCACCACCGCGACCCGCTATGACAATATTACCAAGGACATCTCCGTCAAGGCCATGTTCAACGACGCCCGCGTCGAGCTGACGCTGGACAAGGGAGATACGACGATCAAGCAGGGCGAGAGCCTGACTGTCAATGCCGCGGTCAAGCTGGGCAACAAGGCCTACGACGCCGCGAACGTCCAGTGGTCCATCAACGATGAGATGGAGAAGAACGGCAGCAGCCTGACCTTCAAGCCCGATGCCGCCGGGACCTACACGATCAAGGCAGGCATTGAGATCAACGGCACCTTCTCGACGGCACAGCTGATCGTCACCGTGGAGGCCGAGGCCACCACGATCAACATCAGCGGCACAGGCACGCTGACCGCAGGCCAGAGTACGACGCTGACGGCTACCGTGGAAAACGGCAGCGGCGACACGCTCTGGGGCTGCGAGGAGACCTCCTGGCGCACAACGGGCACGCAGGTGACCTTCACGGCCAACGAGCCCGGCACCTACCACATCCACGCAGTCAACAACGGTGCGGACAGCGTCTTTGTGCTGACTGTCAGTGCCGCGGCTACGCCGGAACCCACCGCTGTGCCCACGCCGATGCCGGAGTCGACCTCCGCCGATTCCACACCGCAATAAGCATACGAGGTTACGAAGATGGCAATTTATACCTGCGTCCTGCTGGACGTTGACAATACGATTTTGGACTTTGACGCCGCAGAGCGCCAGGCCCTGACCGATATGCTCGCCGAGTACGAGCTGCCCCACGACGAGGCCGCTTATGATACCTACCACAAGGTCAACCGCGAGCTGTGGGACTCGCTGGCCAAAGGCCAGCTGAACAAGCAGAAGCTGTTCCAGATCCGCTTCTCCCGTTTCATGCAGACCATGCAGCTGCCCGACAACGGCAAGGGCAAGGCCATGAATGACCGCTATGAGGAGCTGCTGGCGACCCATGCCGACCTGCTGCCCGGCGCATTGACCGCGCTGGAGGAGCTGAGCGAGGTCGCCACGCTGGCCCTCGTCTCGAACGGTGCTATTGCCGTGCAGGAGTCCCGCATTGCGGCCTCCGGCATCGACAGGTACATGGACGGCATTTATATTTCCGAGAAGGTCGGCGCGGCCAAGCCCAGCGCCAAGCTGTTTGAGCACGCCTTCCGTGATCTCGGCATCACGAACAAGAGCCGTGTGCTGATGGTTGGCGACGATCTGCTGGCCGACATCAAGGGCGGCCTGAACGCCGGTGTGGATACCTGCTGGTTCAACCCCGGCAATCTTGAAAACAAGTCCGGCATCACGCCCAAATATACGGTAAGCTCCTATGAGGAGCTCTACCGCATCGTGATGGAGCCGGAGGAACTGGAAAATGTCGGCGTGCGCAACCGCCGCCACAGCAACGAAGCCCTGCTGTAAGGCAAGGGCGCACTGCCGCTGCCCGTTTGTCAGGCGGCGGCATCATTTTGGAATTGAGGATGTACCGCTATGTTGTTGGAACTTCAAAACTTAGGCAAGAGCTTCGGCGAACACGAGGTACTGCGTGATGTAAATGCAGGTGTCGAGCGCGGGGATCGTATCGGCATCATCGGTGCCAACGGCACCGGCAAGACGACGCTTTTGCGGATCCTCTGCGGCGAGAGCCTGCCTGACGCCGGAGATGCCGCGTTCGGCACCGGCGTGACCACCGGCTACCTTGAGCAGAACGCCCGGTTGGACCCGTCACTGGACATCTATGCCACAATGCGGCTGGTCTTTACCCCGGCGCTTGACGCCATGCAGGAGATGGATGCGCTGCAAAAGCAGCTGGCCGCAGACCCGCACAATGCGGAACTGACCGAAAAGATCGCCCACTGCACCGCTGTCATCGACGCGATGGACGCTTATAACATGGACACCCAGATCAAAAAGGTGCTTAACGGCATGGGCTTTCCCGCCGACACCTGGACAAAGCTGGCGGGCGTGCTTTCGGGCGGTGAGCAGACCCGGCTGCGTCTGGCACGGCTGCTGCTGGAGCGCCCCGACCTGCTGATCCTGGACGAGCCGACGAACCATCTGGACCTGGAAACGATGGAGTGGCTCGAAAATTATCTGAAAGCCTACCGCGGTGCGGTACTCGTTGTCAGCCATGACCGCTACTTCCTCGACGCCGTCTGCACCCGCATTTGGGAGCTGCGCGGCAAGAGCATCAAGACCTACCGCGGCAACTACTCGGCCTATCTGCCCCAGCGCGAGGCCGCTGACGAGCGCCAGCAGAAGCTGCATGACGCCGCTGTAGAAAAAGCTGCCAAATTGCAGGACTACGTGGACCGCAATCTTGTGCGCGCCTCCACGACGAAGATGGCCCAGAGCCGCCGCAAGCAGCTGGAAAAGCTCGAGATTGTCGAGGCCCCGACCACCGAGGCGTGGGAGCTGAACTTTCGCTTTGAGTACGACATTGAGCCCTATGACGAGCTGGTCATCATGAAGAATCTGAGCGTTCATATCGGTGAACGCACCCTCATCGACGCCCTGGACTACGTCGTTCACCGCGGGGACAAGCTCGTCATTGCAGGTCCCAACGGCGCAGGCAAGTCCACGCTTTTGCAGGTGCTGGACGGCAAGCGCCGCCCGTCGGGCGGTATGGTCCGCCTGGGCAGCGGCGCCAAGCCGGGCGTATTCACCCAGCAGCAGGCCCGCCGCGCAGGCCGCGTCATTGATGCCATCTGGAACCAGTACCCGCGCTTTACCGAGCTCGAGGTCCGCAGCCATCTGGCACGCTTCGGCTACCGCGGCGAGGAGGTCTTTAAGGACTGTGCGTCGCTGTCCGGTGGCGAGCTGGCCCGCCTGCGTTTTGCCGAGCTGGCGCTCGAGCGCCCGAACTTGATGTTCCTGGACGAGCCGACGAACCACCTGGACATCTACATGCGCGAGAGCCTGACCCAGGCACTGGCGGCCTACACCGGCACACTGCTGCTCGTCACCCATGACCGCTACCTGATGCAGACGCTGGGCTGCCCGATCATGTACCTGGAGGACGGCAAAGCGACGTTTTACCCGAGCTTTGCCGCCCTGCAAAACCGTGACGCGGGCAAGACCCAGGAACAGCAAAAGACCGAGGACACTGCCAAAAAGCAGGCATACGGCAAGGAGCAGCGCAAGCGCCGCGCCGAGGTCCGCGCCCGCCTGAAAAAGGTGGAAAGCGAGATCGAGGAGCTGGGTGCGCATATTGTCGAGCTGGAAAATGAGATCAACGACCCCGAGGTCCTGCGCGACCATCTGCTGCTGCGCGACAAATGCGACGAGCTTGACGACACGCGCTTCCACCAGCAGGAGCTCTACGACGAGTGGGAAAAGCTGGCCGAGGAGCAGGAAACCTTTGAAAACGAGGGCGAATGACCTTTTTACCGTTCTGTAACTTGTATTCCTGCCAAAAAGCGCTATACTATAGGTTTAGCAAGCTTACTAGGAAAAAGAGTACAGGAAAGTATGTAAGGCGGGTAGAACACATTGCAGACCACCATTATCGTAGCAACGCATAAACCGTACTGGGTGCCGGATGACCCGATGTACCTTCCGGTACAGATGGGCCATGCCGTCCACCCGGCCTGCGGCTATATCGGCGATGATACCGGCGACAATATCTCGGAGCGCAACGCAAATTTCTGCGAGCTGACGGGCCTGTACTGGGCGGCGCACAACATCGATTCCGATTATATTGGCATCGTGCATTACCGCCGCTATTTTGCCAGCCGCCGCAAAAGCCGCTTTGCGGACAAGAAGTCGCGTGTCATCAGCCATGAGGAGCTCTGCAGCATTCTGGCTACGACGAACGTCGTCCTGCCGAAGGAGCGCCACTATTTTATTGAGACGAACTACACCCAGTATATCCACGCCCACCACAAGCAGGATCTGGAGGTGACCCGCGCCATCATTGCGCGCAAATGCCCCGAGTACCTGCCCGCGTATGACCTGTATATGTCCAAGACCCACGGCCACCACTTCAACATGTTCGTCATGAAGAAGGAACTTTTGCAGCACTACTGCACCTGGCTGTTCGACATTCTGTTTGAGCTTGAGCGGGAGCTGGACATGACGGGCTACACGGTCAATGACCGCCGGGTCTTTGGATTTGTGAGCGAGCGTCTGCTGGACGCCTGGCTCACCACGAACAACATCAGCTTTGAGGAACTGAGCATCGTTTACATGGAGCACCAGAACTGGCTGCGCAAGGGCACAGCCTTCCTCAAGCGCAAATTCTTCCCGAAAAAAGATGCTTGACGCAAGAAATGTCACGGCCATCGTCGTGACCTACAACCGTCTGCCGCTGCTCAAACAATGCCTGGCCGCCCTGCGTGCCCAGACCGTGCAGGGCTTTACGGTGCTGCTGGTGGACAATGCGTCCACTGACGGCACAGCGGACTATATAAAGACGCTGGCAATGCCGGGGCTGGTCTGCCGCAATCCGGGGGAAAACCTCGGCGGTGCGGGCGGCTTTGCCTACGGCATCCGCGCCGCGGCGGAGCTGGGGTGTGAGGCCGTCTGGATCATGGATGACGACACGCTGCCCGAGCCGGACGCGCTGGCTGCCCTGCTGGCCGCCGATGCCGCCCACGGCGACGGCTGCGGCTGGCTGTCCAGCAGGGCACTTGCCCCGGACGGCACCGACCAGCCGATGAACCTGCAGCGCAAAACGATGTACCGCGATATTGACGGCTTCGACGCAGCGGAGGTTCCCGCCGTGATGGCAAGCTTTGTCTCGCTGTTCCTGCGCACCGAAGCCGTGCGGCAGTTCGGCCTGCCGATTGCCGAGTTCTTCATCTGGTCCGACGACTGGGAGTACACCCGCCGCATTTCCCGCGCAAAGCCCTGCTATGTCATCCCGGCCAGCCGGGTCGTGCACGCCATGCAGAACCCCGGCGTCGTGAACATTGCCAGGGATGTGCCTGCCCGCTGGGCACGCTACCGCTATTTTTACCGCAACGATGTGGTGCTCTACCGCCGGGAGGGACTGTCCGGCTGGCTGTGGCTGCTGGCCAAGGACAGCTGGCACACCGTACAGGTCCTGCGCGACAGGCAGGGGTGCCGCGCCGAGCGCATAAAAATCATCTGGAAGGGCTTTGCCGCCGGAGTGCGGTTCCGCCCGCAGATACCGTACCTGCCATGAACCTGACAAAACAAATTTGCCATAAAGCTGCGCACTTTGACGCCGTCGCCTTTGATGTGTTTGACACGCTTATAAAACGCGATGTTGCTGTGCCGACAGGACTTTTCCGCCTGATGGGCGACGATTTTTACGCTGCCCGCATCCGGGCCGAGCGTGAGGCCCGCGCCGCCCAGAGCAGGGAAGTAACGCTGGCTGAAATCTACGCCCGCCCCTGCCTTGCCCGCTATGACGCGGCGGCGGAGTGTGCTGCAGAGCTGGCCGCCTGTGCGGCGAACAAGCCCGTGCTGGATGCGGTGCAAACGCTTAAAAAGCAGGGGAAAAAGCTCTACTATATCTCCGATATGTACCTGCCGCAGACGCAGATCGACGCGATGCTGCGCCGCTGCGGCTATCCCTGCTTTGACGGCGGCTTTGTCTCCTGTACTTACGGTGTGCAGAAGCGCAGCGGCAGACTGTTCAAGCGCTTTTTGCAGGAAACCGGCCTCACGGCAAAGCAGCTGCTTTTCATCGGTGACAGCTGGCGCGCCGATGTGGCCGGGGCCGCGCTGGCGGGCATCACCGCCTGGCATCTGCCGACGCCGCCTGCACCTGCGGATAACGCTGCGGCTTTTGTGGAGAACCGTCTGCCGCAGCAGCGATCTGACGGTGAGTCTCTCGGTTTTTCCGTGCTGGGACCGCTGGCAGCGGCATTCTGCCAATGGCTGCACGCGCGCCGTGCCGCCCGCCCGGAGGCCCGGCTGTATTTCCTCGCCCGCGATATGTACCTGATGCGGGACGTCTATCACACGCTCTACCCGCAGGAGGAGACCGGCTATTTACAGGTCTCCCGCCGCAGTCTGGCTCCGGCGTTTCTGGCGGCGGGGGACTGGGCCACAGTGCTGGCCGCCCTGCCGCGGCAGACTTTGACCGGTGCGCAGATCGCCGAATACTGCGGCACGACCTGCCAGCCGGAGCTGGCGGACAGGCAGTTTGATTTGAAGCAGCCGGACAGGGAAGCGCTGCACGCCTTTTTGCGGCAGCTGCCCCGCCCGGACGCCGCCGACGCGGTCACGGCCTATCTGTCTGCGCAGGGTATCCGCCCCGGCGATTTCCTTGTTGACATCGGCAGCGGCGGTACAACGCAGCTGCTGTTAGAGCGACTGCTGCAATTTCCGCTGCACGGGCTGCAGCTCTCGGCGGATGACCGGCTGCGCACCCGCTTTGCGCCCGACCAAACGGAAGTATTTCTGTTTGACGGCAAGCCCGCGCCGCGCCTGTATTGGGCGGGTCAGCCGATGCTCGAACGCCTGCTCTCACAGGATGTCGGGGCCACGCTGGGCTACTGCGTGGAGAAGGGGGACATCGTCCGTGTGCGCACGGCCAGGCAGCCCGCCGAGCCGCGCATTGCGCAGATCCAATCCGGCGTGCGCCGCTTTGCTGCCGCCTGGCGGGACAGCGTGCTGAACGGCCAGCCCATCCCGCCGCAGCGGGCCATTGCCCCGTTTTTGCGGCTGGGGGGAAGTCCGACAGCCTTACAGCTGGATCTGCTCGGTGACCTGACGGTTGAGGACGGCGGCACCTATCCGCTGGCCGCGCCGCAGCACACAGCGCACTACCTGACCCACCCGCGGCAGGCAAGGCGTGACTTTGCAGAGGCACGCTGGAAGATCGGCTTTTTGCAGCGTGCCGTACCGCTGCCGCTGCCTTATGGAAAATTATATCTGAAACTGAAAAAATAATGCGAAATGCGAAAGGAGGTACCCCCATGGCCAAGATCAGCGTGATCATCCCGGCGTACAATGCCGAGACGACCCTGCGCACCGCCGTGGAATCCATCCTTTCCCAGCAGGTGCCGGAGCTCGAGATCATCATCGTCAACGACGGCTCGACGGACGGCACGGACCGGCTCTGCCACACGCTGGCGAGCGAGTACCCCTGCATCCACGTCATCACCCAGAAGAATGCCGGTATCTGCGCGGCCCGCAACCGCGGCATGGAGGCCGCGAGCGGAGAGTACATCACCTTCTGTGACGATGACGACCTGTTCTGGCAGGGAGCGCTGCGCCTGCTTTTGCAGACGGCAGAGGACACCCGCGCCGACCTTGTGCGCGGCGGCTATGAGCTGCTGCGCCAGCGCCCGGACGGTACCTTTGCCGAGCAGCCGCACCCTGCCGGAAGCCCCTGCACGATAGCGCTGGGCCGCGGCGGCAGCTACGGTGCTTTTTTGGAGAACAGCGGCCCGCAGTTTGTATGGAACGCCCTCTACCGCCGCACGGCGCTGCTGGGGCTGCGCTTCAATGAGCGGTGCAGCTACGGGCTGGAGGACTTTGTCTTTAACGCCGCAGCCTATCGGCGCGTCGGCAAGGCGGTCTACATCCCGCAGGTCGTCTACCGCCATTTTGAGAGCGCACAGAGCACCTCCTGCGCGCACACGGCGCAGGCACTTCTGGGCCGCATCCGGGCGCTGGAGCCATGGATGGAGGCGGAATTTCACGCCGCCCAGCGCTGGTGTGACGCCGATGAGCTGCAGGCCGTCTGGAAGGACCGCCGCGCACAGGCCGTCACCTTTTTGATGCACCAGCTGCGCGACGCACACGCCCCGGGCGTGCTGCGCCGCAGGGCCTGGCGCACGCTGCGGGAGGCCCTGGCCCCGTACCCGGGAAGTCTGCTGGACACCCTGCACGACGCAGGACACAATAAAAAACAAACAATGGCACTGCTTTTATACCAGATGCGGCTGCAGAAGCTCTACGATCTGCTGCCGGTCAGAGAGGAACAGTTATGAAAACGATTCTTGTTACCGGTGCAGCGGGCTACATTGGCCGCCATGTCGTAAAAAATGCGCTGGACCGCGGCTACCGCGTCATTGCGGCGGATTTTAACTTCAAGGGCGTCGACGAGCGCGCCGAGTTCTGCGATGTGCCGCTGTTCGGCGGCGACGCCGACCTGTACCGCAAGCTGGGCAGCCCGGACGTCTGCATCCATCTGGCCTGGCGCGACGGCTTCCGCCATAATTCCGCCGCCCACATGAAGGATCTGTCCAGCCATGTGACGTTTTTGAACACGCTGATCGACGGAGGCCTGAAGGACCTGAGCGTCATGGGCACGATGCATGAGGTCGGCTACTGGGAGGGTGCTATCAATGAGAGCACGCCCTGCAAGCCGCAGAGCCAGTACGGCATTGCCAAGAACGCCCTGCGCCAGAGCATGATGCTGACGCTGGCGGATTCCCCCTGCAAGCTGCACTGGCTGCGCGCATACTATATCACCGGTGACGAGGTGCACGGCAGCTCGATCTTTGCCAAGATCACCCAGGCCGAGCAGGACGGCAAAAAGACTTTCCCGTTCACGAGCGGCAGCAACCTCTATGACTTCATCGACGTGGACGAGCTGGCCAACATGATCGTGGCCGCCAGTGTGCAGGAGGAGATCAACGGCATCATCAATGTCTGCACCGGCAAGCCGATGAGTCTGGCGGACCGCGTGGAGCAGTTCCTGCGCGACAAGAACTACAAGATCAAGCTCGACTACGGCGCGTTCCCGGACCGTCCGTATGACAGCCCGGGCACCTGGGGCGACCCGACAAAAATCAACCGCATTCTGGCAAACGATACCTGCAAGCGTGCATAACATACAAAAAGGAAAAACGCAATGAAACGATTGGGCATCTTTTTCTTCTACGAAAAAAACGGCGACGTGGATGATTTTATCACCTACTACCTTGCCGACCTGAATAAGAACCTGACCGAGCTGGTCGTTGTCTGCAACGGCAAATTGAGCGAGCAGGGCCGCGCGGCCTTCTCGCAGTTTACCGACAACATCATCGTGCGCGAGAACAAGGGTCTTGACGTCTGGGCGTACAAGACCGCGCTGGATTCCTACGGCTGGGCGAAGCTCTCGGAATTTGACGAGATCGTCATGACGAACTCCACCCTGATGGGTCCTGTGCGCCCGCTGAAAGAGATGTTCGACGCCATGTGGGAGAACCGGGACCTCGATTTCTGGGGCCTGTCCATCCACCACGGTGCCAAGTCGAACCCCTTCAAGGGCAAGCACCTGTATAACTATCTGCCCGTACACATCCAGTCTCACTTCATCGTTTACCGTCAGCGCTTTGTGCAGAACCCGGAGCTGCAGGCCTACTGGGACAACATGCCGATGATCGAGAGCTACACCGACTCGGTGCAGCGATACGAGGCTGTGTTCACCAAGCAGTTTGAGGATAAGGGCTTCAAGTGGGATGTCTATGTGAAAACCGACGACCTGAAGGACTTCACAGACTATCCGCTGCTCGTCTGCCCGACGCTTTTATTGCGGGAGAAAAAATGCCCGCTGTTCAAGCGCCGCAGCTTTATGCACGAGCTGGAGGCCTATCTCAACGACACGGCAGGTGAGCCGGTGCAGGAGTTGTACGACTATCTGCGGGACGAGACGGACTATCCGATGGACCTCATCTGGAAGAACATGATCCGCACGATGCACCCGCACGATTTTACCCGCAATCTCGCGCTGACCCGCATCATCGAGCCGACGGTGTTGGACGAGGCAACGGCACAGAGCATCCGCCAAAACCGCCGCATTGCGCTGGCCATGCACCTGTATTTCATGGATATGTTGGATTCCAGCAAGGCGTTTGCGGCAAAGTTCCCGCCAGAGACGGATATTTTCATCTCGACGAGCAGTGCTGATAAGAAGCCGCAGATCGAGGCCGCCTTTGCGGACCTGAACGTCCGCAGCGTCACCGTGACCGTGGTGGAGAACCAGGGCCGCGACGTCGGCGCCTTCCTCTGTGACCTGGCCCCGCAGCTGCGAGACTATGACTACGCCTGCTTCATGCACGACAAAAAAGCCATCCAGACCCGCCCCGGCAGCGTCGGCGCGAGCTTTGGCTATGTCTGCAATGAGAATGTCTGCAAAAACGCTGCTCATGTGCTGAACGTGCTGTGCGAGTTTGAGAAGGACCCGTACCTCGGCATTCTCTGCCCGCCGTACCCGACGCACGGGCTTTACTTCATGAATATGTGCTCCGGCGGCTGGGGCCCGAACTTTGAGAACACGAAAAAGCTGATGAAAGACCTTGGCATCGATGCGCCTGTTTCCGGTGAAAAATCGCCCATTGCGCCCTACGGCAGTGTGTTCTGGTTCCGCCCCAAGGCACTGGCACCGCTGTTTGACCACGGCTGGCAGCACTCGGACTTCCCGCCCGAGCCGCTGCCCCAGGACGGTACGATCAGCCATGCCATTGAGCGCATCTATCCGTTTGTGGCCCAGAGCGCGGGCTACTACCCGGCAGTGGTCATGAGCAAGAGCTACGCCGTGACCCACAACGATACGATGCAGGCCTACGCGGGCGGCGTGATCCGCCCGCTGGCCCGCGTGTTTGACTGCACGACCTTCTATGGTGCGGTCAGCTCGGCCACCGGCTTTGCCTACAAAAAGCACCACCTATTCAGCCACTACGGCCCGTACTCCGACAGCCGCCGCCGTCACGCGCGCAACTGGCTGCGGGACAATCTGCCCGCAGGCTCCTACAAGGTCATCATCAACACCAAGCGCGCTATCTTTGGCCCCCACGAAGGCCCCTATGAGGACTGACAACGCATGAAACGACTGGTCATCTACTTCCACTATGACCCGGCAGGCTGCATCGATACGGCCTGCCGCATTGCCGTACAGGCTGTGCAGAAATACTGCAGGGTCGTATTCGTCACCAACGGCACGCTTGCCCCGGCGGACCGCGTCTGGGTGCGCCAGTCCGGTGCGGGCCGCATCGAACGGGAAAACGTCGGTTTCGATGTCGGCGCATACAGGGAGGCTCTGTTGACTCTGGGCCGGGAGAAGCTGGCCGAGTATGAGGAAATCGTCCTGATGAACTACACGCTGGCCGGGCCGGTCTGCTCACTGACGGCGATGTTCACCGCGATGGACGCCCGCCCGGAGCTGGACTTCTGGGGGCTGACCCGCCACTACGCCATGCAGAGCCGCCGCTTTGGCGGCGCAGTGCCCGAGCATCTGCAATCCCATTTTATTGCGGTGCGCCCGCGGCTGTTCAACAGTGATGATTTCTGGAGCTACTGGCAGGAAATGGCACTGCCGGCCAGCTACGAGCAGTCTATCATCCGCCACGAAACGCGGTTCACGCCGTATTTTGCCGCCAGGGGCTATGCCTGGGATACCTACGTGCAGACGGACGACCTGAAACCGGTTTTTGTAAACCCCATTATGGCCTGCCCGCGGGAGCTGCTGGCGAACCGCGGCTGCCCGTTTTTCAAACGGCGCAGCCTGTTCACGCCCTATGCGGATGAACTGCGCCGCACGGACGGCCTCGCCGCGCGGGAGCTCTGCGACTATGTGACGGCCTATACGGATTTTCCGCTGGAGCTGATGCTGGTCTCGCTGTTAAAAACACAGCCGCTTTCAGCCCTTGCCCAAAACCTGCACTGGTGCTATCCTGTCAGCGCACCGACAGGGAAAACGCCCGACCTGAACGAGCTGGGTCTGCGGCTGCTTCAGTACGAACAGCCCGCCGCGGACCCCGTGACCGACTGGTATAACCGGCAGGCAGCCGCCAACGCGGACACACTGCTGGCAGAAGCTGCTGCTTTGTTTGAAAAAAATCCGATGCTCGGCGTGTTAAGCCCCTCTCTGCCACTGTGGCAGGGCTGCACCGCCCCCCCCCCCGCCGCGCCGCCTGGATGCGGGAGAAGGACGCACTGGCACAGGAGGTATCTGTGCCCGTCGGCAGTGACCCGCCGCCCGCGCCCAACTGCGGCTGGGTGCTTGTGCGGGAGTCTGCCTTCCCGGACGGCATCCCCGCCTGCACAAGCCAGCGTGACGCCTGGAAGCTGGCCCTGACCGCCCAGAAAAACGGTGCCTATGCCGCCGCCTTTGAGCCGCTGACCCGGTCCGCGGCGCGGGCGGATATTTTAAATGAGTATGAGACCGCCGCCGCTCAGCCTGCCGCTGTAGCCAAGCAGCTGGGGCGGCTCGTCAAGCACAGACTGCAAAAGTAAAAGGGGAGACCACCCATCAAAAAGCAACGCCTGTTTTATCTTGATCTTGTCCGTGCCGCAGCGCTGATCTGCATCTTGATCGTGCATTTCAACGCGACGGTCACGGGGTATTTTACACTGCCGCACAAGCTCTTTACCAGCACGCTGCCGCTGGGCATTTATCTGGGAGATTTCGGCTCCTCGCTGTTTTTCATTGTGTCCGGCGCATCGCTGGCGCTGACCGTCCCGGCGGAGCAGAACCCTGCGCAGTTTTACAAAAGGCGCGCGAGGGCTGTCTACCCGCTGTTCTGGCTCGCGTGGTTCGTCGTGTTCAGCTATCGGTTTGTGGCGCACCCCGGCAGCTTCGGCGGGGCCAGGACCGTCACGCTGGTGCTGACGCTTCTGGGTCTCGACAACTTTGCCGTTGCCGCGGGCTGGGTCGGAACAGACTTTGCCTGTGTGGGCGAGTGGTTCCTCGGCAGCATCCTGTTTTTATACCTGCTGTTCCCGCTTTTGCAGCGGGGGCTGCGCAAAAGGCCGTGGCTGACCTGGGCGCTGACGCTGGCGGTCTGCATCCCGGTGCACCTGCTGGGCTGGGACGCGCGGCTTGTGGCCGTGCATATCCCGGAATTTCTGTTCGGCATGACGTTTTTAACGCTCGCCGGACGCACACGGTATATTCTGGCCCCGCTGCTGCTGGCGGGGGCCGTGCTGGCACAGCCCTGGGACGGTAAGATCACCTGCGCACTGGCCGGTGCCGGGGTGTTCATCCTGCTGGCGCTGGCGGCCCCGCTGCTGGACCGCCCGTGGCCCCGCGCGGTGGGCGCACAGCTTGCCAAAATATCCTACGCGGTGTTCCTTGTGCATCACGTTCTGATCCAGGAGCTGGCCGCGCACTTTGATCTGGCGGTGCTGTCCCGGCGGGACACGGCGTTTTTGTTTGTCGTCTATCTGGCCGCAACATTTGCCGCAGCGCATGCGCTACTCTGGCTGCAAAGAACGCTGCGCACCGGCCTTGCCGCCTTGCGCCCCCAAATATAAAGCTCCGCCCGCTGTTTCCACAAAAACAGCGGGTATTTTTTTAACATTGTGCGCCCGCGCCCTCTGTACAAAAACGGGCGGGTACGGTATAATAGAAAATAATGTTTGAAACTAGGAAAGGGGCGTTCCACTGTGTCCGAATTCTCTGTTTCCCTTGCAAAATTGGCCGAGGAAGCCAACCTGACGATTGCCTACACCCCCTGTGAGCTGGATAAAATTCAGGTCACAGCCACCGAGGTCTACCGTCCGGGCATCCTGCTGGCCGGTTACTACGAAAACTTTGACAGCAAACGCATCCAGATCATCGGTCTGACCGAGATGTCCTATCTGGATGAGCTGTCCACCTCACTGCGCAACACCCATCTGGAAAAGCTGTTCTCCTTTCAGCCGCCGGCCATCGTGCTGACCCGCGGCATGCAGCCGCTTTCGGAAATGATGCAGTTTGCCAAGCAGTACGGTGTACCGATCCTGATGTCCACCGAGATGACGTCCGCCCTGATGGGGCAGCTCATCACAACTCTGAACACCGAGCTGGCCCCCCGCATCACCCGCCACGGCGTGCTTGTCGAGGTCTACGGCGAGGGCATCCTGATTCTGGGCGACTCCGGTGTCGGCAAGAGCGAGACGGCCATTGAGCTCGTCAAGCGCGGCCACCGCCTGATCGCTGATGATGCGGTTGAGCTGCGCCGGGTATCCTACCGCAAAATTTTGGGCACCGCGCCCGCCAACATCCGCCACTTTATTGAGCTGCGCGGCATCGGCATTATCAACGTGGCGCGGGTGTTCGGCATCGGCTCGGTCCGCTCGAGTGTCGAGGTCGAGATGGTCGTCCAGCTCGAGCCCTGGGACCGCACCAAGAACTATGACCGCACGGGCCTGGAGACGGAGTATTACGACATCCTCGGTGTCAAGGTGCCCAGCATGCTCATTCCCGTTATGCCGGGCCGTAACCTGGCCGTCATTCTGGAAACGGCTGCCATCAACAACCGCCAGAAGGAGATGGGCTACAACGCCGCCAAGGAACTGCTGACCCAGCTGGGACTGGCAGACGATATTACAAAATAAAAGAGGTTTTTCCGTTCCATGCAGATGATCGCAGACCTGCACACGCATACCCTGTGCGCAACGCACGCATACAATACTTTTACGGAAATGGCCGCAGCCGCTAAGGAGATCGGGTACTGCGCGCTGGCTGTGACCGACCATGCGCCCGCCATGCCGGATTCGCCCCACGCCTGGCACTTCCAGAACTGGAGCGCGATGCCCCGGGAAATCGGCGGTGTCGTCATGCTCTACGGAGCGGAGGCCAACGTCATGGACACCAAAGGCGGGCTGGACCTTTCGGAAAGCCAGCTCAAAGCGCAGGATTGGGTCGTCGCATCCATCCATAGCTCCTGCGTGCCGGGTCTGCTGACCCGCAGGGAGGCTAACCGCCTCTGGCTGGCTGTGGCCGAGAACCCCTATGTCGACATCATCGGTCACTCCGAGCAGGAAAACTACCGCTATGACTACGACCTTGTCACGAAGGCATTTGCCCGGAATCACAAGGTCGTGGAGCTGAACGGCAACTCGTTCAACGTCCGCAGGGACGGCATCCCCAATATGCGCGCCCTGCTGCGGGCCTGCCTTGCCAACGGCTGTCATATTTCAGTGGACAGTGATGCCCACAGCACCCACCAGCTGCAGCACGGCCTGACGGCCCTCTACGCTATGCTGGAGGAAATGCAGTTCCCGCAGGAGCTGATCGTGAACGCGACGCGGGAAAATTTGGTACAGGAATTACAACTGCACGGCAAGCCCTGTGCAGAAGAAGTAGGAGGAATTCTGTTATGAGCAAATACACGATTGGTATCGACCTGGGCGGCACCACAATGACCGCCGGTATTGTCAACGAAAATTATGAGATCGTCGGCAAGCTGACCTGGGCCACCCGGCTGCCGCGCCCGGCGGAGGATCTGGAAAAGGCACTGGCCGACCTGTGCCGCACCGTGGCCCAAGATAATAAGGTCGATTTTGCCGACATCAAATATGTCGGCATCGGCACGCCCGGCAGCGTGAACTTTACCACCGGTTTCGTCGGCTTCAACACGAACTTCGGCTATTACGACTGGAACCTCGGCCCTGACCTCGAGGCTCTGCTCGGCTGCAAGGTCTATGTCGAGAACGACGCCAACGCCGCCGCCTACGGCGAGTACATTGCGGGCGGTGCAAAGGGATACAACGATGCGGTCGTCATTACTTTGGGCACCGGCATCGGCAGCGGCATTATCCTGGGCGGCAAGATTTTGCGCGGCTTCAACTTCGCCGCCGGTGAAATGGGTCACAACGTCATTGTCAAGGACGGCATCCAGTGCACCTGCGGACGCAGGGGCTGCTGGGAGCGCTACGCCTCCGCCAGCGCGCTGACCCGCGAGACGAAGGCCGCCATGCAGGCCGACAAGAACACCATTATGTGGAAGATGACCCAGGACATCGACCACGTCAACGCCAAGCTGGCCTTTGATGCCGCTGCCAAGGGTGACGAGACCGCCCGGAAGGTCATCGACAGCTGGATCGAGTATGTCGGCGTCGGCATCGCCAACGTCATCAACACGTTCGAGCCGGAGGTCATCTGCATCGGCGGCGGTGTGTCCAACCAGGGCGAGGTCCTGCTGGCCCCCGTTCGCGCCTATGCGGAGAACGAGACCCGGAACATCACCACCGGCAAGTTCCCGGTCATCTGCGCCTGCCAGCTGCACAACGATGCAGGTGTGATCGGCGCTGCCGCACTGGGCAGTTCTATTTGATAAAACGCTGATACTACGGAGGTTTCCATGCAGGAACAGACGATCACGGCTCTTTGCGCGGCGCTGACGGCACAGCAGCTGCCCTTTGCACAGGGGGAGCCGCTGGCCCCCCACACGACGTTTAAGATCGGCGGCCCGGCAGCCTTCTGGTGTACGCCCCGGGATGCAGAGCAGTTGCGCCGCACCCTGCAGCTCTGCCGGGAAAACGGTGTCCGTGTCTACCTGCTCGGCAACGGCTCCAACACACTGTTTGACGATGCCGGGTTTGACGGCGCGGTCATTGACATGCGCGGCCTGTCCGGGATGGAAAACTCCGGCCTTGATACGGACGCGGTGCGCATCACCGCCGGGGCCGGGCAGACGCTGGGGCGGCTGTGCAGCAAGGCGCAGATGCTGGGCCTGACGGGTCTGGAATTTGCCTGCGGTATCCCCGGTACGGTGGGCGGTGCGGTCTATATGAACGCTGGTGCCTACGGCAATGAGCTGAAGGACGTGCTGGAGAGCGTGACCTTCCTTGACAGTGATTTGCAGCTGCGCACACTGCCTGCGGCAGACCTGGCCATGGGCTACCGCACGAGCATTTTTGAGCAGAACCCCGACTGGTGCATCCTGTCGGCCACGGTGGTGCTGCACCGCGGTGATGGAGCCGCCGTGCTGGCCCGTATGCAGGAACTGCTGGGCAAGCGCAGGGAAAAGCAGCCCCTTGAATGGCCGAGCGCCGGCAGCACCTTCAAGCGCCCCCAGGGCGCGTTTGCGGGCAAGCTGATCGAGGACTGCGGCCTGCGGGGCTTTACCGTGGGCGGTGCACAGATCAGTGAAAAGCACTGCGGCTTTGTCATCAACCGCGGCGGCGCGACCTGCGCCGACGTGATCGCACTGACCGAGCAGGTCCGACAAATTGTTGAGGCCAGGACCGGCTTTGTGCTGGAACGCGAAATTCGCGTGGTAAAATAAGAGAGCGGTGGGGAAGATGAATTTTCTGATCGTGACCGGCCTTTCCGGCGCAGGCAAGTCAATGGCTGTCAACGCGCTGGAGGACATCGGCTTTTTCTGCATTGACAACATCCCGGTGGCGCTGCTGCCGCGTATCGTGGACTTCGCCCTGCAGGGCGAAAACCAGCTGAACCGCGTCGCCGTCGTCATGGACGTGCGCGGCGTGCGCAGCATTGAAAAGCTGCAGGAGGCGCTGGCCGACCTTGATGAAAAGAAGATCGACTACGATATTCTTTTCCTGGATGCCAACGATGCAGCCATTCAGCGCCGCTACAAGGAGACGCGCCGCCAGCACCCGCTGGCCGCCGCCGAGAAAATCCCCATCACCGAGGCCATCGCGCGGGAACGCCGCCTTCTGCAGCCGCTGCGCGATAAGGCAAAATATGTCATTGACACGTCGCTGCTCTCGGCGGCGCAGAACCGGGAGCGGGTGTGCAGCCTGTTCCTGGACAAGGGCGAAAGCCCGATGGAGCTGATGGTCGTATCCTTCGGCTTCAAGTACGGGCTGCCGCAGGAGGCAGATCTCGTGCTCGATGTGCGCTGCCTGCCGAACCCCTTCTATGTGCCGGAGCTCAAGCACAAGACCGGTTTGGATCAGGAGGTCGTTGACTATGTCATGGCCTCCGAGGAGTCGCAAGAGCTGCTGCACCGCTATGAGTATATGCTCGAATACGCGCTGCCGCTCTACGTGAAGGAGGGCAAGAGCCAGCTGATGATCGCGGTGGGCTGCACCGGCGGCAAGCACCGCTCCATCACCTTTGCGCGTAAGATCGGTGAATTTTGCGAGAAGCTCGGCTACGCACCCAGCGTACAGCACCGCGACGTGAACCGAAGTCTATAATAAGGGAGAACACCGCCTTGAGCTTTTCTCAAGAAGTGAAAAACGAAATACTGCGCCGCAAAATTTCAAAGCCCTGCTGCAACATGGCCGCCGCGTATGCGGTGGCCTGTTTTGGCAAATACTTTGATGACCGCGGCGTTGTTCTGCAAACTGAAAATGAGGGCGTGGCCCATTTTGCCCAAAAGCTTTACCGCCGCTGCGGCGTGCAGGGGACGGTCATCAGCAAGGAGCGCCCCACCGGTCCCGTGTATGAGTTCAGCGTGAAGGACCCTGACGAGGTCGCCAAAATGCTGGCGCTCTTTGGCCACACCGGCAAGGAGCCGACCCTGCGCATCCGCCCGGAAAACTTCAAATGCCAAAACTGTATGCAGGCGTTCATCGCCACGGCGTTTCTGTGCTGCGGCACGATGACAGACCCCGAAAAGAGCTATAATCTGGAGTTCCTCTCCACGCGGCATTACCTTTCCCAACAGCTGGAGGCCATGCTGGCGGAGCATAACTTCCACCCGCACCGCGCACTGCGCAAGGGCGCGAACACGATCTACATCAAGGCGGCGGATCATATCGAGGACTTGCTGACCTTTATGGGCGCGGGCGGCGCGGCCATGCGTATCATGGACCAGCGCATGTACAATGAAATGCGCAACAAGACGAACCGCCTTTCCAACTGCGAGACGGCCAACATCAGCAAAAGCGTGAATGCCGCCGTGCAGGTGCAGCTGGCGATTGAAAAGCTGCAGGCGGCGGGGGCGCTGAACACCCTGCCCGAGACCCTGCGCCACACCGCCAGGCTGCGGATGCAGTACCCGGACCTGCCGCTGGCCAAGCTGGCGCAGAAGTTTGACCCGCCGGTCAGCAAGGCCGGGCTTTCCCACCGCATGAAGAAGATCCAGGAGGCCGCCGCCCGTCTGGATGCTGCCCCGGAGCCTACCGAAAAGGAAGCAACGAATGCCTGAAACGACCCAAAGACAATTTACCCACCTGCATGTGCATACCGAGTACAGCCTGCTGGACGGTGCCTGCCGCATTGACCGAATGTTTGACCGACTGAAGGCGATGGGGCAGACGGCGTGTGCCATCACGGATCACGGCGTCATGTACGGCTGTGTGGCGTTTTTTGACGCCGCCAAGGCCGCAGGCATCAAGCCGATCATCGGCTGTGAGGTCTATGTGGCGACCCGCACCCGGTTTGACAAGGTCAACCGCATCGACGGCAACAACCACCTGATTTTGCTGTGCAAAAATGAGACAGGCTACAAGAACCTTATCAAGATGGTCTCCGCCGGCTTTACCGAGGGCTTTTACTCAAAGCCCCGCATCGACAAGCAGCTGCTGGAAAAATACCACGACGGCCTGATCTGCCTGTCTGCTTGTCTCGCGGGCGAGATCCCCAAGGCACTGCTGGCGGGGGACTATGACCGCGCCAGGCAGACGGCCCTGTGGTACCGTGACCTGTTTGGTGCGGAAAACTACTATATCGAATTACAGGACCACGGCCTTGAGGAGGACCAGGCCGTGCTGCCGCAGCTCATCCGCTTAGCGCGTGAGACCGGTATCCCGATGGTCGCAACGAACGACGCCCACTACATCACGAAAGAGGACGCCAAGATGCAGAGCATTCTGCTGTGCATCCAGACCGGCAAGACCATCAACGATGTGGACCGCATGGAGTTCCAGACCGACGAGTTCTACCTGAAATCCACCGACGAGATGTACGATCTGTTCTCGATGGTGCCGGAGGCCTGCGAGAACACGAACAAAATTGCCGAGCAGTGCAATTTCGAGTTCACCTTTGGCGAGACAAAGCTGCCGTACTTCAAGGCCCCGGACGGCATGGAGAACCAGGAATACTTTGAAAAGCTCTGCTGGGACGGCCTCGAGCGCCGCTATCCCGGCAGGGTCACGGACGCTTTGAAGGAGCGCCTGACCTATGAGATCAATGTCGTCAAGACGATGGGCTACACGAACTACTACCTTATCGTCTACGACTTTATCAACTACGCCAAAAGCCACGACATCCCCGTCGGACCGGGCCGCGGTTCCGGCGCGGGCAGTCTGGCGGCCTACTGCGTCGGCATCACCGACATAGACCCCATCCGGTACAATCTGATTTTTGAACGCTTCCTGAACCCCGAACGCGTCTCAATGCCCGACTTTGACGTTGACTTCTGCTACGAGCGCCGTCAGGAGGTCATTGACTACGTCAACGAGAAGTATGGCCGCGACCATGTGGCCCAGATCGTGACGTTCGGTACGATGGCCGCCCGCGCCGCCGTGCGCGATGTGGGCCGCGTTATGGGCATGAGCTATCAGGACGTGGACCGTGTGGCAAAGCTCATCCCCACAGACCTGAAAATGACGCTGAAAAAGGCGCTGGAGGTCAGCCCCGACTTAAAGACGCTGTACGATGCCGACAATCAGGTACATGAGCTGATCGACACCTCGCTGAAGGTCGAGGGCATGCCGCGCCACGCCTCCACCCACGCGGCGGGCGTCGTCATCACCCGTGACCCCGCTACCGAGTATGTGCCGCTGTCCACCAACGACGGCCTGCCCGTGACCCAGTTCAACATGGTGGAGATCGAGCGTCTGGGCCTTTTGAAAATGGATTTTCTGGGTCTGCGCACGCTGACGGTCATCCATGATACCGAGCTGGCCGTGCGCCGCAAGGACCCGGATTTCCGCATTGCGAACCTCGACTATGACGATCCCGACACCTACGCGATGTTGGCAAAGGGCGAGACCGAGGGTATCTTCCAGCTTGAATCCACGGGCATGACGCAGGTGCTTGTCGGCATGCGCCCGAAAAACCTCGAGGACATTATCGCACTGATCTCGCTCTACCGCCCCGGCCCGATGGACTCTATTCCGACCTATCTGCGCAACCGCAAGGACCCGTCCCATGTGACCTATAAGACGCCGCAGATGGCGCACATCGTCGATGTCACGAACGGCGTTGTCATCTATCAGGAGCAGGTCATGCAGATCTGCCGCGAGCTGGCCGGCTTCAGCTTCGGCCAGGCTGATAACGTCCGCCGCGCCATGAGTAAAAAGAAGCTCAAGGTTATGGAGGCGGAGCGTGAGCACTTCGTCCACGGCTGCAAGGAACCGGGCAAGGAGTGCGCGGGCTGTGTTGCCAACGGCGTGCCGGAAAATATTGCCAACGAAATTTACGACGATATGATCAGCTTTGCGTCGTATGCGTTCAACAAATCCCACGCCGCCTGCTACGCCTACGTGGCGTTCCAGACTGCGTATTTGAAATGCCACTACCCGCATGAGTTCATGGCGGCGCTCCTGACGAGCGTGCTCGACAACACATCCAAGGTCATTGAGTACACGACGGAGTGCCAGCGCTTGGGGATAAAGGTCCAGCAGCCTGACATCAACGTGTCGCGCGGCGGCTTCACAGCGGACGGCGAGAGGATCCGCTTTGGCCTGAACGCTGTCAAGAGCGTGGGCCGCGACCTGATCGAAGCCGTCATTAAAGAGCGTGCTGAACGCCCCTATAGCAGCCTCTATGACTTCTGCAAGCGGCTGCACGGCACGGGTCTCAACCGCCGCGCGCTGGAGAACCTCGTCAAAGCCGGTGCATTCGATGCTCTGGAGCCGACCCGCCACGGTATGCTCGAGAGCGTCGAGGGTATTCTGAAAAGTGTCGAGACCGACGCCCGCCAGAATCTGGACGGCCAGATGGACCTGTTCGGCCTGATGGGCGGAGGAGAGAACGAGAAACCCGCAAACGACTATAAGGTCCCGAACCTGCCGGAATATTCCGCCTCTGATTTGCTGAAAATGGAGAAGGAGGTCTCCGGCCTCTATCTGTCCGGCCATCCGCTGGACGCCTACCGTGCCCAGATCGCGCAGGTTTCCACCTGCACGATTGCTCAGCTGCTGGGCGAGGACGCAAAGCAGTTTGACAACCAGACGGTGACGCTTGTCTGCACAATCGTCAAAAACAAGATCATGACCACCAAGTCCAACACGCTGATGGCCTTTACCACCGTCGAGGACCTGACCGGCAGCATGGAGCTGCTGGTGTTCCCGCGCATCCTGGCCGAGTGCCGCGCGGCCTTGCAGGAAAACGCCGTTGTGGTCGCCAATGGCCGCGTCTCCGTCAAGGAGGACGAGGCCGCCCGCCTGATCGTCGAGGGCGTGCAGCCCATCGAGACCTACGACCCCGGTAAAAACTTTGGCATGAACCGCGTGGAGCGCGTCAAGCGTGAGACAAGCGGGGGAGGGGCCGCCGGGTATTTCCTGACCGTGCCCTCCCGCAACAGTGCGCAGATGCACAAGGTAGAAAACCTGCTCTGCAACATTTTCGACGGGGGCACGGTGCGGGTGTATTTCCGCTTCCAAGATACCGGCAGGGCCATGCTGGCACGGCACATGGCGGTAAAGGATGGCCCGCTTCTGCGCGCCGAATTGGAGCGCATTTTGGGCAAGGACTGTGTAAAAGTGCAGGATGTTGAACACTCTGCAAAATAAATCCATACGTTTTGCGCGATTTATCCATAATTTCAGGACGCAAAGTGTGGTATAATGTGTATGGTCGCGAGATTGTTAAAAATTTATTGTAACGTGATGACCACGCCTGAATAAATCGTAATGGTTCAGGCGGGTCCATAGTTCCCGAAATAGGAGGGGCTCGCTTTATGGCTAAGGAAATCAAAACGATCGGTGTGCTCACCAGCGGCGGTGACGCACCTGGCATGAACGCTGCTGTGCGTGCCATTGTTCGTGCAGGCATCAGCAAGGGCTACCGCATGATGGGCATCCAGCGTGGTTACAACGGCCTGATCAACGGCGAAGTTTATGAAATGAACGTCCGCAGCGTATCGGAGATCATCCACCGCGGCGGTACGATTCTGTATACCGCGCGCTGCCTGGAGTTCAAGACGAAGGAAGGCCAGGCCAAGGGTCTTGCCCGCTGCAAGGAGCTGGGCATCGACGCACTGGTCGTCATCGGCGGTGACGGCTCCTTCATGGGCGCCCGTGCGCTGGCCAACCAGGGCATTCCCTGCATCGGCCTGCCCGGTACCATCGACAACGACATCGCCTGCAGCGAATACACCATCGGCTACGATACGGCTATGAATACCGCTGTCGAGGCCATCGATAAGCTGCGCGACACCACCCAGAGTCATGACCGTTGCTCTGTCGTTGAGGTTATGGGCCATCATGCCGGTTATATTGCCCTGAACGTCGGTATCGCTACCGGCGCTGTGGCTGTCCTGCTGCCTGAAATCCCGTTCGATTTTGAGCGCGATATTCTCGAGCGTATGCGCCAGACCCAGGTCACGGGCAAGAAGCACTTCATTATCATCGTGTCCGAGGGCGTTGTCGGTGCGCAGGAGCTGGCCAACCAGATCCAGGCGGCCACCGGCGTTGACTCCCGTGCAACCGTTCTGGGCCACATCCAGCGCGGTGGCTCCCCGACGGTCCGTGACCGCGTGAACGCCTCGCTGATGGGCTACCACGCCATTGATTTGCTGGACAAGGGCATCTACAACCGTGTTGTTGCCGTCTCCGGCGACAAGATCGTTGACTACGATGTCAACGTTGCACTGTCCATGCACAAGACGATTGACCGCGATATGATCGACATCGCCAAAGCAATCTCCATCTAAAAGTACAGCTTGCAGGGCCGCATTCCGCAGGGAATGCGGCCTTTTGGCATTGTGAAACTTTTTATTTTAGGCAAAATGTCAATAGTAATGTCACAAATCTAAACGGCTAATTTTATCCCCATTGCGGCGCATTCGGCGGCCATGAGGTCGGCGGGGCGACGCCAGCCGAGGAGACGGCGGGGGTAGTTGTTCATCCACAGGGTTATATACTCGGCATGGTCTGCGGTGACGCAGGCCATGCTTTTTCCTTTTTTGCAGAAACGGCGAATGAGCTTGTTCTGGTTCTCGTTTGTGCCGCGCTCCCAGCTACTGTAAGGGTGGCAGTAGTAGATCGGGACAAACTGCTCCATCTCCTTGGCGGCGGCAAACTCGCAGCCATTGTCGCAGGTTATAGTCTTGAACAGTTTGCGGAAGTCCTCGCCGAACTCCTGCCGAAGCTCCCGCAGGACGCGCAGCACCTCGCGGGCCGTCTTGCTTTCCAGTACGCGGACGATCTCGAAGCGGGTCTTGCGCTCCGTAAGCACCAACAGGCAGCGGCTCGGCCCGGCGCTGGTGCCGACGACGGTGTCCATCTCCCAGAAGCCGACATCCTCGCGGGTCTCGACCTCGGGCGGGCGTTCGTCAATGCTGCTGTCATTCCTGTGGGCTTTTGCCGGGCGCTGTTCTCCTTGCTTTTGCTTCACGTTGTACCGCCCGACAGGCAAATCCAGCCCACACAGGTGCAGATACCCGCGGTAGATATAGCGGTACACTGTGTTAGCGGAAATCTGCGGCAGCGCCAGACCTTGCAGCAGAATCTCCCGCACAGCGGCGGCAGGACTGTAACGCTTTGTGCCTATGTAATCTTCCAGATGTGCGGCCAACTCCGGGCAGAGCTTGACCGGGCGGCCCTTGTGCAGGTCGTTCATCTGGTCGGCGCGGTTTTGCGCTTTCTGGGCGGAGTAGATGGTATACATCTCGTAGGTCGTACCGTTCAGCTGCTCACACTGGCCGCGCTGTATCTCTCGGTAGACGGTGCGCTTACTGCACCCGACCACCGCTGCAATCTGCGACGCGCTGACCTTAGCCTTCAATAGCGATTCAATCGCTATACGGTTTTCCCACGTAAGATGCTGTCCACCCATTCCAAAAACCAACCCTTATCACATCTTATTGTATTCTATTTGTCGTTGCTGCCATTCCCGGCGCTGTTCCTGTGCCGAGCGTATCAACTCGGTCTGCCGGTCATTCAGTGCCGCCATGCGCACGCCTTGCAGCAGCGGGCCGAAGTCGCCGTCCATAATGGCAAGGTACGCTTTTATACTGCTGCCCGCCTGATGGAATATGTACCGTTTCAGACTGTCGAAGTTGTAATCCTTGCCCGCATCGTAGGCCATGCGGATCTGTTCGGCATCCCCCAGCAGCCGCGCCCACCACGGCGCAACCGTTGCACGGTCACGGTTTTTGCCGTCGTACTGGGAAACGTATAGCAGCTGATTTTTCATAATCCCCATGAAGGTAAGCCCGATGCTGCCGTTTGATTGCCAGCTGCGGATGAAGGACGCAGCGGCATCGTTGCGCAGCTGGAACTCGCAGCGCACCCAGTCTTTCGGGATTTGATCGGTGTCCACGCTGCCCTTGACCTCGCGTTCCAGCGTCTTGTCGTAGATGCGCAGCCGGAAATCCGATTTGCTGCTGCCCCAGATGACCGCCATTTCGGCGGAACCTTCCTGTATCAGGAACGTTTTCCAGCGGGAGATATACCGGCCGGCGCGGGTGTAGGCTTGTACGGTTTTCAGCTTCAACTTGCCGAAGGTATCGCAGGCAATATCCAAGCGGCTTATATGCAGCGAAGCATAAGTAGACTGTAGATATTTTATCCACTTTTCCCACGTTAGGCCCGGGTGTGTGGTTTCCCACGTGCGGCAGCCGGTGCCGGACATCTGTATATAGATTGTGTCGCTGCTGCCGTAGGCGTAGACGATGCCATCATACCAGCGGGCGTAGGCATAACCGTACATTCCGCGCCGGTCTTGGAATTCCAGCCCGGACAGGTAGAACTTCTTTTCGATACGTTGAGGCAGGTACACGGCTTTTTTCCTCGGTCTCGTCGTGCTCTTGGAATTCGCTAAGACTGACCGTAAAACAGAAGTAGTCAACAAGGATTCTTGTTGCACCGTGGGGGCCTGCTTTCTTGTTTTCACTCTGCGGCATTTTTGCACCTCTCAAAAATTGCGTTGCTAAAACAGAAAACGGCAGTTTTCGGCTAAGTTTGTGTGGAGTTGTACCCCCGTGCTACAGTACGGGGGTTTTGGCGAGGCGCGGGGCCTCGTCTTTTGGCTTATTGTTGCGGGGAACGGGCAGAGCAGCGGCCCGGGAAAGAGTTGTCTGCGTCCGTTCCGGGTGTTCCGGAGCAGCTCCGTGACAGTGCCGGGGCCAGAACCTACTGGCCGCAAGGCCCTGACCCCGGCCCTGCCACTGCGCACCTCCTGCACACCCTGCACTGACGACTGCAAAAGTGGTGCCTGCGGCGCTTGCGCCTAACAGGGTCAAAAGATGCGCAATTCGTCCGGGCGGGGCCGGACTTACGATTAAGGAATCTTTTTATATGTCCCAGGTCGGGGCCTGGGACTTCGCCGGGGAGAAGCTGCACGCACTCCGGCAGAGAGCAGCAGCCGGGAGAGTTGACGCGGGGAAAAGCTCTCGCACTCTTGCGCCGTTATACGTTACTGCTGGGGGAAGGTGGGTGGCTTGGCGCTGGGGCCAATAGAGAGAAAGGTTTTCTGCTGCCGAAAGGCCCTGCTCTTGCCTTTGCGCGATTTCAGCTGCGGGCGTGGGAAGGTGCGCGCCGCGCAGGCGCTGCTACCATGGGGCTAGGCGCCCCATACCCGCCAATCCGGCCCACTTTTATAAATTGGGTGGGCCGAACTACCCGCGAGGCCGCAGGTATACCAGAAAGCCGCGGTAATAGTCGCGGTTGTACAGGTTTATGGTGGTAATTTCCCGGTTACCGTAGCGCGTAAAGTCGCACGCTTCTATTTCGCCGCCCCACAGCATGAGTGAAGGCCCGGCCCACAGGGAAACCAGCGTGTGAGGGGCGAGCAGCTTTTGAAATTCGTTTAAGGTCATACAAATCACCTCTTTGTAATACAGGGAGAAGCTCTGATCGGCGTGCCGGCACGCGGCAGCACACACGGAAGTGTATTACGGCGGCGGTGGTGCTGCGGCGTAGGCTAAAGCCTTCACGCCGCAGCGCCACCTATTTCCGCTGTATCTTCCGCCCCTTCCGACTTCGGTTCGTTACCGCGTCGGGTGTCGGAGCAGCAGGGGCACGGGCGGCCAGTATCTCGGCCTCGGTCATCATGTCCTTCTCGTCATAGCGCTTCTGCAGGGTGTCCACCACGGCTAGCGTGTTGTAGGCGTTGTAGTCCTTATTGCGCACGAACCAGCAGCCGCGGCGGAGCGGGCGGACAAGCTCTGGATTGGTCACGTTTTCCAGTTCCCGGGCGTCGTACCAGCTGTTACACTGCAAGCGCCAGAACTTGCGGCACTGGATGACATTCAGCGTGACATCCCGCATCAGCTTGTCTACATGGCCGAACCGCTGCGCCGATCCGTACAGACTTATGTAGTAGTGGCGGCAGCACAGCAGTGTACTTAGAAACGTCGGGTCGATGTTGTCCCTAAAGCTGCGGCTATTCAGCTGCACACCCAGTTCATCCACGCACGCAATGGTAATAGTCAGCGTGCCGTGCTCGTCGTCGTAGTCCTGATTGACCTTAGACGCGGCCACGACCTGCGCCAGACTGCGCAGCGGTTCATACGGCACGGAGAGCGCCACGTTGGAGAGAATCAGCACACGCTGCGTGACGAATTTCTTCCGGCGCGGGCACCAGACGGGTTTGCCGTCGTAGTGTTCATACAGGCCCGTGACTTTATGCACCAGCGACAGCGTTTTGCCGCTGCCGAAGTATCCGCAGTAGATGTCCAAGTCACCAGTGTGGCACAAGTTGTATTGCTTGCGGCGGATATAGTCGAATGTGTCCAGTGTGCCGTAGTACAGCACATGCAGCGGATGGAATACGGCGCACCGCACCGCGGGGAACAGCGCCAGCACAATGACCGCGCCGACAGTCAGAATCAAGCCCCACATATTACCTCCAGCGGTTCATCTGCCGCATGATCCCGAACATGAGCTTCAGCACGCCCCAGAAGATGGCCATGCAGGCCAGCACCGTGACGAGCCACGGCACCAGCTCCGCGAAGTTCTGCGGCGTGCCGGTGATGCCGAAGAAGGCCAGTAGTTGATTGAATTGTTCTACCATGTTTTTACCTCAACCAGGTGAGCAGCGCCGTGAAGCACAGCGCCACAAAGATAACCAGCAGCAGGCCCTCGGTGGGGCTGTAGTCGTTGAAGGGCTTGTCCCAGATCGTGGGGGCCGTGGTCGGTTCAGGCGTCGGAGCTGTCTCCGGCGTGGCCTGTATCACGATGATCTGCGGCGTTGGCGTGGGCTGTTCCGGCTCCGGCGTCGCGTCCGGGTCGGGCGTGGGTGTTGCCAACGCCTGCGTCAGAGCTTCAGCCAGTGCGTCAGCGTCGATCTCCACAGGTACACGCGCAACATCTTCCGCAGCAGGCGGCGGAGCTTCCTCCGCAGGTGTCGGCTCAACCGCCGCAGGGGGCGCTTCAACAGGTACATCTTCGTATTCCTCCGCGTGGATGCCAAACGCCAGCGCCGTGATGAACAGCAGGCAGGCGCACAGGGCAGTTATAAATTTATTCGTCACCAAGCAGCAACCCCTTTATAAAAGATATTACGATACCGGCAATCAAGCACCAGACCAACACGTCCCAGTAACTGATCGTGAAGCCGTACAGTGTGAATTTATGTTGGAACAGCCCGAGAACAGCGCTAAAGATAGCGGTGAATTGTTCCATACGCTCACTCCTTTAGCCACGATACAATGCCCAGCACGACCAGAGAACCAACGGAAAGCCCGACAACTACCCAAACGTCGGCAGGAATCCACGCGGTACACGCGCCCACAAAGCCGAGAACGGAATCATTGACTACGCCGTCATATTGCTCTTTGATGTCGTCCAGTCCGGAATCAACGCCGCCCGCGTATTTGTCATAGGCGTCCGTGATGTCGCCGCCGAGGGATAAATCGTCGTCGGTGGTGTCGCTTGTGCTGCTGGAGGAAGAATCTGCGGTTTCCTCGGCGTAGGCCGGGCAGGCCGTGCCGAGAAACAGGCAGAGCAGCAGCACCGGCGCGGCAATGTAATACAGACAGATCTTCCGGACGCCTGGCAGCTGCAGCAAAAGTGTATTACGCATATTGTCACCCCCGAATAAATTTGATAATGCCGATAACGAAGCAGACGACCACGCCGCCCACCAGTAAGCCGCCTAATCCGGGCGGAAGGAAGGGCAGTAAATCGAACACGCGGGAGACTGCCCAGATGATCCAGCTTAAAATTGTACTGAGCAGCTTGAATATGAGCTTGAGCACAGCACTGACAGCGCCCAGCAGGCCGTCTATGATGGCATCGCCGATTTTACTAAGCAGCTTGTCCCACCACGAGGAGCCGGAGCTGCCGCCCGGCTTGCCGGTCTCGGGCGTGGAGATGCTGCCGCCCGGTTTGTCTGTTGGGGCAGGTGTGGGAGTTGGAGAGGGTGCGGGGCTGGGACTGGGTGACGGTGTAGGAGCAGCAGGCTGTTCGTAGGTTATGTAGTAGTAGTTATTCGTTACGGTATCGTAGGTATAGTATTTTTTGGTTTCGTTGTTGTAGATGATGGGCGTATTAGAAATATTGGTTACGGTTTCGTTCTTCTCGTTGACGGTGGTGTACTGGGGATAGATGTAAGTAAGGTTGGTGCTGTTGTCGGTGTAGATGTTGCCGTTCCATGTGTTGTTGTTGATAGTAAGTGTATTTGAAACTTGTAAATAGTCAGTATCATAAGGTTCGCATATCACATAAGGTATTTTGTTGATTCTAAAAATGAAAGATTCTACAGATTCAGTAGGTGAGACATAAATAAAACACTCTATTGCAGAACCTTTTTGATAAAATTTTCTGCTAACATTAACTTTAATGTCACGATTCTGAACAGAATCACGCGTACTTTCCCACGAGGCAGAGCCAACAACTTGTTCAGGAACTTCATAATAACCAGATATAGGAGCAATCAGGTAAAATCTTGATCTATAATAAAACCCGGATGACGTGCCGTTAAGCCAATCACCGGTTACTTTAAAAGGAACATCACAAGAAGATTGATTGACTTCCATATAGCCTTTGCAATAGTCACTTAATGTCTCGGAACTGTGACTACACTGCCAAACGAGATAGTTATAACTTTGATATGCTCTTGACCAAGAATGACGCATAGAAGCGTATAACTTACCATCTTGACTTATAGACGGCGTACCATTGTCGTCGTTATACCCGGGAAGGTCTTTGCGGCCGATGCCGGAGGGGGCCTGAACGAGTTTGCCGGGCTTTTCGGCACCGAAATCTAGACCTAACAGACGGGTTTCCTTCTTTTCGTAACCGCAGGATTTACACTTTAAATCTATATGTGCAATTGCACCGGCACCGGCAGGAATCTTGATTTTACCTGTGTCTGATATTTCTACTTCGACCTCTGCGCCTGATGTAGACCACCAAAAGGCGTGAAGTGCAGAGCCACATGTAGGACACGTTTTATCTATATCACCAATAATAGCAGAGAACCCGTCATCGTCTGCTGCAGCCGGAAAACAGAGAGAAAATACACAAACTATACATAATAATAGAGCTATAATCTTACGTTTCATGTATACACCTCTTGACATGATGGGCTGACGCGGCGTAGAATCAAATAAAGGCGGTGATTCTATGGATATGTTTGATTTGACAACGGTTTTAGTATTTCTGTTTTTTATTGGTGTGGTTGCTATAATCGCCTTTACGGTTTATAAAATCGTGAAAATGATTTGCTTGACCATTGCCCGCAATGCCGAAGTTAAAGCATTCGGCAGCAGTAAGGAATATACCGAGTTCCTGAAATGGAGACAGGAGCAGGGCCGCCAGTGATGGCGGCTTTTTTTAGGAAGTGTAAAATGGATGCTATAAATAGTATTGTGTGGAGTTTGATTGCAAATGGGATAGGTCTTTTGCTACCCGTGTTTATAAATACCATACAGGGGAAAGAACTCGTTGAGGACAAACCGTCAAACTGGTTTTGTGGAAGCTTCATATTAGCGCTTGTCGCGTTGATTGTGTGTCAATATACAGATGAAGTGATGGTTAAGTTTCTTTGTAATATGATTGCAGGCGGGAGCGCCTACTTTGCGTTTTTGTGTTTTAAAGTGATTTATGAAAAGTATGAGAAGTTGTCCCTCGCAAACTCCCATGATGAAGAAAAGAAGGATAATCATAATAAACCGCCTAATATTGAAATCCGAATAGTAAATGTGACGAGGGTGAAAACCCAAAAAGCAAAGAAAGCAAAAAGAAATTAAAAGCCTGCTAGTTGTCATACAGCCCGCACGCCTGGCCGACGCCGATCAGAGCGTGCTGCAAGCTGTATCTGTATTACATGATGCCGGGGGCGGGAATCGAACCCACAGTTTCCATAAACTCACATAAGCCAGCGCTGACTCAGAGAGTTACCCCGACATAAAAAAGAAGCGTCCCGCCCTGCCCTGAGGTGAAGGGAAGGGCGGGACGCCTTGCTATAGGGAAAAGAGATCAATGGCGGCGGCGCATCAGGATACCGACAACGCCGACAATTGCACCAACAATGGGAACACCGATAAAGATACCAAGAATCGGGTTCGCGGCCATCGTAGTGAGCATATTACCTGCCATATCGGTGACAGTGGTAACGAGGGATGCGGCATCCGCACCACCCTCCGCCCCAAGCATAACCATAGGAACCATAACAAACGACCTCCTTTCCAACCATAGTCCTAAGCGTCTTTATTTGAAGTGTCCTGTGCGGTCCATTCGTTTACAGCTTCGCTCACGGTCCTGCAAGTATGGACCACATCGGACATCCTCCAACCAATTTCCTCCAGCCCGCGCTGGATGTTGTCGCGCTTGCGCAGCAGCTTGTCCATGTCACACAGCTTTACATACTGCTGCTTGCGCTTTTCCTCGAGAATGGCGTTTTCCTTAATCAGCCTTTCCCGGTCACGGCCCAGAAGCCGGGCCGCAGCAACGAATTTTTCGGTGAAGTTCTCACCGGGGAATGATTCCACCGTCTGACAGACGTCCTCCGGCAGACGCAGCGTTTTAACTTTTGTAGCCAAACCAACCCACATCCTTCCACAGCTACAAACGTGTTATCTTGCAGGGAGCCTTTCACTTGTTGGCGGGAACGTTGGGCAGAACACGGATAGAATCCACAAAACCGCCCTCGTCATAGCTCAAATCAATGCGAGCGCCCACCAGCATAGAGTAACCGCCCAGCTTCTTGATGTCCTCGGCCATGAGACTGGCGTCAACGAACTGCTGGCGGACTTCATGGCCTTGCAAACCTTCATCGCGGGGATTGTCCCGCACCAGATGCAGGATGTACGCATTCAGCTCTTTGCCGGACTTCTTAGACCTCTGCCCAATCAACGACTTGATACCTACAATACCGAATTCCATAGAAAACCTACCTTTCAAAAGTGTAATACAGGGGTGTCAGGTGTGACATTATTATTGTAAATCCACAAACTTTTTATTTTATAAGATTTTTGCAAAAACCTGTTGACATTTGAAAAAAGGTTTGCTATAATAGCAAACGTCGTCAGGAGCGAGCGCACCGAGGCGACGCCAGCTATGGGGGATTAGCTCAGCTGGGAGAGCGCTTGCATGGCATGCAAGAGGTCACCGGTTCGATCCCGGTATTCTCCACCACAAAGACCTGTCAGAGAATTCTGGCAGGTCTTTTTTTACATATTCGATTATTAGCGTATCCTGCATGCAAAGAACCCATCCGCTTTGTCACACGCCGCGTAAAACACCTCGCCATGCTGGCCGATGCCCTGCGCGTGGAGCCGAGCGTCCAGCCAGCGCTCGTCGCGGCCTGCAGCCTTTAAATTGTCACGCATGAGATGGCCGTCTATAATCAGGTCATACCAGGTGCTGGCGGCGTCCGGGTGCAGCTGCATATCGTCGGGCGTCAGAGGACGGTTGCAGCTTTTGGGCAGAAAGCTGATCTGGCCGTTTGTCTCTAAAATTGCCGTTTCTATTTCGTTCGGGTCAAAGTACCCGGCCACGCGGGCCTGACCCAGGAACTCGTTCACGTCTATGGCAGCGCGCTGCAGGCTGCTTTTCAGGATAACACCGTCGTCCATCAAAATCAGGCTGCGTCCGCTCCAAAGGCTGCGCATAGCGTTGCTCTTGCAGGCAGTGTAGTGCACGAACCACGTCACCAGCCCATAGACAATAAGCGCAGAGAAGGGCCGCCACCACTGCTCAAGATTCGTCGCCAGCTCTGCGCCGATGGAACCCACCGTGACGGCGTTCAGGTAGTCGAACGGGCTCATCTGCGCAATCTGCCGCTTGCCGCCCGCGCGGGTGAAAATAAACATCGCGGCCAGCGACAGCAGGCTCGTCAGCACGACCTGCCCGACCTCCGGAAAAACGTCAGCCATAAAAAACACTCCTCTCTGCGTTAGCTTTTGCGCAGTTATGACCTTTTATACGGAAAAATCAGTTGACAAGCGGCGCAAAACGGCATATAATAAGCCTGTAAAAAGGAAAATAGCGATGAAAGGGCCAATGCCGTCCGTTCCGTCCATCAGAGAGAAAGCCGTTTGGTGCAAGGCTTTCACGCGGAAGCACGGCAGAGCCACCCCGGAGCTTTCGGCGCAGAGCCGAGCGTACCTGCGGCGTTAACGCAGACACAAAGCGGCAGTGCTGTTGTATTATATTCTTGCGGCGCTGCAAACCGGGTGGTACCACGGAAGCATAACAGCCTTCGTCCCTGTATTGGGGCGTGGGCTGTAATTTTTTGTGGCGGACCCTGCATCGCAATTTTATGGATTGGAGAACAACACCTATGCAATGGACCGGATTGAACGAGCTTCGCGAAAAGTACCTGCATTATTTTGAGACGAAGGGCCACCTGCGCCTGGGCAGCTTCCCGCTGGTTCCGAAGGATGACCCCAGCCTCCTGCTGATCAACAGCGGCATGGCCCCCATGAAGAAATGGTTCCTCGGCCAGGAGGAGCCGCCGCGGCATCGCGTGACCACCTGCCAGAAGTGCATCCGCACCCCGGATATTGAGCGCGTTGGCATCACGGCCCGCCATGGCTGCTTCTTTGAGATGCTGGGCAACTTCAGCTTCCAGGATTACTTCAAGAAGGAAGTCATTCCCTGGGCGTGGGAGTTCCTGACCAAGGAACTCGAGATTCCCGCTGACCGTCTGTACATCTCGGTTTATCAGGAGGATGACGAGGCCTACGACATCTGGACGAAGGAAGTCGGCATCCCCGAGGATCACATGGTCCGTCTGGGCAAAGAGGACAACTTCTGGGAGCATGGCTCCGGCCCCTGCGGCCCCTGCTCTGAGATCTACTATGACCGCGGCCTGAAGTACGGCTGCGGCAAGCCGACCTGCGGCGTCGGCTGCGACTGTGACCGCTTCATGGAGATCTGGAACCTCGTGTTCAGTCAGTATGATGCCGACGGCAAGGGCAACTATGAGCTGCTGGCTAAGCCGAACATTGATACCGGCATGGGCCTGGAGCGTCTGGCCGTCGTCATGCAGGATGTCAACAACCTGTTCGAGGTCGATACCGTTGCCGCCGTTCTGCACCACGTCGAGCGCATCGCGGGCAAGAAGTACGGCGAGAACGAGAAGGATGACATCTCCATCCGCGTGATTACCGACCACATCCGTGCCACCGTCTTTATGGCCTCCGACGGCATCCTGCCGTCCAACGAGGGTCGCGGCTACGTCATGCGCCGTCTGCTGCGCCGCGCCGCCCGCCATGGCCGTATGCTGGGCATCAACCGTCCGTTCCTGACCGAGTTGGTCGAAACGGTCATCGAGTCCAGCGAGGCCGGTTACCCCGAGCTGCGCGAGCATGAGTCTTATATCAAGAAGGTCATCGGCACCGAGGAGCTGCGCTTCGGCCGCACCATCGACGCCGGTCTGAACATCCTGACCGGCATGATGGGCCGTCTGAAGGAGGCCCATGAGAAGGTTCTGTCCGGCGTCGAGGCGTTCAAGCTGAACGATACCTTCGGCTTCCCGCTCGACCTGACCCGTGAGATTGCCGCCGAGGCAGGCTTTGCCGTCGATGAGGCCGCATTCCACATCGAGATGACCAAGCAGCGTGAGCGCGCCCGCGCCGAGCGCCTGGCCAAGGATATTTCCGGTTGGAGCGCTGACCTGTTCGGTGAGCTGACCGCCGAACCCACCCAGTTTGACGGCTACGAGACCCTGTCCGAGAAGGCTAAGGTTCTGGCTCTGTCCGACGGGGAGGAACTCGTCGATGCCATCGCCACCGACGAGGCGGGCGAGGCCAAGGACGGCGTGCTGGTCGTGCTGGACCGTACCCCATTCTATGCAGAGATGGGCGGCCAGGTCGCTGACCACGGTTATCTTGTCAGCGGCGACGCCAAGCTGAAGGTCACCCAGGTCAAAAAGACCCCGAAGGGCTATTTCGTCCATACCTGTGAGCTGCTGGACGGCACCATCCACGTTGACGACGAGGTCACCGCTTCCGTCGATGAGAAGCGCCGTGCCGCCATCTGCCGCAACCACACCGCCACCCACCTGCTGCAGAAGGCCCTGCGCGAGGTCCTGGGCGAGCATGTCCATCAGGCCGGCAGCTATCAGGACGATCAGATCACCCACTTCGACTTTACGCATTTCAGCGCCGTCAGCCCCGCCGAGCTGGCCGAGGTCGAGCGCCGCGTCAACGAGAAGATTTACGAGGCTCTGCCCGTCACCGTCAAGAACCTGCCCATCGAGGAAGCCAAGAAGATGGGCGCTATGGCTCTGTTCGGTGAGAAGTACGGCAGTGTCGTCCGCGTTGTCGACGCCGGCGGCTGGAGCACCGAGTTCTGCGGCGGCACCCATGTCACGAACACCGCACAGATCGGCTGCTTCAAGATTTTGAGCGAGTCCAGCGTGGCTGCCGGTATCCGCCGCATTGAGGCTACCACCGCCTTCGGCGTGCTGGATCTGCTGGATGACCGCACCGAGATTTTGGCCAAGACCGCTGTTGCCCTGAAGGCCAACAACCTGAAGGACGCTCCTGCCCGCGCCGAGGCACTGGCTGCCGAGCTGAAGGAAACCGCCAAGCAGCTTGAAATCCTGAAGGCCCAGATGGCTGCCGCCAAGATCGACGGCCTGTTTGAGAACGCCGCCGACATCGACGGCGTGCGCATCGTCTCCGCCTACCTGACCGGCACCGGTGCCGATACCCTGCGCGACATGGTCGATAAGGTGCGCGACAAGGCCCCCAACGCCGTGACCGTGCTTATCGGCAGCGACGGTAATAAGACGATGATGGCTGTCGGCGTTTCCAAGAACGCCATGGCCCGCGGCCTGAAGGCAGGTGCCCTCGTCAAGAAGATTGCCGCTATCGCAGGCGGCAACGGCGGCGGCAAGCCCGACTTCGCTATGGCCGGTATCCGCGACACGTCCAAGATCGACGACGCACTGAACGCTGTGCCCGAGATCGTCAAGGCGGAAATGAATCAGTAATTCTTTGCCATAAAATCCACTGCAAAGGAGGAATTCCGGATGGAGGATTGTCTGTTCTGCAAGATCGCCGCAGGTGAGATCCCCTCGAACAAGCTGTTTGAGGACGACAAGCTGCTGGCGTTCTACGACATCGACCCGCAGGCCCCCGTGCATTTTCTCGTCATCCCGAAGCAGCACATTGCGTCTGCCGCAGCCCTGACCGAGGATGACGCCGCGCTGCTGGGCCACATCTACGCGGTCATTGCGCAGCTGTGCAAAAAGCTGGGCGTCGACGAGAGCGGTTACCGCGTTGTGACCAATGTCGGCGCGGACGGCGGCCAGAGCGTTAAGCACCTGCACTTTCATGTGCTGGCCAAGCGCAGCCTTGCATGGCCTCCGGGCTGATGCCGGGCGTTGCACAAAACACTTGTGAATCAATAAAGAGAGGTAAACTAACATGGCAGATACCTATACACTGCACATTGCGGGTCTGACCCGTGAGCTGCCCATCTGCAAGGTCAATGACCACATGGATATTGCCGCTTTCATCATGTTCAGTGATGTGGAGCTGACCGAGGCATGCGCCGCAGCTCTGCTGAAAAAAGCCCCCGAGTTTGACGTGATCCTGACCGCCGAGGCCAAGGGCATCCCTCTGGCCTACGAAATGGCGCGTCAGAGCGGCAAATACTGGATTCCCGCCCGCAAAGGTCCGAAGCTGTATATGCGTGAGCCTGTCATCATCGAGGATCAGTCCATCACGACTGCCGGTAAGCAGACGCTGGTCATCGACAAGAAGGACATCGAGTATATGGACGGCAAGCGCATCCTGATCGTGGATGACGTTATCTCCACCGGCGGCTCCCTGCATGCACTGGAAACGCTGGCCGCCAAGAGCACCGGCACGGTAGTCGGCTGCTGCGCAGCACTCGCTGAGGGCGACGCTGCCAAGCGCACCGACATCTTCTTCCTGGAGCCGCTGCCGCTCTTCCTGCACTAAGCAATGAAACGAAAGCTCGGTTGGTTTGGTCTCGGTTTTGCCGGGGCTGAGCTTGCTGCGGCCATTCTGCCGCCGCTGGTCTGTGTGCCCGCGGCGGCATTTTTGGTATGCCTGGCGCTATTATGGATAAAACACCGCAGAGACAGCGCCATCCCGGTACTGGGTGCGCTGTGCGGTCTTGCGTGGTTTCTGGTGTTTACCTTTGTATGGGTGCGGCCCGTCAAGGCACTGGCCGGGCAGACCGTGACCTGCACGGCGGTGGTGGAGACGGACGCCGATGCTTCCTACAGCGAAAGCCGCCTGCGCGGTACGCTGCGGTTGACTGAAATTGACGGCAGGGCGGCCAACGTAAAGGTGCAGTGCGCGTCCTTTCCCGGCGAGAGTGCGGGGGAGCGGTTCACTGCAAAATTTGCGCTGACCGAGCTGCCCGACAACAAATACCGCCTGAGCCGCCAAAGCAAGGGTGTCTATTTGCAGGCGGAGTATCTGGGCAGCTACCACCCACTGGACGCCAGCCGCGCGCCGCGGTTTGCGCTGTATCGGCTTCGGCAGCGCTGGTCGGCCACACTGCGCCGCTGGCTGCCGCGGCAGCTGGACGGCATCGAGGCTGCTATGCTGCTGGCGGACAAAAGCCGCCTGGATGACAGCGTGCAGCAGGCCTTCCGCACGGCGGGGGTATCGCATCTGCTGGCGGTGTCTGGGCTGCATCTGGCGCTGCTCTGCGGGCTGCTGGGCTTTGGCCGCAAATGGAAATTTTATAAGCCTCTGATTTTGCTGCGCGCAGCGGCGGCGCTGTTTTACCTGCTGCTGACCGGAATGCAGGTTTCTGTATCGCGTGCCGGGATCGTGCTGTTGGTGGCGCTGGTGGGGGACTTCTTCCTGCTGCCGCCCGACCTGCTGACCTCAACGAGCTTTGCGGCCATCCTGCTGGGGCTGCAAAACGCCTATGCGCCGTGCGATCTTGGCTTTCAGCTGTCGTTCTGCGCCGTGCTGGGTGTGCAGGCTGCGGCAGCACTGGCCCGCACCGAGCAGCGCGCAGCGCAGGACAAGCCCGCCGCCGTCAAGGCGCTATGCCAAGTGGCAGAGCCCGTGCAAACGGCAGTGCTTGCCAGCCTTGCCACGCTGCCAGTGCTGGTGGCCCACGGCATGGCGGCCAGCCTGGTCGGGGTGCTCTGCAATCTGCTGGTCGTCTGGATGGTCCAGCCCGCCCTGCAGCTGGGCATCCTGCTGCTGGTGTGCAGCGCTGTGCCGTTTTTGGCGGCAATCACGAACCTGACCGCTCTCATGCTGAGTCTCTGGCTCAAGGGGCTGCTCTGGCTGGTACGGTGCTGCGCCGCACTGCCGTTTGCGTCGATTTGTCTGCCGCAGCGGTACACGCTGTTTGTGCTGGCTGCGCTGGGCGCGCTGGCGGTCTGCTTCTGGCATGCTAGGCGGCTGCGGCTCTATCTGCCCGCGGCGGCACTCTGCACAGTGCTGGCCGTGGGGCTGGGTGTCTGGATGCAGCGAGATGTTGTGCAGATCAATCTGGTCGGCGCGTCCAACAATCCCTGTGTCGTCTGCGTGCAGAACGGGCAGGCTGTGGTGTTCTTCCGCGGAGGGGAGAGCAACTGGAGCGCCGTGCAGAACTATCTGGCCGGGCGCAGCAGACAGGAGCCCGCGCTGGTCGTTGACCTGCGCGCCAGGCCGACGCAGATGGAATTTTCCGCGGCAGAGGTCGTGACGGTGCAGGAGCTTGCCGACTTTACGACCCGTCCGGTGCTTGACGGATTGACGCTGGACCTGTATCATAATAAAAGCGCGAACCTCGCTGTGCTGGGCGTGGGGGAACGGCACATTGCCGTGGGTGCAGGCAGGCTCGAGCTGGCAGAGCCGGTGCGGGTGGATGTCCTCTGCGCACCGGGCACGCTGTCCGATTCCGTGCGGCCCGACGCAATTTTGTACACCGCTGCCGCACCGCGCTGGCTGGACGACGCCGCAGGCTGCACCCTGCGCTATGGCGAGGACACACCCGGACTGACCCTGCGCCCGGGCCGCAGCATGATTTGGGAGGAGGCACAGACGATTGCTGTACAGTGAAAAGGAGCTGGAAAAATGCCTGAAGGCAGGCTGCGCGCTCTACTATTTCTACGCATCGGACGAGGCGCTCGTCCACACGGCGGCGCAGAAGACACTGAAATATCTGAACCGCGACGACCCCGAGACGACGGTGCTGGACGGGCCGACCCCCTCGGTGGAGGAGATCGTGCTAGCTGCCGGTACGATTTCATTCTTCGGCGGCAAACGCCTGGTACTCATGCCGCTGATCCGTCCGTCAACCTATTCCGACAAGGACTTGCAGGAGCTTTGCGACACGCTGGCCGACACCGAGAACGCCATCTTTGTGCTGACAAGCATCATCGAGGAAAGCTACGGCAAACTGCGCCCCGGCAAGCGGGAGCAAAAGCTCATTGCCAGCTGCGAGAAGCTCGGCTACTGTGTGCAGCTCAACCGCCCCACGGGCGCGGCTTTACAGGCCATGGCCCGCGATTGGGCGAAGGAGGCCGGTGCGGACTTTGCCCCCGGCGCCGAAGCTGCGCTGCTGGCCCGCTGCGGCGAGGATCAGTTCCTGCTTAAAAATGAGGTGGAAAAGCTGGCCGCGCTGGCCAACTACAGCACAATTACAAAAGAAATGGTCAGCCGGCTCGGTACGGTCACGCTCGACGCGGACACGTTCGATATGGTCAAGCTGCTGACAAACGGCCAGGCCGATAAGGCCCAGCAAAAGCTGAAAACGCTGCTGGCGCTGCAAAACGAGCCGATCATGATTACCGGCGCACTCATCAGCAACTATCTGGATCTGTACCGCGTGCTGCTGGGCCGCCGCAGCCGCCGGGGCCTCGGTGATGTGGCCAAGGACTTTGGCTACAAGGGCAATTGGAATTACCGCCTCAATTCTACCGAAAAAACCGCGTTGCGCTTCAAGCGTGCCCAGCTGGAGGACTGCCTGCACATCCTGCAAAGACTGGACACCGACCTGAAAAGCAGCAAGCTGGACGCCGACCTTTTAATGCAGAAGGCGCTGTGTGAGTTGGCGCTGGCCGGGAGGGCATAAATGCTGAAATTGGAACAAGCCCTGCTGGTGGAGGGCAAATACGACGCCGCACGCCTTAGCAATATCGTGGACGGCACGATCCTGACGACGGACGGCTTCCGGGTGTTCAAGGACGGCGCGCTGCAAAGGCTGCTCAAGCGCATTGCTGCAGCGCAGGGGCTTATCATTTTGACAGACTCCGACGCCGCCGGGTTCAAGATTCGCCACTTTGTCACGGGTCTTGTCGGCGCAGAGCATGTCCTGCAGGCCTACGTCCCGGCGATTGCGGGCAAGGAGTCACGCAAGGCCGAGCCCGGCAAGGAGGGACTGCTCGGCGTCGAGGGCGTATCCGACGATTTGATTGTACAGGGCCTTGAAACCGCCCTGGCAAGTAAAACTGCTTGCCAGCAGAAAACGACCCAGTCGCGCTCCATCACGTACACCGATTTGTACGACTGGGGCATCTCCGGCACGGCCAACAGCGCCGAGAACCGCCGGGTGTTTTTGCGCCGCCTCGGTCTGCCGCCGCGGTTGAGCAAAAAGGAGCTGCTGCAGGTGCTCAACACACTCTACACCTACGACGCACTGAACGCCGAAATCAAAAAGCTATAAAAATTGCCCGGAACCGTGCAAGTGGTTCCGGGCATTTTTATACGCGCGTAACGCGATCAGACTTCCAGTTTTTCTAATTCTGCCATCCACAGCGTATTGCAGGCGTCGCTGGGCATGCGCCAGTCGCCGCGGGGGGACAGCGTGACCGAGCCGACCTTCGGGCCGTCGGGCAGACAGCTGCGCTTGAACTGCTGGGCAAAGAAGCGGCGGTAGAAATTTTTCAGCCACGCCAGCAGGACCTCCGGCTCATACCGGCCGTCAAAGGCTGTGCGGGCCAGATGGTAGATTTTTGTCGGACTGAACCCAAAGCGCAGCACATAGTAGAGATAGAAGTCGTGCAGCTCATACGGGCCGACGAGTTTTTCGGTCTGCTGGGCAATCGTGCCGTCTGCGGCGGTGGGCAGCAGCTCGGGGCTGACGGGGGTGTCCAGAATATCCACCAGCACCTCCCGTAGCGTGTCATTGCCGCAGGTGTCGGCCACGTACTGCACAATATGGCGCACCAGCGTTTTCGGCACGCCGGTGTTGACGCCGTACATGCTCATGTGGTCGCCGTTGTAGGTGGCCCAGCCCAGCGCCAGCTCGCTTAAGTCGCCGGTGCCGATGACAAAGCCGCCGTTCTTGTTGGCATAGTCCATCAGCTCCAGCGTGCGCACGCGGGCCTGGCAGTTTTCAAACGTGACATCGTACTTGTCGGCGGGCTGGCCGATGTCCGCAAAGTGGCTCTTGACGGTCTCGGTGATGTTGATCTCGCCGAACGTCACGCCCAAAGCCTCGCACAGAATCTCGGCGTTGGAGCGGGTGCGCTTCGTCGTGCCGAAGCAGGGCATCGTCAGGGCCACAATATCCTTCGCGTCGCGGCCCAGCACCTTACAGGCGCGCACGGCCACCAGCAGGGCCAGGCAGCTGTCCAGCCCGCCGGAGATACCCAGCACGCCGCACTTGGCGTGGGTGTGCTCCATGCGCTTGGCAAGGCCCTCGGCCTGGATGCGCAGAATCAGCTCGCACCGCTCGGCGCGGGTCGCGGCGTCCTGCGGCACAAACGGCGTGCAGGAGACAGGGCGGATCAGCGCCAGCTCCACGGGCGGCAGCTCAAATTCCACAGTGGTGTAGCCGTTCGTTTCCGGCATAAACGTCGTGTTGCGCTGGCGCTCCTGCACCATGCGGTCCAGGTCCAGCTCGGTCACGGCATCCTCGCCCGCAAACGGTGCAGCGTCGGCCAGCAGACTGCCGTTCTCGGCAATCAGGTTGTGGCCCGCAAACGTCATGTCGGTGGTGCTTTCGCCGTGGCCTGCGTCGGCGTAGAGGTACGCACACAGCAGACGCGCGCTCTGCCCGCAGACCAACTCACGGCGGTAGGCTGCCTTGCCGACGGTTTCATCGCTGGCGGACAGGTTTGCCACAACGGTAGCCCCGGCCAGTGCGTGGGCACAGCTCGGCGGAATGGGAGACCACAGGTCCTCGCAGACCTCGGCTGCCAGCACAAAGGCGGGAAGCTGTTTGCAGGCAAACAGAAGGTTCGTGCTGATCAGCGTCTCCTGCCCGGCCAGCTCGATGCACTCGGGCTCACGCATACCGGGGATAAAGTGGCGCTTCTCGTAAAACTCGCCGTAGTTGGGCAGGTGTACTTTCGGCACCAGACCCAGCAGCTCACCGTTGCAGAGCACCGCCGCACAGTTGTACAGCTTGCCGTTATGGCGCACAGGCAGGCCGACGAGGACAACGACGTTCAGTCCCTCGCTGGCCTTCAAAATCGCGGCAAGGCCGTCCTCGGCCCCACGCAGCAGGGTATCCTGCAAGAACAGGTCACTGCAGGTGTAGCCGGTCAGCGCAAACTCCGGCAGGCAGAGCAGCTGCACATTTTTTTCGGCGTACTCGCGCATGACGCCGATGATCTGGTCGGCGTTGTAGGTGCAGTCGGCCACGCGCAGGGCGGGGCTGGCCGCAGCAGCGCGGATAAAGCCGTTTTCAAAAGCGGGAAAGCTGTACTTCATAGCCAAACTTCCTTTATCATAATCTATAAAAACTATCATAGCACAGTGGGCGAATTGCCGCAAGTGTGGGTTTTGCAGGGAAAATTTATTTTTCAAAAAGTAATATATACTTGACATAATGTAAGGCGCGTGCTATAGTAAAGTCACAGCAAGAGGAAAGGAAACGAAGGCAATGGCAAAGAATCTGAAGCTGAAGGCTGCCCGCGCTGCGCTGGATATGACCCAGGCGGATCTGGCGGCGGTGGTGGGCGTGTCCCGCCAGACCATCAATGCAATCGAAAAAGGCGAGTACAACCCCACCATCAACCTTTGCCGCAGCATCTGCAAGGTGCTGGGCAAGACATTGGACGAGCTGTTCTGGGAGGAATGAGCGATGAACATAAAAGAATTTTTTAAGCGCGACAATCTTGATGAAATGCAAAAGCAGACCCTTTTAAAAATTGAGTCCTGCGGCTTCTGGGCGCTGTGGGTGCTGCTGCTGGCAGCGCTGATCATCGAAAGTCTGCTGGGCTTTACCCCGCGGGAGATGGCGGCAGAATGGTTTATCTTTATGCTGGGGAGTGCCTATTCGGTCATAAGTGATCTGCGTGCCGGTATCTGGGACCGCCACCTTAAGGCGAACACGAAAACCAATGCCGCTGTGTCCGTTGTGGGCGGTGTTGCCGTGTTTGTGTGGGGGCTTATCAAATTTGCAGCACTTGGCATGGGCATTGCGGTGCTGCAGGCGGTCATCATGGGGGTCTGTACCTGGGTGCTGTGCTTTGCATTGCTGCAGCTCAGCATGAAGGCTTACAAAAAACGCCACGCTGAGTTGGAAAACCCAAAGGAGGACGACGATGAAAACGAATAAAAAAGAACTGACTGTCTTTGCGCTCTGTGCTTACGCAATTCCGTTTCTGATGATGCCGCTTTTGTACATCTGCCTGCAAAACGGGCGGGACACCTCGATTTTTGCCAACGCCCAGATGTTCTACCCGGCGGCGGGCGTTATGCTGGCGTTTTTGCTGGCAAGACGGCAAGGGACGCCAAAGCGGTTTTACATCCTGCACATCGCGGCCACTGCGCTGATGCTCGCCATGAGCGTTCTGTCTGCGTTCCTGCCGCAGGAGGGCTGGCTGAATATTGCAAACTTTGTCATTATTATCGCGTCGGTGCTGGGCTGGATCTTCCTGCTGACCGAGAAAAAGACAAAGCGCGAGGCCTGCGGCCTGCGCCTGCACGGCAAGCTGCTGACGGCTCTTGTCATCTGCGTCTATTTCCTTGCGGTCAAGACCGCTATGGTCTTTCTTTCGATGGCGATGCAGGGCGGTGATAGCTGGGCTGAATATCTGGCCTACTGGCGCACATCTGCACCGTGGGTTATGGCAGTGGTGCTTGTACCGAACTTCTTTTTGAGCTTTCTGCCGTTTTTTGGCGAGGAATACGGTTGGCGCTACTACCTGACGCCAGCCCTGCAAGGCCGCTTCGGCGCACGGCGCGGCGCACTGGCCGTTGGTGTGCTGTGGGGCCTGTGGCATCTGCCGCTGAATCTTTTCTTCTACAGCCCCGACACCTCACTGCAGAGCATTGCCGCACAGCTTGTTGTCTGCGTGACGCTCGGTGTATTTTTCACCTTTGCGTATGAGAAGTGCGGCAAAAATATCTGGCTCCCCGTGGTGCTGCACTACCTCAACAACAGCATGGTCTTAGTCTGGACCGGTACGGCGGATATTTCAAATCAGATCATCAGCTGGACAGATGTGGCAATCAGTGCCATCATGTATGGGGTTGTATTCCTGCCATTTCTGGCAGCAAAGTGCTACCGCAAGAATAAATAAAAAACAGGTGCAGCCCTTTAAATGGGGTTGCACCTGTTTTTTGATTGCCGTCAGACTGCAAACGCCTTATGCAGGGCATCGAGGGCGGTGTCCTCGTCCTGCTGGCGGATCAGCAGGGAGATGTCAAGGTCGCTCGTTGTGATGAGCACGATTTCAATACCTGCACCGGCCAGTGCGGCCAGCGCACGGGCGGCGACGCCGCAGCTGGTGACCATCTCCTCACCAAAGAGGTTGATCTTGCTGTAGCCGCCGGAGACCAGCGGGGGATTGGCTTTGGCTGCGGCGGGCAGAGCCTTCATAACGGCGGCAAAGTTGTCATAGCTCGTCGTAAAGCTGAAATCCACCGCGGAGCCGCGGGGCGTGCTCTGGCAGATCATATCGACCACAATACCGGCCTTGGCAAAAACGTCCAGGTGCTCGGCCAGGCTCTGTGCGCTGTACTGGGCACCGGGGAAGGTGGTGAGCATAATGTTCTGCTCGCTGCTGATCTTGCTGACACCGTACATAAAAATCATCCTTTCATTCAATCTAACGTGAGGAACTCCTCGTCAATCGTGCTGCGGAGCATGCTCTCTATGTATTCGCGGGAGAGGGTGAACTCTCCGTGTGCTGCACCCAGTTCGTCTGTGTACTGGCTGTAGGGGATGACCCGGATATTCTTGTACCCGGCCTCATACTGGCTGATAACGCAGTGCAGCTTCGGGTCACGGATGGCAATGCTCACACTGCCGTCAGGCTGGGTCGTCTTATCAAAATACACGTCCAGAATCGCGCCGATGACATTATCGCGCGAGGACTGCGCGTTGATGAAGTTGCCCAGGCTGTAGACGATGAAGGTCGTGTTGCCGTTTGCGCCGGTCAGCCATGCGGCGTTCTGTACTACATGCGGGTGGGTGCCGATGATGACATCGACGCCCTGATCGGCCAGCCACTGAGCAGTCTCCCTTTGAAAGTCGTTGACCTCGTGCGTGCCCTCGGTGCCCATGTGGGCGCTGACGATAAGAACATCGCAGTTCGGGCGCATATCGGCGATCTGTTTGGCAATCGTTTCATGGTCGTCCAGATACACAACGCCATAGTTTGTGCCGGACGGCGTGGGCAGGCCGTTGGTGTGCTCCGTATAGGAGAGATAGCCGAACGTGATGCCGTTGACGGTCTGGTAGGCGTAGTTGTCATAGGTCTCCAGATTGTAAAAGCCTATTGTGACCACATCGTCCGGCATGGCAGCCCAGTGTGCCATGGATGCCTCAATGCCCGCCGCCCCCTTGTCGTAGCTGTGATTGTTGGAGAGACTGAACACGCGGAAGCCCAAATTATACAGCGTGTCGGTGATCTCGCCGGGGGTGGAGAACATCGGGTAGCCGCTGGCGGCGAACTCGTCGTTGACGAGCGTCTCCTGATTGAGCCAGTTCACATCAAACTGGTCGTAGTAGCCCTGCATGGCTGCGTAGGCGGCGTCAAAATCGTAGTGGTCGCCGCCGCGCCCCTTAGCCTGCAAAAAGATACCATCGTGAATCAGGTCGTCGCCCGTGGCGGAAAAGTGCACGGTCTCGACGGTTGGCGTCGGCTCGGGGGTCGGCTCCGGTGTAGCGGTTGGTTCCGGCTCTGCCGGCATATCCACGACTACGGGCTGCGGATTGACCGCGGGCAGGGTCACAGCCTGATTGCCGACGCCCAGCAGAGAGCCGACAACTACGCCGCCGACGCCCAGTGCGATGACCGCGCAGGCGGCAAGGTCGTTGCCGTTCATTCGCATATCAGTTTACCTCGCAGCAGGTCGGTCATCGTGTAATAGCCGGGGGCCAGCGCAGCAATATAGAGCGCTGCCTGTACGGCACCGTCGGCAAAGACGCCGCGGCTGCCCGCGCTGTGGCTCAGCGTCACGACCTCGTCGGGGCCGCAGAACAGCACATCGTGCTCGCCCACAATGCCGCCGCCGCGGATGGAGCTGATGCCCAGCTCCTGTGCGCCGCGCTTCTGGCGAACCTGCGTGCGGTCATAGACGTACTCATATTTGCCGTTCGCCTCGGTGTTGATGGCGTCGGCAATCATCAGCGCTGTGCCGCTGGGCGCGTCCAGCTTGTTATGATGGTGCTTCTCGATGATCTCAATGTCAAACTCGCCGCCCAGGATCTTCGTAGCCTGGCGGGCTAGCTCGATCAGCACGTTGACACCCACCGACATGTTTGCGCTGCGGAAGATCGGCGTCCTGGTGCTGGCCGCCTCCAGTGCAGCCTCATCCTCCCTGGAAAGGCCGGTGGAGCAGATGACGCAGGGCAGACCGTTGGCGGCACCGTACTGCGCTGCTGCAACCGCCCCGGCGGGTGAGGAAAAGTCGATGATGACGCCCTTGCAGGGCAGTGCGTCAAACCCGGCGTAAACGGGGATTTCGCCGATCCGCCCGGCTTCGCGATCCACACCGGCGACGATGCGGCAATCCTCGCGCGCACCGATCTTCTCGACCAGTGCGCGGCCCATACGGCCATAGATGCCCTGAATGATAATATCCGTCATGTGTTATTGTTCCTTTCATGCAAAAGTCGTGCAAAAGCAAAAAGCCGACCCGCGGCATGGCAGTGGGTCGGCTGTGAAATTATTTCAGCAGGCCGAACTCCTGCATGGCAGTCTCCAGCTGCGCCTGCACTGCGGCGGAGGGCGCAACGAGCGGCAGACGGCAGTCGCCGGCATTCCAGCCAAGGCGGTTCATGGCCCACTTGACCGGGATGGGGTTGACGTCGGCAAACAGTGCCTTGATAAGCGGCACCGCCTTGAGCTGCATGGACAGGCTCTCGGCAGTCTCACCGGCGAACCATTTGGCGCAGATGTCATGGGTGTACTGCGGGGCTACGTTGGACAGCACGCTGATCACGCCCTTGCCGCCCAGAGCCAGCAACGGCACGATCTGGTCATCGTTGCCGGAGTAGATGTTCAGGCTGTCACCGCAGGCCGCTGCGATCTCGGCCACGTGGCTGATGTTGCCGCTGGCCTCCTTGACGGCGTTGATGTTCGGGTGCTTCGCAAGCTCGGCCAGCGTGGCGGGCGTCAGGTTGCAGCCCGTGCGGCTGGGCACATTATACAGGATGCAGGGAATATGCACGGCGTCCGCAATGGCTGTGTAGTGGGCCAGCAGGCCCGCCTGGCTCGTCTTGTTGTAGTAGGGCGTGACCAGCAGCAGTGCGTCGGCACCGTCGGCCTCAGCCTGCTGGGACAGCCAGATGGCGTACTTCGTGTCGTTGGAGCCGGTACCCGCAATCACCGGGACGCGGCCTGCCGTCTTTTTGACGGTATAGCGGATGCACTCGGTGTGCTCCTCGTCGGTCAGCGTCGGGGACTCACCCGTCGTGCCGCAGATGACAATGGCATCCGTGCTGTGGGCAATCTGGTCGTCGATGATGCGGCCAAGCTCGTCATAGTTGACGCTGCCGTCGGTGTTCATCGGGGTGATGATCGCCACGGCGGCACCGGTAAATACGGGTCTCTTCATACGAATTCTCCTTACACCAAGGCTGCCATGCGCAGCCGATCAGTCAAAATAGCCCTTGGCAGCCAGCAGCTCGGCCAGCAGCACCGCGCCGCCGGCAGCGCCGCGCAGCGTGTTGTGGGACAGGCAGACGAACTTGTAGTCGTACTGGTTATCCTCACGCAGACGGCCAATGCTGACAGCCATGCCGTTTTCCAGCATACGGTCCAGCTTGGGCTGCGGGCGGTCATTTTCCTCAAAGTAATGCAGGAACTGCTTCGGGGCGCTGGGCAGCTCCAGATCCTGTGCGGGACCGTGGAATTCCTTCCAGGCCTGCAGAATTTCTTCCTTAGAAGGCTTATTCTCAAAGCGCACGAACACCGCGCCCATGTGGCCGTCAGAGACAGGCACACGCAGGCACTGGGCCGTAAAGCGGGGAGACTCGGCCGAGACGATCTTGTCGCCCTCGATGTGGCCCCACAGCTTCAGCGGCTCCTGCTCGCTCTTTTCCTCCTCGCCGCCGATGTAGGGAATGACGTTGTCGAGGATGTCGGGGAAGGTCTCAAACGTCTTGCCTGCGCCGGAGATGGCCTGATAGGTGCAGACGAGTACGTCAGAAATGCCGTATTTGCGCAGGGGATGCAGGGCAGGCACATAGCTCTGCAGGCTGCAGTTGGACTTGACGGCCACAAAGCCGCGCTTGGTGCCCAGGCGCTTGCGCTGGGCAGGGATGATGTCGATGTGGTCGGCGTTGATCTCGGGTACGACCATCGGCACGTCAGGGGTAAAGCGGTGCGCGCTGTTGTTGGACACGACCGGGCACTCGGCCTTGGCGTAGGCCTCCTCCAGTGCCTTGATCTCGTCCTTCTTCATGTTGACGGCGCAAAAGACAAAATCGACCTTGGCGGCGACCTCCTCCACATTGGCGGCGTCCAGCACGACCATCTTTTTAACGCTCTCGGGCATGGGGGTCTTCATCAACCAGCGGCTGCCGACGGCCTCCTCATAGGTTTTGCCAGCGCTGCGTGCGCTGGCCGCAAGGACAACCAGATTAAACCAGGGGTGATTTTCCAGCAGCGTAATAAAGCGCTGGCCGACCATACCGGTTGCACCGATAACACCAACATTGTACTGTTTCATCCCGACTAAGACCTTCCTTTCACGATACCCTTCCTTATATCTATGCGGCTCCCACGGAAATTTGCACAGATAATAAAAAAACCGGCTTGAAAACCGGCACAAAATGCAATATAATATCATATTGCATATAGCACAGCGCAACACACTGTTTTACAGCGTGACAGTCCCGCACCTGTTCGGCTGCGGACCCAGAAAATGCGTGCCGCGCATTTTCTTCGGCGAAGAACCCTTTCCCGGCTCTCGCCCCTGGCAGGGCATGATGAAAACCGGTACTGATGCGCTTCGCGCCTCTGTGTTTGGATTCATTATAATATTCCCACATAAGAATGTCAAGACGATAACGCTTTAAAGTAAAAAAGGATGATACAAAAATGCTCAAAAAAGATTTCTGGTACGACCTGCCGAAGGAACTGATCGCGCAGGAGCCTGCCGACCCCCGCGATGCCGCCCGTTTGATGGTGCTGGACCGCAAAAATGATAAGATCCTGCACTCGGTATTCCATGAGCTGCCGCATTATCTTGAAAAGGGCGATCTGCTCGTTGTCAATAACTCCAAGGTCCTGCCTGCCCGCCTGATGGGCACCAAGGTGCCCACAGGCGCTGTCTGCGAACTGCTGCTGCTCCGCCAGGTCAAGGGCGATACCTGGGAGTGCCTGGCCCGCCCCGGCAAGCGGATGCAGCCGGGCACAAAGGTGGAGTTCGGCGACGGCAGCCTGACCGCCGTGGTGGATGAGACGCTGCCTGACGGCAATAAGTATGTGACCTTTACCTACGACACCGAGACACTGTACGAGAAGCTGGACGAGTTCGGCAAGATGCCGCTGCCGCCCTACATCACGAAGCAGCTCGAGGATCAGAGCCAGTACCAGACCGTCTACGCCAAGGAACTGGGCAGCGCCGCCGCGCCCACCGCGGGCCTGCACTTTACCCCGCAGCTGATGGATACGATCCGCTCCCGCGGCGTCAACATTGCCGAGGTCACGCTGCATGTCGGCCTGGGCACCTTCCGTCCCGTGAATGAGGAATCCATTGAGGACCACCAGATGCACAGCGAGTGGTACTCCGTCAGCGAGGAGACGGCGAAGCTCATCAACGAGACCCGCGCCGCGGGCCACCGCGTCATTGCCGTGGGCACAACGAGCTGCCGCACGCTGGAATCTGTCTGGGCTAAGTACGGCAAGATCGTGCCGTGCAGCGGGAATACCAGCATCTTCATCTATCCCGGCATCGAGCTGAAAGCCATCGACGGCCTGATTACGAACTTCCACCTGCCGGAGAGCACCCTTATCATGCTGATTGCCGCCTTCTACGGCTACGACAAGACGATGGCCGCCTACAAGGTCGCCGTTGAGGAAAAGTACCGCTTCTTCAGCTTTGGTGATGCGATGTTCATTCGATAACAGAAAATATCTTTTGCGAAAGCGCCGGGGCAGATCTTCGGCGCTTTTGTTGTGATGCGAGGGGGCACTGTATGGGGCAGGGCAGACTGTTCAAAATCGTGTATCATCTGTTGGACAAGGGCAGAGCCACGGCCCCCGAGCTGGCAGAAAAATTTGAAGTATCGGTAAGAACGATTTACCGCGACCTGGATGCCATCAGTGCTGCCGGGATACCGATTTATACTGTGCAGGGAAAGGGCGGCGGTATTTTTATCCTGCCGGAGTTTGTGCTGGAGAAATCGCTGCTGACGCCGCAGGAAAAAGAGCAAATTTTGATGGCACTGCAGGGCCTTGCCGCCGCGGAAGACAGCCGGACCGATGAACTGCTTACCAAATTGGGCGGGCTTTTCCGGGTGCAGGGCGCAAATTGGATCGAGGTCGATTTTTCCGACTGGCACAAAAATACGGCGGGTGCGGAGTTGTTCGACGAGCTCAAAAGGGCTGTTTTCAGCTGCCGCAGGGTCAGCTTTTCGTATTTTGCGGGCGAAGGCGGCGGCACTGTCCGCACGGTGGAACCGGTCAAGCTGATTTTCAAGAGCAAGGACTGGTATTTGTACGGCTTCTGCCTTTTGCGAAACGACTACCGCTTTTTCAAGCTGACCCGCATCAAGGATTTGACGCTTCTGCCGGAGACCTTCCTGCGCAGGAAGGCGGATGTCCCGGAGCTAAAACCGACGATACAGCAGGAGCGGCTGATTTCGGTAAGGCTGAAATTCTCCCCGGCGGCTGCCTTCCGCGTCTATGACGAATTTACCGATACCGTGGAGAAGGATGCGCAGGGAAGCCTGTATGTGACCGTCGATATGCCAGAAAGAACGCTGTATAGCTACATTTTGTCCTATGGCGACACCGTTGAAATCCTGGAGCCCGACGAATTGCGGCGCAGCATGAAAGAAAAGCTGACCCGCATGGCAGAAAAATATAAAACATGACAGGGGGTGTCATGCTTTCTGCGGTATTCTGAAAAGCGCAAGGAGGCGTTTTTTATGAAATACGAATGGAGAAGGCAGGAAAAGCAGCTTTACGGTGCAAAAACAACCCCGGTCTTGGTGACGGTTCCGACACAAAGCTGCATCATGATAAACGGTGAAGGAAACCCGAATGACACGGATTTTTCAAACCGCGTATCGGCATTGTATTCCGTGGCCTATGCGGTCAAAATGGCTTACAAAAAGACTGCAAAGGGCGAGTATGACGACTTTGCCGTCTACCCACTGGAGGGCGTCTGGCAGAAAATTGAGAACTGCGAGCTCATCAAGGAAAAGCTGCGCTACACTCTCATGATCCGCCAGCCGGATTTTGTCGGAGAGGACGGCGTGTGCGCTGCGCTGGAACGTACAAAACACCGAAAACCAAACCCGCTCTTGGAAGAAGTCCGCTTCGGCACCGTGCCGGGCGAAACCTGTGTGCAGCTTTTGCATGTCGGCGCGTATGACGATGAGCCGGTTTCTTTCGCAAAAATGGACAAATTTGTACACGCCCACAGCCTGATGCGCACGGAGGAAGGTCACCGGGAAATCTACCTAAGCAATGCCACCCGCACAGAAAAAAACAGGCTCAAAACCATTTTGCGCTATAGGGTAAAATAATTTTCTCGGCGGGGGTGGTGAGCCTGCCGATTTACAGTTGACGAACCACGGATTTTCTTTTATAATAATCTATTAG
>ERZ779890.239-NODE-239-length-62824-cov-21.883127_pt1 | contig 62824 bp, 55 predicted proteins | sample MGYA00511553_ERZ779890 | MGnify/ENA primary metagenome ERZ779890 (study PRJEB29588, sample SAMEA2152064) | human gut metagenome | biome: human gut; feature: human-associated habitat; material: faeces | place: Denmark | collected 2008/2010 ... | reverse complement strand
TCTGCCATTGATTTCAGGTTGCTTTGTTCCAACTCGTAGTCATGGGACATTTTGATAAAACGTTCATCTGACAGCTTGCCAATCACGTTGTCCTCATACAGTCGGGAGATAATGCGGTCAAGCTCGGCAATCCGCGTGTCCGCCTTTGCCAGCGTTTCGCGCTTCCGAACAAACTCTGCATCCCTGTCCCGCATATCGCTCTCGGCTGCGTCCTGAATGAACTCCGCTTCATGTTCTGAAACATAGGAGATTGCTTCCCGCAGATTTCGCAGAACAATTTCATGTAGCACAACATTCTTGATGGAATGGGTCGTACAGAGATCCTTGCCCTTGCGGTAGGTGGAGCAGATGAAGTATTTCTGGTTCTCCGCAAAGTTGGTAGCGCGGCATTGATACATTTTGCCGCCGCACTCTGCGCAATACAGAAGCCCGGAGAACATACCCATTTCACCCATCTTGGTAGGACGGCGACGCGCCTTGCGAATGTTCTGAACAATCAGAAACACGCTTTCCTCGATAATCGGCGGCTGGGTGTTCTCGAAGATCACCCAGTCCGCAGGGTCATTCCAGATTTTCTTCTTGCTCTTGTAGGACTGTCAATGCTGTGTTGTGGGTACGGATATGGATTAGCGGGTCTTTCTCATCAAACCAAATATCGTGGTCTTTTCCGGTCCCGTCAAGATTTATGCGCAAAATTGTTTGCAGGCTCCGGCTGAGTGAAGTCAGCCGGCAATAGAGGCGTCGTCCAGAGCCGCCTCCAAGTGCTTCATATTCATGTATTTCTTGTTGCCCCACTGAGTACCAGCCACGTGGCGGAGCCGGGCGCAGACCAGCATCAGGGCGGAATTTCCATCCGGGAACGTTCCCACCACGCGGGTCCTGCGGCGGATCTCCCGGTTCAGCCGCTCGATCACATTGTTGGTACGGATGCGCGTCCAATGCTCGCTGGGAAAATCGCAGTAGGTCAGCGTTTCCTCGATGCCGTCCTCGACCTTCTTGGCGGCCTCCTTCAGCTTCATGGCGCGCAGCTCGGCAACGACAGCCTTCGCCTTCTCGCGGGACGCCTTTTTGCTCTCCTGGGCGTGGATCGCCTTGAGCATTTTCGCCACAATTTTGACCTTGGATTTGGGCACAACAGAGAAAACGTTGCGGTAGAAATGCACCGTGCAGCGCTGGTATTTGGCGTCCGGGAACACCTCGCCCACGGCCTCCAGCATCCCCATGCACTTGTCGCCGACGATGAGCTTCACGCCGTTCAGGCCTCGACCACGCAGCCACTGAAAGAAGCTGACCCAGCTGGCCTTGTCCTCTTTCATGCCTTCGGCAGTGCCCAAAACCTCACGAAAACCGTCCTCATTCACGGCGATCGCCACCAGAATCGCCACATTTTCATACTCTCCGCCCCAGTTGCGGCGCAGGTAGATACCGTCCACGTAGACATACGGATAGTGCCCGCCCTGTAACGGGCGGTTGCGCCAATCCTCGATGTGGACGTAGGCTTTCTTGTTCAGTTCGATGATGGTGGCGAGAGAAACCTTGCTGCCCCACAGTGCCTCGGTGATGTCCTCCACCCGGCGCACGGAAAGCTCTCCCGTGTTTTTTTGCGCTTCTTTGGAAATAATAAGGCAAAAAGGAGCGTGATGGATATATGAATCTTAACCGAAAAGGGTACTATACGGCCACTGTGCTGGGTTTGATAATACTTGCCATGGGCCTTGGCATGGGCTGGTTCGCGGGAAGAACAAGTGAGCCGCAGCAGCCGGAGAGTATTACGGTGAAGGAACCGGAGGAACAGGAGGACACGCCTGTTGCCGCAGAGGAAAAGTTCGCCGTTACTACGGTGAACATATTCGAGTGCGGTCACATAATAGAACGGGGTGAGAACGTAACGGCGACAGCCCGAGAGGCAGAAGAGATCATGCAGCAGTACGGCGGCTACAATTATGAGCTAAAGGACGGCAAGATGGCGCTTTACCGGGAGTTCGGCTACTGCTGCCCGGAACACTATTTTACCGGGGAACAAAACGGCAAGATAGCCGTATTCGAGGCAGACCAGCAGAGCTTCGAAAAGACAGAGGTGTGCCTGCTGGACATACCCGCCGGGAGCGAAACGTACGACGAGCTTGCCGCAGGCATGGAGTTTGACGCGCTGGAGGATATAAACCTCTATATTGAAGGAATAGAAGACGCGGAGGGAATGGAAGAAGCAGCGGAGGAATAAGTTGTTAAAATCTGCCGCCCATGGTACAATATATAATGATTTATTGTATTTTTAACGGAGCGGCAGATTTTGATTATTTTGGGGATAGATCCGGGCTATGCAATATTGGGCTACGGCGTGCTGGAGGCCGACGGGCGAAAGGTGCGCCCATTGGACTATGGCGTTGTGGAAACAAAGGTGGGAACGCCTTTCCCCGAGAGGCTGGATATGCTGTATGCCGGCGTAAACGAGCTTTTGCGGCTGTATAAGCCTGACTGCGCGGTGTTTGAGGAATTGTTCTTCTACCATAACGCCACCACAGCTATACAGGTTGGCGCCGGGCGCGGCGTGGCCATGCTGGCGGCACAGCAGGGAGGGATACCCCTTTACGAGTACACGCCCATGCAGATAAAGCTTGCCGTAACCGGAAACGGACATGCGGATAAAAAGCAGGTGCAGCAGATGGTAAAGCTGCTGCTGAATCTCAAGACCGTACCAAAGCCGGACGATGCTGCGGATGCGCTGGGCGCGGCCATATGCCATGCCAACACCTCCGAAGTGTCCAGGGCAGAATTCAGGATAAAGTAAGGGTAAGGCATAATGTACGCATATATAAAGGGCATAGTGGACGAGAAAGGCATAGACAGGGCGGTAGTGGAGGCCGCAGGGGTAGGGTACGAGCTTTTGTGCCCGGACAGTACGCTGCGCGAGATAACCGCAGGCAGGGAGGCAAAGCTTCTTGCTCACTTCAACATAACTCAGGACGGGGTAGCTTTGTACGGCTTCTATACAAAAGAAGAGCGGGAGATGTTCCGCAGGCTCATAGCCGTGAACAGGGTAGGGCCAAAGCTTGCCCTTAGCATACTCAGCAAGCTCAGTCCGCAGGATATTGCCATGGCGATAGTTACCCAGAACGCAGCGGCATTTGACAGGATACCCGGCCTTGGGAAAAAGACCGCCGCAAGGCTGCTGCTGGAACTTAAGGAAAAGGTGTCCGAGGAGGAGATGGCGTCTTCCTCAGCCGCAATTCCGTCGGCTGGCGGCAGCATGGATATGCGCGCGGAGGCCATAGCGGCGCTGGTTGCGCTGGGCTACGACGGTGTAAGCGCCGGGCGTGCAGTGTCCGCAGTGGGCGAATGCGGCAGGGTAGAGGATATGATAACCATGGCACTCAGGGAAATGGGCAAGAGGAGCGGCTTTTAAATGGACGACAGACTTATAACCTCTTCCATGACAATGGAGGACGAGCAGATAGAATACAGCTTGCGCCCCAGGTTTCTTAACGAGTACATAGGTCAGCATAACGTCAAGGAACACATGCGCATATACATAGAGGCGGCCAAGCACAGAGGGGAGCCCCTGGACCATGCCCTTTTCTATGGCCCGCCGGGTCTCGGCAAGACCACGCTTGCGGCCATAGTCGCAAACGAGATGGGTGGCAACCTGCGGGTAACGTCAGGCCCAGCAATATCCCATGCAGGCGACCTTGCGGCCATACTTACAAATCTCGCCCCCGGCGACGTGCTGTTCATAGACGAGATACACAGGCTGAATTCCAGCGTTGAGGAAGTGCTCTATCCTGCCATGGAGGATTATTCTATTGACATAATAATAGGCAAGGGTCCATCCGCCCACTCTATACGCCTCGATCTTCCAAAGTTCACCCTCATAGGCGCGACGACGCGTATGGGCATGCTCACATCTCCCCTCAGGGACAGGTTCGGCATAAAGGAGCAGCTTGAGCTGTACAACCCGGAGGAGCTGAAGGAAATAATCGAGCGCAGCGCGGATATACTCAACGTTAAGATAGACACAGAGGGCGCCCTTGAGATAGCCTCGCGCTCCCGGGGTACACCGCGAATAGTTAACCGCCTGCTAAAAAGGGTGCGTGATTACGCACAGGTGCGGGGCAATGGCGAGATAGATCTTGAGACAGCCCGGGCTGGCCTGGATATGCTGGCCATAGATGAGATGGGCCTTGACGCTGTGGACAGGCGCATGCTCGCCACCATGATAGAAAAGTTCGGCGGCAGGCCTGTAGGCCTTGATACCATAGCCGCGGCCACAGGCGACGACGCCACCACCATCGAGGACGTGTACGAGCCATATCTCATACAGCTGGGCTTCATCGCGAGAACGCCCCGGGGCCGCGTGGTGATGCCGCTGGGATACCGGCATATGGGCTACGCGCCGCCCGCCGATATGGGACAGCAGAAGATGAATTTTTAAATCGTATTTTAAAATAATGCTTACGGAGGACTAAACGATGTTCGGCAAGAAGGAGCTTCAGAGGGAACTTGAACAGAAGGAGCAGCAGATACAGGAGCTGAACCGCAGGATCAAGGAATACCAGGACAAAAACGACGCGGTAGTAAGCGCCCTTACGGACGCGAAGTCCGCCGCGAACCGCATAATTGGCGCAGCGGAAGCAAAGCGCGATGATATCATCGCCGCCGCCATGCGTGAAAAGGCCGGTATGGAGGCCCAAAGGGACGGAATACTTGACGAAGCCCGGGCGCAGGCCGCGGCTATCGTTGCGGATGCCGAGAAGAGGGCAAAGGCTGCCGAGGAGCAGGCCAGGTACTTCCAGGATTATATCAGGAACACCGCAGATACGGTGCGCCGCCAAGCCGAAAACTACGCCGGCTTCCTTGAAAATTACGAGCATATAGGTATCGGCCAGCAGCCGGAGACGGAAAAGATAGATACTCCGGACGAGTACCGGAACCCTGCGGAGCTCATAAAGAGCATATACAATATCGAGGGCCGGGAGCTTCCCGATGAGGTGACGAAGCCCGACGCGGGGCAGGAGTCAGAGGAGGAAAAGGTATGGACCGTGGACGAAGTCGTCAGCGAGGAAAAGCATGACGATGACGACGCTGACAAAGCAGATGACGGCCTTGACAGCGAGCTCAACGACATACTGAACGATATATTAAAGCTGGATTGATTGACATAATCTATATGTGATGCTATAATCGATTATATTTACGAATAAGGATATTGCGGAAAGCCCGATGCTCCCGCAACTGCGAAAAGAGAGGCTGCTTCACCGGCTGAAAGGGCAGCTGCGCGGTTTCGTGTCGGTTCCCGTTCCGTATTCCGCAGGGAGGAAATGCCCTGCCGCAGGAGAGCGTTAAGGCCGGCCGAGAACCAATTAAGGTGGTACCGCGGACAAAAAACAGCCGCCCTTATATTCAGGGCGGCTTTTAATTTGTAAATTAAATTTACTTAATAATACCGGAGGAAATTATGGCAAAGAAAGAAAACCAGTTCGTTCAGGAGATTACCCCCCGCGACGTGGATTTTGCGAAGTGGTATACCGATATCGTACTCAAAAACGATATGTGCGACTATACCGATGTTCGCGGCTGTATGGCCATTAAGCCTTACGGCTATGCCGTATGGGAGCTCATGCAGAAGGAAATGGATCAGCGCTTCAAGGATACAGGTCATCAGAATGCATACTTCCCTCTGCTGATACCCGAAAGCATGTTGATGAAAGAGGCGGAGCACGTTGAAGGCTTTGCGCCTGAGGTCGCATGGGTAACACAGGGCGGCAACGAGGTGCTTCAGGAGCGCATGGCTATCCGACCCACCAGCGAAACGATAATCGGAACCATGTATTCCAAGTGGATACAGTCCTATCGCGACCTGCCCGTGCTGTATAACCAGTGGTGCAACGTAATGCGCTGGGAGAAGAGCACCCGCCCCTTCCTCCGTACTTCCGAATTCCTCTGGCAGGAGGGTCATACCGCCCATGAAACCCATGAGGACGCGCAGGAAGAAACCATCCGTATGCTCAACGTATACTATGATTTTATGGTAAACGTGCTGGCGATCCCCGTAGTACGCGGCCGCAAGAGCGAGAGTGAACGCTTTGCAGGCGCAGAGGCCACATATACTCTGGAAGCGCTGATGCATGACGGCAAGGCGCTGCAGATGGGCACCTCCCATAACCTGTCGGATCACTTTGCAAGGAGCTATGATATCAAGTATCTGAGCCGCGAGGGCAAGCAGGAATATTGCTATACTACCTCCTGGGGCACTTCTACCCGCATGATCGGCGGTATGATAATGGTTCATGGCGACGACCGCGGCCTCAAGCTGCCTCCCAAAGTAGCCCCCATTCAGGTAGTCATACTGCCCATCGCCATGCACAAAGAGGGCGTTCTGGAGAAGGCAACCGAGCTGTATAACGAGATAAAGGCCGTCGGCCTCCGCGTAAAGCTGGACGACAGCGAGCAGAGCGCGGGCTGGAAGTTCAACCAGTGGGAGATGAAGGGCGTTCCCGCCCGTATCGAGATAGGCCCCAGGGATATCGAGAACGGCGTGGTGACCGTAGTGCGACGCGATACCCTTGAGAAGTTCACCATGCCGATCCAAGGCATAGGAGAAAACCTCGTAAAGCTCATGGCCGATATACATCAGACCATGTATGATATGGCTCTTGAACACCGCAAGGCTCATACTACTCACGCTGAAAACTTCGGCGACTTTATGGACGGCGTAAAGAAGGGCTTCGTAAAGGCCCCCTGGTGTGCCGATCCCGATTGCGAGATGGAAATAAAGTGCGTTACCGGCGCATCTACCCGCTGCAAGCCCATGGATGAAGATACGACTGTAAAGCCCGGCTGTAAGTGCGTATTCTGCAACCGTGAGGCAAAGACCATGATGTATTTCGCAAGAGCGTACTGATCTAAGGCAAAAAGCGACATAGCGCCGTTTAGGTGGTTTACGCCTGAGCGGCGCTTTTTAAAACAAGGCCGCGCGGCGGCATAAGCCGATAAAAATGCTGGAAGGGAGCAGGGTATGCAGGTAAAGATGGATATATACGAAGCCATGCGGGCGCGCCATTCCGTGCGGGCGTATGAGCAGAAGGAGATTGAAGGCGAGATCAAGGACATGCTGGAGGATAAAATAGCGGAGCTCAACGGCCGGAGCGGGCTGCATATACAGCTTATCACCCATGAGCCCAAGGCTTTCGACAGCCCTATGGCACACTATGGCAAATTCTCCGGCGTGACGGATTACATCGCGATGATAGGCAAGAAGGACGACGAATTAGAGGAAAAATGCGGCTACTATGGCGAAAAGCTGGTGCTCTTTGCCCAGCAGCTCGGGCTTAACACCTGCTGGGTAGCCGTGAGTTACAAAAAGATAAAGACGGCTTATATGCTGGACGCCGGGGAAAAGCTGTGCATAGTCATAGCGATAGGCTACGGCAAAACTCAGGGCGTGCCGCATAAAAGCAAGGCGCCCTCCGAGGTAGCCGATATGGGCGACGTGCCGGAGTGGTTCAAAAAGGGCGTGGAGGCGGCGCTTTTGGCGCCTACCGCGGTAAATCAGCAGAAGTTTTTCTTTTCCCTTGATAACGGCCGGGTGTCGGCAAGGGCGGGAAGGGGCTTTTATTCAAAAATAGACTTAGGCATAGCCAAGTGCCATTTTGAGCTTGGCGCGGGGAAGGAAAATTTCAATTGGGCATAGGCGCGCCCTGCAAGGCTGGCCTATTAGGTATATAATTTGGGCCTTTTACGCGATTTGACTATTATTCACATTGGCGGGCTTTATTTAACGTGAAGTTTGGAGTATAATACTGATAATGCCAAAGTGCGGCATGGGCAAGGGTTCCTGCCGTATTTTAGTATGTTTGATATTTTAAGAGTAATTGGAGGAACAAAATATGAATAATCCCAGCAGGGTAGCGTTTACTCTGTTCGGACGCGACGTATACTGGTACGGCGTGCTCATGGCTCTGGGCATACTGATAGGCGTATGGCTTACCCTCAGAGAGGGTAAGCGCAAAAAGCTCACCGAGGACGATATACTGGATATGTGCCTGGTGATAATCCCATCAGGCGTGGTGGGCGCAAGGCTTTACTATGTGATTTTCGAGTGGGCGAGCTATGCCTCAAACCCCATACGCGCCCTGTATATATGGGAGGGGGGGCTTGCCATATACGGCGCGGTAATAGGCGGGCTTCTCGGTATGTTCATCTATTCCAGAGTCAGGAAGATACGCTTTCTGAAGCTTGCGGACTGCATAGCGCCCGGCTTGGTGCTGGCTCAGGCCATAGGCCGCTGGGGAAACTTTTTTAATCAGGAGGCCTTCGGCCTTCCCATAAGCAATGGTGAGCTTATGTGGTTCCCCTTTGCGGTGTATATAGAGGGCTACCATACCTTCAACGGCCAGCCATGCTCCAATCCCTACCATATGGCCACATTTTTCTATGAGTCCGTATGGTGTCTTATAGTGTTTATAATACTGTGGAGCTGCCGCAAAAAATTCAGGCACGACGGCGATGCGATATTATCGTATGCCGCACTGTACGGCCTTGAGAGGATGTTCGTGGAGAGGCTCAGGGGCGACAGCCTGTATATAATAAAGCCGGGCGGGGCGATAGCCGCAGGCGTGCGGGTATCGGAGATGCTTAGCCTCATAGTCGTAGCCGCGGTAGCTGCCTTCTTCATCATAAGGCATTTTAAGGAAAAGAAGCTGGGCAGGCTGATATGGCCCGCGCCGGAGGCCGAAGAAGAGGAAGCAGCCGCGCCGGACGAAGCGGACAGCGCCGGGGAAAGCGAAAAGGAAGAAGCTGCCGGAGAAAAGCCGGAAAGTGAAGAGACGGAGCAGAAGGACGGCGCCGGGGACGGGCAGTAAAGCAGAAAAATTCGGGGGGATTGAAATATGCGAAATCTTACCATGATGACGGACCTTTACCAGCTTACCATGATGTACGGCTACTACAAGTTCGGCATGACGAAAAACCAGGCTGTGTTTGATGTGTTTTTCAGGACAAATATGCCAAACAGCGGCTATACCATCATGGCGGGCCTTGACACCGCCATAGATTACATAAAGAACATACACTTTGGCCCGGAAGATATAGAATACCTTCGCAGCCTGAAGCTCTTTGACGAGGGCTTCCTGAAGGTGCTGAGCGAAATGCATTTTACCGGCGAGGTATATGCCATACCTGAAGGTACGCCCGTGTTTCCCTATGAGCCCCTCGTGCGTGTAAAGGCCCCCATCATGGAGGCACAACTGGTGGAGACTACGCTGCTCAATATAATCAATCACCAGACCCTTATAGCCACCAAGGCCAGCCGCGTGGTTTACGCCGCAGACGGAGGCGCGGTGCTGGAGTTCGGCCTTCGCCGTGCCCAGGGCCCAGACGCAGGTACATACGGCGCAAGGGCGGCTATAATAGGCGGCTGCAGCTCTACCAGCAACGTGCTTGCAGGCCAGCTTTACGATGTGGCGATCGCAGGCACTCACGCCCACAGCTGGGTAATGAGCTTCCCGACCGAGCTGGATGCTTTCCGCGCATATGCCGAGATATTTCCGGATTCCTGTATGCTGCTTGTGGATACCTACGATACTCTCAAGTCCGGCGTACCAAATGCCATAAAGGTATTCGATGAGCTGAGGGCAAAAGGTCATAAGCCGGTGGGCATACGCCTTGACAGCGGCGACCTTGCCTATTTCTCCAAGGAGGCCCGCAGGATGCTGGATGCCGCAGGCTATCAGGATGCGCGCATATTTGCCTCCAGCGATCTTGACGAATACGTTATCCGCGAGTTGAAGGCACAGGGCGCAAGGATAGACGTATGGGGCGTGGGCACCAAGATGATAACCTCCTATGACTGGCCCGCGCTGGGCGGCGTGTATAAAATGTCCGCCGAGATAGTGGACGGCAAAATGACGCCCAAGATAAAGATAAGCGAAAATCCCGCAAAGCTTACCAATCCCGGATATAAAAAGATATACCGCCTGTACGGCAAGCGGGACAATATGGCGCTTGCGGATATAATCGCCCTTGACGATGAAACCATAGACGACAGCAAGCCTATCAAGCTGTATAACCAGCACCATACCTATCAAACCAAGGTAATACGGGACTTTTATGCGAGAGAGCTTCTGGTGCCGGTATTCGTGGATGGCAGGCAGGTATATGAGAGCCCCGACGTATGCTCAATAAGGGAGTACAGCAAAAAGGAGCTGGCTGCATTCTGGGAGGAATACAGGCGCATACTCAATCCTCACACCTACAAGGTGGACATATCCGATAAGCTTTATAATCTCAAGATGGAGCTTATACATGAAAACAGGGAAGAATATGAGCAAGAGGATTGTTAAGCTGCTTATAGCGGTCTCGGTATGTCTGATGCTCACAGGCTGTGTGAACACGGGGGCGCATATCGTTCCTTCTGTAACCATTCCGCCGGAGTCTACGCAGCCCCCCAAACCTACCCCAAGCCCTACGCCGGAGCCGGTGCAGGTGGAGGAAATGGCGGATCTCAGCAGCGCATATGATAAAAACGGATTGCTGATAGTGGGCGAAGAGCACTTTCAGCAGTACATATCCTTCAAAAATATTCAGGTGTATGAGCAGTGCGGGGATACATTTATGGATGCCGTTGCAGTGAACGAATACCCGGATACACTGATATGCGCGCTGAACATACGTTTTTTTGATGAGGATGGCACAGAGATAGCATCCGGCAGGGTGCAGACCAGAGACGGCCAATACGTGCTTCGGCTGGAAAATGGCGACAATACTCTGTTTGCCCAGATAGATACAGACATGACACTTACTGATAAGGAGTTCCGGCTGGAGTACAGCGAAGATCTGAACGTGCTGCCGGAATAACGGGAAGATACAGATGGATTACAAAAAGAGCCACAGGATACTTTGGATATGCCTTATAGGGGCGCTGGCGCTTTCGATAATAAACTGCGTGCTGGCATATATAAACGAAAGTGCTGCCATAGTGGGCATAGCGGTAGCGGTGCTGGTGGCAGCTACCGGCATAATACAGGCTATAAGGTTTTTCCGCTGCCCGTATTGCGGCTGCAACCTGTACCTATGGGGCCAGGGGAGAATGCCCGAATACTGCCCGGACTGCGGAGAACGGCTGGTATTACGCAAAAAGACTTAAATGGGCTGAATAAAGCAGATGCCGTTCGGGATTGATTTTTATGTATATTGCCGGGCATATATATAAATTTCATTGACTTTGAAAATATCATTTGATATAGTATTTTAAGTAATAGTGGATGAATGCGATTGCTTTGGCGGAAACGCCCGAACATATAAAAATCAAAACTGACAGAATGGAGATAAAACCATGGAAAGAATCAAGACCATCGAGACCCGCAACCTCTGTGAGAGCGCAAAGAACGGCGGCTGCGGCGAATGCCAGACCTCATGCCAGTCTGCCTGTAAGACCAGCTGCGGCGTGGCTAACCAGAAGTGCGAGAATAAGAATAACTAAACTTGGCAATAAAAGTTGCCGCCTGTTTCCAGGCGGCAGTTTTTATGTTACAGCCTAATAGGAGAGGCGATAATGGTTCATCAGTACAAGCTAAACGGTTACAATATAGTGCTGGATTCCTGCTCCGGCTCCATACATGTGGTAGACGATGTGGCGTATGACATAATAGCTATGTATCAGGACAACAGCCCGGAGGAAATAGTGAAGGCCGTATCCGAAAAATACGCCGGCCGCCAGGATGTAAAGGAGAAGGACATACTGGCCTGCATTGAGGACATAAAGGCCCTGATAGCAGCCGGAAAGCTGTTTACACCGGATACATTCTCGGAGATGGCGGGAACCTTCAAGCAGCGCTCGGGCGACGTTATAAAGGCGCTGTGCCTGCACGTAGCCCATACCTGCAATCTCAACTGCGCATACTGCTTCGCCAGCCAGGGCAAGTATCACGGCGAGCGCGCGCTGATGAGCTATGAGGTGGGCAAGCGCGCGCTGGACTTCCTGATGGAGAATTCGGGCAGCCGCACCAACCTCGAGGTGGACTTCTTCGGCGGCGAGCCGCTGATGAACTGGGACGTGGTAAAGCGGCTTGTGAAGTATGCCCGCAGCGTAGAGAAGGAACGGGGCAAGAACTTCCGCTTTACCCTCACCACCAACGGGATGCTCATCGACGACGAGGTTATAGAGTTCTGCAATAGGGAGATGAGCAATGTGGTGCTGTCCCTGGACGGCCGCAAGGAGATAAATGACGCCACCCGTGTAGATTATGCGGGCAACGGCAGCTATGACCGCATAGTGCCCAAGTTCCGTAAGCTTGTGGAGGCAAGAGGCGGCAAGAACTACTATATGCGCGGCACCTTCACCCACGCTAATCCCGACTTTACCAACGACGTATTCCATATGGCGGATCTGGGCTTTACCGAGCTTAGCATGGAGCCCGTGGTCTGTGCGCCGGACGATCCGGCTGCTCTGACCTCCGACGACCTTGAGATAGTAAAGGAGCAGTACGAGATACTTGCAAAGGATATGCTGCGCCGCGAAAAAGAGGGCAAGCCTATAACCTTCTATCATTACATGCTGGACCTTACGGGCGGCCCCTGCATATATAAGCGCATATCCGGATGCGGCTCCGGCACAGAGTACATGGCAGTCACACCGTGGGGGGATCTGTATCCCTGCCACCAGTTCGTAGGCGAGGAAAAGTTCAAGCTGGGCGACATATGGAAGGGTGTTACAAACGAGGCAGTACGAAGCGAGTTCCGCTCCTGCAACGCATATGCCCGCAGGGAATGCGAGAACTGCTGGGCTAAGCTTTATTGCTCCGGCGGCTGTGCCGCCAACGCTTATCACGCTACGGGCAGCATACGCGGCGTATATGCTGCGGGATGCGAGCTGTTCAAGAAGAGGATAGAGTGTGCAATAATGATGAAGGTCGCACAAGAGGATATGTGATGGACACTCCCATACTCGACTTTCTCAGGCAGTACTCGGAACATGACTGGGTGCGCTTCCATATGCCCGGCCATAAGGGCAAGGGCATGCTGGGTTGCGAAAAATGGGATATAACCGAGGTATACGGCGCAGACGCGCTGTACGAGGCTGACGGCATTATTGCCAAAAGCGAGCGCAATGCGGCGGAGCTGTTCGGCACGCAGCGTACCTGCTATTCTACCGAGGGCTCCAGCCAGTGCATACGGGCAATGCTGTATCTCGCCCTCAACAACAGGCCGAAGGGCAATTCAAATGTGATAGTGGCTGCCCGCAATGTGCACAAGACCTTTGTATATGCCGCGGCTCTCCTTGATATAGAGCCGGTATGGCTGTGGCCGGAGAGCAGCAGCTCTCTCTGCGGCTGTCCGGTGACGCCGGCAATACTGAAGGAAACACTTAATAAGCTTGATGCTCCGCCTGCCGCCGTGTATGTAACCAGCCCCGATTATCTGGGCGAAATGGCGGATATGGGAAACCTTGCCAAAGTGTGCCACGACAGCGGCACGATACTTCTCGTTGACAATGCCCACGGAGCATATCTGAAGTTTCTGTCAAAATCGCTGGACCCGCTGGACCTCGGCGCGGACATGTGCTGCGCGTCGGCCCACAAGACGCTGCCTGTGCTGACAGGCGGCGCGTACCTGCATATAAGCAGGCGCCTGCCTGCACGCTATGCCGATCAGGCAAAGTCGGCATTGGCCCTCTTCGGCTCCACCAGCCCGTCATACCTTATAATGGCCTCGCTGGACGCCTGCAACAGCCTTCTGGCGGGAGATTACCCAAAGAGGATAGCGGAATGGGCAGGGAATATGGACTGCCTTAAACGGCGGCTCGGGAGCCGTGGGTGGAAAGTGCCCCAAAGCGACCCCCTTCGGCTGACCGTACGGGCTACGGAGAGCATGAGAGGCACGGACATAGCGAAGCTGCTGCGCGGCGGGGATATAGAGTGCGAGCATGCGGACGCCGGCTACGCGGTACTCATGACTACGCCCAACAATACTTTAGAAGAGCTGTACAGGCTGGAAAAAGTGCTTGGCGAGTGCCGCAGCAGACCAGCAGAGCAAGAGCTGCTGCCCATTGCCAAGGCGGAAAGGGCTATGTCGGTTCGGGAGGCGTTTTTCCGGCCCCACAAGGTGATACCGGTAAGCGAGGCATTGGGCCGTATATGCGGCGCTCCTGCCGTGTCTTGCCCCCCTGCGATACCCATTGCGGTGTCCGGCGAGAGGATAGGCAGGGAGGCCATTGAACTGTTTGAATATTACGGCATAAATGAAGTAGACGTAGTTAAGTGATGAAAAATGCGGCACAGTTTGAAATGTGCCGCACTTTTGCTATTTCTTGTCAGATAAAAAATTTTCGTTTTACGCTTTCCCTAAGAGGCGGGCAGCAGGCGATGATGATGAGAGTGAGCCCAAGGATCAGACAGCACGCCAGTGGATATATGGACCATATCAGGCTGTCGTGGAGGCCGAAGGTGTAATTGAGCAGGTATTCCACCAGCACCATGAAGCCGCCTGTAGCTATGAGAGTGCCGGCGATTATATATAGATACCCGCGGCGCAGATAGTACATCAGCGCCACCGCGCCTACGGCGATTATCATCAGTCCCCCGGTGACGGGGAATGCGAAGGAAAGGAACCAATGGCCGCCTGTGGCGAAGTTTATATAGAGCAGGTATAGGCCTGCGGCGATAAAGTCCGCCGCTACGAACACCACAGGTATGGGGCGCCTGAACCACATTGGCAGTACGACTATCACATAAAACACCGTCAGCGCGCCGCCTACGTAGCCGGACCAGAGTATTCTGCCGTTGATCTTCCAGTCGCACAGCAGCGACGTAGCGAGGGGCAGCAGAAACAGCATGGTAAGTATGAACAGCAGGCCGGACCGGCTGGCGGTCTCCTGAGGTTTCCGGTCAACGGGGTACGGCTTTTCGCCGTCCGGACGCTTTATATACGGGTGAAACACCACAGTGCCGCAAAGCGGGCACTTTTCCTCGCTGTCGCTCAGCTCAACTCCACATTTTATACAATACAAAGCTCACGCCTTCCTTTCCTTGAACTATGGCTGGTTGCTTTCGGCCTTTACGTGAAGGCCCTGATCCTGAAGCACCCGGAAAAAGTGCAGTTCCAGCTCAGGCTCCGTTATGTTGCGTATCATGTTGATATACATGGTGCCGTTATATGACAGCACGCCGCAGTTGTGGGGCGCCCGGGCCTGCACGCCTATTATGAAGTCCATGCGGCTTATGTAGGGGCGCATAGCTTCGGGTACGGTAACATTGCCCAGGTTCGACAGGCAAAGGCAAGACTTGCATTCACCTACCGCGTCAAATACGGCCTTCATGGCAGCGTTTTTTATGAACAGCGGCATCACCTTTAAGATAAAAGCCTTTTCACTGCTGACGTTGGCGGCTATACGAGTACCCATGAGCTTTGCGGTGCAGTCCAGCCCCATGCGGTGATGGACTACGGAGCATATCTCCTTAAAACTGTAATCGCCAAGCTGAGGGTCTATTTCGGGGGTGACGTACAGGGCGAAGTTGCGCAGGGTTCTGCTCGGGAAAAGCTTTCGGAGGTTTACGGGTATAAGCACCTTTACGGGGCGCCTGTGCCTACGGAAATGTACCTTTTCCGCCTGCAGGCCGAGTATGGCTTTCATCATAGCAGCGCAAAGAAACTCCGTAACGGTGACCCCGTACTCCTTTGCCTTGCCGCGCACGGACTCCGCATCCAGCATGAACGTCACAAGATTCAAAAATCCGTCGGGCTCCGGGGTGCCTGAGAGGTGATACGCTGTTTTTTCCCGTCGGCTTGCCCGCACGTCCCCGGCAAACCTGAGAAAGCTGTCCTCCAGCTCCTCCTCGGATGGCTCCTCCAGCCTGCCCAGAACACCGTCCTCCTTAGGTACATTGAGGCCGTGCTTCTGGTATAGGTATTCGGCCAGCAGAGTCTTGAGGAATACCAGCGCGCCGTTGCCGTCGGTTATGGCGTGGAAAAACTCCACGGCTATGCGGTTCTTGTATACTATAACCCTGAAAGCGCACTCGCGAACTTCTTTAAAGGGCACGTGGGCCAGCGGACAGGCTTTTTCGTCGCGTATGGCGGGAGCCTTGGAAAGCTCCTCGAGGTAGTACCAGAAGGTGCCTCTGCGCAGCCGCACCGCCATGGAGGGGAAGCGGCGCACAGTCACATCGAGGGCGGATTGCAGCACCGGCCTGTCTACGGGCTCGCTCAGGGTGGCCGAGAGCCGGAAAAAGTTGTTCCAGTTCCTGCGCCGGGCGGCGGGGTATATCTTTGCCGCGTTGTCCAGACGCATCCAGCGTAGCTTGCGTTCAGGACAGAGGCGTTTGTTCAAAAACTCGTTTATCGTGGCAAAATCGTCCTGATTTTCCTTTAACTGGTACAGCACGTAGGCATGCCAGCGTTCCGGGGCGATATGCAGAATGCTCCTGCAGCCGCATTGCAGCAGCCTTGAATGGAGCCGCCGGGAGTCGTCCAGCAATATCTCGTCGCCGCCTGCGAAAATGAGAGAAGGCGGCATGCCTGTAAGGTCGCCGAATAGGGGGGACAGCAGCGGGTCTAGCCTGTCGCGGCCGGCTGCGTAGCACTGGGCGTAAAACTCAAGAACCTCAGCTGTGAGAGAGGGATCGTTGTCGCGGTTCGTTTCGTAGCTTTCGCCGGAAGCTGTGAGGTCTGTCCAGGGGGAAATGGCAATGATCCCGCAGGGCATGGCCATTTTAAGCTCCTTGAGCTTTAAGCAGAGGGCGTAGCAAAGGCCGCCGCCTGCACTCTCGCCGCAGAGCATTATGTGGTCCCCACCGTAGCCCTTGCTAATGAGGTATCTGTATGCCTCCAGCGCGTCGTCGAGTGCGGCGGGGAAGGGGTGTTCAGGAGCGAGCCTGTAGGCGGCACAGAACACGCGCACGCCCTCTTCATCTGCAAGCGTTGCGGCGAAGCCCTTGGCGTAGTCGAGATCGCCGCAGGTATAGCCTCCCCCGTGCAGGTAAAGTATGACTCCCTGACGGCGCTCGTCCCGCGGTATGACCCATGCGCCCTCGAAGCGGTCGAAGGGATGATCACGCACCTTAACGTCCTTTTTATGTATGGCTTCCATAAGCTCGCCAAGCTTGTCCTGTCCCCGGCGTATGGTTTCCAGTGAGCAGCTGGCAACCAGCGGCTTAAAGAAATTCAATTGAGAATGCACAAGTTTTGCCGGCAGTCCCATAGTAAGTTCCTTTCCAAGGGTGTTATCTTAACAATTTATTATAGCATATAGCACCAATTTTATATAGACTTTACCCTAATGTGAAAAAATAGACAGCATATGCAGTGGGCTTGCGTAAATTCGCAAGGTACTCCTTGACGCGAATGCTTTCCTGTGATACGGTGTTATTGACATCAGAGGTGCGAGTCGCGGCGGGCACTTCTCGCCCGTTGGAAAGAAGCCACTCGGTGTCGGAAGCGTCGACCGAGCGAGTCGCGGCAGGCACTTGTCGCCTGTTGGAAAGAAGCTCTTCGACGCTTTTATTATTTCGCGTGTACCTTATGTTCTCATCTCTCAACAGGTCTGCAACGTAAGCAGGATTATAAGCGTCAAACACGGAATTTACGCTGTTGTATGGTTCTATAGCGCCATCTACGTCTATCCTAATGGGGACTATGACGGAATCGCCGTTTTCGGAAAGAAACGAAAACGCAATACGGGCGGTCTTTGGCAAAGCTTGACAGAAGCTGCTCTGAAAAGCTATACTTTCAGATGACAGCGGACTCACTATTTAACTGAAGGATATGAGGATAAAGGTCATGAAGATAAACGAAGGCTATATGCCATTTATGGGATACAAAACATATTACAGGACGGTTGGCGAGCGTACTGACAAGGCGCCGCTGATACTCCTGCATGGAGGCCCCGGTTCTACTCACAATTATTTCGAGGTGCTGGACAGGGTGGCGGAGGAGGACGGCCGTATGCTCGTCATGTACGACCAGATAGGCTGCGGCAACTCATACGTTGACGGAAGGCCGGATCTATGGACGGCCGAGACATGGGTAAATGAGCTTATCGCGCTGAGAAAGCACCTGGGGTTGGATACCTGCCACCTGCTGGGCCAGTCCTGGGGAGGCATGCTGCTGTTGACCTATATCTGCGGCTATGAGCACTCAGGCGTAAAGAGCGGCATACTTTCCAGCACACTGCCCGCAAGCTGGCTGTGGGGCATTGAACAGGCACGCATGATAAAGGAGCTGCCGGAGGAATACCAGGAGGCCATAAAAACGGCTACCGAGACCGGCGACTATTCCAGCGATATATACCAGAGGGCAGAGGAAGAGTATATGCTGCGCCACGCTGCGGGCAAGCCCGATCCCAATGGCCCCGAGTGTCTGCTGAGGAAGAAAAGGACAGGCCGGGAGAGCTATGTCGTAGGCTGGGGCCCTAACGAGTACACACCAATGGGTACGCTGAAGGATTACGATGTAATAGACAAGCTCAAGGACATAAAGGAGCCCTGCCTCGTGATCAATGGCGGCAATGACCTTTGCACACCGTATATAGCCAAGGTGATGTACGACAATATACCAAACTCGAGATGGGAGCTGTTCAGGGAGTGCCGCCATATGTGCTTCGTAGAGGACAACGACCATTATGTTGAGGTGCTTAAAGAGTGGCTCAACGAGAAGGATTGATTCAATTTGGCTTATAAAAAATGACCCCGCCTTTATGGGTCGGTGTCCGTAAAACAGTATTGAGTACGCCCGAAGAATCCTAAATTTCTTCAGGCGTTTCCCTGTGTGGCTGGTAGACTTTTTCATATTTTACTAATATACTTTATTCAGCATTCAGCGAAGAGTGAGGTAAATTATAATTTTGTGAGGTGTTGGCATGAGTGAATTTATGATATTAGCGATTGTATTTATTTCAATGTTGGTTTTGTTTTATTTTTTATGGGTCAACGGATATATGATTTTGAACGCAAAACGAGCCTTATTATTTGTTGGTTCACTCAGAGGGAAAAATAAATGCGAAGTTTCTTTTTCATCTTGTAGCGGATATGTAAAAAAGGTAATAAAATTTAACGAAAGTAGTGAATATACTTTTAAGTTGGATGGCGATGTCTCAAAAGGAAGTATCCATGTTATTGTAGAAAATAAAAATAAAGAGACCATATTAGATTTGACACCAGAGATAAAAACCGGTATGTTGACTGTCGATGAAAAATGTAGATATTATCTAATGCTTAAATTTGAAAAAGCAGATGGCAAGATTAAGTTACAATGGGATTAGTGGGTATATAGTTTATAAAATCATCACTTTTCAAATCGGAATTTGCGGAGGTATATATGAAAAAGATAGTGACACTTTTACTGTTTATGGTTTGTTTTTGCGGATTAGTTGGATGTGGAGTAAAACCTGTATCGGATGCTAAAATCAATTATGGCTCATCGTCTATCTATTCAGAAGAAGATATGAATGCTGCTATCGAGTTAATTAAAGAAGAGTTCTCCACATGGGAAGGATGTGAATTACACGATATTTTCTATTCTTCTGATGATGAAGTGAATGAAGAGAATATTGCTTGGATGAATGAGTTGGCAAAAGGTCAAAATCTAAGCCCAGATTTTACACAGTGTATTATGTTTAAAAGTAATTTTCATTCGCCGAAAAATGGTGGTGGAGCATGGAATGCAGATGAAGAATATACAGATTGGCAATGGTGGCTTGCTCGTACAGAAGGCGGAGATTGGAAACTGCTTACATGGGGATATTGAAGCTAACAAATCCCAGTTTGTAGGGCTGTTGAAAAACCCTTTAGGAACGAAGGACGCACTTCTATACTCTCCTGCCGGAAGTATCAGTGCGTACAGTCAAGTCAGCAAGCTGTCGGGGCGGAGCTTCATTCTCTGTCAGCAGAAGAAAATCGGCTGACTTCGAATGCTGCGTCACCTCGTTCCGTCAAGACGGCTGCACCCCCTTGCGCCGCTAAAGCGGCTATAAGGCGAGGACATTTTTTATGAAGTGTTATTCAGTTAAAAATAGTCAGCACCTTAACGATGTGACTTAATCCGACAAAAGGCAAACCAAAAAGTGATATTTTTATATTGTTCACGGGGGCTTTTTAATTTATAATGTGAAAAATATGGCGCGCGATAAAACCGCGGCACCTATAGGGAGAATTGCCATGAAAACCATATTGGTTCTGGGCGGCGCCGGCTACATCGGCAGCCATACCGTGTACGAACTCATAGACGGCGGATACGACGTAGCTGTGGTGGATAACCTTGAAACGGGATTTATAGAGGCGGTACACCCAAAGGCGAGGTTCTATAAGGGCGATATACGGGACAAGTCATTCATAGATTCCGTATTTGACGCCGAAAAGATAGACGCAGTGATACATTTCGCCGCTAATTCCCAGGTGGGCGAGAGTATGATAAAGCCCCTGAAATACTATGAAAACAACATGGGCGGTACACGAACCATGCTGCAATCCATGGTAGAGCACGGGGTGAAGTACATAGTATTCTCATCTACAGCCGCCATATATGGCGAGCCTGAGCGCGTGCCAATAATGGAGAGCGACCCGGCCCACCCTACCAACTGCTACGGCGAAACCAAGCTTTCCATGGAGCGAATGTTCCACTGGACCTCCGTGGCCCACGATATACATTTTGTGGCTCTGCGCTATTTCAACGCCTGCGGGGCGCACCCCAACGGCAATATAGGCGAAGCTCACGACCCCGAAACGCATCTTATACCAATAGTCCTGCAGGTGCCTAACGGACAGCGGAAGACCGTGAACATATTCGGCGACGATTACGGTACTCGCGACGGTACATGCGTGAGGGATTACATACATGTGTGCGACCTCGCATCGGCCCATGTGCTGGCTGCTGAGTATCTTATGAACGGCGGCAAAAACGACGTGTTTAACCTTGGAAACGGCGTGGGCTTTACCGTAAGGGAGATAGTGGATGCGGCGGAAAAGGTAGTAGGTAAGCCCATAGCGTGCGAGATTGCATCCCGCAGGGCGGGCGACCCCGCGCAGCTTGTAGCTTCCAGCGAAAAGGCTAAGACAGTGCTTGGCTGGAAGCCCAAATACGACGATATAGATACAATAATCTCCACGGCGTGGCGCTGGCACAGCACCCACCCCTGCGGCTACAAAGCCTGATGAGGCGGCATATGGATGAAGAGTATCACTTTTCCGCTCCTGGACGTGTAGAGATAGGCGGCAACCATACCGATCATCAGCACGGCCGTGTGCTTGCAGCCGCCATAAACCTCGAGTCAAAGGCCATAGTGCGCAGGAACTGCGAGGGTAAAATACGCGTGATTTCAGAGGGATATGACCCTGTAGAGATAGACGTATGGGATCTTGGGGTGCACGAGGAGGAGAAGAACACCACCGCGGCGCTGATACGGGGCGTAGCATCGGCATTTACAGAGTGCGGCTGTAAGCTTGGCGGTTTGGATGCGAAGGTAAGTTCCGCGGTGCTGCCCGGCTCCGGCCTTTCCAGTTCAGCGGCGTTTGAGGTGCTCATTGGCCGCATATTAAACGGCCTGTTCTTTGAGGATAAACTTACGCCGGTTCAAATAGCACAGATAGGCCAGTATGCCGAGAACGTGTATTTCGGAAAGCCCTGCGGCCTTATGGATCAGACTGCCTCAAGCGTTGGCGGCCTGGTCTATATAGACTTCAGGGACCCGGCGCATCCGGTGGTGGAAAACGTGGAGTATGACTTTGACGGCTGCGGTTATACACTTTGCATAATAGACAGCGGTGCCGACCACGCTGGCCTGACGGAGAATTATGCCGCCATACCCGGCGAACTGCATAAGGTATGCCGGGTCTTCGGCAGGGAATACCTGAGAGATGTGGACGAAAGCGAGTTTTATGCAAGACTTCCCGAAGTACGCAAGGTGGCGGGTGACAGAGGGGCGCTCCGTGCCATGCACATATTTGACGACAGCAGGCGCGCAGCGGAGCAGGTGGCGGCACTTCGAAATAACGACTTTGACCGCTTTCTTAAGCTTGTGAACGACTCAGGCGATTCCTCATGGAAGTATCTGCAAAACGTGATTCCCTCAGGCAGCAGGGAGCATCAGAGCATGGCTTTCACTATAGCCCTTTGTAAGAAACTGCTTAATGGCCGCGGCGCGGTACGCGTACACGGCGGCGGCTTTGCCGGAACGGCGCTTGCTTTCGTTCCGGACGGCGAGTTCAATAAGTTCCGCGAGGGCGTAGAGAGGGTGCTTGGCGCGGGTTGCTGTCATAAGCTCAGCATAGCGAAATAACGGGGTATTACGTAGATACAGCAGGGAAAAACACAAAAGCATTAAAGAAATAGGAGCCTAGGGCGGGAGAATATGTGAGCGCGGCAGGGTACTGTCTTATCCGTCCGGCATTTGACGGAGGCTATCATATCCTGTATAATATCATTGGAAGGTGAGCGTAGAGAGTATCATTTTGTTGTGCCTCTAATCCGATTCTTGACCTTGTTTTGCAAATATCCTATAATGATCTCATGCGAATGTGGTGGAACGGCATACACAGCAGACTTAAAATCTGCCGGCGAAAGCTTGCGGGTTCAAATCCCGCCATTCGCACCACGAAAATACCCTAAATCTCTAAGGATTTAGGGTTTTATTGTGTCAGAAGTACTCGTTAATAGTGACACTTTTCTGTGGGGGTGACCATTTTATGCAGGGGTAAATGAATACGAATACCCGTATACATTGAACGATATATGGCAAAACGTGATAGCGTCCACACCTCAAGATACGATCTCGAATTTTGCCGGACTTAAAGGCTTTTTCTATAATATAATAATAGATTAAAGAATTATTTTGACATGGGGCATTGACTTTTTATTGGCAAAATGCTATTATAATAACAACAAAACAATCGTATCTGGGTGTGGCGCAGTTTGGTAGCGTGCTTGAATGGGGTTCAAGAGGCCGGAAGTTCAAATCTTCTCACCCAGACCAGAAACAGTCCATAGGCGATATGGGCTGTTTTTTATATGTACATATTTTAGATAAATAAAAAAGCGGGAGCTGACTCCCGCTTTGGCATGATTTCGGTTAGTACGCTTTTTTTGCGTATAACTTCTTGATGACCACAAGGGTCAGCAGCATCAGCGCTATGGCTATTGGCAGGCAAATCCAAGCGATGCGGACGAAGCCTGCTATTATGTAGGATACGAATGACACGGCGGCACAGGTAATGGCATAGGGCAGCTGAGTGGATACGTGCATTACGTGATCGCATTGTGCGCCCGCGGAGGCCATTATGGTGGTATCGGAGATGGGTGAGCAGTGGTCACCGCATACAGCGCCTGCCATGCAGGCAGAGACACATATGACGCCTATGGGGTCAGTGATGGGGAATACCTCCAGTGTTATGGGGATAAGTATGCCGAAGGTACCCCAGCTGGTACCCGTAGCGAAGCTGAGGAAGCAGCCGATGAGAAATACTATGGCAGGCAGGAAGGACTGGAAGCTCTGGGCAGAACTCTTTACGGCAGAAGCTACGTATGCGCCAGCGCCGAGGGAATCGGTCATTGCCTTGAGGGACCAGGCGCAGGTCAGTATCAGTATTGCTGGGACCATGGCCTTGAAGCCCTCGGGCAGCATGCCCATCATTTCGGAGAAGCTCATAAGCTTGCGGAGCTGATAAAAAACGATGGTTATGACGAGGGCGAAGGAGGAGCCCAGCATAAGGCCTACGGAAGCGTCGGAGCCTGAGAAGGAGGTGACTATGTTGTGATAACCTTCTCTGGCAGGGTCAAAGAATCCGCCGGAGTATATCATGCCGGTGACGCAGGCTACAATTAGCACGATTATTGGCAGCACAAGGTCTATTACACGGCCGTTAGTATTGGCCTCAGTTGCTTCGGCGGAAGCATAAGGGTTTTTGCCGGAGAAGAGGTCGCCATTCTTAGCGTTAAACTCGCATTTGCCCATGGGGCCGAAGTCAGTCTTCAGCAGCACCAGCCCTATCATAAATGTGATGGTGAGAAGGGCATAGTAATTGAAGGGAATTGCCTTGATAAAAAGGGTGAGTCCGGAGCCGTCCTCCACATATGAGGAAACGGCGGCAGCCCATGAGGAGATAGGTGCGATAATGCACACAGGAGCCGCGGTGGCATCTATAAGATAAGAAAGCTTTGCGCGGGACACGTTGTGCTTATCCGTCACGGGGCGCATTACGGAACCGACGGTAAGGCAATTGAAGTAGTCGTCTATGAATATCAGTATGCCGAGGGCTATGGTAGCCAGCTGCGCGCCTGCGCGGGACTTTATGTTCTTGGCGGCCCAACGACCGAAGGCGGCGCTTCCGCCAGCCTTGTTCATAAGGCATACCATGACGCCGAGTATGACCAGGAATACCAGTATGCCGACATTATAGGAATCGGACAGTACGGATACTATGCCGTCGTTGAAAACGTGCAGAATTGTACCTTCAAAGGAGAAGTTGGAGTAGAGCAGGCCGCCTGCCAGTATACCCACGAACAGGGAAGAGTAGACCTCCTTCGTTACCAGTGCCAGAGTAATGGCGATTACGGGCGGAAGAAGGGCCCAAGGAGTGTTGTAGAAGCGCTCCGTGCCAAGCTCAGCGCCTTGGGCGGCGAAAGCGGCTATGCAGAGCACTATCAGCGTAATGGCCACCATTATGACAGTAGGCAGCGTCTTGCGGGTAGATAGTTTCATTTGGTTTTCCTCCATAAAGATCGAGTCAAAAAATAAAGAAGCCATGATCTTTGTGAACCGCAAAAATCATGACTAAAAATACATCAAATATAAATTATATTATACCGTGCATACCATGACAGCGCTCCACTTTTACGTGACAGTCCAGAGGATATTCTCCCACTGGCCCAGCGCCGGCACTCAGGCATTATGCCGGTACTTCGGCAAAGGACCCTTTCCGCCCCGCGGTGCCTGCCGCTCGTGTGTAGGGCCTAATAATGTCCTCTGCGCCTCTATCATTGCCATATACAATTATAGTAATAAAAATACATATGTCAACAAGTAATTTGCAGTTCGTTAGGCCCTGTGTTACAATTTACGTGTAAAGTTTTTATATGTTTTTGAGTGGGAGACAAAATGAAGATAAAGACCGTCTATATGGACATTGAGGAAGTGCTGGCACAACCGGTACAGCAGCACGTATATCCTAAACGGCCAAATATATTTTTTAGAATGCTGCTGCGGGCGGTATCCGCGCCGGATCTGAAAGCAACAAATTTTAAATACCGTGAATTTGAAATGGAAAAGCTGGGGAAAAAAGAGCCGTGCTTGGTACTTATGAACCATTCGAGCTTTATAGATCTCAAGATAGCCTCTACGGTGCTTTACCCCAGACCCCTAAATATTGTCTGTACATCCGATGGTTTTGTGGGCAAGGAGCGGCTTATGAGAAGCCTGGGCTGCATACCTACCCGCAAGTTCGTAACGGATACCCAGTTGGTACGGGATATGATGTTTGCACTGAAAAAGCTGAAAAGCTCCATACTTATGTATCCCGAGGCAAGCTATACATTTGACGGTACCGCTGCGCCGCTGCCTGCGGGCCTGGGCAAGTGCGTCAAACTCATGGGAGTGCCTGTGGTGATGATACGCACCTACGGCGCCTTCGCGCGGGATCCGCTCTATAACGGTTTGAGGCTGCGCAAGGTAGACGTATCTGCCGATATAAGCTACATACTTTCTCCGGAGGACATAAGGACAAAGACGGCCGAGGATATAAACGGTATACTTTACGAGCAGTTCTCCTTCGACAACTTCAAATGGCAGCAGGAGAACAACGTTAAAATAAGCGAACCTTTCCGCGCCGAGGGGCTGAATCGCGTACTGTACAAATGCCCGCACTGCGGTGCGGAGGGCTCCATGGAATCCGGTGGAGCAGATATACTGTGCAATGCCTGCGGCAAGGGCTATACACTTACGGAATACGGCTTTATGGAAGCAAAGGAAGGAAAGACGGAATTTCCTCACATACCCGATTGGTACGCATGGGAGCGGGATTGCGTGAGGCATGAAATTTTGAAAGGCAGCTATAAGCTGGACGTTCCAGTGGACATATACATGATGGTAAATACCAGAAAGGTATACGGTATAGGAGAAGGCAGGCTGACCCATGGTGAAACCGGCTTCCGCCTTACGGGCTGCAACGGAAAGCTGGATTATCATCAGCACCCGCTGGCCAGCTACAGCCTGTATTCGGATTATTTCTGGTATGAGATGGGTGACGTCATATGTATAGGGGATGCGGCGGCGCTGTACTACTGCTTCCCAAAGGGCTGTGGTGATATAGTTGCAAAGACGCGTCTGGCAACAGAGGAGCTTTACAAGATAAAAAAAGCTGCGCAATAGAAAATAATAAACCGAGACTGTTAAAAAATGGCATTAAGCCACTTTTTTAACAGCCTCGGCTCAGTGTATTTTGATTTGGCCTAGCCGCCAAGATATGCTTTCTTGACGGCGTCGTTGTGGAGAAGTTCGTCCGCATCGGAGGAGAGGACTATCCTGCCGGTTTCCAGAACATAGCCCCGGTTTGCGATAGAGAGAGCCATTTGTGCATTCTGCTCCACAAGGAGGATAGTAACGCCGGACTGGTTCAGCTCCTTTACTATGTCGAATATCTGGTCGACCAGTATAGGTGCGAGGCCCATGGAGGGCTCGTCAAGCATCATGAGCTTGGGGCGGGACATGAGAGCTCTACCCATGGCAAGCATCTGCTGCTCGCCGCCGGAGAGAGTACCCGCGACCTGTTTGCGGCGCTCCTTAAGGCGGGGAAAACGCTCATAGACGTGCTCTATGGCAGCGTTGACAGAATCATTGGGCTGTGTAAAAGCGCCCATTTCCAGGTTTTCCTCAACGCTCATGCGGGAGAATACCCGCCGCCCCTCAGGAACGTGCGCTATGCCCATCTCGACGATCTTGTGCGGCGGTGCCGACTTCAGATTATGATCCTGAAATGAAACGCTGCCGGTCTTTGTGTGCAGAAGGCCGGATATGGTCTTCAGTATGGTGGACTTGCCGGCGCCGTTTGCTCCTATCAGAGTCACTATCTCGCCTTCGTTTACCTGGAAGCTTACGTTCTTTATGGCATGTATCGCGCCGTAATATACGTTGATGTTGTCAACCTTAAGCATTTTTTGCCTCCTTGCCTCGGCCCAGGTAAGCCTCTATGACGAGTGGGTTGGACTTTATCTCGTCAGGCGTGCCCTTAGCGATTATTTTGCCGTAATTCAGAACCGCTATTCCCTCGCAAATGCCCATGACCAGATTCATGTCGTGCTCTATGAGCAGGATAGCCAGGTGGAAGGTATCGCGTATCTTCTTTATGTTCTGCATAAGCTCCGCGGTTTCGGAGGGGTTCATGCCCGCGGCAGGCTCATCCAGCAGCAGCACCTTGGGGCTGGTGGCCAGAGCCCGGACTATCTCAAGCCTTCGCTGAGCACCGTAGGGCAGGGAGCCGGACTCCCAAGAAGCCATGTGCTGCATGTCGAATATGGAGAGCAGTTCCATTGCGGTCTCGTGGGCCTTCTTTTCGGCGGACCAGTAGGACGGGAGCCGCAGCATGCTTGCAGCCAGGGAGGACTGGCAGGCGTTGTGCAGGCCTATCTTTACGTTGTCCTCGACGGAAAGCTTGGAGAACAGGCGGATATTTTGGAAGGTTCGGGCAATTCCCAGCTGGTTGAGCTGCCAGGTTTTTTTCCCGCGGGTGTCTATGCCGTCTATCAGTATGACGCCGTGGGTTGGCTGGTAAACGTTGGTCAGCAGGTTAAATACGGTGGTCTTGCCCGCACCGTTAGGGCCTATAAGGCCGGATATCTCGGTGCGGCCCAGCATTATACTGAAATCCTCAACGGCGTGCAGACCGCCGAAGTCTATCCCAAGGCGGTGTACCTCAAGTATGGTTTTTGAAGAAAGATCTCTTTCTGGAATTATAGAATGGCTTGGTACGGGAACCATCTTATCCATTACTTGTCACCTGCCTTTTCTTTTTTGTCCTTGCCCTTCTTAAAGAGCTTGCCCATGCGTGCCTTGTCAATGAGCCCGGTAAGGGAGAAGTCGTACTGGCCCATAAGGCCGGAGGGCTTGAATATCATTACTACGATGAGCAGCAGAGAGTAAGCTATCATGCGGTAGTCGGAGAATGCTCTAAGCACCAGTTCAGGTACTGCTGTAAGCACGGTTGCGGATACTATTGAACCTACCATGGAACCCATGCCGCCAAGAACTACCATCACCAGTATTTCTATGGACTTCATGAAGCCGAAGCTGGAGGGATTCAGTATGCCGAGGTAGCTTGCGTACAGAGCGCCCGCTACGCCTGCAAATATGGCGGATACCGTAAAACCGAGGGCCTTATAATAGGTAAGGTTGATGCCCACTGAGTCGGCCGCTATCTCGTTTTCGCGCACTGCCAGTATGGCCCTGCCGTGCTTGGACTTCATAAGGGTATGAATGAGAAAGCACACTATGCCCACGCAAAGGAAGCAGTTGAAGAAGCTGGTGTACTTGGGTATGTTCTTCAGGCTGGCCGCACCATAGGTGAAGTTGAAGCCCAATACGCTGTCGATGTTCAGAAGCACCACGCGGATTATCTCGCCAAAGCCAAGGGTGATTATGGCAAGATAGTCGCCTTTGAGGCGCAGCGCGGGGATACCTATCAGTATGCCAAATATGCCGGATACCACGCCCCCGAGTATTATGCCGAGAGGGAATGCTACAAACTCAGGCAGATTAGGTACTGCCCTAAGGAACAAGGCGGAAGCGTATGCGCCTACAGCCATGAAGCCTGCATGGCCCAGAGGCAGCTGTCCGAGGTAGCCTGTAGCTACGTTCAGCGATACGGCGAGGATTATGTTGATGCCGCACAGCACTATAACTTTAGTATAGTAGTTCGGTACACTGCCGCCCGTGATGAGGGCGTTCACGCCGAAGAGAAAAACCGCGAATACGGCAAGGTTGATGGCATAGCGGAGGGGCATGGGGAGGGGCTTTTTGATCTTATCCATTGTACTTTCCTCCTTATACCTTTTCCTGTATCTCGTGGCCCATAATGCCTGTAGGCTTTACAAGCAGCACCACTATCAGTATGGCGAATACTATGCCGTCCTTCCATACGGAGAGGCCTGCGGCGGAGACCATCGCCTCGGCAAGGCCTATTGCCAAGCCGCCTACCATTGCGCCGGGTATGGAACCTATGCCGCCAAGGACTGCCGCTACGAAGGCCTTAAGGCCCAGCATAGAGCCCATTGTGGGAGTAGCCTGGGGATAGGCTGCGCAGTACAGCACTGAGGCTATGCCCGCGAGGGCGCTGCCCAACGCGAAGGTGAAGGATATGGTGCGGTTCACATTGATGCCCATGAGCTGAGCGGCACCGGTATCCTCGGATACGGCGCGCATGGCCTTGCCCATCTTTGACTTTTTTACGAGCAGCGTCAGGGCGGCCATTGATATGGCGGTGACTATCAGCGTGATTATGGCTGTCCAGGACACATCTATGCTGCCTATGGATATGGTAGAGGTGGGCATAAAGCTGGGCATTGACTTTGCGCCTGCGCCGAACACCAGCTGTGCAAGGTTCTCAAGGAGATAGGATACGCCTATGGCAGTAATGAGCAGGGAAAGGCGGGGACTTTGGCGCAGCGGCGCGTAAGCGACCTTTTCTATGGATACGCCCAACAGCACGCATACGAATATAGCCGCAATGATCGCCAGGATGGGGTTACCGGCAAATCCGCATAGGCAGAACCAGGCGGCGTATGCGCCTACCATTATGATATCCCCGTGGGCGAAGTTAAGCAGCATGATTATGCCGTAGACCATGCTGTACCCGAGAGCGACAAGCGCGTATATCGAGCCTGACTGAAGGCCGTTCACTACCTGCCTGAGGATCAGGGAAAGTGTACTCATAAAATTCCTCCAAGGTGCGCCCAGCCCCCAAGGCAGGCCTTACGGGGCAGGGCGCTTTTATCGTTAGGGTATTTACTTAAGTAGGTAAGAAGATTAGAAGGTCTCCTTGTATACGGCCTCGCCATTGGTGATGGTCATGATTACGGCGTCCTTGATGGGATTGTTGTTCGCATCGAAGGTATAGCCGGCTTCGCTGGTGATGCCCACCACATTTGCGCCCTCGGTCTTGATGGCGTCAATTACGGCCTGCTTGTAGGCGTCGCTGGCGGGAGCTTCGCCGGTCTCCTCGGCCTTAGCCAGTGCTGCACACATTACCATGGCGGCGTCGTAGGCGTTGGCTGCGAACATGTTCAGCGTATCTGTGCCGTAGGCTGCGGTATAGGCTTCCTCAAAGGCTTTTACAGCGTCGGTGGAGCCGGGTGCGTAAGCGGAGCAATAGAAGGTGCCCTCAAGCTCTTCGGCAGAGGCGTACTTCACAACGCCGTCCCAACCGTCGCCGCCCAGGAAGGGAACAGTGAGGCCAAGGGCACGTGCCTGCTTGACGATCATACCGTCATCCTCGTAGTAGTTGGGGCAGAAGATGAATTCGGGATCTGCGGCCTTGATGTTGGTCAGCTGAGCGTTGAAGTCCTTGTCGCCCTTGGCATAGCCTTCTTCGGCTACTACGGTCATGCCCAGCTCTGCGCACTTGGCCTTGAAAGCCTCGTTCAAGCCTGCGGCGTAGTCGTTGCCGGTCTGTACGATGACAGCGGCCTTGGTGTAGCCCAGCTTTTCCTTGGCATACTGAGCCATCTTTTCACCCTGGAAGGGGTCGATGAAGCAGGTGCGGAATACGTTGGTATAAACAGAACCGTCATCGGGGTTTACGGTAACTGCCTCGGCAGTGGCGGAGGCGGTGATCATGGGCATATTGACGGCATTTGCCTCGCCGGCAACAGCAATGGTGTTGGATGTGATAACGTCGCCGATGAAGGCGGTGATGCCCTCGTCTACCTCGCGGTTGAAGGCGTTGATGGCTTCGGCATCATCGCCCTTGTTGTCGTAGGAGATGAGCTCGATCTTTTTGCCGTTGATGCCGCCCTCGGCGTTTACCTTGTCAAAATAGAGGGTAGCGCCGTTCTTTACAGCCAAACCGTAAACGGCGAGGTCTCCGGTATAGGGCCCCAGCAGGCCGACCTTGATGGTATCGCCGGAAGCGGCGGAGCCTCCAGCCTCATTGCTGCCCTCAGCGGCGGGGGCTGAACAGCCTGCGAAGCATACAACGGCCATTACGACGGCCATTACGGTACAAAGTACTTTTTTCATTGTTTTGGTTCCTCCAAATAAAATTATTTTTAAATAAAAACGGCGGCTCCGCTTTGCGGAACCGCCGTCGTTTAACACCATTTATGCTAAACTCGATCCTCTCCACAAAGCATTCCTATTTTCGGTAATAATGCATATGCAAATAATGGAAATAAGGGAAATAAGGGATATAAGGAAAACGCCCAGCTGTATGCTGAGCGCGTTAATAACCAGTACAGAGGCAGCCATAGATGCAGCACAAGAAGCCTTGGCGTTGACCATGGCATTGGCTGTCGCGGACTTAGTGGACTTGAACATCTTTGGCGTCTCCTTTCGTTTACTTTGTTTTGTTTACGATGCGGCAATTTTAGCACCATATGATAAACCTGTCAATAGCAAATAATATATTTTTTTTGATAAATCTTTATGCATAGTACCGAATAGTCTGTTTTATCCGCGAAATGCGGGCGTAAACTCGGACGAAAAAAATAAAGCTTTTAAAGAACGGCGGTGAAGCATAAAAAATGCGTTGCAGCTATTGCCATATAACACAAGTTATTGTATAATTTCCATATTAGGGAAACTATATATATGGTGGTATGATTTGATGGATAAAACTCATGTAACTATAAATGTGGCGGGGCAGGAGCTTCGCCTTTCAGCCGACGACAGCGAAGCATATATCCGTAAGATAGCCGGATATGTAAACGATAAGGTGGACGAGGTACAGCGTTCTTATCCCAACCTTAGCACGGCGAACTGCCTCATAATGGCCGCGCTGAACCTTTCGGACGAGCTGCATAAGCTGCGCGAGGATTACGATGCCTTGGATTCACGCATATCCGAGCTTAGAGAAATGCCAAGGCAGCAGTCTCCTGTCAAGCGCCCCTTTGAGAGCAAGGCTACCGCAGGGGTAAAGTAACATTATATCTGCAAATATGCGGCTTGGGGCTTATCCTGGGCCGCTTTTTTAAAGGCTGGTTTATTTATGATGGAGCTTCTTTCCCCGGCGGGCAGCCGGGAGGCATTGATTGCCGCCGTGCAGAACGGGGCGGACGCGGTATACTTTGGCGGCAGCATGTTCAATGCCAGAAGGTTCGCGGCGAATTTTGACGACCATGGGCTTATTTCTGCCATAGACTACTGTCACGAGAGGGGCGTAAAGGTAAATATTACGCTTAACACCCTTTTGCTTGACAAGGAAATATCCCAGGCGTTGAAATACGCTGAATTTTTATGCAGAACAGGGGCCGACGCTGCTATAGTGCAGGATATGGGTCTTGTAAGCCTTATACGTAAAAATATTCCGGAGCTTCCCCTACACGCCAGCACCCAGATGGGAATACACGAGCTGAACGGCGCAAGGGAGGCTGAGAAGCTGGGTCTTGAGCAGGTGGTGCTGTCCCGGGAGGTGCCGCTGGGGGAGATCGAGTATATACACAATAATACGCCTATAGCCCTCGAGGCCTTTGCCCACGGGGCGCTGTGCATGAGCTTTTCAGGCGCCTGCCTGCTTTCCTCAATGGCGGGAGAAAGAAGCGGCAACCGCGGCACCTGCGCACAGCCCTGCCGCAAACGCATGGGGCTTGACTATATGCCGGGTAGAGACGAATACGACCTGAGCCTTGGCGACCTTTGTATGATAGAACATCTTGCGGAGCTGAAACAAGCCGGCGTAAGCTGCATTAAATTAGAGGGCCGCATGAAGCGGGCGGAATACGTTGCGGTGGTGACGCGGGCGTACCGGGACGCGCTGGACGGCGCGGATAAAGCCGAGATATCCCGGCATAAGAAGCGCATGCTGGATATGTTTGATCGTGGCGGCGGCTGCACAGGCTACTTTTACGGAGACAACGCCCATACCGGGTGCATAGCCGTAAGCGATAGATCAAAGGAACTTATCGAAGAAGCGGCTAACAGCTACGCTAAGGATACACGCAAGCAGCCTGTAGATATGGAACTGTACATGCGCGTAGGTGAGGCTGCAAGGCTTGCCATGCGCTTAGGCGGCGATAATGTGGAGGCCGTGGGTGACGTTGTACAGCCCGCCCAAAAACCTCAAACCGCCGAAAGGTATATGGAACAGGCCCGAAAGCTGGGGGATACGCCATTTATATGCGCAGGAATAAGGGCGAATATCGACGAAAAGGCATTTCTTCCTATGAGTGCGGTGAACGCCCTGCGCAGAGACGCTTCCGCTAAGCTTTTGGAGTCTCTGCATTGGAGAAGAAGCTGCGACAGCGGCGATGTTCCAAAGCTTAAAAACCAGCCTGCGGAGCACACCCGGATAACCGCCATAGCGAGTACGCTGGATCAGGCGAAGGCGGCATTCGGTGCGGGAGCCGACGAGGTGGCTCTGGAGCCCTGGGAATTTCACATTGCAGCCTTTGAAGCAGCTGCGGCGTTTAAAGGAAGCAAGAAGCTTTTGATATCCCTTCCCGTGGCAATAATAAGCCATAAGGAAGCGGAAAAGATTATGAAGATAATCGGAAGCGGCCTTATAGACGGCGGCATAGCGGCCAATGTTGGCCAGCTCGAGCTTATAAGAAGCCTGCCGCTCAGGATAGCGGGGACACAGATGAACGCCATGAACGGCTATACCGTACAGGCATATAAGGATATGGGCTTTGACAGAGTGACGCTTTCGCTGGAACTTACCAAACCCCAGCTGCGGGATATTTCAGGGGCCGGCACTGCTGTAAGCGTATACGGCAGGGCGCAGCTGATGCAGCTTCGCCATTGTCCGGTGAAAGAGTACAGGGGCTGCCGCAGCTGCGATGGCTTCCCCGGGGAAATGACCGACGAGGGTGGCAGGGAATTCCCCCTGTGCAACGTCCGGCAGGAAGACGGCTGCCTGGTGCGGCTGCTCAACTGCCTGCCCACAGACATAACGGACCTATACGGCGAGCTGCCGATGCCTGAGGCCGTACAGCTTGCATTTTACGATGAAGGTCCTGAAAAGGTACGGGAGCGCATAGCAGCTGCTATGGCGGCAAGAGACGGCAGAAAGGTATCCCCGGCGAAAAACGCCACCCGCGGCCATTGGAACAGGGCAGTAGATTAAATTCGGAGATGAATATGCAGGAAAAGGTTTTAAAAACACTTGAATACGACAAAATAGCCGAAATGCTGAAGGCTAAAACCGTGACCTGCGCAGGCGCCGAGCTTGCAGAGGGCATGGAGCCTTACGATACATTTGACAAGGTAAAATCCGCGCTGGCATTTACGGCCGAGGCGGAAACGGTAATTATACGCACCGGCCGTTCTCCTATAGACAGCTTCCCGGATATGAGGGAATGCCTGAAGCGCATACACGCGGCGCTGTTCGTATCTCCCTCCGAGCTCATGGGCATATCCCGCTGCCTGCGCGTTTCCCGTCTCGCAAAGGAGGCCATCGAGAAGGAAGAAAACGTTCCGCTCCTCAGCAATCTTGCGGGGTACATCTCTACCCACCGTTCCGTGGAGGAGGAGATAGATCGATGCATATTGGGAGAAGATGAGATATTCGACGGGGCGTCTCCGGAGCTTTCGAGAATACGCCGCTCCATGCGCCAGACCAACGATAAGGTGCGCGAGCGGCTGGGCAGCATGATACGCTCTGCCGCTTACTCGAAATACCTTCAGGAACCGCTAATAACCATACGCAACGGCAGGTTTGTTATCCCTGTAAAGCAGGAATACCGCCAGAATGTGCCGGGGCTAATACACGATCAATCCGGCAGTGGGGCGACGCTGTTTATTGAGCCTGCCGCGGTGGTGGAGCTTGGCAACCAGTATAAAAAGCTTATAGCCGAGGAGCAGCAGGAGATAGAGCGTATACTTTCCGAGCTTACGGCAATGGTGGCGCCCTACGGCAGTGAGATAAACGAGAATATAAGGATACTGGGCGAAATGGACCTGGCGTTTGCCAAGGCAAAGCTGGCCCGGGACATGAACGCCACGGAGCCCAAGCTCAATAATACCGGCTATATACGCATAGTGCAGGGACGTCACCCCCTCATACCTAAGGAAACGGTGCGGCCAATAGACATATGGCTGGGCCGCGATTTCAGGACGCTTATAATCACAGGCCCGAATACCGGCGGCAAGACCGTAACGCTAAAGACTGTGGGACTGTTTGTGCTGATGACCCAAAGCGGCATGTTCATACCTGCGGACATTGGCAGCGAGATATCCGTATTCGACAGCGTATATGCAGATATAGGCGATGAGCAGTCAATAGAGCAGTCCCTTTCCACCTTCTCCTCCCACATGACAAACATAGTCGGCATACTCAAGGAGGCTGACGGAAGCTCACTCGTGCTGCTGGACGAGCTGGGAGCAGGCACCGACCCGGTAGAAGGCGCGGCCCTTGCGATGAGCATACTGGAGGAGCTTCATTCCCGCAGCACCGTCACCGTGGCCACTACCCATTACAGCGAAGTCAAGGCATTCGCACTCACCCATGACGGAATAGAGAACGCCTCCATGGAGTTTGACGTTGACAGGCTCTGCCCCACATACAGGCTTTTTATAGGAATACCCGGCAAGTCCAACGCCTTTGAAATATCCAAGCGGCTTGGGCTGGACGAGGGCGTGATAGACAGGGCGAGGACGTACCTCAAGGGCGAGGACGTACACTTCGAGGATATAATCTCCAGCGCCCAGAGCCGCTATCAGCTGGCGGAGGAGGAGCGGGCAATGGCAAGCGCGGCACGGCGCGACCTTGACAAGCTCCGTCAGGAGACTGAAGCCGAGCGCAGAAAGCTGGAGGCAGACAGGGCGAAGTATCAGGCGAAGGCAAAGGATGAGGCGCGGCGCATAGTGGAGGATACGCGCCGTGAGATGGATAAGCTGATAGCCGATGTACGCAGCATAAAGGGCGTGGACAGGAGCGCGGCGGACAGGGTGATACAGCAGTCCCGTGACGCCCTTCGCAAGCGCCGTGACGACCTTGCGGAAAAACTGGTGCTTAACAAAGAGGACGGCACCAAGCCGCCTAAGACAGTCAATCCTGGAGATACGGTCAGAATAGTGTCTCTCGATAAGAAGGCGACGGTGCTTTCCAAGCCTGACTCAAAGGGCGAGGTTCAGGTACAGGCGGGTGTAATGAAGCTCAACGCAAAGCTTGCGGATCTTCGCATGATGCAGGACGACACACCGCAAAAGGGCGTGGGCAAAATACGTCTCGAGAAGGATCGCCAGGTAGGAATGGAGCTGGACATCAGAGGGATGCTGGTGGACGACGCAATACTGGTGGTCGACAGGTACATAGACAACGCGGTGCTTTCCGGCCTTACGGAAATAAATATAATACACGGCAAGGGCACGGGCGCATTGCGTGCCGGAATACAGGATTACCTCCGCACAAACAAGCGGGTGAAATCCTTCCGCCTTGGCAACTACGGCGAGGGCGACGCGGGCGTAACAGTGGTCACGCTAAAGGAGACAAAACAGTGACAAGCGCCGCAAAACGGCTGATTTGGACTGCTTTTGCGGATTTATTCATACCAGGTTCATATTTGGGTGGTATCATTTATGACAGCAGTTTCAGAATGCCTGAGAGGCACACCCTGCCGCTATGACGGCATGGCAAAACCGAACAAAGGGGCGCGGGAGCTTGTAAAAGCGGGCGCCGTATGCATATGCCCGGAGGTACTGGGCGGGCTGGACACGCCACGCTCACCTGCAGAGATACAGGGCGGCGACGGGTTTGATGTGCTATGCGGCAAAGCGAAGGTCGTGAATAAGGCCGGCGAAGATGTTACGGCGCAGTACGTGAAGGGTGCTGAAATAGTCCTTGAGCTATGCAAAAAGTACGGCGTTACAGAGGCTGTGCTGAAGGAGAAAAGCCCCTCCTGCGGATCGAGCCTCATCTACGACGGCAGCTTTACTGGTACACTGAGGCCGGGCGTGGGCGTTACAGCGGCGCTGCTCCTGCGAAACGGTATAACCGTAAGGAACGAGCAAAGCTGTGCTGAAATGGGAAGCAAATCAAAATAAACGAAAGGCGAATATTACGGCAATGGATAAAAAATCAATACTGGTAATAGATGACGACCGCAATATACTGGCGATAATAGAGATGTACCTTAAAAAAGAAGGGTGTACAGTAACCACCTGCGAGCGGGGCGACACGGCCCTTGAGGCCTTCCACAAGGCAAAGCCCGACCTGGTAGTGCTGGACGTGATGCTGCCCGGTATGGACGGCTGGGGAGTGCTCGGCAAGATTCGGGAAGAGAGCGACGTGCCGGTTATAATGCTTACTGCAAAGAGCGACACTATGGACCGAATACAGGGGCTGGATCTTGGTGCCGACGACTATATGGTAAAGCCCTTCGAGGCAAAGGAGCTTATTGCCCGCATTAAGGCGGTAATGCGCAGAAGCGGCGGACAGAGCGAGGAAAAGAAAGTATCCTTCGATAATCTGGTAATATCCTTGGATAATTACTCAGTGCTGCTGGACAGCAAGCCTGTGGAAATGCCGCCCAAGGAGATAGAATTGCTGTACTTTCTCGCTTCCCGTCCGGGAAAGGTATTTACCAGGGAGCAGCTGCTGGAGCAGGTGTGGGGCTTTGACTTTTTCGGAGATTCCCGAACAGTGGACGTTCACGTGAAGCGCATTCGGGAAAAGCTGGGCGAGCGGGACGAGTGGCAGCTCAAGACCGTATGGGGAGTGGGCTATAAGTTTGATGTCGCTAAGTAGACAAGATTTTTAACGGGAACATTGGCTATATGTTCAAAACGCTGTTTTCAAGAATGCTGGCTACATACCTTTCGGTGACGCTGGGGCTGTTGATTCTCCTCGGCTTTACCGTAGGCACCGTGTTTCAGAACCAGTACAAAACCGAAAAACGCGACGAACTCAAGCGCGAAGCCCAGGAGATAAGCGCAGCTGTGACGGAACGCTACATAGACAGCGCCAAGCGTGCCGTGGCTGAAAAGGAACTCCTGACAATCGCAAGAAAGTATGATGCCATGGTCATACTTCAGTTTGCGGACGAGAGCCTTGGACGATGCGTGTTCATCGACGAGGAATCTACTGCAAAATGGGCGGGCTGCGACGATATGGATATATCGGACATTACCGGCGGCATACTTTACGGCGGCAAAAAGACCGAGATAAGAAAAATGCTGGGAGATAGGGTAGACATGCCAACCATGTCGCTTACGGGGCCTATAACGAATGAAAACGGCAAGGTGATAGCGGCTTTGGTGCTGCATACGGATACCAGCCGTATACAGGAGTCCATACGTCAGGTTACTATGGACGTAATATTGTATTCCTGCATAGGAGTGGTGCTGGCGATGCTTGCGGTATCGTATATCACGGGCAAAATGACAAAGCCTATCATCGAGATGAACAATATCGTGATGCGCTACTCCAAGGGAGAGTTCGACCTCCGCGTAAAAAGCGAGGGTACGGACGAGGTAGCCCAGCTCGGGAAAAGCTTCAATATAATGGCATCGGAGCTTAACACGCTGGAGGAGGCCAGAAGAAGCTTTGTGGCCAACGTTTCACACGAGCTGAGGTCGCCGCTCACCTCGATGAGGGGCTTCCTCGAGGCTATGCAGGACGGCACTATAGCGCAGGAGGATTACGCCAAGTATCTGGATATAGTGATAAACGAGAACCGGCGCATGACGTCAATGGTGAACGACCTGCTTGATCTGGCCAGAATAGAGTCTGGCCAGGTAGTGATAAAGAAAGAAGTATTTGACATAAACGAGCTGATAGTGAGGACCATGCTCACATTCGAGGCGAGGGTGGACGCCAAAAAGCTCAATGTGGAGTTGGATATGAAGCCGGAGAAGATAGCCGTCGAGGCGGACCCCGGCCAGATAGCCCAGGTGGTGCGGAATCTCATAGATAACGCCATAAAGTTTACGCCGGAGGGCGGCAGCCTGTGGCTTATCACCAAAGTAAAGAAAAAGGTCGTTACGGTAACGGTCAAGGATTCCGGCAAGGGCATAGATGCCGACAGCATACCGCATCTGTTCGAGAGGTTCTACAAGGCGGAAAAGGCCCACACGCCCGGAGAAAGCGCCGGCACCGGACTCGGCCTTGCCATAGTAAAGCGAATAATAGATCAGCACGATCAGGATATAACCGTGGAGTCGGAGCCGGGAAAGGGGACGAGTTTTACCTTTACCCTCAACGCCGCGGAGCGAAGCGTCAAAGGCGCGGCACAGAAAAAAGCTTAAACACTTGGAGGCAGCATATGGAAGAATACAGTGAAATGAACGGACAGAACGATGAGCAGAACACCGGCGGCGAGTTCGGCGGCAGTTATTATCAGCACAATGCCATGCCAAGGGAAAAGAAGAGCGGGCAAAACAGCTGCGCGGGTTACATACTCGTAGGTATACTCTGCCTGCTGGTTGGCATAGCTGTGGGCAGCTGCACAACGACGCTGGCCATATCCGGCATAAAGGAGGCGGCGGAGAGCGTACTTCCCGGCGAGGATAAGGGCAGCGGGGACAACGATGACAGCGGTTTCAGCTTTGAGTGGCATTTTGGAGAGAAAAAGCCGGAAAACAATAGGCCCGCCAAGGATGAAGAATATGAGGAGCCTGAAAAGAAACAGTATACCGGACGCGAAATGCCGGTGCTGGACGGGCAGGTCCCCATCATTTCAGATACAGTAAATCCCGCTCCGGACATAGTTGAGCAGACCTTTGAGGGTGTGGTAGGGGTCAATTCATACGAAAAGGTAAAGGACAAGGACGAGCTTGAGGGCTACGGCAGCGGCTTCGTGCTTTCCAGCGAAGGCTACATCGTGACAAATGCCCACGTTATAAAGGGTGCGAGCAAGGTAACCGTCACTTTACCGGACAACGACAAGCAGGAGATAGACGCCGAGGTGGTAGGCTACGATTCCACCATGGATATCGCTGTGCTCTATATCAGGAAGGACGGCCTGAAGCCACTGGCACTTGGCAGTGCCGAAAATGTACGGGTGGGCGATTTCACTATCGCCATAGGAAATCCCTCCGGCAGTGAGCTGGCGGGCACGGCCACATTCGGCATAATCAGTGCAACATCGAGGAACGTAAACATTGACGGCCGCGAGAACGAATATCTGCAGACCGACGCAGCCATCAACCCCGGCAACAGCGGCGGCCCTCTGCTCAATATGAAGGGCGAGGTAATAGGTATAACTACTGCGAAGAACATATTTGCCGGCTATGATGAGTACGGCAACACCATAAGCGCCGAGGGCCTCGGCTTTGCCATACCTATCGATAAGGCTGTGGAGGTTGTGGAGGAGCTGATAACCCAAGGCCACGTTGCTCGTCCCGGTATGGGCATAAATGTGATCGAGATAACCGAGGAAAATGCTGAAGAGTATGATCTGCATCCCGGTATACTGATTTACAGCGTAACTAAGAATGGCCCTGCGCACAAGGCTGGCCTCAGGGTAGACGACATAGTGACAGCCTACGACGGCATAAACGTTACTACCCAGGGCGACTTCGTGGATTACATTAAGGATAAGCGGGTAGGGGATACGGTAAGCTTAGAGATCATTAGGGGCGACGAGGAAATTACCATAGACGTCACCCTGGGAGATATTAACGAGATGGGCGACGAGCTGGTCGGCAACAGGACTTCAAGCCTGTTTGACTAAATAAGCGTCAAATATGCTAATAAATCCGATAAAAACAGTTTACAAAAGGCGGATTTATCTGGTAAACTATTTGTTGGTGCTTTATGCGCGCTTTGGCGCAAAAATGCGCACGAATAAGTTATTCAATTATTTATATTACACCTTAGGGGGATTGAAATGAAGAACTATACCGCAGCAAACATCCGCAACATAGGAGTATTCGGCCACGGCGGCGAGGGCAAGACCACTCTTACCGAGGCCATGCTCTTCAATGCCGGGCTCCTCGAGCGTCTCGGCAAGGTTGAGAACGGAACCACCACTACCGACTACGATCCCGAGGAAGTAAAGCGCACTATCTCCATCAACTGTGCTCTTGCTCCTTACGAGTGGAAGGACGTAAAGGTAAATATTATAGACGCTCCCGGTTTCTTCGATTTTTACGGTGAAGTTACTGCGGCAATGGCAATGGCTGACTCCGCTCTGATCGTCGTCGGCGCCGTATCCGGCCCCGTTGTAGGCACCGAGAAGGCCATGGATATGTGCAAGAAGTCCGGCAAGGCCCGCATGATCGTAGTAAATCAGATGGACCGCGAAAACGCCAACTTCGATAAGGTCATGAATGAGCTGAACGAAAAGTTCGGTCCCAGCGTAGTTCCGATTCAGCTGCCCATAATGGAAGGCGGCAAGCTGGTCGGCTATGTGGACACCGTTCATATGATTGCCAAAAAGTACGATGGCAAGGGCGAGAAGGATTGTGATATCCCCGCCAATCTGGCCGCACGGGCGCAGGAAGTCTACGAGGCCCTTACCGAGGCAGCCGCCGAGACGGATGAAGCCCTTATGGAGAAGTTCTTTGAGGAAGGGGAGCTCTCCCGCGAGGAGATAATCTCCGGCCTGAACAACGGTATTCTGGGCGGCGACATTACCCCTGTTTGCTGCTGCGCCGCACAGCCCAATATTGGCGTATGCACCCTGATGGACAATCTTGTCAAGTACATGCCTCCCGCCTCCATGGCTAAGGCTCCCAAAGCCGTCAATCCCAAGACCGGAGATGCAGTCGAAGTGAAGCAGGACGGCAAGTTTGCGGCTCAGGTCATCAAGACCGTTATTGACCAGTTCGGCAAGTATTCCATACTTAAAGTATACAGCGGCGTTCTCAGTGCAGATGTTGCTCCGTACAATACCCGTGAAGAGAAGTCCGAGAAGCCCTCTGCCCCTGGCATTATGCGCGGCAAGAAGGTCACTCCCGTCGATAAGCTCATCGCTGGCGATATAGGCGTACTGTCCAAGCTTCAGTATACCGCTACCGGCGACACCCTGTGCGACGCTTCCGCACCTGTGCAGTTTGAAGCCATCAAATTCCCTGAGCCCTGCATCAAGCTGGCCGTTTCCGCCAAGAAACAGGGCGAAGAAGATAAGGTCTTTGCCGGCCTTAACAAGCTGCTCGAAGAAGATCCAACCATGGCCCTCGAGAAGAATGCCGAGACCGGCGACATGCTGCTCTGCGGTTTGGGCGAGGTGCATATTGATGTTCTCTGCGCAAAGCTGAAGAATAAGACCGGCGTAGAGGCTCAGATATCCGATCCCCGCATTCCTTACCGTGAGACTATCCGCGGAACCGCAGAGGCCGAAGGTAAGCATAAGAAGCAGACCGGCGGCAGCGGCCAGTTCGGCGTGGTCAACATGCGCTTTGAGCCCCTCACCAACGGCGAGGATTTCGAGTTTGTCAACGCCATCGTCGGCGGCGTAGTTCCTAAGGAATATATCCCAGCGGTCGAAAAGGGCACCCGCGAGGCCATGAAGCACGGCGTGCTTGCCGGTTATCCCATGATCGGAGTAAAGGCCACTCTGTTCTTCGGCAAGTATCACCCCGTGGATTCTAAGGAAGTTGCATTCAAGAGCGCCGCACGTCTTGCTTACAAGGAAGCCTGCGCCAAAGCACAGCCTGCCCTGATAGAGCCCATCTATCAGTACAACATCACCGTTCCCAACGAGTATACCGGCGCCATCATGGGTGATCTGTCCAGCCGTCGCGGCCGTGTGCTCGGCATGAACCCCTGTGAGGAAGGTACCGAAGTAGTAGCAGAAGCTCCTCTCTCTGAGATGTTCAAGTATGCTACCGACCTGCGCTCCATGACTCAGGCCCGCGGCTCCTTTACCAGCCAGTTCGTACGCTACGAGGACGTCCCCGCTTTCGAGGCAAAGAAGATCATCGAGAACGCCCAGAAGGAAGAGGACGAGGAAGAATAATCTTCTTCGAACGCATCGGAGCAAACAACAAAGCCTGGAAATATGAAATGTCCCCCGTTTGTTAGAAAGTATTATATACTTTCCAACAAACGGGGCTTCTATATACTCAAAGGATACCTCAAAGGCTTCGTTGCATAACGCTCTGCGACCGTTTTGTATAGAAAAGAATTATAGCAGGAAGTGTTGCATAATGCTTACTTATGAAATAAATAATGCAGCTCTTTCATCTAATGCTTTTATATTGCCAAAATAAACGCTTTTTGGTACAATAATTGCAACTGAAAGCCGATGGCTTTTTCACAAATACAAGGAAAGATGCAAATAATGAGAATACTTATTGCAAATGATGACGGTATATACGCCGCGGGCATCAAGGCCATTGCAGCGGAGTTTTCAAAGAAGCATCAGGTGATGGTCGTCGCTCCGGATCATGAGCGCAGCGGTGCCAGCCATTCTATAAATCTTACGTCGCCACTCAGGATACATAAGACAGAACTTTACGGCTTTGATAATATAGAGGCTTACAGGGTAAACGGCACACCGGTGGACTGCGTGATAGTAGGCTGCAACGCGCTGAACTTCAAGCCGGATGCAATTATAACCGGAGTGAACCACGGGTATAACCTGGGCATGGATATACATTATTCGGGCACGGTATCTGCGGCAAAGGAAGGGGCGTTAATGGGCATACCTTCAATGGCAGTATCGATGTGCAACCTTACGTCTAAAGATTTTTCGGTGCCGGCAAGGGTGGCGGCAGAGCTGTTTGACGGCTTTATCGCCAGCGGCAGCCTACTTTATAATGTAAATGTGCCCGACCTTGCCTACGGCGAGCTGAAAGGCATAAAGTTTACCGGTCTTTCAAAAAGGACATACTATTCACCATTTGAAAAACGGGTTGATCCACGTGGATGCGAATACTACTGGTGGCCTATGCGGACGGAGTATGACGGAGATATGAAGGCTGACAACGACGAGCGCTGGACGGCCGAAGGCTTTGTTTCCGTTACACCAATACTTACAGATTTTACGGATTACGCCGCGCTGAAGCGGCTGAATAAATAAGAAACAGACTAAGAAGGGGTCGGTATCAACATGGAAAACGTGGATTTGCTCACACGGATAAACCAGCATTACAATTCTTTCAGCAAGGGGCAGAAGCTGCTTGCCAACTACATAATAGACAATTACGACAGGGCGGCGTTCATTACCGCATCGAAGATGGGCCGCACTGTAGGCGTAAGCGAATCTACGGTTGTCCGCTTTGCATATGCTTTGGGTTATGACGGATATCCTGCGCTCCAGCGCTCCCTTCAGGAAATGATACGCAACCGTCTTACTACGGTCCAGCGTATACAACTCACATCGGATCTTTCTCAGGACGAGGTCCTTTCCACTGTATTGAAATCAGATATAAGCAATATCAGATCCACTATAGAGTCGGTAAATACCGCTACCTTCAATACCGTCATAGACCACATGCTCAAGGCGCGCAAGATCTATGTTGTAGGTATAAAGAGTGCGGCGCCGTTAGCACAATTCCTGGGGTATTATCTCAACTTCATACTGGACGATGTATGCATCGTCAACAGTACCGTATATGAAACGATGCTGCGCATAAGCGACAAGGACATGTGCATAGGAATAAGCTTCCCCAGATACTCCTCTAAGGCGGTGGAAGCGCTGAGCTTCGCAAGGAGCAAGGGCGCATATGTGACGGCAATAACGGACAGCATGTTTTCCCCTATAGCCGAGCTTGCGGACAGCGTACTGGTAGCGCGCAGCGATATGGCTTCCTTTGCCGATTCTCTGGCTGCCCCCTTGAGCCTTATCAATGCCCTTATAGTGGGTGCGGGCCTTCGCAGGAAGGACGAGGTGTACGAGAGATTGGATCAGCTGGAAGGCATATGGAAGAGCCACAAGGTGTATATAGCGTCCAATACAGACGATAGGGATAACGAATGAGCAGGGTAGCTGTAATAGGCGGCGGCCCGGCGGGAATAATGGCGGCAGCAGCGGCAGCGGACTGCGGCCATGATTCCGTGCTGCTTGAAAAAAACGAAAAGCTGGGCAAGAAGCTGTTTCTTACGGGCAAGGGGCGCTGCAACATAACCAACATCTGTGATACCGACGATTTTTTTGCCAATATACCGAGGAATCCCAAGTTCCTGTACAGTGCGCTGTACGGCTTTTCCAATACTGATATAGTGGAGCTCATAAACGCAAACGGCGTGCCTACCAAGGCGGAAAGGGGTAAGCGCGTCTTTCCCGCATCGGACAAGTCCAGCGACGTTATAAAGGCGCTTACGCGGCATTTGAACAGCAGCGGAGCGGAGCTCAGGCTCAATACCGAGGTATCCGGCATACGAAAGGCCGGCAGCGGCTTTGAACTTACGGTAAACGGCTGCAGGGAGGAATATGATGCGGTGATACTCTGTACCGGAGGCGCGAGTTACCCGATGACCGGCTCGACCGGCGCAGGCTATGCCTTTGCAAAAAAGCTCGGCCATACCGTGACGGATATACGTCCGTCTCTCATACCGCTGGCTACGGTAGAAGAGTGGCCGGGGAAATTGGCTGGGCTTTCGCTTAAAAATGTCACTCTGAGGGCGTACAACAAAAAGAATAGGCTGGTATATGAGGAACTGGGCGAGATGCTGTTCACCCACTTCGGAGTATCCGGCCCGCTGGTGCTCAGCGCCAGCAGCAGGATAGCCGACAGTCCGGAAGGTGTGCGGCTCACCATTGATATGAAACCCGGCCTTACCCCTGATGAGCTGGACAGGCGCATTTTGCGGGACTTTGAAAAGTACCAGCGTAAACAGCTTATAAACGGGTTGAACGACCTGCTTCCGTCACGGCTCATACCGGTAGTTATAAGCATATCCGGCGTGCCTGCGGAAATTAACATCAGCTCTGTAACAAAGGCCATGAGGGAGTCGCTGGTGAAAACCGTCAAGTGCATACCGCTGATAGTAGATCACGCCTTGCCGGTAGAAGAGGCGATAATAACCAGAGGGGGCGTGAGCGTAAAGGAGATAGACCCCTCTACCATGGAATCCAAGCTGGTTCCGGGACTGTTCTTTGCGGGCGAAATAATCGACGTAGATGGATACACCGGAGGCTTCAACCTGCAAATAGCTTACTCCACGGGTGTGCTTGCAGGCAGATCCGTAAGATAACGCGAGGTGAATGTATAATGATAAATATAGCCATAGACGGCCCTGCGGGTGCGGGCAAGAGCACGGTTGCCAGGGCGGTAGCCAAAAAGCTCGGCATACTCTACCTCGACACGGGCGCGATGTACCGGGCAATGGCGTTAAAAGCCATGCGAGAGGGTATAGACCCAAACGATAAGGAGCAGGTGCTGCCCCTTCTTGAATGTACCGAGATATATGCGAAAAATATCGGCGGAACTCAGCATACCTATCTGGACGGCGAGGACGTTTCCGGCCTTATAAGGACACCGGAAATATCCCGGGGCGCTTCCGACATAAGCGCCATACCGGACGTGCGTATCAAGCTGGCGCAGATACAGCGCAATATCGCCCATACCTCAGATGTAGTCATGGACGGGCGGGAGATAGGCTCTTATGTGATCCCCGAATGCGAGAACAAGTTCTATGTCACCGCCTCCGTAGACGAGCGCGCCCGCCGCAGGCTGCTGGAGCTAAAAGAAAAGGGCAGGGACAACGGCATGACCGTGGAGGACATGGCGAAGGATATAGCGGAGCGCGACTACAATGACAGCAACAGGGCCTTTGCGCCATTGCTCAGGCTGCCCGAGGCGATACTTATAGACACCACCGACCTTACGATAGACGAAGCGGTGAACGCCGTGCTTAAAAACCTTAAAAACATTGGGGCGGAGGCGCATAAGTAATGCTTTATATACTTTTCAGATATTTGCTTTGGCCGCTTTTCATGATAATAATGCGGCCTCAGGTATATAACCTAAAGGGACTCCGGGTAAAGGGAGGAGCAATATACGCATGCAATCACTTATCCATGTTGGATCCAGTGATGATAGCATTCCTTTCTCCGCGGATAGTCCACTTCATGGCTAAGAAGGAGCTTTTCAACGGCTTGGGTAAGGTGTTCTTCAAAGGGCTCATGGTGTTTCCGGTGAATCGGCATACAGCTGATATAGCCTCTCTCAAGCGGGCTATGGAGGTGCTGAAAGATGGCAAGGTCTTCGGAATATTCCCAGAAGGCAAGCGATCAGTTACGGGCGAACTGGACGAACTGGAAAAGGGCACCGCATTCCTGGCGCTTAAATCAGGCGCGCCTGTAATACCAATGTATATCGATCCCAAGTGCTATGACTCCATGCGGTTCCGAATGATCGTAGGGGAGCCTGTGAGCAGGGAGGGCCTTGAGAACCTCAGCCGCAATGAGATGTCGGACGAGTTCACGAACCGACTTACTGCTGCCTTTGAGGGGCTTAAAGCGCGGCTGGAGGATATGCAGTGAAAGTCATCGCGGCAAAGAACATAGGCTTCTGCTTCGGCGTGGAGCGGGCTATAGAGATAGCCCGTAAAGAGGTGGAGGACGGCGGTACCGTATACACCTACGGCGAGCTCATACATAACCTTACCGTCATAGATGAGCTTCGCGCAGAGGGGATAATACCCGCCGAGACGCTTGAGGAGATACCTGCCGGCAGCAATGTCATAATACGCTCCCACGGCGTAGCGCCACAGGAGATAGACAAGTGCCGCAAACTGGGGCTTTATGCTGTTGACGCCACATGCCCATTCGTAAAGCGCATACACAACATAGTTAAAAAACACTCTGATGAAGGATATTCCGTTGTAATATTCGGCGAGAGCAGGCACCCGGAGGTGAAAGGCATACAGGGTTGGGCAAAAGGCGCAGCCGTCGTGTACGATCCTGAGCAGGCGAGGAAACTGCCGCATATGCAGAAGTGCTGCCTCGTGTCCCAGACCACCGCCTGCGAAGAATGCTTCCGCCAGGTGGAGGAAGCAATAAGGGAAAGATGCGATAAGCTGGCATCGTTCGATACTATTTGCGAGACCACACGTTTAAGACAGAACGAGGCGGCGGAACTGAGCAGGAAATGCACCCACATGTTCGTGATTGGCGGACATCACAGTGCAAATACACAAAAACTGTGTGCGATATGTAAAAAGTATTGCAAAACCGTAGAATCTCTGGCAAAAGTAGGCGAAATAACCCTTGAAAATATTGATATCAATGATATAATAGGGGTTGTTGGAGGCGCATCGACGCCGAAATGGATTATATTGGAGGTTATTGAAAGAATGAGCGAACTGGAAAAGACGATGGCTGCAAGCCCCGAAGAAGAAAAAGTAGAGGCGGTAGCGGCAGCTGCCGTCCAGGAACCCGTTGCCGAAACCGCTGAAGCTGCCGAGCCCAGCTTTGAGGAAGTGTTTGAAAAGACACTTGTACGCATCAGGAACGGACAAATCATCAAGGGCTCCGTCGTGCAGATAGTGGACGGCGAAGTATGCGTAAACATTGGTTATAAGTCCGACGGGTTTATTCCACGCAACGAGTTCTCTTCTGATACTGAAGTCAACCCTGAAGATGTTGTCAAGGTTGGCGACGAGATCGAAGTTGAGGTCATTAAGGTAAACGATGGCGAGGGCAACGTGCTCCTCTCCCGTAAGAACGTTGAGAGCAAGAAGCTTTGGGACAACCTTATGCAGGACGAAGAGAACCTGCAGGATAAGACCTTTGACGCCGTGGGCAAGGAAGTCGTAAAGGGCGGTTTGATCGCCACCATCAACGGTATCCGCGCTTTTATTCCCGCATCTCAGCTGTCTACCAAGTATGTTGAGAATATCGGCGAGTTCGTAGGCAAGGATCTGAAGGTCAAGATCATTGAGGTCGATAAGTCCCGCAAGCGCATCGTAGCATCCCATAAGGCGGTTATGAAGGAAGAAGCCGAAGCTGCTAAGAAGGAGCTTTGGAACAAGCTGGAAGTCGGTTCCAAGGTAAAGGGCGTTGTGCGCCGCCTGACCGATTTCGGCGCGTTTGTTGATATCGGCGGTATTGACGGTCTGGTGCATGTTACTGACGTAGCATGGGGCCGCGTAAAGCATCCTTCCGATGTGCTTTCCATAGGTCAGGAGATCGAAGTCCTTATCCGCGACGTAGACGTCGAGAAACAGCGCGTATCCCTCGGTTATAAGCAGCTCCAGCCCAAGCCCTGGACCATGGCTGCCGAGAAGTACCCCGTAGGCTCCATCGTAGAGGGCAAGGTAGTGCGCATAGTTCCCTTCGGCGCATTTGTGGCTCTTGAGCCCACTATCGACGGCCTGATTCACATCTCTCAGGTGGGCGTAAAGCGCATCGAAAAGGTCGAAGACGAGATCAATGTTGGCGATGTAGTACGCTGTAAGGTTCTCGATGTAAATCCTGAGGCAAAGCGTATAAGCCTGAGCCGCCGCGATGTTATCCTTGAGGAGAACCCTGAGGTAGCAGAGCAGTTGGCAGCTGAAAAGGCTGAGCGTGAACGCTTAGCCGCAGAGCGTGCTGCTGAGCGCGCCGCAGCTGCCGAAGCCGCAAAGGCTGCTAACGAGGCCCGCGAGGCCGAGCGCGCCGAGCGCCGCCGTCAGCGCCGCGAAGAGAACGAATATGATTTGCTTCCTGTAGAGAGGGCCACTACTTCTCTGGCAGACAAATTCGCCGGCTTCAAGTTTGACGAAGAGTAAGCTTTAAGACAAATCACAGGGACTGCAAAACGCAGCCCCTGTTTTTTCTTTTAAAAGGCGCATGTATGGTGTATAATAGGTAGGTAAATTCAGAAAGGAATACCCGATGGCTAATTCGAGCAGAAAAGCAAAAAAGGCTGAGCTGGAAAGACAGGAGCAGACCGAAAGGGAGATAATAGGTATATGCTTTATCGCTCTTGCGCTTTTCCTTGCCGCTGGAATATATACAGATATGGTAGGCGTGATAGGAAATGCAGCGAAGAACTTGACCTTCGGCCTGTTCGGAATCGCTGGCTATGCAGCGCCCTTTATTCTTGCCGGCCTGGGTATACTTTCTATCGCTATGTCAAAATCACCTGCAAGCAGTTCAACGCTGTGGTTGATAGTTGGCGGGGTCGTATGTCTCCTCGTTATTATACATACCGCTACCCGCGGCGAAATAACGGTGGACAAGGTGACAGCCTACTATTCCGACGCATATATGTACGGAAAGCTGTACTGCAAGGGCGGCGGACTTTTGGGCGCGCTTCTCGCATATCCTTCAATGAAGCTTTTAGGTACTGCCGGTACGTATATTTTTTTCGGTGCCGCGGTATTTATAGTATTTCTGGTAGCTACCAAGCTTTCCATACGAACCCTTGGCCAGAAGGTGGGCAGCGGCATAAGGAACGGTGTGGAATCTGTCTCCGAAAAGGTGCAGCAGGTTCACGCCCGTGACATGGCGGAGCGGCAGGCGCGGTACGACTATGAGCATGCCTTCGACGGGCTGGAACAAATATACCCGCCAAAACCACGAAAGCGCCGTGGCAACGGTAAAGAGCTTTATACCGAAACACTTGAAAAAAATGAAGAAGTAACGGAGCCTGCCATACCCAAGCCTCAGAAGCCTGCGCGCAGGAAGAATGATGACAGCCATATTGTGCGCCGCAGGGAAGACGATATGCGAAACGATTGGGACGGTGATATTTCATTCCTGCCACAGAATGGAAAACTGCCAAAGCGCAAGGACGACGGCGATCCTTTTGATATACTTTCCGGGCTGGACGATGGCGAGCTGAAGCCGCTTAAGCCCGTGGATGTTAGCAAGATTACTACTATAGACATGCAGCCTGAAGAGCCGGAGCAGAACTTCGATTTTGAAGAGCCGTCCAATTTAATAGAACTGGATACGGAGGAGGAGAAGGATTCTGAAGCAAAGTCAGTTAAGGTGACGGCAGGCGACGATGGGGATACCGAAACTTCAATATCGCCTCAGCCACCGGTATATGTGCGTCCGCCTATCACGCTGCTCAAGAAACCCGCCCTGACGGTATCCAAAGGCGTTGAATCGCCTGTTGCAAAGGGAAAGAAGCTGGAGGAGACCCTTGCAAGCTTCAATATAGACGCAAAGGTAATAAACTACAGCGTAGGCCCAACCATAACCCGCTTTGAGCTGCACCCGGCTCAGGGCGTGAGAGTAAACAGGATAACCAGCCTTTCTGACGATATAGCGCTGGCCCTTGCCGCACCTCGCGTAAGGATCGAAGCGCCCATACCTGGCAAGTCGGCCATAGGTATAGAAATACCGAATAAGGACACGGTGCCGGTACTGCTTCGGGAGGTAATAGAATCAAGCGAGTTTTCAGACGGCAGCAGCGCGCTGCGCTTTGGCATAGGCAAGGATATTGCGGGCAAGGTGCTTTGCGCAGACCTGGATAAGATGCCGCATCTGCTTATTGCCGGTTCCACAGGCTCCGGCAAAAGCGTCTGTATAAACGACATTATACTGAGCTTCGTATACGGCAAAAAGCCCGAAGACGTAAGGCTTATAATGGTGGATCCCAAGCAGGTGGAGCTGAGGGTTTACGCGCCGATGCCGCATCTTCTTATGCCTGTTGTTACCGACCCCAAGAAGGCGGCAGGCGCTCTGAAATGGGCGGTAATGGAGATGGATCAGCGATATAAGAAGATGTCCAAGGTCAACGCCAGAAGCATCTCACGATATAACGAACTTCAGGAAGATCCAGCGGAAAAGCTGCCGAGGCTCGTTATAATAATAGATGAGCTGGCCGACCTTATGATGGTTGCCGCCAAGGAAGTGGAAGAATCCATATGCCGCATTGCACAGCTGGGCCGCGCGGCGGGAATTCACTTAATAGTGGCTACACAGCGTCCTTCTACCGACATAATTACCGGACTTATCAAGGCCAATATACCCAGCCGCATAGCGCTGGCTGTGTCCTCCGCCGTGGATTCCAGGGTAATAATGGATTGCGGAGGAGCTGAAAAGCTGCTCGGCCGCGGCGATATGCTGTTTCACGCCAACGGCGCAAGCAAGCCTGTGCGCGCCCAGGCGGCATTCGTCAGCGATGAGGAGGTCGAAAGCATAATGGACTTCTTTACACGGCAGCAGACGGACGAAAATCAGCCCAGATATCAGGAGATAACTTTGGATGAGGTTTCCTCCACGGTGGATGCCGTTACCGGTCAGGGCAACGGCAAGCAGGAGGATGAGCTGCTGGACGACGCGGTGAAGATAGTATTGGAAAGCGGTCAGGCGTCTATATCAATGATACAGCGGAGGCTCAGGGTCGGCTATGCCAGAGCCGCAAGGCTTATAGATATAATGGAACAGCTGAAGGTCGTAAGCGGTTTTGACGGGAGCAAGCCGAGAAAGCTCCTGATAAACAGCTTTGAGGAATATCAGCAGCTTACGGGCGCAGATACGGAGGAAGGATAATTTGGCAAAAACTGTTGGAATGGTGTCTCTGGGCTGCTCAAAAAACAGAGTAGACAGCGAACAGATACTGGGTATGCTTAAGGAAAACGGCTTTGAGATAACTAACGATGAAGCTCAGGCCGAGGTGATAATCGTAAACACCTGTGGTTTTATAAACCCCGCAAAGGAGGAATCCATAGGCGCCATACTCGAGATGGCACAGCACAAGAAGGGCGGCAACTGCCGCCTGCTGGTAGTAACAGGCTGCCTCAGCCAGCGCTACCCCAAGGAGCTCCGGGAGGAGCTGCCCGAGGTAGATATATTCTGGGGAGTAAAGGACAAGGACGGACTTGTGCGAAAGATAACCGAGGCGGTAGGCGGCAGCTATAAGTGCTGTTCTGAGGACGCACGCATAATAACTACACCATCATATAGCGCTTATCTTCGTATAGCTGACGGCTGCGATAATCGCTGTACCTACTGCGCTATACCGCTGATACGCGGCGGTAAAGTCAGCATTCCAATGGAAAAATTGGTGAAGGAGGCACAGAGTCTGGCTGACAGCGGCGTAAAGGAGCTCACGCTGATAGCGCAGGACACTTCTGCTTACGGAACCGATATATACGGCAAGCCCATGCTTGCGGAGCTTATGCGGCGTATAGCAAAGATAGATAAGCTGCACTGGATACGTGTGCTTTATTCCTATCCCAACACCATAGACGAAGAGCTGGTGGATACTATGGTAGCCGATCCGAAGATAGTCAACTATATAGATATACCCATTCAGCATATAGATCCGGATATGCTGAAAGCCATGAACCGCCATGGCTCCGCTGAGCATATCCGCGAGATAACCGACTATATCAGGCGCACGGCTCCTGACTTCATACTGCGTACTACCGTCATAACAGGCTTTCCGGGGGAGACGGAGAAGCAATTCGGCCATCTGACCGAATTCCTTAAGGAACACAGCTTTGACAGGCTCGGCGCATTTGCATACTCGCAGGAGGACGACACGCCCGCTGCCGATATGCCGAATCAGATAGATGAGGACGTAAAGCAGCGCCGTCTCAAAAGGATAATGTCCCTTCAGCAGGGCATATCCCTTGCGTACAACAAAAAGCGCATAGGCACCGTCACCGAGGCCCTCGTTGAACAGGTCAGCGGCGATATAGCCTACGGCAGAACATATGCCGAGGCCCCTGAGGTGGACGGTACCGTGATGTTTTCCATCAAAAACAAAGGGCTTAAGCCCGGCGACTTTACCATGATAAAGCTGACCGGCGCCGGCCCTTATGATATGGAAGGAGAAGAAATATGAAAAACTTGAACATGAACCTTCCCAACAGGCTTACCCTTATCAGGATAGCGCTGGTGCCGCTGTTTATTGCCTGCTTTTACATTGAAGCCCCTTCGGCAATATATGTGGCATGCGGAATATTCATTGCGGCCTTTTTGACCGATATTGCGGACGGGTATCTTGCGCGCAGCCGCAATCAGATAACAGACTTCGGCAAGCTTATGGATCCCATAGCGGATAAGCTCCTTGCGGCAAGCGCGCTGATAATGCTTACGGCAAACGGTATGCTCAACCCCATAGCTGCCATTATTATTATTGCCAGAGAGTTTCTTATTAGCGGCTTCAGGCTTGTAGCCACTGGCAAAGGCGTGGTCATAGCCGCCAGCTGGCTTGGCAAGATAAAGACCACCACTCAGGCGGTGGCGCTGGTGCTGGTAATGCTCAGCACTCCAATACGTGCATGGCTGGGCTTTAAGCTTGATGTGATAGTGGTATGGATATCCGTGTTCTTTACAGTGATATCTGCCGTTGACTACATTCGCAAGAATATAAATTGCATCAATTTTGATCAGATATAACAGGGGCATATTATCAATGAACGCAGAGATTATTTCTGTCGGCACGGAGCTGCTGATGGGGCAGATACTCAATACCAACACCCGGTATCTTTCCGGCCGAATGGCTGATTTCGGTATAAACATGTATTATCATGTAACTGTGGGCGATAATCCCGCAAGGCTTAAGCAGTGCATAGCGAACGCCTTTTCACGCTCGGATATAGTGCTGTTTACAGGTGGACTCGGGCCTACCGAGGATGACCTTACCAAGGAGACTGTAGCTGATTATTTCGGCCTTGAACTTGTAGTGAATGAGAAATATAAAGCATGGCTGCTGGAAAAAATGTCTTCCCGCGGCTACCCCTGTACGCCCAACAACATTAAACAGGTCATGTTTCCCGCAGATCACTGCATAATACTGCCAAATCCCAGAGGAACAGCGCCTGGCTGCATAATGGAGAAGAACGGCAAGACTGCTATACTGATGCCGGGACCTCCATGGGAGATGGAACCCATGTTTGAGGAAGAGGTAGTGCCGTATTTGCAAAAACGCAGCAACTGCATGTTCCGTTCACGTACCATTCGTATATTCGGCAAGGGCGAGTCTCAGGTAGAATACGCTATAAAGGACATAGTGGACGTCCAGAGCAATCCAACAATAGCGCCTTATGCCAAGGCGGCCGAGACTACTCTACGCATAACCGCCCGCTGTGGCAGCGAGGAGGAAGGGGAGAAGCTCATTCAGCCCGTTATGCAGGCCATAGAGGACAGAGTGGGCGAATTTATCTATTCCACCCACGGCAGGGAAATGCACGAGGTATGCGCGGAACTGCTGAAAGCTAGCGGCCTGAAGCTCGCTGTTGCCGAAAGCTGTACAGGCGGCATGATAGCCTCCAGACTTATATCCGTCCCCGGAAGTTCCGAATGGTTCATGGAAGGTGCAGTGACTTATTCCTGCGATTCCAAGATGCGCCGTCTCGGCGTAAAGGCCGAAACGCTGGAAAAGTATACTGACGTAAGCGCGGAGACTGCCAAAGAGATGGCCGACGGTATACGCCTCCAGAGCGGCGCCGACATAGGTATATCCACCACCGGCTACGCAGGACCTACGGGCGCGCCCGGCCTGATCGGACAGGTATTTATCGCCGTTTCCACGGAGGAAGGATGCAGCGCATATGAGGTCAATCTCAAGGGCAACCGTGAAAGAGTGCGGGATGGCGCGGTGCTGAATGCTCTGAATCTTCTCAGGAAACAAATAATTGCAAAAAACAGGTGCAATTTGGATATTAACGTGCTATAATAATCTTAATAAGAAACAAATTATGCTGTAAAGGCGGTCTGTAAGTATGATGGAAAAAGAAAAAGCATTGGAAATCGCCCTCTCCAAGATAGAAAAGGACTTCGGCAAAGGTGCTATAATGAAGCTGGGAGACGCTGCGGCGAATATCAGCGTCTCTACCATACCTTCAGGCTGCTTACAGCTTGACTACGCGCTGGGCGTAGGCGGTCTGCCGCGGGGCAGGATAATCGAGATATACGGACCCGAATCCTCAGGCAAGACTACTCTGGCGCTGCATGCCATAGCGGAGGCTCAGAAGCTCGGCGGTACAGCGGCATTCATAGACGCCGAACACGCGCTGGATCCGGTATACGCCCACAATCTCGGCGTTGACGTGGATAACCTGTATATCTCACAGCCTGATTCCGGTGAGGACGCATTGGAGATATGCGATACACTGGTGCGAAGCGGCGCCATCGACATAATCGTTGTCGACTCTGTCGCGGCGCTGGTTCCCAAGGCAGAGCTGGAAGGCGATATGGGCGATTCTCATGTTGGCCTTCAGGCGAGGTTGATGTCTCAGGCGCTTAGAAAACTTACCGGCGTCATCAGCAAGACAAATACTATTATAATATTCATCAACCAGCTGCGCGAAAAGGTGGGCGTCATGTTTGGCAATCCGGAGACCACCACCGGCGGCAAGGCGCTGAAGTTCTACGCCTCCGTGCGCATGGACGTGCGCAAGCAGGATACAATTAAAAACGGCGCGGAATTTATAGGCAACCGTACCCGCGTAAAGATCGTAAAGAACAAAGTGGCGCCTCCTTTCAAGACCGCCGAATTCGATATGATATACGGCGAGGGTATATCAAGGGAGAGCTGCATATTGGATATGGCAGTCGACCAAAAGATAATAAATAAGACCGGAGCGTGGTATTCCTACAATGATATGCGCATGGCCCAGGGTCGCGATAACGCAAGGCTGTTCCTCAAGGACAATAAGGAGCTTTGTGACGAAATAGAGGCCAGAGTGCGGGAGAAAATGATGCAGGTGCCCGCCAAAACCGAAGAGCCGGAAGAGGAAATATAATGCATTTTGAACGATATAACCGTAAATAAAAAACTCATTCTGGCAAATATTATAAGTCAGGGGCCACGCGTCCTTGACTTTTGTTTTGCCATGGGTTTATAATAAATTTTGAGATATTATATCGGTGTGTAGTTTCGTAGACCTGCTCTACTGAAATAATAGTCCATGCATGCTGCGTATTTTACGCTCGGATACATAATATATATAGTTTATTTGGAGGTGCTACACTAAACGTGGAAATATGGATCCCCATAGTGATCGGGATCGTTTGTTTAGCTGCGGGTTTCGCAGGTGGATATGTTTACAGGCGCAATATAGCGGAAGCAAAGATAGCTAACGCAGAAGAAGCAGTTAAAAAAATGATCGGCGACGCCCAGAAGAGGGCTGAGACCATAAAGAAGGAAACGGTTCTTGAAGCCAAGGAAGAAGCCTACCGCATTAAGAACGAAAATGAAAAGGAACTGAGAGAGAGACGCAACGAGCTGCAGCGCAACGAGCGCAGGCTGCTCCAGCGCGAGGAAACACTGGATAAAAAGATCGATGGTATAGAGCAGCGCGAGCAGCAGCTCAACCAGAAGATAAAAGAAGCTGAGAACACCGAGGCTTCCATCAAGGAACTTTACGATAAGCAGCTCAAGGAGCTGGAGACTATTTCCGGATTGTCTATGGACGAGGCAAGGGAAATACTGCTCAGCAGCGTTGAACGCGATGCCCGCCACGATGCGGCGATAATGCTGCGCGATATCGAGGCAAAAACCAAGGAAGAAGCCGATAAGCGCGCCCGCAACATCATTTCTCTTGCGATACAGCGCTGTGCTGCGGATCACGTGGCTGAGACCACTGTGTCCGTAGTGTCTCTACCCAACGACGAAATGAAGGGACGTATAATTGGCCGCGAGGGCCGCAATATCCGTACCCTTGAAACCGCGACGGGTGTTGACCTTATAATCGACGATACTCCCGAAGCTGTCATACTTTCAGGCTTCGATCCCGTTCGCCGCGAGGTCGCCCGAATAGCTCTGGAACGGCTCATAACCGATGGAAGAATACACCCCGGGCGCATAGAGGAAATGGTAGAAAAGGCCCGCCGCGAGGTGGACACGCAAATACGCGAAGCAGGCGAGCAGGCAATATTCGAGGTGGGAATACACGGACTGCACCATGAACTGATCAAGCTTATCGGCCGTTTGAAGTACCGCACCAGCTACGGACAGAATGTTCTCAAACATTCTATCGAAGTAGCTCATCTTGCCGGAATGATGGCCTCCGAGTTGGGCGCTAACGAAGCTCTCGCAAAGCGTGCGGGTCTGCTACACGATATAGGCAAGGCGGTAGATCACGAGGTCGAAGGTCCCCATGCCCAGATCGGTGCGGATCTTGCAAAGAAGTACCGCGAGAACAATCAGGTCATACATGCCATACAGGCTCACCATGGCGACGTTGAGCCAAGTACCGTGGAAGCTGTACTTGTGCAGGCCGCCGACGCCATATCTGCCGCACGTCCCGGCGCACGGCGTGAGACACTGGAGAACTACATCAAGCGCCTTGAAAAGCTTGAAGAGATTGCCAACTCATTCGAGGGCGTTGACAAGTCCTTCGCAATTCAGGCCGGACGCGAGATACGTATACTGGTCAAGCCCGAGAACGTCAACGACGCTGATACAATCATCATGGCAAAGGAGATCGTCAAGCGCATAGAGACCGAGCTTGAGTATCCCGGTCAGATAAAGGTCAACGTAATACGCGAGACCAGAGCGGTCGAATTTGCAAAGTAAACATTAGCATCACAATTAAGGATATGCTCGCATATCCTTAATTTTTTGAGGAAAAGGAGAAGATATGTCAAATATACCCGTGGCTGACGCCCATTGCGACTTCCTTTACTATATGACGCAGGACGGCTGGGATATAAACCGCCCCACCCGCAATCAGGCAGTAGCGCTTCCTTATATAAAACAAGGCGGCGGCAAGCTGCTGTTCTTTGCCGCATGGGTGGATATGGATATGCGCAAGGATTGCCTGCAGCAGGCGCTGGATATGTTCGATTCATATTTTACGATGATGGAGGAGAACGACGTCTTTGTGCCCCTCACAAAGGATTACACGCCGGACGGTGACAAGATAGCCACCGTGCTTACCGTTGAGGGTGGTGAGTCGCTCAATGCAGCCATAAGCAACGTCAGGCTGTTCCACCGGCTGGGCGTCAGGGCTATGACTCTAACATGGAATTATTCCAACGAACTCGCTTCACCTGCCATGCGAAGGGCAAACAAGGGACTGACTGGGAGGGGAAGGGAGGTAGTGCGTGAGATGAACCGTATAGGCATAGCGCTGGACGTATCCCACCTGAGCGACGCCGGCATCGACGAGGCGCTGGAGATATCTCAACGTCCCATATTTGCCTCGCATTCAAATGCCCGCGCAGTATTCGACCATAAGCGTTCCTTAAAGGACGAACATATTAAAGCGATAGCTGCTCAAAATGGCGTAATTGGGGTAAATTACTATCCGGGGCAGTTGGTAAAGACAGGTGACGCCTCGGTACGGGAGATAGCGCAGCATATAGCCCACATTGCAGGATTGACCGGTCCGGAGCATGTATGCCTGGGTTCGGATTTTGATGGCATGAACGCATACCCGGTGGATATGAAAAATTGGAGCGATGTGCCGAATCTTTTCGACGAACTCCAAAGGATAGGATTCTCTGATAAAGAAATACGCCGCATAGCGTATGACAACCTGCATGACTATATTATACAGTTTGTGGATTAAGACAATGAAAAATCTCCTCAGGCAAAAGCCTGAGGAGATTGGCAGGGGCAGAAGGACTCGAACCCTCAACAAAGGTTTTGGAGACCCACGTGTTACCATTACACCATGCCCCTTCGGTGTGAAACCTTGATGATTATAACACCGATATGGTGATAATGTCAACTTTATTTTTAGGGAGGATACATTGAAGAAGGTCGTTATATATACCGACGGTGCGTGTAGCGGCAATCCAGGCCCGGGTGGCTGGGGCGCGGTTCTCATGTATGGGCAATTCAAAAAGGAGATTTCGGGCGGGGAAAAAATGACTACGAACAATCGCATGGAGCTTATGGCGGCCATATCTGCCCTGAATGCCTTGAAAGAGCCCTGTGAAGTAGATTTATTTACCGATAGCGCCTATCTTTGCCGGGCATTTTCCGAGAACTGGGTGACTAACTGGCAGCGCAACGGCTGGAAAACCAGCGGCAAAAAGGAAGTGGAAAACCGTGACCTGTGGGAGCTGCTTATCGCACATACACACAAACACAGCATCAGCTGGCACAAGGTAAAGGGCCATAGCGACAACGCCTACAACAATCGATGCGACGAGCTTGCGCGGGGCGCTATTGCAGGTTGTAAAACAAAGCAAAATGGTGTAAAATAAATATGTTTGTATAAACCTATCAAATTTTCAGGAGAGAGATACAATATGAAAAAGATAGTTATCGCACTTGGCGGAAACGCCCTTCAGGAAGCGGGCAAGCCTGCAACGGCAGAGGCTCAGCTTGAAGTAGTCGAAAAGACCTCCGAGTATATCGCGGACATAATAGGCGAGGGATATAAGGTCATTATTGCCCACGGAAACGGCCCTCAGGTAGGCCGCATAGTGCTCCAGAACGAGTATGCCAACCCTGTAAGCCCGGCAATGCCCTTTGATGTATGCGGCGCTATGAGTCAGGGCTATATAGGATACCACATTCAGCAGGGCCTTACAAAAGTACTTCGCTCACGCGGAAATAAGTCCAATGTGGCTACTGTGGTAACTCAGGTGCTGGTAGACAGGAACGATCCCAAGTTCAAAAATCCCTCCAAGCCTATAGGCCCATTCTATACCGAGGAAGAAGCCAAGAAGATAGCCGACGAGAAGGGCTATGTAATGAAGGAAGACGCGGGCCGCGGCTGGAGGCGAGTAGTTGCGTCCCCAATGCCCGTTGAGATAGAGGAGCTCAGCGCAGTAAAATGCCTGGTTGACAACGGCTTCGTAGTCGTCACCGTAGGCGGAGGCGGTATCCCCGTAATACGCAACGATAAGGGTGAGCTGGAAGGCACAGCCGCCGTTATAGATAAGGATCTTGCAAGCGAGAAGCTGGCGGAGGATCTGGATGCCGATGCTCTGGTTATACTTACCGCTGTAGAAAAGGTAAGCATCAACTACAAGAAACCCGACCAGAAGGATCTGGATAAGCTTACCGTATCGGAAGCTAGGAAGTACATGGTCGAAGGCCAGTTCGCCCCCGGCTCTATGCTGCCCAAGGTAGAGGCCGCCGTTAAGTTCGTGGAGAGCAAGCCCGGCAGGATAACCATAATCACCAGCCTTGATAAGGCGGTAGAGGCTCTTGACGGCAAGGCCGGAACTACCATAGCATAAGAATAACTATTGAAATACTTTGATTCGGGGTATATAATCTAAGTCAGATTTATACTTTGAAACAAAGGAGAGGATTTTCTATGACATCTCTTAAGCAGATGGATCGCGCAGAACTTCAGATGTTTTATGAAGCGGCACTGAAAGAATACGAGAGCTGCAAGGCCAAGGGCCTAAAGCTGGATATGTCCCGCGGCAAGCCCTCAAGGGCCCAGGTGGCTCTCTCAAACGATATGCTTAATATCGACGTTGTATCCAACGCTGTTACAGACGGCATAGACGCCTTTAATTACGGCGGGCTGGACGGTCTGCCGATATGCAGGAGATTTTTTGCCGATACTCTGGGAGTAAAGCCCGAGCAGGTATTTGTAGGCGGCAACGCCAGCCTTCAGCTTATGTACGATACCATAGCAAAGGCTTATACCCACGGCCTGCTGCATTCCGAAAAGCCATGGTCGAAGCTGGACAAGATAAAGTGGCTTTGCCCGGCGCCCGGTTATGATCGCCATTTCAAAGTCACTCAGTCTTTTGGAATGGAACTCATAACGGTTCCTATGAACGACGACGGCCCAGACATGGACATGGTAGAGGAGGTCGTAAAGGATCCTGCCGTAAAGGGTATGTGGTGCGTGCCTAAGTATTCCAATCCCGACGGTATAGTCTACAGCGACGAGGTCATTGACCGCATAGCGCATCTTAAGCCGGCGGCGGCGGACTTCCTGCTCATGTGGGACAACGCCTACTGTATCCACGAGTTTGACGGAGAATTCCGCCCCTTCAGGGATATTCTGACGCTGTGCAGCGAGGCCGGCAATCCGGATATGGTATTTGAATTCGCTTCCACGTCCAAGATAACCTTCCCAGGAAGCGGTGTTGCGTGCTTTGCGTGCAGCGAGGCGAATATGGCGTACATGAAGAAGCTGATATCAGCCCAGACCATCAGCTTTGATAAGATAAACCAACTGCGCCATGCGCTGTTTTTGAAGGATAGGGCAACCGCCTTGGCGCACATGAAGAAGCACGCCGAGTTCCTCAAGCCCAAGTTCGACATAGTCCTCGAATATCTTGAGCGCGAAATAAAGCCTTTGGACATAGGCAGATGGCATACGCCTAAGGGCGGTTATTTTGTCAGCTTTTTCACAATTCCTGGCTGCGCGAAGCGCACCAATCAACTTGCCAAGGAAGCCGGCGTGGTCATGACAGCCGCAGGTGCAACGTATCCTTACGGTATAGATCCCGAGGATTCAAATCTGCGCATAGCGCCGAGCTATCCGCCTGTAGAAGAACTCAAGGAAGCAATGTCGGTGTTTTGCACATGTGTAAAGCTGGCTGCTGCTGAGAAGCTGCTGGCGGAAAAGTGATGTAAAAATTAAGACGATTAAACAGCCACAGTAGCTGCTCTGCTGTGGCTGTTCTTATGCTTTATTCTGTCGTATGATAGTATAAGACAAAACAGAAAATCGGAATTAGCATACAGGGCAGCAATGTCTAATTGAAGCAATGCGGCATTTCTCGCTTTGTGTCGTGTTGAAATGAAAAAGCCGGTGCTATACTAACGACGAAAGGAGGGTATCTGATGGATCAGATCAAGATAGGAATATTTCTGAAAGAGCTCCGAAAAGAAAAAAAACTGACGCAGGAGCAGTTGGCAGAGAAGTTAAATGTATCCGGCAAGACGGTATCTCGTTGGGAAACGGGAGTTTCCCGAAGTTAAAGAAACTACCAAAAATTCACGCTTACATTACTTCCAATATGAAAATCAAAGATTTATTGGAGGTAT
>ERZ779890.237-NODE-237-length-63282-cov-4.862780_pt1 | contig 63282 bp, 59 predicted proteins | sample MGYA00511553_ERZ779890 | MGnify/ENA primary metagenome ERZ779890 (study PRJEB29588, sample SAMEA2152064) | human gut metagenome | biome: human gut; feature: human-associated habitat; material: faeces | place: Denmark | collected 2008/2010 ... | reverse complement strand
AATACCGCCGACTGGGTATTCCGTCGGCGGTATCCGTTCTTTCTATCTAATCTTGTCGATTATGCTTCTTTCTTTTCTGCCTCTGCCTCGAAAAGTTTGTTGAACTCTTCTACAGAAACTGCCTTCTCGTCAAGTGTCACAGCCTCTTTGACAGCGGCAAACAGCTTGTCGTCAACCGACTTTTCAATCAAACGCTGACGATAGTCTTTGTTCTTCAAGAAATCTTCCGCATACTTCTCAACATATTCGTCTGGCACGTTTGTCATGCCATACTGTGCGAACTGCTGTGCTGCAAGCATCTTTGCCTCACGCTTGAGGTCCTCGTCGCCTACCTTTACCTCAAACATCTTGGCGATTCGTTCTTTCACCAACTGCCATTCTGCGGCAGGAAGCATTCTTTCGTATTCTGCGTCAACGTTCTCGTCGTTGATTTTCTCGTTTGTCTTCTTAAGCCATTTCTTCAAGAATTCTACAGGAAGCTCCAAGTTGCCCACCTTCTCCATCAACACTTTCTGTGCGTCGAGAGTGAAACGGTAGTTGCTGTCAAGCATAAGCTGGTTGGCAATCATCTCTTTCAACTTTGTTGCATATTCCTCTTCGTTCTTGACTTCGTCCTTGCCAAACACCATGTCGAAGAACTCCTGATTTTTCTCTGCCGGCTTCAACACGATGATTTCCTTGATTGTGAATTCAAAGTTTGACTTAACGCCTGCTGCCTGCTCCTTGTCGATGTTGAGCATTGATGCAACCTCAGCATCGCTGCCGTTGCCTGCTGCCGCCGGATTGAACACCACCTTGTCGCCTACTTTCTTGCCTGCGAATTTCTCGCCTTCTGAAGTCTTGCCAAGATATTCCATCGAAACGATTGTGCTTTCTGCAACAATACCGCCTTCCTTCACGCTGCCGTCTTCGTTGAGCTCAGCAACAGAGCCCTTGATAAGGGCTGTCTCGTTGACTTCATCCCCAGGAACTTGCGAACCGAAACGACGTGTGAACGCCTCATCCTGACGCTGCGCCATCTCGTCGGTTACGTTGATTTTATAGTAAGGAACTGTGATGCTCTTGTCTACGTTCAACTCAAACGCAGGTGCCAAACCTACCTCAAACTTGAATGTGAAGTCCTTCTTGTCGAAATCCACTTCCTGGTTGTCTTCTGCCAAAGGTTCGCCGAGGATGCTGAGTTTCTCGTCTTCGATATATTTGAACAAAGCGTCGACTGTCTCACGGTTGATAACGTCGGCGAGAACTTGCTTGCCAAACATTTTCTTCAACAAGCCTGCCGGAACCTTGCCCGGACGGAAACCGTCGATATGATGTTTCTGACCGATAGTCTTAAGATCTTTTGCTACTTTGTCCTGATAGTCTTTTTCTTCCAACGACACTGTGATGATACCACCGACATTGCCGTTTTTCTCCATTGTAACGTTCATATTCTTAATATAAATTATTCAATATTCTACAGGCAAACACCGTTTTTGCCCAACAAGGTGCAAAATTACACTTATTTGCCTCATCTCGCAAATTCTATGCCACATTTTTATTACATCCTTTTTGATTTTTGGTTTATTTCACGTTTCCTATCAATTTGCTGCGTCTTTTGAAAAGTTTGTCCGCTTTTAGGCATAAAGTTCATGATAACTTGACCTTCTGCGACCATTTTGTTGTAACTTTGCGTTCTAAAATTTCAATAAGTGGAATACGGAGATACAAACAAATCGGTTTTCAAAAGGATAGACTTCCCTATCCTGATTACATATCTGCTGCTTGTTGTGGCTGGTGCCATAAGCATATATGCGGCAAGCTACGACTTCGACAATGCCAGCATTCTCGACTTTTCAGAATTTTCAGGAAAGCAATTCTGCTGGATTGGACTGTCGGCGCTGCTTGGTGTAGCTATACTCTTGGTCGACAACTGGTTTTTCGACACATACGCCTACCCTATATATTTTGCAATACTGCTGCTACTGCTCGTGACAATCTTCATTGCTCCCAACATCAAGGGGTCGCACTCCTGGATTGTGCTCGGCCCTGTGAGCCTGCAGCCTGCGGAATTTGCCAAGTTTGCAACGGCGCTCGCTCTTGCCAAACTGTTCAGCGGCTACAACTTCTCGCTCAACGCCAAGTTCAGCAACTACATAAAGGCAGCAGCAATAATAATGGCGCCGATAATGCTGATCCTGTTGCAGAACGAGACGGGTTCGGCGCTGGTTTTCACTTCGCTCGTATTCGTGCTTTACCGCGAGGGCATGAGCGGATTGATTCTGTTTGCCGGACTTTGCTCGATTGTGATTTTCGTGGTGGCGCTGAAATATTCAGCGATAATGGTCATGGGCATCCCTGGCGGCGAATTTATCGTTTTGGCTCTGATTCTGCTGATGATTCTGGGAATGGTGGTGTTCTACTGCAAATCGGCGGTTATAACACGCAACCTTCTGATTGTGTATGCCGCATGCGGAGCCGTCTGCGGCACTCTATACGCTTGTGGAATCGAGATTAACGGACGCTTGTTTCTGCTTGGAACTATGGCTGCGGCTATCAGCTACCTCGTCTGGGAAATGCTGAAGAAGGAGGCCCGCAAAATTCTGCTCATCATCACGTTCGCTCTCTCGTCGGTAGTTTTCTTGTTTTCCGTAAACTATGTGTTTACCGACATCCTCGGTGCGCACCAGCAAATGCGCATAAAGGTGGCTCTCGGCATCGAGGACGACCTGCAGGGCGCCGGCTACAACGTGAACCAGTCAAAGATTGCAATCGGTTCGGGAGGAATCCTCGGAAAAGGATTTCTCAACGGCACTCAGACAAAGCTGAAATACGTGCCTGAGCAGCACACCGACTTCATTTTCTGCACCATCGGCGAGGAAGAGGGTTTTATTGGCTCGGCGGCGGTGATTGCCGCGTTCCTGTTCCTCGTGCTGCGCATTCTGCAAATTGCCGAACGGCAGCGGACGGCTTTCGGAAGGGTGTACTGCTACTGTGTGGCTTCGTATTTCATTTTCCACATCGGCATCAACATCGGTATGGTCATCGGGCTATGCCCCGTAATCGGCATTCCTCTGCCGTTCTTCAGCTACGGAGGATCGTCGCTGTGGGGATTCACAATCCTAATTTTCACGCTTCTTAAAATCGATGCCTCACGCGAGGACAGATAGCCTCAACGTCGCTTACTTTCCGGAAAAACGACGCTCCACAACCTCCCAGTCCACAACGTTCCAGATGTTGTGAAGATAGTCAGCGCGCCGATTCTGATAGTCAAGGTAATACGCATGCTCCCACACGTCGATACACAACAGTGGGCGCAGCCCGTCCATCCTCAACGGGGTGTCGGCATTCGGTGTGTTGATTACCATCAAATGATTGTCGGAGTCTGCAACAAGCCATGTCCATCCGGAGCCAAACAACGCTGCTCCCGACTGCTCCATCTTTGTCTTCAGCACATCGACCGACCCGAAGCACCGCTCCACTGTGGCAAGAAAAGCCTTGTCGGAGACTGGCTTTGGCGATGGCGACAGCGCGTCGAAATAGAAAAGATGATTCCATGCCTGGGCGGCATTGTTGAGCAACGCGCCGTCGGAGACTCGCACAATCCCGTCGAGCGGCAACTCCGACAATGGAGTTTCAGCTGCAAGTTTGTCTACATTCTCAAGATATGTGCGCGTATGCTTCCCATAGTGGAAGTCAATAGTTGTGGCACTGATGGCGCCAGTCAATGCGTCCGCCTGCCACGGCAGTTTTGGTAGTTCGTGTTTCATAATGGTAAAACTTTAATATTCACCCATATAAACACTCACCACCACAAAATTGTTCAATCCGCTACGTCGAGGCGCGGTTGTAGAGCACTATGCCTATTATGAGATACACCACATTAGGAATCCACATTGCCACAAACGGCGACGTATAGCCAGAAACGGCAAATGTCGACGTGACAGTGGAAAACAGGATATACGAGAAACTCAGCACCAAACCGATACCGATGTTGATTCCCATTCCGCTCTTCACCTTGCGCGACGACAGCGACATGCCGATAAGCGTCAGGATAAACGCCGCGCCGGTCATGGCGAAACGCCGTTCATACTCAATCTCAAAACTTTTGATATTCGCCACACCACGCATTTTCTGCCGGTCAATGTAAGCCTTCAGCTCCGGTGAGGTCATCTTTTCGTGGTCGTTCTCAGCAATCAGGAAGTCGCGCGGCTCAATCGGAATGATGGTGTCGAGAGTGGCTCCTTTTTTTATCTCCTCGCGCATCCCTCTGAAATTGCGTATCATGTAGTTTTTCATCGACCAGCGGTAAAGTGTGTCGTAAACCGCCGTCGTTGCAACCATTCGCGACACGAGCTTTTTGTCTTTAAACGTCTCGAGCGAGAAGTTGTATGCCGTTTTCGACGAGTTCTCAAAACGCGACATATAGGCGATTTCTCCGGGCGTCACCTGCAACTGGATGTTGACGCCATAGTCTATAGCCTTGTTTTTCACATATTTGTTCTGATAGTTGATTCGCTTCACATTGGCGGGCGGGATGACATAAGAGTCAAGCACAAACGTGAAGCTGGCAATAACCAATGCCGACGCCATATAAGGCAGCAGCAACCGTCGGAAACTGACACCGCTCGACAAGATGGCGATAATCTCGGAGTTCTCAGCCATCTTCGACGTGAAAAAAATCACGGCGATAAACGTGAACAGCGGACTGAACTGATTCGCCATGTAGGGAATATAGTTCAGATAATATTCAAAAATGGTTGCCTTCACCGGTGCTTTCATAAAACTGTCGAGCTTCTCGTTGATGTCAAACATCACGATAATCGCAAGGATAAGCACGATGGCAAACACGTATGTGCCAAGAAACTTCTTGATGATATAACCATCAAGAGTCTTCACATACGGCTTGGGCAACTTGATTTGTCTTTTCATAAGCGTTGCATTACACGGACCTCTGTTTCGTCCTTCCAGGCTTTGAAATCGCCTGCAAGAATGTGGCTGCGGGCTTCTCCCACAAGCCACAGATAGAATGCAAGATTGTGGATCGACGCAATCTGCATGGCAAGAATCTCCTGGCTAACAAATAGATGGCGGAGATAAGCCCGACTATACATACGGTCAACCTCCGACGCGCCGTCAATCTCTATCGGCGAGAAATCGTCTGCCCACTTCTTGTTGCGCATATTCATTATGCCATTCTTGGTGAAAAGCATTCCGTTGCGTCCGTTGCGCGTAGGCATCACGCAGTCCATCATGTCGACGCCGCGCTCGATTGCCTCGAGAATATTTGCCGGCGTACCGACTCCCATAAGATAACGGGGCTTGTCTTTTGGCAGTATCTCATTGACAATCTCGATCATCTCATACATCTTCTCCGTAGGCTCGCCAACTGCCAGACCGCCAATGGCATTGCCGTCGGCACCAAGATCGGCGACAAACTTGGCCGACTCCTGACGAAGGTCTTTATAGACACAGCCTTGCACAATCGGAAAATATGCCTGACTGTAGCCATATTTGCCGTCGGTTGCCTTATAGTGGTCCCATCCGCGGCGCAGCCAGCGCAGAGTCAACGCCAACGACTTTTTGGCATACTGATAGTCGGAATCGCCCGGCGGACACTCGTCAAGCGCCATCATTATGTCGGAACCGATGGAACGCTGTATGTCGACCACTCCCTCTGGCGTGAACAGATGTTTCGAGCCGTCGATGTGTGAACGGAAATACGCGCCTTCCTCCTTCAGTTTCCGGTTGGCGGAAAGGGAAAACACCTGGAATCCTCCGCTGTCGGTAAGAATCGGACGCTTCCAGCCATTGAACTTATGCAGTCCGCCGGCCTTCTCTATGATGTCCATTCCCGGACGCAGATACAGGTGATATGTGTTGCCCAGGATAATCTGGGCCTTGATGTCGTTTTCAAGTTCGTGGAAATGCACAGCCTTGACCGAACCCACTGTGCCAACCGGCATGAAAATCGGGGTCTCTATAGTGCCGTGCGCAGTGGTTATGAGTCCCGCTCGCGCGTTGCTGTTCAAATCCTCTTTTTGCAGTTCAAAATCCATATTTTTCGAGCCATTTTATTTCAAACTACAAAATTAAGCAAATTCTGCGAAAGTAAGCGACTGAAACGGCAAGATGTAGCGCATAATCATTCGTTTTTACGACAAAATTGCACCTTCGCTATGACAAAATAGCAGAAATAAGCTTGTGGCACAAGGATTGCTGACTTGATGACTGAGTTTTATTAATTACGTATAAACCAAATAAATATATACATTATGAATTTTGACAACTTTACAATCAAATCGCAAGAGGTCGTACAGCAGGCTGTACAGACCGCTCAGCAGAACGGCAACCAGGCCATTGAGCCGGAGCATCTGCTGAAGGCTTTGCTCGACAAAGGCGAGTCGGTTGTGAAATTCGTTTTCCAGAAGCTCGGCGTAAACCAGCAACTGGTTGCGATGCAACTCGACAAGGCGCTGTCGGCTCTGCCAAAGGTGAGCGGCGGTGAACCTTACCTGTCGCGCGAGTCAAACGATGTGTTGCTGAAAGCCATCGACTGCGCAAAGCGGCTCGGTGACGAATACGTGACATTGGAGGCTATTCTTATAGCGCTCCTGAAGGTCAACACCAAAGTGTCGACAATACTGAAAGACAACGGCGTGACCGAACAGGATCTTGAGGCTGCGGTAAAAGAACTGCGAAAGGGCGAGAAGGCTACGAGCCAAAGCGCGGAGGATTCCTACAACGCTTTGAGCAAATATGCCATCAACCTTAACGAGCGTGCCCGCAGTGGAAAACTCGACCCTGTGATAGGCCGTGACGACGAGATACGACGTGTGCTGCAGATTCTTAGCCGACGCACGAAAAACAACCCTATTCTTGTGGGCGAGCCTGGCACCGGCAAAACGGCTATCGCCGAGGGTCTGGCTCAACGGATTGTGCGTGGCGATGTGCCTGAAAACTTGAAAACCAAACAATTGTACTCACTCGATATGGGTGCGCTTGTGGCTGGTGCCAAATACAAAGGTGAGTTTGAGGAACGTCTGAAAGCAATCGTCAACGAGGTGACCAAAAGCAACGGCGAGATTATCCTCTTCATCGATGAGATACACACGCTTGTCGGTGCAGGAAAGGGCGAAGGCGCCATGGATGCCGCAAATATCCTGAAACCGGCTTTGGCAAGGGGTGACTTGAGGAGCATCGGTGCGACAACGCTCGATGAGTATCAGAAGTACTTCGAGAAGGACAAAGCGCTGGAGCGTCGTTTCCAGATTGTCATGGTCAACGAGCCTGACGAGCTGAGCAGCATCGCCATCCTGCGTGGTCTGAAGGAACGCTATGAGAACCATCACAAAGTGCGTATCATGGACGAGGCGATAATTGCCGCCGTGCAACTTTCGGAACGCTATATAACCGACCGTTTCCTGCCCGACAAGGCAATTGACCTTATTGATGAGGCTGCCTCTAAATTAAGAATCGAAATTGACTCTGTGCCACAGGCTCTTGATGAAATTATCCGCAAAATCTCTCAACTCGAAATCGAGCGGGAGGCAATCAAACGCGAAGAGGGCGAATCCGACAAAGTGAAAGGTTTGGAGAAGGAGCTGTCCGACCTGCGCGAGGAAGAGAAGAGCTACATGGCTAAATGGAAAGCCGAAAAGGAGCTGATAAACAAAATTCAGCAGAACAAAATCGACATTGAGCAGCTCAAATTCGAGGCCGACAAGGCTGAGCGCGACGGCGACTATGCAAAGGTGGCTGAAATTCGCTACTCCCGCATCAAGAACAAGGAGGATGAAAACAAGCAATTGCAGCAGCAACTCCACGACATGCAGGGCGACAGATCGCTGATAAAGGAGGAAGTCGACGCTGAGGATATTGCCGACATCGTGTCGAGATGGACGGGAATACCTGTGGCGAAGATGGTGACAAGCGAGAAGGAGAAACTGCTCCATCTCGAGGAAGAACTGCACAAACGGGTTGTGGGACAGGACGAGGCGATTTCGGCTATCGCTGATGCCGTGCGCCGCTCACGTGCCGGACTTAACGACCCCAACCGCCCTATCGGTTCTTTCATATTCCTCGGAACCACCGGTGTGGGCAAGACGGAATTGGCAAAGGCTTTGGCTGACTATCTGTTCAACGACGAGAATATGATGACGCGTATCGACATGAGCGAGTATCAGGAGAAGTTCTCGGTGTCAAGGCTCATCGGGCCTCCTCCCGGATACGTTGGATACGAGGAAGGCGGACAGCTGACGGAGGCCGTAAGGCGCAAACCGTACTCTGTGGTGCTCTTCGATGAGATTGAGAAAGCGCATCCCGACGTGTTCAACATCCTGCTTCAGGTGCTCGACGACGGACGGCTGACGGACAACAAGGGGCGCACGGTCAATTTCAAGAACACAATCATCATCATGACCTCAAACATGGGCTCGCAGCTCATCCGCGAGAATTTCTCGAAGATGACCGACGCAAACAAGGCTGAGACCGTCGAAACCACCAAGAACCAGGTGCTTGAGATGTTGAAGTCGACAATCCGTCCGGAGTTCCTGAACCGTATTGATGAGATTATAATGTTCACGCCTCTGTCGAAATCCGAAATCAAGGAGATTGTGGCTCTCCAAGTCAACAATGCTCGCCGTATGCTCGCTAAAAACGACATAGAGCTCGACATTACCGACAAAGCGCTCTCCTTGCTTGCCGACGAAGGCTACGACCCTGAATTCGGCGCACGTCCGGTTAAGCGTGTCATCCAGCGTGAGATTCTCAACCGCTTGTCGAAAGACATTCTAGCCGGAAACGTTACGAAAGATAAGTCTATCGTTATCGACGCCGACGGTGACCAATTCGTGTTCCGAAACAAATAAAAACCCTATCATCATACTGATAAAAAGGCAACCGCATAGAAATGTGCGGTTGCCTTTTTGCGTTTCCACAGCACCATATCCAAGGCACTAATTACATAAATAACAGCAAATAAATTTGTACTACACTTCCAACCACAAGCAATGCCATGATTGTCGACATTGCATAATTCAAGCCTCTTTCCCCAGCCGTTGCGTCTTTTTTCGCCTTAACAGGCAGTAAATCAAAAAGGACGCTGAGCAGAAAGCACTGCAGATAGTCTTTGACAAACCACGTCGCCTTACCAACCGCTTTGCAAAGGCTGCCGCCTATGCGGCGTGCCTCATCGAAAATAGGATCATTGTTTGAGAGAGTCTTCTCATAGTAGGTTTTTGCTTCCATGACTTTGTGTTTTTATCTTTACACTGCAAAGTAACTGTCTTTACGGGCATATTGTTTGCCCACGCAACATAACAAAACATAAACGCGGGAGGCGGCACTGAAATTTCAGCACCGCCTCCCGTTTTTAAAATCTTTATCGTCAATCAACGTAGGTTATTACACAACGTTTCTGCGTCTCGTAAGGAAGGTCGTTGTAACGATGGGCGAAATCAAGCGACGTTAACGTCTTGGCTGAATCAATCTGCGGAGAAAAGACATAAGACTCTTTTCCCGAAGCGGCTTTATAAATCACATAAGGCAGCATCTTGCCGAAATTGCCCTTCTCGGCAAGCACCGCATATTTGAGCATGCCGCGCGACGTCATTGTCATCATCGCTATAAAGTTGACGTCGATATTGCAGTCGTCGCGCAACGGCAATGCCGGGTCAAACTGATAGACCAATCTTTTATCGGTTGTGACAATGAAAAGGTTGCTTTTCACGTCTACATCATAAAGCCAGGTCGACTCTCCATTTGTGCGCTTTGCAAGAAAGCCTTCGACGCCGTATGTCATTTGCATATCGCCTACCGACACAATGCGGTTCAAATCGTCGAGCGTGGCATTGACCACCTCGTCGGGCATACCGGTTTCTTTCATTGTATACACGCATTTACCAGATTGGCTGCGGTCAATGGTCACAACCACGTCGCTCTCTGTCAATGCCACCTTGTCGCGACTATGATAGTCTGCTCCGACAATCACATCGCCTGAATATCTGAACGCAAGCGACTCCTCATAAACCGCGTTCATTTCTCTGTCAAAATTTGTCATTTCTATCTTGGCAACACGCGCCGACACCGATGGCTTAGGCTCGTCGCCTCCAGTCATGCCTGCCTGGCTGAACTGGAATTTCACCGTTTCTTTGTGGCATGTGACAGTCACCGTTGCCGAGCGGTATTTTTTCGTTGTGTTGGCGGCGATAAACGCTGTCAGCTCCACAGTTCCCGCTTCGCCTTCCGTTTTGTCAAGCGTGAGCCACCCCTGATCCGACGTGCCGTAGCCCACGGTCGCTGTCCACACGTCACGAGCCTTCAACACCGGCAAGGTCTCACTGCGGAGATTGCTGTTTATCGAAAAATTCTGCGATTTGCCCGTCAGCCACTTCTCTGAATCGTTGTCGTCGCCGCAGGAGGCAAGCACTATGCCTATAATCGCCATTATCAAGCTGAATCTAACTTTCATATACTTATAAATTTAAAAAAGAGGAAAGCCGACTTTCTGCGGTCAGCCATCCCCTTGTTTGTCAACTGTTATTTTTCTTCTTCTGGCACGGGCGGAGGAGTGGCAGAGTCGTCGGGATCGCTCAGACTGTCGGTCTCCGATTTGTCTGCGTCGCCGGCAGCGATGCTGCGCTGACGCTCTTTCTCCTCGTTGGCTTTGATTATCTCATCCGCACGCGACGCCCATTTGCGCTTGCCGAAGATATGCTCCACGTCTTCTGTGAAGATAACCTCCCGCGTAAGCAACAAGTCGCGCAACTGATGATGTCCGCCCTCATATTCTTTCAATATCTGTTTTGCTCGCTCATACTGCTCCGAGAGCACGCGCGTAACCTCCGCGTCAATCATGCGGGCACGGTCCTCGCTGTAAGGCTTTGCAAACATATAGTCCTGACCTGTCGAGTCATAGTAGCTTACATTTGGCAACGACTTGCTCATTCCATAATATGCCACGATGGCATACGCCTGTTTCGACGCACGTTCAAGGTCGTTGAGCGCTCCTGTCGACACGCAGCCGAGAAACAAGTCTTCTGCTGCACGACCGCCAAGCAACGAGCAAATCTCATCAAGCAACGCCTGCTCTGGCGTGATCTGACGCTCTTCTGGCAGATACCAGGCGGCTCCGAGAGCCTTGCCGCGCGGCACAATGGTTACTTTGATCAGCGGATTGGCATATTTCAAATGCCAGCTTATTGTGGCATGGCCTGCCTCATGGGTGGCGATCGACTCACGCTCTTCCTCTGTCGTGATTTTAGAGCGTTTCTCCAAGCCTCCGACAATACGGTCAACCGCATCCATAAAGTCTTGCTTCTCAACAAACTCCTTGCTGCGGCGCGCCGCTATAAGAGCGGCCTCATTGCACACGTTGGCAATGTCGGCGCCCGAGAATCCCGGTGTCTGGCGCGAAAGGAGGTCTACATCCACATCCGGAGCAATCTTGACATCGCGCAGATGCACCATGAATATTTCCTTGCGGTCGTTCAAATCCGGAAGGTCGACATAAATCTGACGGTCAAAACGTCCGGCACGAAGCAAAGCCTTGTCGAGAATGTCGACGCGGTTTGTTGCGGCAAGCACAATGATACCGCTGTTGGTGCCGAAACCGTCCATCTCGGTGAGCAATTGGTTCAACGTGTTCTCGCGCTCATCGTTAGAGCCCATATTGGGGTTCTTTCCGCGGGCACGTCCCACGGCGTCAATCTCGTCGATGAATATGATACACGGCGCTTTGTCTTTGGCTTTCTTGAACAAGTCGCGCACTCGCGACGCGCCAACGCCAACAAACATCTCCACAAAGTCGGAACCCGACAATGAGAAGAAAGGCACGTTGGCCTCGCCTGCCACGGCTTTTGCAAGCAGCGTCTTTCCGGTTCCTGGAGGGCCTACAAGCAAGGCGCCCTTGGGTATCTTTCCTCCAAGATTAGTGAATTTCTGAGGGTTTTTCAGAAATTCAACAATCTCCTCAACCTCGGTCTTTGCCTCCTGCAGTCCTGCCACGTCTTTGAACGTTACGTTGGTGCCCTTTTCCTTGTCGAAAAGCTGCGCTTTTGTCTTGCCTATGTTGAACACGCCGCCCGAGCCGTCGCCTCCGCCTCTCGACATGCGGCGCATCAGGATGAACCAGAACACAATCAACAGGATTACGGGGCCGAACGACCACAAGAACCCTGCGATTCCACTGCCCGACTCATATTCAAGGATTCCGGTGTAAGGGATGCTCTTCATCTGGTCCTCAAACACATTGTGAGGCACTTGCACAACGACTCTTGCCTTGCTGTAATTGACCTTTGCCATGTCTTTAAACACCTGCTTGGCGCTTGCCTCGGTCAACTCAGCCTCAAGTTTATTGTCGCCGGCATACACCCACATATGCTTGACATTGCCCTCCACAAGAAGCTTCTTGAAATCCGGCTGCCAATTCATCGGTTTTTCTGCAGAGGAGTCGTTGAAGTAAAACGACCCCATCAGAACCATACCGATGATGGCATACATCCAGAATATGCTGAATCGGAATCCTTTAAATTGCTTTTTCTTATTGTCCATTTTTTATCTATCGCTTAATCAATATCTGGGATTTCTTTTATCTCGGCGTCGTTCCACAGCTGCTCAAGATTGTAATACTCCCTGTATTCCGGAAGGAACACGTGCACATAAATCGTGCCGTAGTCTATAACAATCCATTGCGAATTGCGGTAGCCGTCATAGTTGAAGGGCTTAACTCCTGATTTCTCCTGAACATATTCGCGCACAGAGTCGGCGATGGCAGAAACCTGCATCGTGGATGTGCCTTGACAAATGATAAAATGTTCTGTAGATACATATTCAAGTCCTGTCAAGTCCACATGTGTGATATTTTTTCCTTTGCGTTCTTGAATTCCCTCAACTATAAGATTCAATAGTTCGTCGTTAGTCATTATTTTCTTTTATTGTTAGTTATTCTCTTTTTCTTCAATTTCTGAGCTATGCAGCCTATCTTATGCAAAGATAATGCTTTATGCCATAATAGCAATTTCCTAAGCCCACAAATATTTATCACCGCTACTTATAGAACAATTTCAACACAATTTGTTTCACTCAAAGTTGTTAAATTTAAACAAAAACCAACCTGAAATTTGGCTCAATGCAGAAAAAGCGGAATATGTCAAAACCCTGCACCATGAGACGATGGCAACGTTGGCTGGCTATCGTCGCGGAGCGACGACACTCTGCCACAACCCGGTACGCGAGCGCAGCAGAGCGTGCCGGGATTCGACATGCCCCCTGCAATCAGCGTGCCGGAGGTACGCTACTACCGGAGCGCATCCCCACGCCAGCGGCGATGCCCACGCGACGCATACTGCGGCAACGGTTGGGCAACAATAGCAACAGAGACCCTCGGACAAGTCCGGGAGCCTCTGTCTATTGATAGGAAAAATATATTCTTCGAATTATTTGTTGAGCGCTTCTTTTACAGCATCGTTAGGCACCATCTCTTCTTTAAATACGTAGGCACCTGTTTTCGGAGACTTGACAGCTTTGATAATCTTGCTGTAAGTACGTCCCTCTCCAGTTTGAAGGGTTGCGACTGTTTTCTTTGCCATAGCTGTATACTATTTTATTTGATTTCTTTATGTACTGTTACACGTTTAAGGATTGGGTTGTATTTCTTCAACTCCAAACGCTCTGTTGTATTTTTGCGGTTCTTAGTAGTGATGTAGCGAGAAGTACCCGGCATACCGCTGTCTTTGTGCTCTGTGCATTCGAGAATGACTTGCACTCTGTTACCTTTTGCTTTCTTTGCCATTTTATTCTACTGTTTTAATGCTTGTTAAGTAACCTTTTTCAGCTGCCTGCTTGATTGCAGCGTTAAGACCGATTTTGTTGATTGTACGGAGTCCTGCTGCAGAAACAGTAAGACGAATCCAAATTTGCTGCTCAACCCAGAAGAATTTTCTGTTGAAAAGGTTGACCTCAAATTTGCGCTTTGTTCTTCTCTTTGAGTGAGAAACATTATTACCTACGGCCGCTTTTCTGCCTGTAATTTGACAAACTTTTGACATGGCTATAATTAATTTTATTAATTTTCAATTGATTATCCTCAAAACAGAGTGCAAAGTAAGCGATTTTTTGTATACTAACCAAATTTTTCAGTTATTTTTCGCAAAATAATTAGTTGATTAGCATTTTTATCAGCATTATTTGAGCCATTGTTGTGGCATGGTTGATTACGCGGTCGCGATTTCCTGCAAAATGATAGCATTTGCTCTCGGTCTGACCTCGCTTAGTGGCGGAAATCCATACTGTGCCGACGGGCTTGTCTGCTGTGCCGCCGCCTGCGCCAAATGGCAGGATGTTGCGGTCATCGGACCTAACGGCCGGGGCTTTAACACCCATATCGGCACCGCCTTTAACCAGAACCTGTCCGACGTGGCCTGCGTATCCTGCGGCCAGTGTATCGTTGTCTGCACCACCGGCCCGCTGACCGCGCCTTCCGTCGCCAGTGCGGTGCCGTCAACGCCGAGAAGCCCTTCCTTCACCTCGTTGGCATAGCTGACAACCGAACCTTTGTAGTAGTCTGAGCTGCCTGCCACCTGCGTTATCTCGTGCGCTATATTGCCACCCGTACAGCTTTCTGCCGTCGCCATCGTATAGCCTTTGTCGCGCAGCATGTCGCCAAGTATCTGCGCTATGGTCTTGTCTTCTCTGCATATCAGCGATTTGCCGAGTATCGACGCGAGCTTGTCGCTTTGCTCCGCCATGACGGCTTCAAGACGCGACGCGTCGGTGTCGGTTCCGGTAAGGCGCAGGCGGATCAGTCCGGGCTTGGGCAGATACGCAAGATGCACGTTGCCGGGCATCGCTTTCTCATAGTCGTCGAGCATGCCGGCAAGCACCGACTCCGAATAGCCGATTACGATAAATGTGCGGTGCTGCAATGCGTCTTTGCGCGGAAAGCGGTGCTTGAGCATCGGGAACACCTCCGTGCAAAACATCTCTTGGGTCTCAAACGGCACTCCGGGCATCGAGACGAGCACCTTGCCGTCTTTCTCAAACCACATCAGAGGTGCGGTACCCACACGGTTTTGAATCACGCGGCACGACGACGGCACATAGGCTTGCGCGGCTGTCAGCGGATTTATCTTCAACCCGCGCTTGCGCACCACCTCGAGCACATTTGCCTCCACCGCCTTGTCGTAGACGAGTTCGCCGCCAAACAGCTCACACAGCGTAGGCTTCGTTATGTCGTCTTTCGTAGGGCCGAGGCCTCCGGTGGTAAGCACCACATCGGTCTCGTCAAACGCTTGCTTGATTGCCCGTTTTATCTCGTCGGCATCGTCTGCGACAACGCGCACGGAACGCACAGACCATCCGTCGGGGTTGATCTCCCGCGAAATCATCCCTGAATTTGTATCCACAACCTGCCCTATCAGCAATTCATCGCCGATGGCTATGATGGAAACCTGCATAATTACCTCCTTTTTTTAAACTTCGACGCGTGCAAACGGCGCGATGTCGAGGCTGCAATATTTTTTGTCAAGATATTTGAAATAGCCGGCAATGGCCACCATTGCGGCATTGTCGGTTGTAAACGCGCGCTTGGGAATGAACGCTTTCAGACGGCGGCGACGGCAGAACTCGTCAACGGCATTGCGCACGCCGGAATTTGCCGACACGCCTCCTCCGATAGCCACCTGCTTGATTTCCGGATGTTCCTTCACTGCCTTGCCAAGCTTGTCTATCAAGATGTCGATGATTGTTTTCTGCAACGATGCGGCAAGGTCTGCCTTGTTTTTCTCTATGAAGTCTGGGTCTTTCTTCACCTCGTCGCGGAGGGTGTAGAGAAACGACGTCTTCAATCCGCTGAAACTGTAGTCAAGGCCTGGGATATGGGGCTTGCTGAACTTAAACCGGGTTGCGTCGCCCTCGGCTGCCAAACGGTCGATGTGCGGACCGCCAGGATAAGGCAACCCCATCACCTTGGCGCACTTGTCAAACGCCTCTCCGGCTGCGTCGTCGATTGTCTGCCCGAGTATTTCCATATCGTTGTAGTCTTTAACGATGATAATCTGAGAGTTGCCGCCCGAAATCAGCAGACACATATATGGAAACTCCGGCACTTCTGTACTCTCGTCCTCTTTTATGAAATGCGACAGCACATGCCCGTGCAGGTGGTTGACACACACCATCGGGATGTCGAGCGCGGTGGCAAGTCCTTTGGCAAACGAGGTGCCGACAAGCAATGAGCCTATCAGCCCCGGACCGGCGGTAAACGCGATGGCGCTGATGTCAGACTTGCTTATTCCCGCACGTTTTATCGCCTCCGACACCACCGGCACTATATTTTGCTGATGCGCGCGCGATGCCAGCTCGGGCACCACTCCGCCAAACGCCTCATGGACGCTCTGGCTCGCTATCACATTCGACAACAGGATTCCGTCGCGTATCACTGCCGCCGACGTGTCGTCGCACGACGATTCTATTCCTAATATTATATTACTCATCTATTCGTTTTTAGTACCTTGCTATTTTGCGCAAAAATACGAAAAAAACAAGACTTATCACATTCTTACGCCAAAAATTAAAGCCGTGACGCATCCTTTCCGAATGCGCCACGGCTGTGCTTGCCATTATTACATTTTTAATTGAAATCGTTGAGTATGTTCTTCAATCGCTTGCGTGCAAAGAAGATGCGGCTTTTAACCGTACCCAACGGGATGTTCATCTTATCGGCTATCTCCTCGTATTTATAGCCCGCGACAAACATCGAGAACGGAACGCGGTATTCCTCGCTGAACGAATTGATGACCGAGGAGATTTCCTTTACATTGTATGCCACCTCAGGCGAATCGTAACCTGAATTCTGGGGCAGATTCAGATGATACAGGTCGTCGGTGGTGTCGATCAGCGTCTTGCTGCGGGCTGCGCGACGATAGTTATTGATAAAGATGTTGCGCATAATGGTAAAAACCCAACCTTTGAAATTGGTGTTGTCAACATATTTGTCGTGGTTGTCGAGCACTTTCAGATTCGTTTCCTGCATCAAGTCCTCTGCGTCTTCCTTGTTCAATGTCAACGACATTGCAAAATTGCCAAGATGCTTTTGCAGTCCCTCAAGCCGATTATATAAACCCTTATCCATAACTTTATCTTGTTTTTACCTTGCGGTTGTTTTTTCTTATTTAATTGTTCTCTTTATAATGAACAAATCTTGTGCCAAACTCGTTTATATGTTTTAAATTCCCTAAAAAACACCACGCCCCCACCGAAATCACTTCGCCGGGAGCGTGTTAGCTTAACCTTGTTACGCAATTATGATTAACAAATTAAATCCTTACGATGCAAAGGTACTGCCTCGCAGCCGCTCCGACAATCGCATTTTAAAGGTAAATTTGTATACATATAGGCTTCCCAAATACCTATTTTTGCGTATTTTACTTACTTTTCTCCCGTTTTGCCAATAATTAGGCAAAATCGCCAGCGAAGTGTTTTTCTACAAATTTGCCCACAATGGGGAAAAATTCCACACTGTGGGCAATCTTTATTAATCCAACTTCAACACTGCAAGGAATGCCTTCTGCGGCACTTCCACAGAACCAATCTGCTTCATGCGCTTCTTGCCCTTCTTTTGCTTTTCGAGCAACTTGCGCTTACGGCTGATATCGCCGCCGTAGCATTTTGCCGTCACGTCTTTACGCACTGCCTTCACCGTCTCACGGGCAATGATTTTAGCCCCGATGGCGGCTTGAATGGCGATGTCGAACTGCTGACGCGGTATCAGCTCCTTCAGCTTCTCGCACATCCGGCGGCCGAACGACACGCTGTTGTCGACGTGGGTCAGCGTGCTGAGGGCATCGACCGACTCTCCGTTGAGCAGGATGTCGAGTTTCACAAGTTTCGACTCGCGGAAGTCGTGCAGATGGTAGTCAAACGAGGCATAGCCTTTGGATATTGATTTCAGTTTGTCGTAGAAGTCAATCACAATCTCTCCGAGCGGAATGTCGAAAACGAGCTCCACGCGGTTGCCAGAAATGAAGTCCTGCTTCACCAGCTCGCCGCGCTTGCCAAGGCAAAGCGTCATTATCGGACCTATAAAATCGGTGGTCGAGATTATCGATGCCCGGATATACGGCTCTTCGATGCGCTCAATGAGTGTCGGGTCTGGAAGTCCCGACGGATTGTGCACCTCCATTTCGTTGCCTTTCTTGTCATATACCTTATACGAAACGTTGGGCACCGTGGTGATGACGTCCATATCAAACTCGCGGCCGAGACGCTCCTGCACAATCTCCATGTGGAGCAGTCCGAGAAATCCGCAACGGAATCCGAAGCCAAGAGCCACCGACGATTCAGGCGTGAACGTCAGAGAGGCGTCGTTGAGCTGCAGCTTCTCAAGCGATGTGCGCAGGTTTTCGAAATCCTCTGTCTCTATAGGATACACGCCGGCAAACACCATAGGCTTAACTTCCTGGAAACCTTCGATGGCTTTCTCACAAGGCCTGGCAACGTGGGTAATCGTGTCGCCCACCTTCACCTCGCGCGATGTCTTGATGCCGCTTATGATATATCCCACATTGCCGGCACTCAGTTCGTTGCACGGCGACAGGTTGAGTTTAAGCACTCCGATTTCTTCGGCATTGTACTGCTTGCCGGTATTTACAAACTTCACAAAGTCGTCTTTACGGATGCGTCCGTTCAGAATTTTGAAATACGCGATAATGCCACGGAATGGGTTGAAAACCGAGTCGAAAATCAACGCTTGGAGCGGCGCGTCTGGGTCGCCCGACGGCGCGGGGATGCGCTCCACGATTGCATCAAGGATTTCAGGCACTCCGATGCCCGTCTTGCCGCTGGCGCGGATAATGTCCTCATGCTTGCATCCGAGCAGGTCGACAATCTGGTCCTCCACCTCTTCAGGCTTTGCGCTGTCGAGATCCACCTTGTTGACCACCGGAATGATTTCCAAGTCGTTGTCGATTGCCATATATAGGTTGGAGATGGTCTGCGCCTGGATGCCCTGCGACGCGTCGACAATCAGCAGCGCGCCCTCGCAGGCGGCTATCGACCGCGACACCTCATAGGAGAAGTCTACGTGTCCCGGGGTGTCAATCAGGTTCAGCACGAAGTCTTCGCCATTATGACGGTAATTCATCTGGATGGCGTGGCTCTTGATTGTGATGCCGCGCTCGCGCTCAAGGTCCATATTGTCGAGCACCTGGTCTTGCAGGTCTTTGCCCATCACTGTTTTTGTATGTTCAAGCAGTCGGTCGGCAAGCGTACTCTTGCCGTGGTCAATGTGCGCTATAATGCAAAAATTCCTTATATGATTCATCTGTCTTCAATTACAGTGCGAAGATACGCATTTTTGGTCAAATATTAAAATTTCACGCCGTTACGGCACTCTGATAATTTCCTTGTCGTATGCGAGTTCCACTCCTTGCGGAAGCAGCCGCGACGTGGCTTCGTGCAGCCCTATGCCGTCGCTCTCGTGGATGAGCAATGCGCGGCGGGGATTTGCCTGGGCTACGACGGCGAGCGTTTCCTCAAGATTCATATGCGACAGGTGTGGCTCGAAGCGCAGGGCGTTTATTATTAATGTGTCAATGCCTTGCAGACGTGCCATCGTTGACGGCGGAATGGTCTTGGCGTCGGTGATGTAAGCCAGATTGCCTATAAGGTAGCCGAATATCGGCAGTTTGTAGTGCATCACGGGCAGTGGCTCCACCCTCACGCCTTTCACCTCAAAGGGCTCGCCCGCCAGCGGATGCATGTCAAACGTTGGCACTCCGGGATAGAGATGCTCGCGAAAACAGTAGGGAATGCGTGCTTTTATGTCGGCTACGACGTTGGGCTGGGCGTAGACGGGAAATGGGATTTCGCGGCAATACGGACGGAGGTCGTCCATGCCGCCTACGTGGTCGTAATGGCTGTGGGTGATGAGCAGCGCGTCGAGGTGGAGGTCGGAGGCGCGGAGCATCTGCTGCCGGAAATCGGGGCCGCAGTCAATCAGCAGGCTGACGCCCTGCGTGCGTACGATGGCGGAGCAGCGCAGGCGTTTGTCGCGTGGGTCGGCCGATTTGCACACTTCGCATTCACATCCCAATTGCGGCACGCCTGTCGATGTGCCGGTGCCAAGAAATTCTACTTCAATCATTGTCTGAATCGTTCCAATATTCCGTCTGCAAACACGAGATACACACCGTTGTCATACACCCAACGCTCCAGCAAGCCGCCGTGTGTGGGCACACGGTCGACCGACTGCGGCGCGCCGAGCGACAATGTGCATTCTTCCTTTGTCATCCCCACTGCCACCTGCCCGCGCACAATCAAGCTCCAGTTTTCATTGGAGATATGCTTGTAGCTGCTGCGGATGTCGCTGAAAGAGAAGAGTTTGTCGAACGTCACATTTCTCACCGCCGACGTGGGCGACGACATCATGACTCCGCTGTGCCTGCCGTCTTGGTCGAATGCCACATAGAATGGATAAACGGCATCGCCGGTGGTTACGCTCTCAACCGTGACCGGAACGTAGCGAAGACCGGTCTCAAACGAGCCGTCGCGGCGGCGCCATGTCGACGTGCGCAGATAGAGCGTGCGGCCGCGGAGCAGACTGTCAACGCGCGCCACATAGTCGAGGTCGGAAAGAAACGGCACTGCGTAGTAGCCGCTGAGGGGCTGCAGCTCGGCAAGGGTCTTGCCGGTGTCGTAACGGTATTGGCGGTCGGTGTCTGACAGCACAATCACCACTTTTTCTATATTGTCGATGTCGCGTTGCAGTTCCTGCCCTGCGAATGTAAGAGTATGGCCTTTAAGGGTGTCGGCTGACGGGCGCAGCACGAGGCTGATGTCGTTGCTTGTAACCACAAAGCGTTTTCCTTTGCGCCATTGTCCGTAGGTCTGCGGCTTGACGCTGTCGAGCAGTGCTTCCTCGGCTGTGCGCTTGTTGGCTTTCACGCGCGCCACGTCGCGGTCGGTAATGCGTCCGGTGTTTTCAATCCCGGTGAAACACGCCGTCACCACGGGCAGCAGAGCCAGCACCGCCACATATTTAATATACTTGTTTATCTTCTTCATCGTTGCAAAGTTAGCATTATTTTTCCTCAGAAACGATGTAATTAAAAAATAATATGTAACTTTGCGCCCGAATAGCCCAAATTTTAGGTTTGTACCCACTGTGGTTATAGCCAGGGAATTAAGATTAAGATATTGAGAATTATAACGAAAAAACGGATTAATACTTATTTATTATGACGAAAAAAGTAATTGCCGGCAGCCTCGCGCTGCTCGCCGTAACCGCTATGTATGCCCAGACATACCAGCTCCCAAATGTAGGGTTCAAGAATTGGGAAGATGCTGGCAAGTCTCTCTCAACATTCAAAAGCACATCCAGCGAAAGCGAATTCACCACGATAGACCGTTCTAACAGCGAGCCTACATCTTGGTCTTCTTCAAACATTTTTTGCTCCGCATCAGCCAACGAATTAGTTTTCAAACACGACAACACCACACTTGGCAATTACGCCCTAATCGTAAACAAGCAAGTTGGCAACACAAAGGGATACATTCCAACTGTTGGTCTATTGACTTGTGGAAGTTCTTGGGTTGAAACATATTATTCAAGCGCTTTTGGATGGCATCCTGTCGGCAATAATATAGATCCAGACGTCACTTACAACAATAAGTTCGCCCAAAACGGCACATATGGCGGCATTGTATTCATCGGACGTCCAGACGCATTGTCTTATGAGGTATTAAACAATAGCAAAAATGCACACATCGTTGCATATCTTTGGAAAGGAACTTTTCATGGATCCGTTCCTGCCAACCTCAGCCGCGTAAATGAAGGCAAATGGACAACCCTTCTTACAGATATTATATTGACTCTTGGTGCAACATCAAGAATCTTGACCGTGCGATTTGGAGCCAAATCGACCCTTCGATTGTAACTTCCGAGACTGTTCAGAATATCACAAAATCGGATGACGCCGCAATCATTGCATATGTAGACAAAGCATATACTGCAAACTCATCAGATTGGACAACAGATGTCATAAATTTAAACTATCTCTCCGACGCAGCCCCCGAGATGACCAACGTAATCATCGCCGCCGGCTACCCATGGGACAGCCGCAAATCTGTGGAAGAGGAGAGCATCAACGTCGACAACGTGCGCTACGCTTACTTCTCTCGCCTCTCCGACGCAAGCATCGACGGATATGCGTTTGACTTCAATCCTAACACGCTCGACTATGTAATCACTGTCAACGATGTTGAAAACTTCACATTGCCTACCGGCGTGAACTACAGCATCATGAGCAACGAGGCGTTGACAGCCGACAAGGAGGCTACCGTAAGCAGCATCAACGACAACAAGCAAATCAGCATCAAGGTGACCAACAAACAGTCAATCGCAAATGCTGAGGCTACCGATGCCGACGGTCTGCGTGAGCACATTTACAACTTCTACTTCCGCGAGGCTTCGCAGCAGTTTGAAGGCTTCTACTTCACCAATGTCAACAGCTCCGACATCTACTCTGGCGAGACAACGACACTCACCCTTACCCAAGAGAATGCCGACTACCACACTTACACGCTCGCAATCGCCGACGTGAAAGTGGCACAAGCCGCCACTCGCGCTGCCGGCGATGCTGTAAACGTTACTGTTTCAGGCTTGACAAAGACTGAGAAAGACGGCAAGGTGATCTATTCAGGAACCGACGACAACGCGAAGGTGGGCAACGAGACAAAACAGGTAAGCGTCGTAGCCACTTTCGACGGCGACAACTATGAGGTGAAATTCTCGTTCACCAACGAGGACGGCACTGTGACCAACGTGGTTTCCACTCCAGAGCCTACAACTTCAAGCGTAAGCGAAATCAACGGCGCCACAGCCGCTGTCGCTGCCACTGAGGGCGCAATCCTCGTCAGCAACTACAACGGTGCCGCCGCTGTCTACACCACCGACGGACGTCTGGCTGCCAACGCCGAGGTCAACGGCTCTGCAAGCATCAATGTTGCCGCAGGCCTCTACATCGTGCGCACTGGCAACAAAGCTACAAAGGTTATCGTAAAATAATCTATACGACACCATACCACGACAGCCGGGCTGCAAGTCCGGCTGTCTTTTTTTTGCCCCGCCGCTGCCACGGCAGCGCGCGCCGCCAAATCCATAAGGTCTGCAAAATCAAACAAGTTTGTTTTGCATTTCGCTCGCCTTGCACTATCTTTGTAAAACAAACAATGCAACAAGAATGTACTACGTATCAAAAAGAATAGAAATAGCGGGCTGCCATAGCCTCAAACTCGACTACGAGAGCAAATGCTCACAGATGCACGGCCACAATTGGATTGTGACGATACATTGCCGCGCCCGCTCGCTCAACCACAACGGTATGGTGTGCGACTTCACCCACATCAAGGAGAAAATCCACGGTTATCTCGACCACGGCAACTTCAACGAGCTGCTGCCGTTCAACCCAACGGCTGAGAACATTGCCAAATGGATTTGCGACCAGATTCCGGAATGCTACAAGGTGAGCGTACAGGAGTCGGAAGGAAACACCGCCACCTACACAACCGACGACGATGAGCAAGACATATAAAATCAACGAAATTTTCTACAGCCTTCAAGGCGAAGGATTCTACACCGGCACTCCGTCGGTGTTTGTGCGCTTTTCGGGGTGCAACTTGAGCTGCCCGTTCTGCGACACCGACCACAACCAGGGCGTGATGATGACCGCCGACGAAATCGCCACCGCTGTCAATGCCTTTCCTGCAAGCCACGTGGTGCTGACGGGTGGTGAGCCTTCGTTGTTTGTCGACGACGAGCTGACCGCGGCGCTCCACGGCCATTTCATCGCAATGGAAACCAACGGCACACACCCTGTGGCCGCTGGCGTTGACTGGATTACAATGTCGCCGAAGTCGGACTTTGTCGACGGTGCGGAGCCCGTGCTGACAGAGTGCGACGAGCTGAAGCTTGTCTACACCGGACAAAACCTCGACCGCTACGCATCGTTTGCCGCCCGTCACCATTTTCTGCAGCCTTGCGACTGCGGCGACGCCGGGAAAAACCGGCTGCTGCTGAAGGAATGCATACAGGCCTGCCTCGACAATCCCGTCTGGAGGTTGTCGCTGCAAACCCACAAATACCTCGACATCCGCTGATGCCCATTCGCTGATGCCGACCATTACACCATCATTTTTGACTTATCGGCAATGATATATAGCAGATTTTTCGTAACTTTGCGCTTTATAAGTTTTTAGCAAAAAATGTCGTTTGAAATAGCATTCGTTCTAATCTGTATGGGAGCCATGCTCGCAGCGTTGGTCTGCGACGTGATGCGTCCGGGCATGATCATGCTCAGCGTCGTTGTCATATTCCTATGCGCCGGAATCATCACCCCGAAGGAGATGCTCGAAGGCTTCAGCAACAAAGGCATGATCACTGTGGCAATGCTGTTTCTTGTCAGCGAGGGCATACGCCGCAGCGGCGCGCTCAACATAATGATTAAATGGCTGTTGCCTCAACAGCGCAAATCACTGCTGCACACTCAGTTGCGTATGCTTCCAGCCGTCAGTTTCACCTCGGCGTTTCTCAACAACACCCCTATCGTGGTAATCTTCGCCCCTATCGTGAAGCGTTGGGCGGAACGTATGAAAGTGCCCGCCACAAAACTGCTTATTCCATTGTCGTATGCCACCATTCTCGGCGGAATGTGCACATTGATAGGCACGTCGACCAACCTCGTGGTGCATGGCATGGTCATCGACGCCGGATATGAAGGATTCTCCATGTTCGAACTCGGAAAAGTGGGCATATTCATCTGCATCGCCGGACTGACATACCTGTTTTTCTTCTCAAAACGCCTGCTTCCGGAGTCGCGAGAAGACAATCTCGACAAAGAAGACGACGCCCAGGCTCAAAACCTTCACCGCGTGGAGGTGATTCTCGGAGCGCGTTTCCCCGGTATCAAGAAGCAGCTCGGAGAGTTCAATTTCGCACGCCACTACGGCGCATACGTCAAGGAAGTGCGACGTGGCGGTCAAGCCATCCCTGGCGACCTCGACAAGATAACGCTGCTCGAGGGCGACACTCTGATTCTTTGGGCCGACGACCAATTCATCCCCACTTGGGGCGACTCGCGTGTGTTCCTCATGGTGTCCAACGGCAAGGACGTGGTGCCGAAGGAAAGCCGCGGCAGGCGTCTGCTCGCCACCGCGCTGCTCGTATTCATGATTGTCGGTGCGACAGTAGGTGAATTGCCGGCGATGAAAGACCTCGTGCCGGGAATGAAGTTCGACATGTTCTTCTTTGTCTGCGTCACAACCATCATCATGGCGTGGACCAAGATTTTCCCTCCTAAAAAGTACACAAAATACATATCCTGGGACATCCTCATAACCATCGCCTGCGCTTTTGCCATCAGCAAAGCCATCAACAATTCAGGCGTGGCGCCGATGATTGCCCGCAACATCATCGCGATGACCGACAGCCTCGGACCTTACGGACTGCTCGCCGTGCTGTTTATAATCACAAATGTGTTTACTGAACTGATTACCAACAACGCTGCAGCGGCTCTGAGTTTCCCGATTGCCTTGTCGGTAGCCAATGAGCTGGGAGTCAGTCCAACACCGTTTTTCGTGGTCATCTGCATGGCTGCGTCAACAAGCTTCTGCACTCCGATAGGCTATCAGACAAACCTCATCGTGCAAGGTGTGGGCGGATACAAGTTCACCGACTTCATAAAAGTGGGACTGCCTCTCAACGTGATTGCCTTCGCAATTTCGGTGGGACTGATTCCGCTGTTCTGGGATTTCTAATAAAAACGACACAACGACAATGGAAAAGAAAGCGACAAACATCTATCCGATATTCGACCGCATGATGAGCCGTGACGACAAGGAACAACTGCTGAGACAGCGTGGCATGATGCTGTGGTTCACCGGACTGAGCGGTTCGGGAAAAAGCACCGTTGCCATCGCCCTTGAGCGCGAGCTGCACAGCCGCGGACTGCTCTGCCGAATACTCGACGGCGACAACATCCGCAGCGGAATCAACAACAACCTGGGATTCTCAGCCGAAGACCGCGTTGAAAACATCCGCAGAATCGCCGAAGTGGGACGCCTTTTCGTCGACACCGGCATCATCACAATCGCGGCTTTCATCAGCCCAAACAACCAGTTGCGCGAAATGGCTGCCGAAATTATCGGCAAGGACGATTTCGTGGAGGTGTTTGTAAGCACTCCGCTTGAGGAATGCGAGAAGCGCGACGTGAAAGGTCTTTATGCCAAGGCCCGACGCGGAGAGATTAAGAATTTCACAGGTATATCCGCCCCTTTCGAGGCTCCGGAGCATCCCGACATCACCCTCGACACGTCGAAACTGCCGGTCGAGGAGTCAGTGAAAATCCTTATGGACTACGTGTTGCCTAAAGCAGTATTGAAAAAATAAACAAAAAACAATATAATTCTATGTCAGACTACAACTTAAGCCATCTTAAGGAACTCGAGGCAGAGGCAATCTACATCATCCGTGAAGTTGCTTCGGAATTCGAGAATCCTGTGATGCTCTATTCCATCGGAAAGGACTCGTCGGTGATGGTGCGTCTCGCCGAAAAGGCATTCGCTCCCGGCAAAGTGCCGTTTCCGCTGATGCATATCGATTCGAAATGGAAATTCAAGGAAATGATCCAGTTCCGCGATGAATACGCCAAGAAATACGGCTGGAATCTTATCGTTGAATCAAACATGGAGGCGTTTAAAGCCGGTGTGGGTCCGTTCACCCACGGCAGCAAGGTGCACACCGACCTGATGAAGACTCAGGCTCTGCTCCACGCCCTCGACAAATACAAATTTGACGCTGCTTTCGGCGGTGCGCGACGCGACGAGGAGAAAAGCCGTGCGAAAGAGCGTATCTTCTCGTTCCGCGACAAATTCCACCAGTGGGACCCTAAAAACCAGCGTCCGGAGCTGTGGGACATCTACAACACCCGCATCAACAAGGGCGAGAGCATCCGCGTGTTCCCGTTGTCAAACTGGACGGAACTCGACATCTGGCAGTATATCCGCCTGGAAAACATTCCTATCGTGCCTCTCTACTTTGCCAAGGAGCGTCCGGTGGTCAACATCGACGGCAACCTGATTATGCCCGACGATGACCGTCTGCCGGAGCAATACCGCGACAAGATTGAGATGCGCATGGTGCGTTTCCGCACACTCGGATGCTGGCCTTTGACAGGAGCCGTTGAAAGCGAAGCCGACACAATCGAGAAAATCGTGGAGGAAATGATGACCACCACAAAGAGTGAACGCACAACGCGCGTGATCGACTTCGACCAAGAGGCAAGTATGGAGCAAAAGAAACGTGAAGGTTATTTTTAAACCACTACAGAAATGGACAACAATTCGAAATTGAACATAAAGGAGTTTCTCGACAAGGACGAACAAAAAGACTTGTTGAGATTTCTAACCGCCGGCAGCGTCGATGATGGAAAATCTACGCTCATCGGCCGACTGCTCTTCGACAGCAAGAAAATCTACGAAGACCAACTCGACGCCCTCGAGCGCGACAGCAAACGTGTGGGAAACGCCGGAGAGCATATCGATTATGCCCTGCTGCTCGACGGACTGAAGGCTGAGCGCGAGCAAGGAATCACCATCGACGTGGCTTACCGCTACTTCAGCACAAACAACCGTAAATTCATCATCGCCGACACCCCGGGACATGAGCAGTACACACGCAACATGATTACCGGCGGATCTACGGCCAACGCGGCAATAATCCTTGTCGACGCCCGCACTGGTGTAATCACCCAGACCCGCCGACACACTTATCTGATTTCGCTGCTCGGAATCAAACACCTTGTGCTTGCTGTCAACAAGATGGACTTGGTTGACTTCGACAAAGCGGTGTTTGACAAAATCGTGCGCGACTTCGAGGAGTTTGTGGCGCCTCTCGGCATCCCCGACGTGACATGCATCCCTCTATCGGCGCTCGACGGCGACAACGTGGTTGAGAAAAGCGAGCGCACTCCGTGGTATACGGGCAAATGCCTGCTCGACTATCTTGAGACTGTGCCCATCGACCTCGACCGCAACTATGACGACTTCCGCTACCCTGTGCAATACGTGCTGCGACCAAACCTCGACTTCCGCGGATTCTGCGGCAAAGTGGCTTCCGGCGTAGTCCGCAAGGGCGACACCGTGATGGCTCTGCCTTCCCGCAAGACGTCGAAAGTGAAGAGCATCGTCACCTACGAAGGCGAAATCGAAGAGGCTTTTCCTCCTTTGTGCGTGACAATAACTCTTGAGGACGAAATCGATATCTCACGCGGAGAAATGATCGTGAAACCCGACAACCTCCCGACAGAAGACCGTAACTTCGAGGCTATGCTCGTGTGGATGGACGAGGAAGCGATGGACCCCAACAAGCAGTTCTATCTGAAACAGACCACCAACACTACCCGTGCGCGTATCGACTCTATAAAATACAAAGTCAACGTCAACACGATGGAGCAGTCGGAAGTTGACCATCTGGAGCTCAACGAAATCGGACGCGTGGTGTTTACCACCGGCAAGGAGCTGCTTTTCGACCCCTATCAGAAAAACAAGCAGACCGGCTCGTTCATCCTTATCGACCCGATTACAAACAACACGTCGGCTGTGGGTATGATCATCGACCGTGTCGACGCAAAGGATATGAAGCACGACGACGCGCTTGCCACTATCTGCCTGTCTGACCTCGGCATCGACGAGTGCCATCTCGAAGCAATCCAAAAAGCCGCCGACGAATTGAAACGTCAAGGAATAGTCGTTAAAGTAAAAAAGTAGAATATGGGATTGACATTTGACAAATTGCCCGTCAACACGCTTGTGGGCGCCGACTGGCAGACTTTCAAGGCTTTGACCGACGGGCAGCACATCGGCGACCACTACAAAGGCAAGTTTCGCCTGACAAAAGCTGTGTGCCGATTGCTGAGCACTCTCGTGCCAATCGAGAACCGTGCCTACAACAAAATTGCCGGGCAGCCTCTGCAGGAAGACCCTCTGTTTATCCTCGGACACTGGCGCAGCGGCACCACCTTTGTGCACAACGTGTTTGCCTGCGACAAGCATTTCGGCTACACAACCACATATCAGACCGTATTCCCGCACCTCGTGCTGTGGGGACAGCCATTCTTCAAGAAAAACATGGCGATGCTGATGCCCGATAAGCGTCCTACCGACAATATGGAGCTGCGCCCCGACCTTCCCCAGGAAGAGGAGTTCGCCTTGTCGAACATGATGCCTTACACCTACTACAACTTCTGGTTTTTCCCCGAACGATGGATGGAATATTGCGACCGCTTCCTGACGTTTGAGAAGATTACAGAGGAGGAGCGTCAAGTGTTTAAAGACACTTTCTTGCGCTTGGTGAAGGTGTCGCTCGCCAACACCGGCGGCACACAGTATCTGTCGAAAAACCCGCCTCACACCGGACGTGTGCGCACGCTGCTGGAGATGTTTCCCAACGCAAAGTTCATCTATCTGAAGCGAAATCCGTACACCGTGTTCGAGAGCACTCGCAGTTTCTTCACAAACACAATCAAGCCTCTGCAGCTGCAAGACATCTCGCAGGAGCAAATCGTGGACAACATCGTGGAGGCATACATGCGGCTCTACAACCGATATGAGGCCGACAAACTGCTAATCCCGGAAGGCAATCTTGTGGAAATCAAGTTTGAGGACTTCGAGCACAACGCTTTCGACCTCACAAAGGAAATCTACGGAAAACTGAAGCTGCAGGGATTCAACGAGGCTGAGGCCGACATCCGCGCATACCTCGACAAGAAGAAGGGCTACAAGAAAAACAAATACCAATATAAAGAGGAAACCATCCAAATCGTCGAGAAGCATTGGAGCAAGGCGCTTGACGAATGGGGCTATACACTTTAAAACTTTACAACTATGAGAATTTTCAAACAAATCGTCATCGCTGTATGCGCCGCCTTAGCCTTCGCGGCTTCAATCCATGCGCAGTCGCCTGCCGAAGGTTGGACAAAAGTAGACCCTACAGAGCTGAAAAACGCTGTTGAATTGTTTACCAACGACAAAACAGCTCTCGCTGTGGGCAAAGAAGGCGACTTGAACGCCACGACAATGTCGTGGGGAAGCATCGGCGAACTTTGGGGCAAGCCGATTGTAACAGTTGTCGTTGACCACAGCCGATACACATACTCGCTGATGGGACTCTACGACTACTTCACAATCACGGCATTCCCTAAAAAGATGAACGTGGCACTCGACTACATCGGTTCTCACTCCAGAAAAACGGATAAAAACAAAATCCAGAATGCCGGACTGACAACGATGTTCACCGAACTTGGAAATCCTACGTTCAAGGAGGGAAATCTGATTATCGAATGCCGCACAATCTACGAGGCTCCTATCGACGTGGACAATATGCTTGACGACGACATCATAAAGATGTATCAGGACAACAAACTGAAACACACGATGTTTGTCGGCGAGATTGTCAACGTCTGGAAACGCTGATTTGTTTGAAACGCTTGTATGTAACAACAAAAGAACACTGATTTATATATGGAAGAAAAAAAATTCAAACGCACGCTGGTTACAACAGCTCTGCCATACGCAAACGGTCCTGTCCACATCGGACACCTCGCCGGTGTGTATGTGCCTGCCGACATCTACACCCGCTATCTCCGACTCAAAGGTGAAGACGTGATTATGATTGGCGGCTCTGACGAGCACGGTGTGCCCATCACCATCAAGGCGAAAGCCGAAGGTGTCACGCCTCAAGACATCGTGGACCGCTACCACAAAATCATCAAAGACTCGTTTGAGGAACTCGGCATCTCTTTCGACATATATTCACGAACCACGAGCAAAATCCATTCTCAGATGGCAAGCGACTTCTTCCGCAAACTCTACGACAAGGGTGAGTTTATCGAGAAGACGTCTATGCAATACTACGACGAGGAGGCTCACCAATTCCTCGCCGACAGATATATCGTGGGCACATGCCCGCACTGCGGAAGCGACCATGCCTACGGCGACCAATGCGAGTCTTGCGGCACATCGCTCAACGCTACCGACCTTATCGAGCCGCATTCGGCAATCACCGGCAACAAACCGGTGCTGAAAGAAACCAAACACTGGTATCTGCCGCTCGACAAGTGGGAACCTACATTGCGCCACTGGATTCTTGACGAACACAAGGAATGGAAACCAAACGTATACGGACAGTGCAAATCATGGCTCGACATGGGTCTGCAGCCACGCGCCGTGAGCCGCGACCTCGATTGGGGTGTGCCAGTGCCGGTGGAAGGCGCCGAAGGAAAGGTGCTATACGTATGGTTTGACGCTCCTATCGGCTACATTTCAAACACTAAGGAACTGCTCCCCGACACTTGGGAAACTTATTGGAAGAGCAAAGACACTCGCATCATAAACTTCATCGGCAAGGACAACATCGTGTTCCACTGCATCGTGTTCCCTGCAATGCTTATGGCTGACGGATCGTACCAACTGCCGGAAAACGTGCCTGCCAACGAGTTCCTCAACCTTGAAGGCGACAAAATCTCGACTTCACGCAACTGGGCGGTGTGGCTGCACGAATATCTGCGCGACATGCCGGGCAAGCAGGACGTGCTGCGCTATGTGCTGACTGCAAACGCTCCGGAAACAAAAGACAACGACTTCACTTGGAAGGATTTCCAGGCGCGCAACAACAACGAGCTGGTGGCAATCCTCGGCAACTTCGTAAACCGTACTTTCGTATTGACACACAAGTACTACAAGGGAGTTGTGCCTGCCATCGGCGAGCTTACCGACTATGACCGCGAGACGCTGAAGGAATTTGCCGACGTGAAAGCAAATCTCGAAAACTACATCGAGCACTTCCGCTTCCGCGACGCGTTGAAGGAGGCTATGAACCTTGCCCGCATCGGAAACAAATACCTTGCCGACACTGAGCCGTGGAAGGTGGTGAAGACCGATGAGAAGCGTGTGGAAACGATTATGAACATCGCCATCGAGATTACTGCCAATCTCGCCATCGCTTTCGAACCGTTCCTTCCGTTCATGTCGAAGAAACTCCGCGATATGCTGGGAATGGAGAAATTTGACTGGAATGAGCTTGGCTCAATCACAATAATCCCTGCCGGAACAACGATAAAACCGGCTGAGCTGTTATTTGAAAAGATTGAAGACAGCGTGATTGAGGCGCAGATAAAGAAACTCAACGACACCAAGGAGGCCAACAAGCTGAAAAACTTCAAGCCGGAACCTGTGGCTGCCAACGTGCCATTCGACGACTTTATGAAACTCGACATCCGCGTGGGCAAAGTGCTGGAATGCGAGAAAGTGCCTAAAGCCGACAAACTGTTGAAGTTCAAGATTGACGACGGTATGGGCGGACGCACAATCGTGTCGGGCATCGCTAAATTCTACAAGCCTGAAGACCTTGTGGGCAAAGAGGTTTGCTTCATTGCCAACTTTGAGCCGCGCAAGCTGAAAGGCGTGGAGTCGCAAGGCATGATCCTCTCGGCTGAAAACGCCGACGGAAGTCTTGTTGTGATTGGTCCGCAGGGTGAAGTGGTCCCTGGATGCCAAGTGAAATAACAAGAACTCACATAGACATAAAAACGGCTTCTTCCCAATCGGAAAGAAGCCGTTTTTATGTCTTATTGCAAACAGGCGTTCTTCTGCCCGTCCCTGCCTGGTTTAAGCCACGAGAACAGGCGTTTCCACCACGGATCGTCGTCACAGCGGAAATTTATTTTTATCGCCCCTGTGCTGTTGTTGAAAAACAGTATGGACTGCTCCATCACCACCGCCACCTCGTTGTCGACAATCTTAAAGCCTTTGATACACGAAAGCCTTATTCTCCGGAATGGATTGTCATAGTCGAGCACGCCCACAATCATACAGCCGTCTTCAAACGCAACTTTAAAATGCTCTCTACAGCAATCTGCCACCTTACGGAGCAAACTGTCATGAAAGCCGTCCTTTGGTCTATGGGTGTGCTTGTAAAGATATTTTATCGTAATTCTGTTTATCATACCGTTTTTCTCTATGCCTTTTTTCCTATTTTCTCTTTAATAATGCTTACACGGCTCGTTTAGTTCACTAAAAACAAAAAAATCCGCAAGTATGCCCGTCCGGACATCCTTGCGGATTCTGAAATCATTATTTTCTATGCTGTCAACGCTTCACAAACCGCTCCACGCGCACAGCGTTGCCACTCTCCACTCTTAGGAAATAAACGCCCGGATGCCAATGCGACACGTTGACCGTAGTGCTCGCTCCAACTTGAGAATCAAGCATCAGCGACCCGTCGGCGCTCCAGATGTAGATATGGTTATGGTCGATTCCTGCTATATCAATATGCAGGCAATCGCTGGCAGGCACCGGATAGACGCGCACATCGCTGTCGGCAAACTCGCGCTCCACCATCGAGCTGTTGCAATTGTCACCGACAACATAGGTGAACGGTGCGGTGACTCCGATACCGCCTCCTGCCCAAGCGAATTTACATGCCACCTTTATAGCCTCGCCGACGCTGTGTCCGGTAAGAGTGTATGTGAATTTCTTATCTCCGGCTTCCTGCATCTGCATCTCTGTGAAGCCGTTTGTAAGATCGCGCACGAAGGCCACAAGTCCTATCACATCGGTCAAGCTCTCGGCAATGACCGTAACATCACCATTGGCTGCCGACTCAAACTTGAGACTATATGTCATTCCGCTGCCCTCTGTAAGTTCATCGGAAGTCACCGAACATACGCTTTCATCGCCTCCGCCTGTCGACGACGCTTTCGCATTGACATCGACACTGGCCGACACCGTCTGCTTTCCATTGGCTGCTGTGGCACGCGCCGTGATTACACGCACACCCTCTTTTGTCGGAGTCCACTGCACAGCGTAAGGCGCCGCCGTTGCCGTGCCAACAAGTGTGCCGTCGACAAGGAAGTCGACAGCGGTGATTGTCGAGCCTTCAACCGTGGCCGACGCCTGCAATGTGACAGCCTCGCCCACTTTGACCGTAGAGCCGGCAGCAGGCGACGTAACCGAGACAACGGGTGTTGTAGGCTCTGACGGCACAGGAGGCACCACAACGCCTCCATCGATGCCCATCGCACGCGCCTCAACCACAAGTGTCGCCCCGTCGGAGAATGTCACCGTGCGCGGTGTCGAACCGTAGTTGTATGCCACGTGTGTCACCTTTTCGCCTTTGCGGAACGCCATTGCCACAGGATAGTCGGCAGTGACCGACGAGTCATACTGTCCGAGCACGTTCATGGCGTGCAGCCAATGGTAAGTCTGCGCCTGGGAGATGCCGAACTTAAGGTTGCGTTTCGGATTTGAGTTATAAAGCTCTATGGCTTTCTGCGGGTCAATAAACGACAGATATTTCCACATCGTGTCGTGCCATAGGTTTGGATTCACCTCATTGGAAAGGATTCCGGTGTTGGCGGCTATCTCCGACCACAGCTTGCGCACATAATCGAGATTGCGGCCAAGATAGAACGATCCGCCATGTATAGGATAAAGCTCTATGCCATAAGAAGCGGCGATGTCGGCTGTCCAGAATGTTCCGTTGTCGAAATCGTTGCCGAAGACGCGCGAAACGAGGCTATATTTCCAATCCGAAGGGAAAATGCGCTCGTGCTGGTCAAACCAATACTCCTCTACCGCCGACTGCTCGGTGGCATACATATAGATGCCCAAGTCGCGGACGGCACGGTTGCCAGTCACCGAGCCCCAATGGATAAGCGACGAGTTAAACTGCATCGACTCCGACGTCGACTCCTGGTCGTTGCCCTGAGGCAGCGAAGCCACGCCATTAGCCCAGCAGTGACCTGCATAAGGGCTGAAATTGCGCAGATAAGGGAACATCGGATCGTTGCGGTCGCTGGTGGCGGCGTCGCGCACAAGGAGGTTGACCATATCGCCCCATTGCGTTGCCCATCCCGGCGAGTACTGCTCTATAAAAGCGGCTGCGTGGATAAAGTAACCCCAATGGAAATGATGGTCGTTGATATACTCGTCCTGACCGTGGCCTGCCGGATAGCCGAACATCGTGGTCCAGTCTTTATTGTAATAGAACAGGAATGCCTTCTCTCCGCTGGTATACGTCAGCCAGTTTTCCAAACGTTGCTTCACGAGGTTGAATGCCTGATTAAAGACAGCGTTGTTGCCCGAAGCTTTCGCCACATGGGCTGTCTGGATGAGGCGGTTCAGCAGCTGTCCGTCGTTGTAGGAGTCGGTCCAGCCTGTCAAGCCGTGGTCTGCCACCACTTCTGCCTCAAGTCTGTCGAGCTCCGCCTTTGAGAAGCCTGCCGACGCCCCTTCCTCCACATAAGGAAGCGTCGGGAGTATGCCGCCGAAAGTGTTGACCGTTGAGAAACGGTTGCCTGCAAGCGTGCGCACCTCTCCGCGCAGAGTGGCATAAGTCAATCCTGTCGGGACTGCGCTGCCGGAAGCGAGATGTGCCCAATGATGTGGCAAAAGTCCGAGCAGAACAGTCGATGTGGAGCCTTCCTTGACATCGGGAGTCACCACATAGTCAGTGCGCACCTGTGCGGTAGCCTCGTCGTAGCTGTAATCCACTCGGGTGTCGGCAGGAAAGACAAACGCATATTGCCGCAGGCTGCGTGCTGTGGCAATGGCGTCGGTTGTCGACAACGGCAATATTGCCGCCGACCAATAATTCTTGCCTCCAAGTGTCGACGTGTAGCTGTAGCCGCTGCCTGTCCACGTGCTGCCCTCAGGGGCATAGATGGCAAACGACGCGCCGTTGAAGCCTTTCGACAGCACAAGCGTGGAGCCGTCGACAGAAACAGTGCCCATTCCCTCACGGAAGGTTACGGTAACTGCCTGCGAGCTGTGTTTTGTGAAATATACAAAAGGCATAGCCAAACCCGCCGTAGCATCGAAATATTCGCTTCCGCTACCCCACCGCATAGTGAATGTCCAGTCTGAATAGTCAGACACGGTGGTTTTTGCCGATGTGATGTTGCCCACGCTGATATGCACCGGACTGAAGTCAACCATCGCGCCTTTCGGAATATAGGCGAGTGTGAGTCCGTCGGCACGTGTGCGCATGCCCATGGGATATGCAAAAATATTTTCCGACTGGTCCTTGTAGAGCACGTTGCTCCACCAGTCATTTGTCGGGACGGGGTGTCCCACAGCGTCACCACTCAGCTGCGGTGTGCCTGCCGGCACTTTGTTGCGTCCGGCTTGATCATAACCCGGATGGTCGGTCGTGTAGCTTCCGCTACCAACGTTGACCACTCCTGCCTGAAGCGGCAACGACGACAATAATGCAATCGAAAGAACAATTCTACTAAGTTTCATTATTTAGATTTTAAGTTGTTACGTCCACAAAATTAGGCGGAATGTCTACAATAATGACCTTTTTCAGCCTATACTCAAACTCACACGCTACTCAACAAAAACTCAACACCAAATCCTTATATTCCTATCTCTCACGGCAATACAACAGCACATCAAATCATAGACAACTCATATATGCCAAAAAAGCGGGCAGCGCAGTTGAATTCTGCGTTGCCCGTTTTTTTAGCATATTCACGGCTTAGAGCCTTGTCATTTCACTTGCTTAAGCACTTTCTTGTCTATTTCCACAGTGTATTTCTTGTGGAGCTGCTCGTCCCAAACCCCCTCAAGGTAGTTCTGATAGTCGGCAACAACAAGTCCGCGCACATCAGCCACTTCCTCTGGCTTTGCAATCAAGCGTCCGCCAAACACGAAATAGTCTTTGTATTTATCCTTGTCGGCAGCAACAACCCTGTCGGTGCCAAACATCTCAGAGTCGACCTTGGCATTCTCGCCTTTTGCGACAAGCACACGTGTCACCTTCAGATTCTTGCCAAACTCCTTGCGCAACACAGTGACCACACTGTCGGCGGCAACCTCGGCAATACGCTGCTTGGCGAGCGCGGTGATTGAGTCACCGGTTGTCTCGACAAGATATCCTTTGTATTTCGGAGCGTCCCACTTGTAGTTCTGACGATGCGCCTCGAAGAAGGCCTTCAAGCCCTCAGTGTCGGTAGAGGCTTTCTGCCAAACGTTGCGGTTGCTTACTTCAAAAAGCAGCATACCGTCGCGATATTCACGGACAAGGTTTCCAAAATCGGCGTTGTTTTTCTCCAACTGCTGCTTTTCATATTCAAGCACCGTTTTTTTCTCAACCTCTGCAAGTTTGGCATCCATAAATTTATATGCCACCTCGCCTGCCATACGTCCCGGACGTCCGAACTCACCAATCAGCAACGACAACGGATATTTCTGTCCGCCAAGAGTGAACAGCACCTCGTTTGACGCCGCATACTTGTCGATGAAAGCATTGTCAAGGCTGTCGGGAAGTGTTACCTCCGAACGAAGTCTCTTCATCAACTTGTCATTGAGACTGAATTTGTATTTCTTCTTCAGTTGAGCCACTTTTGAATCGACTGCGATATTGCCACGCATACCAACCATTGCCGTCAGCTGGTCGCGCACCGATGCATAGTCAGCGACAGAGTGCGAATCAAGCTTCTTGACGATATGCACACCGTAGCGTGTCTCAAATGGGCTGGAAATCTCACCCTTGCCCAATTCATACGACACCTTCTCAAACTCAGGCACCATACGGCCTTTGCCGAAATACGGCAATTTGCCACCCTGACGCGCCGAACCCGGATCCTCCGACTCGCGACGTGCAACATCCTCAAAGTCGGCTCCGCCCTTGACAACATTATATATGCTGTCCATCACGTGCTTCACCTGGGCCTTCTGCTCGTCGGTGGCATTGCGCGGATAAAGTTTAAGGATATGCTCCACAAGCACCTCGCCGGCATCCGGACGGCTGCCGAACGTCTTTACAATATGCCAGCCATAGTCTGTTCGGAACGGCTCTGAAACCTGTCCGACAGGCGTGTTGTAGCAAGCATCCTCAAATTGCCACGGAAATTGTCCAGCCGACACATATCCCATCGATCCGCCGTTTTGAACCACACTGCGGTCAACAGAATACTTTCTCGCCAAAGAGTCGAACGGCTGTCCGGCAATGATGCAAGAGCGCAGACTGTCGAGACGTGCCTTATACACATCGTTCTCTGCCATATCCTTGCCGAGAGGCAACATGATGTGGCTTGCGAGCACATTTGTCTTCAGATGCTCATAGAGCTGTTTGCGCATAGCCTCCTCCGCAACAGTGTCGCGAAGATACGGCATAGCCAACTCGTTGCGGTAGCCCTCATATTCTTTTTTGAACGCTGCTGTGGTGTCAATTCCCGCTGCCTCTGCGTCAGCCACTTTCAACTTATAAGTGACAAACATATCGAGATATTTCTCCAACGGTTGTTGCGCCACTTGCTGCTGATTGTTTTTGTGGTACATATATTCAAATTCCGACAACGTCACGGGCTTGCCGTCAACTTTCATCAGAACCGGATCTTTCTTCGACGCAGCAAATGCAACAACGAATCCTGCTGCAAGAAGTGTTCCTACAAACAATTTTGTCCTTCTCATTTCTTTTCTTTCATTTAAAATGACACAGAGATATAACGACGTCTTGACGACAAAATTATATCTCTGCGTAAATTTTATTGAAATCTTAACATTTCAAGCCTACTGGCGGGTGTAGTTAGGTGCCTCGCTGGTGATTGTCACATCATGTGGATGGCTTTCCTGAACACCGGCGTTGGTGATACGCGTGAACTTGGCATCGTGGAGTTTCTCAATGTCGGCAGCGCCACAATAGCCCATACCCGAGCGCAGACCGCCCACCAACTGATAGATCACCTCATAAAGCGTTCCCTTGTAAGGCACGCGAGCGGCGATGCCCTCCGGCACAAGTTTCTTGACGTCGGTAGTGCCGGCCTGGAAATAACGGTCTTTCGAGCCGTTTTCCATTGCCTCGAGCGAACCCATGCCGCGATATGACTTGAATTTACGTCCGTTGAAGATGATGGTGTCGCCAGGAGCCTCCTCTGTACCTGCCACGAGAGAACCGATCATCACGCTGTAGCCGCCTGCAGCAAGTGCCTTCACGACATCGCCTGAATAGCGGAGTCCGCCGTCGGCAATCAAAGGCACACCTGTTCCCTCAAGCGCTTTGGCAACATCATAGACAGCCGACAGCTGCGGCACACCAACACCGGCAACCACACGGGTTGTGCAGATTGAGCCCGGACCGATGCCCACCTTGACAGCGTCGGCGCCAGCCTCGACAAGCATCTTGGCTGCAGCACCCGTAGCAACGTTGCCCACAACGATGTCCACATTAGGAAAACGCTGCTTCGCCTCTTTAAGTTTTTCAATTACGAATTTGGAATGTCCGTGAGCTGTATCAATTACGATAGCGTCGGCACCGGCGTTTACCAATGCCTCCATACGCTGCAATGTGTCGACAGTCACACCCACACCGGCAGCCACACGCAATCTGCCCTTGGCATCCTTGCATGCCATTGGTTTGTCTTTGGCTTTGGTGATGTCCTTGTATGTAATCAAGCCTACGAGTTTGTTGTCTTTGTCGACAACAGGCAATTTCTCGATTTTGTGCTCTTGAAGAATCTGAGCGGCAGTCTCAAGGTCGCTGGTTTGGTTGGTAGTCACCAGATTTTCCTTTGTCATAACCTCGTCGATGCGCTTGTTCATATCCCTTTCAAAACGCAAATCCCGGTTAGTCACGATGCCAACCAAATAACCTTCGTCGTCGACCACCGGAATTCCTCCAATCTTATATTCTGCCATGATGCCGAGAGCGTCGTGCACGGTAGAGCCCCGTTTGATTGTCACTGGGTCGTAAATCATACCGTTTTCAGCACGTTTCACGATTGCAACCTGACGAGCCTGCTCCTCGATGCTCATATTTTTATGAATCACACCGATGCCGCCCTCACGTGCAATAGCTATAGCCATCTGCGACTCGGTCACAGTGTCCATCGCCGCTGTAACAAACGGTATCTTCAATTCAATGTTGCGTGAAAACTTAGTCGAGAGATCGACTGTCTTTGGAAGTACTTCAGAATAGGCGGGAATCAACAGCACGTCGTCATACGTGAGCCCGTCCATCACTACTTTATCTGCAATAAATGACATATGGGTTGAAAATTTATTGCACGCAAAGATAGCGCAAATTCGGCTAACGACAAAAAAAATCCCTCTGTTTTTGCGTTTGCTGTTGTCAGACGGCGAAAAAACACTACTTTTGTAAAAAACTTACTTAAACCGTTATATGTAATGAAAAAACATTTGTCACTCTTGTTTTTTTTGGCAGCCGTTGTCGGACTTAGTGCCAAGACTATTGACACCAAAGACCTTACCGTGACCGCTCCCGACACATGGATAGCCGAGTCGTCCGACGTGGGCTACCCCATAAGCAGCCTTGTAACTATGTCTAACGCTTCAGAAACAGAAATGCTGGTAATCGGCGTGTATGAAGTGGATGTCGACCTTCAATCTTTCCTGCAGCAGCAGGTGGTGGAAGGCTCCAACAACTTCTTCACCAACGCAAGTTATGTGGGCGAAATTCGCGACGAGAAGCTTGGAGACGCGCCGGCGAAGGCTGTCGAGTTTCAGACCGATGTGCTCGGAGTGCCACACCGCGGCACTGCCTATGCAGCGCAGGCAAGTGTGGGCTTGTGCTTCACTTTCTATGCCTACAAGACCGGAACCACTCCGACATCCAAGTCGATTCTGTCGACTCTGAGATTCAAGGATAATGTGGCTGTGGAAAACAAGTCGTTGGCAGACAGGCTGTCGGATTTTTCAAAATTAATAGCATCAAACCCATTAAAGATTGGCGACAATTTGCTGCAAACCAAATTTGACGTCAACAATACGGCAAAAAGCATATTGTACGAATACAAACTCACCGACACCGTGGCCGACGACGCCACCGCCGAATATATGCAGTCGTATATGGAGAAAAACATACTCAGTGCGTTCTCCGACGATTTCAATTCTTCGGATCTTGTACAGGAGGCTGCCAGAGCCGGCTACACTTTCAGATACCGTGGTGTGGACCAAAACGGCAGACAGATCTACAACGTAAAACTCACACCGACCGACTACGCTCCGTTGCTTCGTTAGCCCTGCCCCTGCGACACGGGTTTGAACGGAGATTCGGATGGACTGCATCCCACAGTTTTAAGGCGGCGCACATAGACAGTTGCGCCGCTTTTTGCATACAGACGGTCGCCTATCAGCTTCATTGCCTCAACCGCGGCTCCGCCCGGCAACGGAAGAATGGCGCGCACCCTACCGTTCTGGTCACACACCTGAACGCCCATATTGGTAGCCACAAACAAATTGCCGCGTATGTCAAACGTCATTTGACGCACCGTCGTATCTGCGCAATGCTCCACATTGTGAAGCCAATAGAACCGCTGTCTGTAAGCCATCGAGCCGTCGGCTGCGACAATTCCCGCCACAAGCCAATCAGAATTGCGCTCCGCCTCCACAAGCACACGATGGTCGGGGCTGATGGCTGTCGACTGTCCGCCCTTCTCTCCGAAGACAAATCCTTCCGACGTTTTCATCAATGAATGATCAGGAAATTCCACCTTTTCGTCTGCCACTTCCCAACCCTCGCCTTCCACGACGAGCGACTGCAGCATATCGTTTTGCGAACGCCCTGCCGACAGCGGCTCCGTCCAATCACGCCACAGCCATTCCATCGCCTTCGGAAACTCGCGGATGCCGCCACGAATCGAGTGTCCGCCATCGTCCCACGAATGCGCCACGTCGTAGCCCGCGAAACGCAACGCAGACTCCATAAGCTGATTGTAGTCAAACCAATGTCCGAACAGAGGATTCCACGCATCATTCCTGCCGTCGTGCAGAAATATGCGCAGCGGTTTGGGCTCTGTTTTCCGCACAAGCGCAGGATAGCCGTCACCGCCCCTCATCGCCACAAACGTGCCTACACTGCAGTACACCCTACGGAACACGTCGGGACGACGCCAAGCCAAAGTAAATGCCGCTATTCCGCCGCTGCTTGCGCCCGCCACGGCGTGCATGTCGGGATTAGCGGAGATGCCTATTCCAAGCGGCGACAATATGCGCCCCACCTTAGGAAGCAGCACGTCGACAACGAAGTCGGGCATACCGCCCGTCAAAGCGTCAAACTCATTGCTGCGATTGTAGCGCACCGCCGCGCCGTCGCTGTCCTTCACCACGCCCGGGTTGACAAACACAGCCACGACTGGCGGCATTGTTCCATTCGCCACAAGACTGTCGAGCACCGCCTTCGAGGCAAACACATCGCCGTCGAAACACAAGAGCAACGCCGACTCACCGCCGCAACGCTCCGTGGCATAGACCGAGACACTGCGTTCCGTTCCGGGAAACATCGACGGATTCAAGACAGTGTCGGTCAGCAGTCTGCCTGCAGCAAAGCCGTCGGCGCATAACGACAAAAGAAGCGCAATGGCTGAAAACACATTCTTAATATAAGACCCGTTCCAAGCCATTGCGCTATGTTGTTTTAAAAATGTTGCCTTATCAGTGGCGGCGCATTTTGCGCATCATGTTCAGCGACTTCATCGAAGTTGCCATCTTCATCATTTTGCGCGTGCTTTCAAACTGCTTCAACAAGCGGTTGACCTCCTGCAGCGACGTTCCGCTACCCTTCGCAATACGCTGGCGGCGGCTGCCGTTGATGATTTCAGGATTGCGGCGTTCGAGAGGAGTCATCGATTGGATGATAGCCTCAATGCCCTTGAAGGCGTTGTCGTCGATGTCCACATCCTTAATAGCCTTGCCCACACCAGGAATCATCGAAGCCAAGTCCTTCAAGTTACCCATCTTCTTGATTTGGGCAATCTGCGCCATGAAATCGTTGAAGTCAAACTGGTTTTTCGCAATCTTCTTCTGCAAGCGGCGCGCCTCTTCCTCGTCATATTGCTGCTGTGCGCGCTCAACGAGAGAAACGATGTCGCCCATGCCGAGGATACGGTCTGCCATACGTGCCGGATGGAACACGTCGAGAGCCTCGAGTTTCTCGCCCGTACCGACAAACTTGATAGGCTTGTCGACAACCGTGCGGATTGACAAAGCCGCACCACCACGGGTGTCACCGTCAAGCTTCGTAAGTACCACACCGTCGAAATCCAGACGCTGGTTGAACTCCTTGGCGGTGTTAACAGCATCCTGACCGGTCATCGCATCGACCACAAACAATGTTTCCTGAGGATTGATGGCCTTCTTTATCGCCTCAATCTCGTCCATCATCTGCTCGTCGACAGCAAGACGTCCGGCTGTATCGACGATTACCATATCATAATTGTGCGCCTTGGCGTGCTTGATGGCATTCTGTGCAATCTCTACCGGATTTTTCGATTCCGGCTCAGTGTAGACAGGCACATCAATCTGCTCGCCAAGCACCTTCAACTGCTCGATAGCCGCAGGACGATAAACGTCGCAGGCGACAAGCAACGGACGCTTGCCCTTCTCGCTCTTGAATTTTCTGGCAAGTTTGCCGGAGAATGTTGTCTTACCGGAACCCTGCAGACCCGACATCAAAATCACTGTCGGATTGCCTGAAAGATTCACGTCGACAGCCACACCGCCCATAAGCAGTGCCAACTCGTCGTGGACAATCTTCACCATCAACTCGCTCGGCTTTACAGCCGTTATCACGTTCTGACCCAGCGCCTTCGCCTTTACCGTATCGGTAAACTGCTTTGCCACGCTGTAGTTGACATCGGCATCAAGCAGGGCACGGCGCACGTCCTTCAACGTTTCCGCAACGTTGATTTCAGTGATTTTTCCTTGTCCTTTCAGCAGTTTGAACGACCGCTCAAGTCTTTCGCTTAAATTCTCAAACATCTGTAGTCTTTATCTTTTTTCGTTTATAATCACAATTTGTTGGTCACCGGCTCCGGAAACACCACCTTCGGCTTGAAGGTGCGCGCCTCCTCGGCATCGATATGCGCGTAAGCCATTATTATGACCACGTCGCCAACATACACCTTGCGTGCTGCCGCTCCGTTAAGGCATATCGCGCCAGAGCCACGCTCGCCAGGGATAGCGTATGTGTCAAGGCGCTCGCCGTTGTTGTTGTCAACAATATAAACACGCTCGTTAGCCACAATGCCTGCGGCATCCATCAAATCCTCATCGATGGTGATGCTGCCGATGTAATTCAAGTCGGCACTTGTCACCGTTGCACGATGAATCTTCGACTTTAAAACTTCAATTTGCATTTTCTATTTATCGCTCTTTTTTATTCCGCTTTCTTGTAAGCAATGTTGTCTATCAGACGCACCTCGCCACAGTAGACCGTTATACATCCCGTAATGCTGTCGGCGTCAGCCCAGTCGCTGACAGGCTGCATTGTCAAAGCATCGACAATCGAATAATACTCCACCTCCATCTGAGGCAGCGCGTTAAGGCTGTCGACAACAAACTTTTCAGTCTCTGCGACTGTGTGCGATTTTGCAAAGTTACAACTTTCTTTTAAAACGCGGTATATGTTTGGTGCCAATTGACGCTGCTCGGCTGTCAGACGCACATTGCGGCTGCTCAATGCCAGGCCGTCGTCCTCGCGCTTTATCGGACATGCCACAATCTGCAATTTGAAGCCCTCCAGCTGCACCATCTTGCGGATAACGGCAATCTGCTGGAAGTCCTTCTCCCCGAAGTATGCACGGTCGGGCTCCACGAAGCCGAACAGCTTGCTCACAATCTGCGCCACCCCGTTGAAATGGCCGGGACGGTGCGCGCCCTCCATCACCTCAGCCACCGCGCCAAGGTCGAACTGGCGGTTGTCGGGCTCCGGATAAACCTCCTCTACCGCAGGCATAAACACCACGTCGCATCCGGCAGCCTCCAGAAGCGCGCAGTCGTGCTCCTCGGTGCGTGGATATGTAGCCAAATCCTGCTTGTTGTTGAATTGTGTCGGGTTGACGAAAACGCTCACCACAACAATATCGTTCTCCTTGCGGGCACGGTCGACAAGCGACTTGTGTCCGGCATGCAACGCACCCATGGTCGGAACCAGACCGACCGTCTTATTTTCTTGCTTATATCCTGAAATTAAGGATTTTAACTCCGAAATAGTCTTTACAACTCTCATTTTGTTTCATTTTAAGCCGTGCAAAGGAAGTAAATATTTATTACATAGAAAAATGCAACACGCAATATTTTTCTATTTTTTTGCGTCCAACCACGTTTCAAACGTCGATGCAATCTGTCAATTTTACGCTTTTTCACCTCTTTTAATCCCTTTTTTTGCCGTCAGAACGGCGTAAGACTTTCATATTCAAATATTTTTTACTACCTTTGCATTAGACAATTTATCATAAAAATATGAGCAAAGAGAAGGTATTGTTTGTTAATCAAGAGATTATGCCCTATATTCCGGAATCGGAAATGTCGAAAGCCGGACTTGACCTGCCAAAGGGCATACAGGAAAGAGGCTATGAAGTGCGCACATTTATGCCTAAATACGGTTGTATCAACGAGCGTAGAAACCAACTGCACGAAGTGATCCGCCTGTCGGGCATGAACTTGATCATCGACGATACCGACCATCCGCTAATCATCAAAGTGGCAACCTTGCAGCCGGCGCGCATGCAGGTTTATTTCATCTACAACGAAGACTATTTCCAGCGCAATCCCGGAAAAGGACTTGAAACCGAAGAATCGCCCGAACTCAACGACGAGCGTTGCATATTCTTTGTGCGCGGCACAATAGAAACCGTAAAGAAACTGCGTTGGGAGGCAAGCATCGTGCATTGCCAGGGATGGCTGTCGGCACTGACTCCGCTCTACGTGAAGAAAGTGTATGCCGACGACCCTTCGTTCAGAGGCTCGAAAGTGGTATATTCACTCTACGGCTCTTCCTTCAACGGACAGCTCGACCCTCGCTTTGAAGAAAAACTGAGAATGGAAGGCTTCAGCGACGACGACCTGAAATCAATCGCCGGACGCCCTGTAGACTTCACCGCTCTTGCAAAACTGGCGCTCGCCCACTCCGACGGCGTGATTATCCACACAGAAACCGTCGCCCAGGAATTGCTCGACTTCATTGAAGAGAACAAGATTCCATGTCTTCCTTACGAAGGCAGTTTCGACGTGGACAAATATGCCGAATTCTACAAGACATTATAAAATCTACAATCAGAAATGCTTAAACTCATAAATTGGGTAGTGGCCACATTGGCGGTGCTGATCGTGGCGACAGCTTGCGACGAGAACAACGTCGGCACATCCATCCTCGACACAGAGGCAAGTGTTGTTGTCGACTCCACATTCACCGTGGTGTGCTCCCCTGAAATAAACAACAAAATGACGCCGCGCTCGCTCACGCACCTGCTCGGCGCCATCAACGTGAATGAATACGGAACTCTCGAATCCGACTTTGTGACCGAATTCATGCCGTCGAGCGAAATCGACACAGTCGGGGTTGGTCTCAACGACATCGACTCCGTGCGCCTTCTGCTCAAGGTGCCGATGGGACAATATGTCGGCGACTCCATCGTGCCGATGAAGGTTGACGTGTACAAGCTCCACAAAAGCCTTCCGTTCCCAATCTACAGCGACTTCGACACGAAGGATTATTATTACAAATCCGACCTGCTCGGCTCGCGCTCCTACTCAATGACATCCGTAAACCAGGACAGCATCCTGCTTGCTGAATACAACTCATCTACAGGCAACACCGACACATACTATCAAATAGCAGTGTCAATGCCAAAGTCGATAGGCACAGGATTGTATAACCTGTACACTACAAACCCTTCAGTGCTCAGAGACCCAGAATCGTTCAAGCAGTATTTCCCCGGCATCTATGCCACCACAAGCTACGGCAACGGACGCGTCACCAAAATCAGCTCAACGATGATGCGCGTCTACTACCGCAAGCACGGCACAAAAGACAACGGCAGCGACACAATCTACGAACGCTCGGCAAACTATCTCGGAACCGCCCCTGAAGTAGTGACCAACAACAACATCCGCTACACTCCGTCAGCAGAAATCAAAGCAATGGCCGACGCCGGCGAACCTGTCGTAGTGTCGCCAGCAGGCTACAACGTGAAAATCAACATGCCCGTCAACGACATCCTCAACCGCTTCACCAAACTCGAGACGGAGGGACAGATTGTGCTCAACACCGTCACGCTCACCGTTCCGGTCACAGAGATAGCCAACAGCGCAGGCATCGCGCCGCCACAGTATATGCTTCTGGTGAAAGCGTCAGACAAAGACAAGTTTTTCGCCAACAGCACGCTGCCCGACAACAAGACGTCATTCTACACCGAATACAACAAGACGACAAAAACATACTCGTTTACCGGACTGCGTCCATACGTCAAATCGGTGCTCGACGGCGAGTTTGCCGGCGAAGACGGAATCGAGGACTTCTACCTCATCCCCGTCGATGCCACATTCATCCAATCAAGAGACTACCTCGGCAACATCAAAAAAACGCTCACCGACATGATTCCGCAATTGTCGACACCGGCGATGGCGAAAATCGGCAAACCAAAAATCGTGGCAACATTCAGCAAAAAAAATTACAGCAAATAATTGCCGATTCAAATAAAAACGCTACCTTTGCAGCGTCTTTAACAGGAAGGCAAAACCAAGCCTGAATAGCTCAGTCGGTAGAGCATTTCATTCGTAACGAAAAGGTCAAGGGTTCGAGTCCCTTTTCAGGCTCCAGACGAAGTCGCCAACAAACAGGCGGCTTCGTTTTTTTCGTAAAAGTAAGGCTATAATAGTTAAGAATTTAAAAAACACGGATTTCAACGCCTTAGAATTGATTTTTTTATATACCTTTACTATATGAAAACTAACAACGAAGACATAAAGTCGACAACAGAAAGCGCCAGCAGCCGATGGACGGCGGCAAAAATTATGCGCGCAGTGTTTGGCATCATTATGATAATCATCTATTTTGGAATGGGTTACTTGATGCTCGCCAACTTTTTTGAGGTGCCTCGCTACGTGTCGCTGACACTCGGAATCGTATTTATCGCATACGGAATTTTCCGCGGATACAGGCAATACAAAGGTATCGACTACACATACAGACGAGACTGACAATGAAGACAACGTTAAAAAACATAATACTTCTGGCGGCTGTCGCCGCGCTTTCCGCCTGCGGCAACTCCAACAAAGAGCCGAAAGAAACGGAATTCAAATTGATGTGCGACGAATCGGTTGAAAACATAATCCGCCAGGAAGTGCAGGTTTACGAACTGAAATACCCCGACGTGCGCATCCACGCCCACTACGTCGACGAGAAAGCCATCGACGACTCAATCATGAATCTCACCCGCGGCGTATACATCACCGCAACAGAGATGACATACGAGCGCCGCAGATTTCTCGAAGCCAACCACCGCAACACATACTGCGTGCCCGTGGCTGTCGACGCAATAGCCGTAATCACCCACACCGGCAACGACATCGCCGAGCTCTCCATACAGCAACTCAGCGACATCCTCACCGGGAAAACCAAAAACTGGAACGAAATCTCACCGTCGAAACTCGGCGACATATCGGTGGTGTTCGACAACCAAAACTCAAGCACGGTGAAATACATGATGCAGAATGTCACCAACCGCAAGCCGTTCTGCAAAAACGTGTATGCCCAAAAGACAAACAAGGACGTTTTCGAGATGGTACGCACCCACAAGAACGCCATCGGAATAATCGGCGTCAGCTGGCTCAGCCGCGACCTCAACAACATTGCCATAGTGGCAAACTACTCGAAAAGCGAACTCAACGAAATGGAAACGGCAGCCGAAGTGAACCACGACATGTATTCCGAACAGACAGAAGCCGACTACAGTCAGGCGATAAAAGTGGTGCCGATACGCAAAAACGACTCGCCCTACGCCTACAAGCCGTATCAATACGACATCTACACCGGCAACTATCCTCTGTTCCGCACCATCTATGCCGTGTGCACCAGCCCGACGAGCAGCAAACAGCACGCATTCTGCCGTTTCATAACGAGCATCCCTGGACAGAAAGTGATACTCAACACAGGCGTAATGCCAGCCAACGTGCCGCCGCAACGAGCCGTAGTAATCGAAAATTAGAAATAAATTTCAAATAATTATAAACAGATTAACAACTTACAATGATGAAATTCAAATTTATTCTTTCAGCAGCTGTCCTCGCAGGAACCGCAGTCACCGGTTTCGCCGATGGATACCAAGACGGTGTTGAATACTACCAGGTTGGTCAGGGAGAAAACGCAAAGATCGTGCTCGACCAGACTATCAACGACCCGGAGACAAACAAAGCCGTAGCTTACTACTATCTTGGCAACATCGCCCTTAGCGAGGGCAACAAGACTCAAGCCTCAAAATATTTTGACCTCGGCATCCAGAACGACGCTCAATACGCCTTCAACTACATCGGCAAAGGTGCGGTAGCGCTCAAGGAAAACAACGCCAACGCAGCGAAGGACTTCTTCAAACAAGCCGACAAATTCGGCAAGAAAGAAGCTGCCAAAGTGAAAGTAGAAATCGCACGCACTTACTACAACACAGACTCTATCGTCTACAAAAAAGAATATCAGACATTCTTGAAGGACGCTAAGAAGAAAAACAAAAACGAAGGCAACATCTACCTTTTCGAGGGCGACATGCTTGCCAACCAAAAAGACTATGGCAACTCTGCCGGTTACTACGAAATGGCTATCAACTTCAACCCTGAAGACCCTATCGCTTACGTGAAGTATGCCAACACATATTTCCACATCGCTCCAGCTGTGGCTATTGAGAAATTGAAAACAATCGCCGACCAGAAGCCAAACTCTCTGCTCTCGCAGCGTGAGCTCGCCGAGAAATACTACGAGAACAACCAATGGACAAAAGCCGTTGAGCAGTACAAGAAGGTGATTGAGAACCCTAACCACTTCGAGAGCGACGAGTCGCGCTATGCCGTGCTTCTATATTTCGCAAAAGACTACACTCAGTCAATCGAATGGGCAGAAAAACTTCTCGCAAAGAACTTCCGTCCGTTCTTGATGAAACGTATGCTCTTCCTCAACAAGGCTGAATTGGGCGAAATGGAAGACGCTGCAGCTGCCGCTCAGTCATTCTTCACTATGCCTGAAGACAAGACTTACACATTCACTGTCAACGACTACACTACATACGCTGACGTGTTGAAGAAACTCGGTCTCGACTCTTTGGCAGTAAACGCCTACGAGAAGGCCATCAAGGTGAACCCAAAACAGTACAGCCTGTACCAGCAGCTCAGTCTCGCATGCATAAAGGCTGCTTCTGCCCATAATCCAGAGCCTTTCGTAAAGGCAGCCGAAGCATACCAGAAATTTATCGACGGTCAGGAATACGGCAAGGATTACGACCTCAACAACCTCCTCACCCTGCTTTCACGCTACACCAACGCTGCTGCGTTTGTCAAAGACCCGGAATTGAAGAAGGCTATGTTCGACAGAGGTATGGAAGTGTTCAAAGCCATCGACGAGAAAGCTGACAAGACTTCAAACTACGCTGTTGTGCTTCAACGCAAGGCAAGCTTGATGAACGGATACTACGGTGCAAACGTAAACGAGGAGTGCGCCAAGACTTATCAGGAAGCTCTTGACGCTATGGCAAAAGATGCCAACATGAGCGAGCAACTCAAGAACAGCATCGCTTATGAGGCAAACCTCTACATCGCAACATACGCCCAGGTGGCTGAAAACAATATGGCTAAGGCTAAGGAGCACTACGAAAAAGCATACACAGCCAAGCCTAACGACCAACTCCGCAAATTTATCGACGCTCAGTTCAAATAATTTTTTGGAGCATACAATACTGAAAGAGTGCGAATTAATTATTCGCACTCTTTTTTTGCCTAAAAAAAATGCCCAAAATAATTTGCAGTTTAAAATAAAGGTATTACCTTTGCACTACCAAAACGAAAGAAATTGTCCAGTGGTGTAATGGTAGCACTTCGGATTCTGGTTCCGCCTGTGAGGGTTCGAGTCCTTCCTGGACAACTTGAGAAAGCGTTCAACGAAAGTTGGACGTTTTTCTTTTATACACACAGCCATGCCCCCTCCACCGTGCAGTGTCCAAATAGAAGTGCAACGATTTTCGTGGTAAAACAATGAAAACACGCGGGGGAAGCCCACGTGGCGGGGACGCAAAGCCCCCAAGGACGTCCAACAGCAATACAAAACAAAAAAAGGAGACCGAAGTCTCCCCAAGATTAATTAATGGCGACTATTTACGACAATACCCCTAACATAGGGTAGTCGAAAATTTCCGTTTACAAAGTTTAACTATCTCTCAATAACGATTGATACACTGATAGTTGCGTGTTTACAAAGGCTAAAATCGCAAGATTTTAGCCTTTTTCTTGCTCAACGCAAAATCTCACTCAAGTTAATACTATAAGCCGCACCGCTTCATACATTGACAATCCCGAATTTCTTTCCAACCTAATAGATTTTGAAGAAAGGAGGTGTTGTAATATGAAACAAAAGGACAATTCACGTTTTGAGTGGATTAAGGTACGAACTTATCTTACTCTTATTAATGGTAAATATGCCTTTGAAACTCTTTATAAGAAGGCGTATCACTAAATCATCTGAATGACCTCTGTGTAGCAGTGCGGCTTTTCTATTTCTCCAAAGTTTTTTGTTGCCAAAGTTAATGTAACCAAGCACCAAAATGTTTGGATTATGAAAACGATTAACTTTGGTAATTTCAACTCCGCATTCACACTTATGCAAGTGTTCAATACAGAGAAGAAATGTATCCGTTACCTTGAAAGTAAACTTTGGAAGAATAGCGAGCCAGTATCTCCATACGACCCAACTTCAAAAGTTTACAGAAGGGGTGATGGTATGTATCGTTGTAAGAACACTGGCAAGAACTTCAACATACGGATAGGTACGCTGTTTGAAGGCTCTAAAATCTCTTTGCGTAAGTGGTTTTATGCCGTCTATATGGTAACTTGTCACACGAAAGGTATATCTTCTGTGCAATTATCTAAGGACATTCACGTTACACAGAAAACAGCTTGGTTTATGACGCACCGCATACGTGAAGCCTTCAAGCAAGACTACAAGGAAAAGTTTGACGGTGAGGTAGAGCTTGATGAAACATTCGTTGGTGGCAAGAATAAAAACCGCCATTGGAACAAGAAAGCGAAGAAATGCCAAGGCAGAGCATTCGTTGATAAAGTCCCCGTAATGGGCATCTTGCAGCGTGGCGGTAAGGTATTCTGTAAAGTAGTAAAGAACACGAGTTACAAGCAGCTAACACCACCTATTCTATGTAAGGTTAAGCACTCCGCCACGATATACTCTGATGAGTGGCAAGGGTATAGACTTATTCCGAAAGTCTATAAGCATCACGTTGTTGACCATGGTCATAATATCTATGTGGACGGTGGCGCATATACGAACACGATTGAAGCCTTTTGGGGGAATTATTGCAAACGTTCTATCAATGGTATATACAACTGGGTTAGCCGTAAGCATATGCAAAGATACTTTGATGAGTTCTGTTTCCGCTACAATACTCGCAACGTTTCTATAAACGAACGCTTTGCGGAGGCTATTCTGCATTGCAAGAGTAGATTAACGTATAACAAACTCACAGCATAATGATAGATAGAACAAAACTGCCTGACTTTCTTCAAGATATGCCCAAAGAACGGTTGAAAGAGATTATGGAGGAGGACGATAAAGCCGATTGTTTTGATAAGGCTATGGATAAGATACTCCATACGGACAAGAAGAAACAAGGCAGAAGAAAGAAAGGCAAGAACTAAATCCTGCCTTACTATTTCGTTATACCTCTGTGTATTGGATTAACTCCTCATCTTCAGAATAAACGGCTCCAACCGCATTAACGCCATAGACTTCTTCAATAGCAGAGTTTAAGCGTCCCATGCGGTCATCAACTATAATACTTAGCAGTAATTTTTCTAATGTCATAATTCTAAATCTTTTTGTTTCGCAGCACAAAGGTACGAAGGATTTATGACAATAAAGAATGCGAGCAATCCGTGAGGACGCTCGCATTTGCATTTCCAACTATTAGTAATCAATAGTGTGTCTGCTTAGTCCAATGGGCAAGCATATCACCAAACCAAAAGAACCCGCCCACAGGGCGTTCATCATAATTGTTGTCGTGTTTGCGTTTCTTTGTATGTTCCATAATAGTTCAAATTTAATCGGTTTGAAATTAGTTTCTACTGAGCTGGAACCTCAGTAGTGCAAAGCTACAAAGATTTAGCGACAACGAAAAATGCGAGCAATCCGTGAGGACGCTCGCATTTGCTATATTCCCAAGTAAAATACTGGGTTAAGTCGGATTTTATAAAAATCTATAAAGTTTGTTTAATCAGCTCTAAAAAAAGTAACAACCATCCAATTCTTAGCATTTATATCCATTCCCATGCAATGATTACCATTTCGATAAAGCTCTCTAAAGATGGTGTCATTATCTCTACAATAGGAATATCCAAAGCGTATTTGGTCTTTGCCTAACGAACCGAAAAAGCGTCCATATGGGCTAAACTTGAATACGCATTTCTTGATTTTCTTTGACTTGGGATATTTGGTAAGTATCACATACAAGATACTGTATGTGCTTTCGCTACCATTGCTCATAACAATGGTATTGGCATTATTCTGTTTTGAGGACTTGACAACAGAAAGTCCTTCGTTGAGCAGCATAGTTTTTGCAAAGGCAAAGTCATTGCAACGCACAACGGCTTCACCCATTTGAACTACAGATGACTGCGCCCAAGAGAATACACTACACAAGGTAACGATTGCCAACAATAAAAATCTCTTCATATTCTGCTCTCCTATCTTATAAATGTGGTAATGACTTTACAAAACTATAACCCAAATAGAACGTAAGTCCTAACCATATAAGGGCAAGAACAAGCATCACATAAGCAAGCGTTTCGCTTTCTTTATAGTCCAATTCCTCATCGTATTCAAGCGTTTCAGAACAAGCAAGCGGCAGTAGTCCTAAAAGACCACAACAAAAACAGATAAAAGTCCAAAGAACCATGTTCCTGTTCTTTCTCTTAGCAAGGACACAGCCACTTATAGCCACGAATGTGGTACCCATAGCTGACAATCCCAATACAAGAAATAAATTACTCATAATGGCGAATTTTACAAGAGTTCTCCTCAGACAGCCAGCTTGGAGGATTTACAATGTTTATTGTTAAAGAAAGTGGGCTGCCCACCGTGTTCTCTTGTAGGTATCGCCAAACACCTGAATATACAACACGGATAGGCAGCCCACGTATATGAGCTGCTCCGTGCCTTGTATATTCTTTGTAGAGATTTGGCGATTTTACAAGAAGTAAGGCACTTTCTTTTATTCCACAAAACTTTGCCACCGAAATGGCTTTGCAAAGATACGACTTTTTGAGCATAACTTTCTATGTTTCATTGAAAATGTGTACCTTTGCAAATAAAATACTACAAAAATGAGCAAAGGTTGTAATCATAAGTGGCAAGATTTTGGAGCATACAAGAAATGTCTTGTATGCGGTTGTATAGATATGAGCAGTAAGATGGCTGCTATTCAGGGCATTGTTTCAGAGGTTGAAGACTGCGAAGATGAGGTGCTACTATTATACAACGACTACTTCACTTATACAAGAGCACTCTAAATGCTCAAAAATCGGAAAGATATGACAAATAAGAAATATTATTCTGTTGCCGTTTTCTCTCGATTGGAATGTGACGCTCAGGGCTACTTTGAGTGGGTTACATATTACATCGAAGAGTAGTTTGTATGAATGAGCTTCGCACCTCAGTCCTTTATATACGAATAAACCTTGTTCAATTTTATCCGCCACGAAACGGAATTGAACAAAGTTTACATACTTGACTACCCTATGTTAGGGGTATTGTCGTAAATAGTCGCCTAATTAATTTTGTGTTGCATATGTATAAACAATTAACCTCAGAACAAAGGTACGAAATATACCTGGGAATAAAAAGAAAGTGGAGCATAAGCAGAATATCTCGCGAAATCGAGGTGTCCGCGTCCACTGTGCTTCGAGAGATCAGACGCAACAGTAACACCAGCGGCGAATACGTGTGGCGCACCGCCCAACGCAAGGCGGAAGCGCGCAAGCTCGGGCTGGAGGGCAATCACCGCAAGCCGGCAGAATTATGGTGGCGTATCGAGCAAATGATAGAAGAGGACTGGTCACCATCGCAGATTGCCGGTGTCTTGCACAAGGAGGGTATTCATATCGCAATACAGACCATCTACGACCACGTGCATGCAGACGCCAGCGGACGTCTTGCGAAACATATGCCGCATGAACTGAAGTATACCAGGAGAGTCAGGGCTACACGCCCCACCAAGGCCACGAACATAGCCAATCGCACAAGCATCCACGACCGCCCCAAGGAGGCGGACGGCACACGCTTCGGCGATTGGGAGATGGACACCATCGTGGATTCTTACGGCCACGCCATTGTCACGCTTACGGAACGTTCAACCAACTTCATTCTGATGGAGAGACTGAAGTGCGGACGCAAGGCTGTGCCTACGGCGAAAGTTGTGGCCAGGCTGCTTTTCCCGTACAGGGAGTTCGTTCACACGATAACCACGGACAACGGCTGCGAATTCGCCGCACACCTTGAGATCACACGTATGCTAAGCCGAGGTGGGCGCGAAAGAGGTAAGGTATACTTCGCAGACTCATACTGCTCTTGGCAGAAGGGTGCTATCGAGAACGCGAACAAACTCATCCGAAAGTATATCCCCAAAAAGGCTAACTTTGACGACTTCTCAGACAGCAAAATCATGAAGATTCAAAAGAAAATAAACCGCAGACCGAGAGAGAAAATAAACTTCGACTCCCCGAAAGATAGATTCTTTAAACACTTTTACTAATTTTGCACTTGCTGTTGGACTCTACAAATGAACCTTTATGATGAAAAATACCGTTATTCAAGGAATAAATATCTTAACATGGCACTCATTGCCAAATATGAAATTTCTATTCATATATTCCCATTTTGTAGTTCATTAGATATTGGGTAAAAGTCTTGCCTGTCTCTCTTTTGAAAAAACGCATGAGGTGACTGGGATCGGAAAAGTGGAACTCGTCTGCCAGTTGACTCACATTCAGGTCGGAGAACAACAGCTCGTTTTTCAGCTCTTCCAACAGGCGTTGCTTGAGTAAGTGAATGGCCGATACACCAAATTGCGCCATGACAGAATTATTCAACGTGACACGACTCACCCGAAGCATATCAGCATATTCCTGAACGCGCTGTGTCGTGCGGATATGTTTTTCGAGCAAGTCCTTGAATTTGAATGCGTAATTATTTTTTGGGACTTCGACAGGCAGACAATAAGCTTGGGCGTATACCCGGTTGATAATTACCAGCAGATAATAAAGCACAGACACAATGAGGTTGTAAGTGTCTGCCACTGGATACCGTAGTTCTTGTTTTATCTTTCTTAAGAGGCGCATATATTCCGACAGCTCCTCCTTCTCGGCAAACAAGCAGGGCGGTGTATCAGTCTGGTAACAATACAACAGCCGATATACGAAGAACTTGTCAGCGATGAACGTGCGCATAAAGTCTTCGCGGAAAATAAGAAAAGTGTAGTCTAATTCCTCCTCGTTCACATGCCATTCCTGTTGCTGGTGCGGCGACAAAAGCAGCACCATACTATCCCGCAACTCCACTTTTCGGAAGTTCAGCAACAAATATCCATTGGCACGGCGAAAAAAATAGAAGCTGAAAAAATCTGTCTTAAACGTCTTATACTCAGTCAAGACGCCACAGACGTCCTTGCTTTCGCCCGTGTTGATGTAGAAGTCTACGCCGCATTGCGTTTTATTGAACGGAACGCTTACAAGTCTTTCGGGATTGATTACAGCTTTCATCTCTCTTGTTTTTTTGCCTTCTGCAAATATACACCATTTTTATCAAAATGGCATATATTCCCGTTTTTAAGGCATCGAGGCATGGGGATATCCTTTCTAACTTTGTACCCGAAAACAATATGAAGCATAACATTATGAACGAAAAAGCAATTATTAGGTTGGTACGCAATGCCACCTTGAAAATCAACTATGCAGAACATACCATTCTTATTGACCCCGTATTTGCCGACAAAGGAACTCTGCAATCCGCTCTCGGCGTATACAAGAATCCGAGGGTGCATCTCGTAATGCCAATTAGCGACATTACTGAAGGTGTTGATATGGTACTGCTCACCCACAACCACATCGACCATTACGAGCCAAGCGTAAAGCTGCATTTGCCGAAAGACATTCCTTTCTACACCCAGCCACAAGACAAGGACACCATCCTGAAAGATGGCTTCTCTAATGTGGAAGCGATCGAAGAGAGCGTAACCTTAGGCCATCTGACCATCCGCCGCACTATTGGCCATCACGGTTTCGGTCTGATAGGCCAGATGATGGGACCTGTTTCGGGCTATGTGCTGACGTCCGACGGACTCCCGACTATTTATATCATAGGCGACTGCAAATGGGAAGAATGCACTCTTGCCACCGTGGAAAAGTATCGTCCTGATTATATCGTGGTAAACAGCGGCGGTGCGGTATTCCCTGAATTCTCCAAAACGGACGGTTGCATCATCCCCGACGAGCAGGAAGTAATGACGATGCTCGACACGCTCCCATCACACATCAAGCTGATTGCCGTACACATGGATGCTATCGACCATTGCCAGACAACGCGCGGGATTCTACGCAACGAGGCTTGCCACCATGGGGCGGATATGAGCCGCCTGATCATTCCGGAAGACGGGGAAAATATTATATTATGAGAGTCTGTATAAAATCCATGATAAAGAATATGAACATAGCGGTAGATTGCTATATCGGGAGCAGCTACCGCTTTGCCCATAAATGCTACTGGAACATTTTATAAAACGCATACTATGAATACTGAAATAATCAAAGAAATAGACGTACATAGCGTTATGACCAAATCCTCACTGCCGGTCGGAGGTTATTCTGTCAATCCTTACGTTGGCTGCCCCCACTCTTGCAAATATTGCTACGCATCGTTTATGAAACGATTCACCGGGCATACAGAGCCGTGGGGTGCTTTTCTGGACGTGAAGAACTGGAAACCTATAACCAATCCGCATAAATATGATAATGAGCGCATTGTGATAGGTTCAGTGACGGATGGCTACAACCCGTATGAAGAGAAATTTTGCCGCACTCGTAGGCTTCTCGAAGAACTGCGTGGGAGCAACGCCGAGATTATGATATGCACAAAATCCGATCTTGTCATGCGCGACATCGACCTGTTGAAGCAGTTTCCCAAAGTAACGGTGTCATGGTCGGTCAATACGCTTGACGAGCGGTTTCGTGCGGATATGGACAATGCCGTGAGCATAGAACGTCGCCTGAAAGCGATGCGTCAGGTCTATGAGGCGGGCATCCGTACCGTGTGTTTCGTATCGCCAATATTCCCCGGAATAACCGATGTGAAGGCGATTATAGAGAAAGTGAAAGGATATGCCGATTTGATATGGCTCGAAAACCTGAATCTGCGCGGGCAGTTCAAGGGAGAGATAATGACGTATATCCAAAAGAAGCATCCCGACCTTTTTCCGTTATACGTAGAAATATACAACAAGAAGAGGCTTGATTACTGGCAAGCATTGGAACATGACATCTCCCAATATGCCAAGGCACAGGGATTTCCATACAGAATAAACGATTTGCCTTACGGACGCTCGGAAAAAGGCAAGCCGATTATCGTAAATTATCTATACCACGAAAAAATACGATTGAATAAATGATGGAAAGATATTGATAATATAGTATCTTTGATAATATAGTATCTTTCCAAGTTTGACAGTTGCGTTTGTAATATGAATGCACACAGATAGTTACAGCGTTTAAAATGTAGCTATATTGCAAACGCTGTCTGATTATTTAACATTGGCTTAACATTTGCGTGCCGCCCGGTAGTCTGCTCTCAGCTGCGCTGGTGTATTTATCTGTCTATTAATGTGTATTTTGGCTTGTTCCTGCAAGGCTTCTGTCAGTGGTGTGTTGTTGAATGCCGGTATGTATCCGAAGCCATCAAGTTTCACAAGGTTCATTTCAGAGAGAGCTTTGCGGATTTGCCCTGCCGGATATTGTGCGCCAAGTTGTTTCTGCATGACTTTGAGTATCAGCAGCGCTATGAAGCAGATGAAGAAGTGCGCCTTGATGCGCTGCGGGTTGCGTACATACACAGGGCGCATGTCGAGGTCCGACTTTTCTATCCTGAAGCATTCCTCGATCTCCCAACGCCATGAGTTCACGCGGATTATTGCGCACGGATCGTCGTCGAGGCTTGTGGCAAGTGCGTTGAAGCCGTCAAAGCGTTCTTCCCGTTCAATCTGTTCCTCGTCAAGGACGGCTGATGTTATTGGCTCCAGGGGATTTCCTTGTCCGTCAAAGTATTTGTCTTTCAAGAATCTACGGCAGTCGTTTGGCGATTTGGGACGTTTTGCCTCACCTCTGTTTATCTTTGTGATGGCGCGTTGTATCTGCTGTGCGCGGAGTCGTTTCTGATACAGGTCGTATTTGCGGCTGTAGGTAATGATCAGATGTTCCTCGAATGCAGTCTCGTCGGTCAGGCATTCCTTATAGAAAGTGTCTTCGACGTATTCGTCGAGATTTATCTCTCCAAGATTGTAAAGTCTTGCGCACCTTGTGTGCGTGTCGTTTTTCAATCTTGGCCGCAGCCTCCATCCGTCGGGGTCGGTTGCAAGATTCTGATAGTGCGCACTCAGCTTTTTGAGCGACTGCACGGTGATGAAGTTGCGGTCTTCGGTGACGTTGAACCTTCTGTTGTCTCTTGAGCCGAGCCCCCCATCCGTACATACAACGAATTTGCTGAGCCCGAACTTGTCGGCCAGCACCTCCTCCAATGGCTGCAGAGTCTTCTGCTCCGGAGTGTTTCCCGGATTTACACACAGAGCCAATGGAATCCCGTCCATATCCATGAACAGCCCTATCTGCACCAATGGATTGGGCCTGTTCTCCTTTGAGTGTCCATACTTGCGGAAATCGTCATCGGTTTCTATTTCAAAAAACACGTTTGTGCAGTCGTAGTATATCACGCCCGTGTTGCGGCCCATAGTCCCAAGCGTGTGGCGATATACGCCTCCCTGCAGAGAGCCCATTTCCCTTGTCAGCACATCAAGGCTGCGGTAGAAGTTCTCAAGCCTTAAATCCTTGTTTTCAATAAAGCGTCTGCCATTGATGAAATCCGAAAGTTTTGAACCGGGGTGGAGAATGCGGCTGCAGACCATCCGCAACAGGTAATCCGACAGCTTGAACTTAAACTTGTAGTCCTCACTCACCTTGTCGCACAACGCTCTAAGTCCCAGCAGTGTGGCGGCGCGCTCTATAAATATGTCGCCTCCGTTGTAGATCCGTTCCGCATTGTCTGTCAGCTTGTCGGGGTGGAGCTCCGTCACGATTCCCTGCTTGTCCTCGCGCGCGGCCTGCCGCATGCGCTCCAATTCAGCTCGGGCCCACTCCTCGGCGTCCTTCACGCCATAAGTTTCTTTTATGAAAGTCTCGTTGCCGAGTTTCTTGACAGTCTTTGAGGATAGCCTGCCGTCTCTTTTGCGGTAGGTCGTCTGGATATAGAAGCACTTGGCGTTCTTGGACCGGGTGATTGTGAGCTTGTAATTCATTGCGTATAGTAAAATATAGCAACAAAGGTACGAATAAAAAATTGACTTTACCAAATTGTAAGCCAATTATTTTCAAAAAAAATTTCACCTCGAACTGTCAAACTTCCGAGTTAACCCCGGACTGCGTCCGGGGCTGGTAGACTGGAGGGGTATGCACCGCAGCGCGGTGCCGCTGAGTGGTGGGCGACATCGCTGCAAGGCGCGTCAGCAATGAGTTTTGGGGCAGACGCCGCTGTCGGACAGAGAAATAATTGTCGTAAAATAGTGTTGGTTAGCATAAAAGTTGTTACCTTTACACCGAATTTTCAATATTTGAAGAGCGATAAAGCGCATCTTTGCACGCTGAAATTCACGGGATTGCAGATAGAGGCGCATGCAGGAGTGCATGGGATAAGGATGCGTTGCGAATGAGTATATTTGCATAATTGCTCGCGAGGGCAACAACAAAATAGGACGTTGAATTGTTTTAATCTCTGAGTGTTAAAAAATAGAATATAAACTAAAAACTGAAAATATGAAAAAATCATTTTTATTGAGCGGCGCTTTGCTCTTGAGCATCTCGGCTTTTACGGCTAATGCGCAGCAGATACCGGTTTCAAATTTAGATTTTACAAGTTGGAAGGGGACTTGTGGAACGTCTACGTGGACCTCGACAATGTATTCAAAAGGTGGCGATTTTACGCGACCTGGAGATGAGCCGTCTGAATGGAATGGGTCGAGTGTTACTTCGTTTGGCCAGAAGATGGTAACTGTGTCGAAGGATGGAACATCGGTAAAAATAGAGAATGCTGAAATTAATCTTTCTTTTTTTGGAGTACATCAGGTAATTCCTGGATATTTGACATTGGGAACTCCTTGGGTTTTTGTAGGGGGAACTGGTATTATGAATGCTAATTCTTATGCACCATACGGAGATGGAGGAAGTTATGGGGGATTGTCATTCAACCATAAGCCTGATGCCATAAAGGTTAAATATAAAAAAACAAATAGCGAAGAGACTTCCCATATAATTGCGTATTTATGGTCTGGAGAATTTGTTTCAAAAGTTCCAACATCGTATGACATAGATGGAAATAAATACACTTATGGTCGAGAATTGAGCAATGTCGATAGGGTCGTGTTGGGACGGCAAACAGATAATGTAACCAAGAAAGGAACACTTATAGCGAGTGTTGACTATAGCATTGCTGCGGAAACGACTGATTGGAAAGATGAAGTAATAGAGTTGAAATATCAAGATGGCGTAGATAAAACAACTAAAGTAGAGAATGTAAATATAGTATTTTCGTCATCGGACTATTGGACAAGGGCCAATCTAAAAGGAAAAACAAGTTTGACAATAGATAATGCATCGTTTGTTTACTACTCAACATTGACATCGTTGAAGGCAGGAAGTAAGACAATTGCATTGAAGGATGGCGTTTATAATTATACTGTTACAGGCAAGATGCCGACAAAGAAAGAGGTTGTTGCAACTTGCAAGAGCCAGTTTGCCGACGCGACAGTGGCTGTAGATGCCGCCAACTATAAAGTAACCGTTACTGTAACCAACCAGGGCGGTAAGGATGTTGACGGCGCAACACAGCATGTCTACACATTGCAGTACACCGCACCGGTGGTTAAGCAGTATGCTGGTATCTTGAATGTTGAAATGGTGGGTGAAGATGTAATCGCCAATGCCACACAAGACGTGACAATCAGCTATTATAATGATAACACCTGTGACTTCTCTTTGCCTGATTTTATGTTTGCGGGAAACAATATAGGCAATATCGAAATACCGAATGTGAAGGTGTCTGAGGACGCTGCTGGCACAAAGACATTTACCGACGGTGAGGTTGAAGCAATGAAACTTGCTGGCGGTGGCATCGTGGCTCACGTGGTGCTCAATGGAGGAACAATTACATCTGCCGGCGTCATCAATATGCCGATTACCGTTGGATGGATGCCAGGGTATCCAGATGACAAGGAGCCGACGACTATCAACGTGCTTTTCTCAAGCGACAAAAAAGTGGAAGTGACAGAGGCTGGCTACTACTATGTGGTTAAGGGCGATGACTACCAGCATCCATTGGTTGAGCATCAGACAACGTTGCTGAAGTCAGTCAAATACGGAGATATGAACGGATTTACTTATACTCTCTCTCTTGATGGCGTGAATGCCGGTGGCATCAACTTTGGCGATATGGCGGTTGCCGGACTCGACAATACGGATGAGCAGTATCGCGGAGCAGACTCGGCTGTGGCTCTTGGCAATGGCAAGACAGCATCAGTGACTGTTGACGGAGGTAAGGATGCGACGACTGGCAAGTATGAGGTGAAATTCGCCACTACTGTCGACGGACAACTTTACAACATCGTGTTTACCACCGATGACTCTTCTTCATCAGTCAACGACGTTGAGGCAAACGGCGCAGCAGTGTGTGGCGCAGAGGGCGCAATCGTTGTAGAAGGCTTTGCAGGCCGCGTGAACGTCTACACAGTCGACGGCCGCTTGGCAGCGTCGGCACAGATTGACGGCGAGGCAACCATCACTGTGGCAGCCGGACTCTACGTGGTTCGTGCAGGCGAAAAAGCAGTGAAAGTGGTTGTGAAGTAACATTATCACAACATATAATAACAGCGCACCCCG
>ERZ779890.229-NODE-229-length-64598-cov-46.013541_pt1 | contig 64598 bp, 60 predicted proteins | sample MGYA00511553_ERZ779890 | MGnify/ENA primary metagenome ERZ779890 (study PRJEB29588, sample SAMEA2152064) | human gut metagenome | biome: human gut; feature: human-associated habitat; material: faeces | place: Denmark | collected 2008/2010 ... | reverse complement strand
CTGGAGCGGCTGCCGGGGGTGCGAATATTCTGGGACCGGGAGCTTCGGCATCAGACCGGCGTTGTATCCTTTGTAACGGAGGGACGGAATTGCGAGGAGGTGGGGGAAGATCTGGCCCGGCGGGGAATTGCTCTGCGGGCGGGGCTCCAATGTGCGCCTTTGGCCCATCGGACGGCGGGGACGCTGGAAACCGGAACCCTGCGGCTGAGCACGTCGTTTTTCAATACGCCGGACCAGGCGGATCGCCTGGTATGGTCCGTGTCCCGGGTGCTTCGTGAAAATGTAGAGCTTTGACAGACGTTTTTGTTGCATTTTCCCAATAAATTTTATATAATGTAGGATACGTATTGGTATGTGCAAGGAAGGGACGCCTGAAATGGAAGCTATTGTATCTGTATTGGAGCGGGCGGGGCGGTATTTGTCACTGATCCGGCCCATGGATGTGCTGGACGTGGCCATCATCGCCTATCTGGTGTATAAGATCCTGTGTCTGGTGCGCAGCACCAGGGCGGAGAATATCCTCAAGGGCGTTGCCATCTTTCTGGTGGCCCTGTGGCTGTCGTCCCCGGCGGCCCTGAATCTGCGGGGCGTGAACTATATCCTCAGCCACATGGTGGAATGGGGCGTTCTGGCCCTGATCATCCTGTTTCAGCCGGAGATCCGGCAGCTGCTGGAAAAGGTGGGCAGCCGGAACATCCGCCTGCTGCGGATTTTCCAGCCGGAGCAGCAGTCGTCGGAGCTGGAGCGGGCCATTGACCAGACCGTGGTGGCCTGCACCGACATGGCCAAGACCCGCACGGGTGTGCTGATTGTGTTCGAGCGGAAGCTGCTGCTGGACGATATCGTCCGCAGCGGCACCACTCTGGACGCGGCGGTATCCAGCGAGCTGCTGAAGAACATCTTTTTCGTGAAGGCCCCCATGCACGACGGCGCCGTGATCATCCGGCAGGGCCGGATCTTAGGCGCCGGATGCATGCTGCCTCTGTCGAAGAATGTGAACCTCAGCCGCGATCTGGGTATGCGTCACCGTGCGGGCATCGGCATGAGCGAAAACTCCGACGCAGTGGTGGTCATCGTCTCGGAGGAGACAGGCTCCATCTCCGTGGCCATCGGCGGAATGCTGAAGCGGCACCTGATGCCGGAGACGCTCCGTCAGCTGCTGTGCAACGAGCTGATGCCCCAGCCGGAGGAGGAGTCGGACAAGCCCCGCCTGTCCCTGCGGGAGCTGCTGCACGCCCATAGAAAGGGGGAGCAGAATGGAAACCAAGAATAACACCAACGCCAACAAAAGCCGCAAGGCCGTCCGCATCGTCATCTCCATCCTGGTGGCCATTGCCCTGTGGGTCTATGTGGACCGGGGGCTTTCCGTGGAGGTGACCATGAAGGTCAAAAACGTTCCGGTGGAGTTCTCCGGCGAGGATACAACCCTGGCGGACAAGAATCTGATGCTGCTGTCGGGCTATGACACCACCATCGACCTGGTGCTCAAGGGGCCCCGCAGCGAGCTGCGCAAGCTGGACAAGAGCAAGGTCCGCATTGTGGCGGACACCAGCTCCATCCAGGAGACCGGACAGCAGACACTGACGTATCAGGTGTATTATCAGGACGACATCCAGCGCAGCAAAATTTCCGTGGATCACGCCAGCGCCTACAGCGTTACCGTTACCGTGGGGGAGATGGACAGCAAGACCGTCCCCATCCACTGCGACATCGTGGGCAGCACCGCCACCGGCTTCACCGCCGGGGAGCTGACCCTGGACCCGGCGGAGCTGAATCTGCGGGGTCAGCGGGACGACCTGCTGAACATCGCCTATGCCAAGGTGACGCTGGACATCTCCGGGGCGGATCGCACCGTGGTGAAGGCCCTGGAGTGGGAGCTGTACGACTACAACGACATCAAGATCGATAACCCTGCCGTCCGCTCCAAGGTGAAGGCCGTGCAGGCCACCCTGCCGGTGAAAACATCCAAGACGGTGGGCTTGGTCATCAACTTCGTTCCCGCCGCCGGGTCCACCATGGATACGGTGCAGTATACTGTGTCCCCGGACAAGGTGACCCTGGTGGGCGAAAAGGACGTGCTGGACACCATCGACGCCATTGTGCTGGACACCCTGTACCTTCAGGATCTCCAGCCCTCCCAGAGCCTGACCTACAGCGTCACAGCGCCGGAGGGGACTACCCTGGCGGAGAATGTGGGACCCGTCACCGTGACCATCGTGGTCACGGGGGTCACGGAGCGCAGCGTTAGCGTGACGGCCTTTAACTGCGAAAACGTGCCGGCGGGCTTTTCCGCTGTGCCGGTGACGGAGAGCCTGAATATTCTGCTGCGGGGTCTGGATGGCGAAATGGCCCGCATCACCGGGGAGGATCTGCGGGTCACGGTGGACCTGTCCGGCATCACGGAGCCCGGCGTACACACGGTTCCGGTGACGGTGCAGGTGGCAAACTACGCCAACGTAGGCGTCAAGGGCTCGTATCAGATCGTGGTGGACGTGGAGCGTCTGCCGTAAAATGTGTTTTCCCCAAGCGAAAGGACTGAGCAAATATGACACAAGTTGCAACTGTTGAAAAAATTCTGAAGGACGGGTATGTGCAGATCTCCGTACCCCGGAAGTCTGCCTGCGGTCACGACTGCGAGGAGTGCGCCGGATGCGGCATGACCGGCGCGTCCATCTATGCCGAGGCACGGGACCCGGTGGGCGTGCACCCCGGAGACAAGGTGGTGGTGGAGAGCTCCACCCGGGCCATCCTGGGCGTCACCTGGCTGGTGTATATGCTGCCGGTGGTGTTTTTCCTGCTGGGCTACTTCCTGTCGGCAGGATTGACCGAGGGCTGGCGGTATGCCATCGCCGTTGTGGCAGTGGTGCTGTCCTTTGTTCCCATTAAGCTGTATGACGGCTATGCCCGAAAAAAGGACACCCTGACCTACACCATCGTGCGGGAGTTCTGATGTTCGGCTATGTACGGCCGGCGGACGGACATCTGACGGCGGAGGACAAGTCCCGGTTCCAGGCCGCTTACTGCGGCCTGTGCCGCAGTCTGGGCCGCCGGTACGGACTGGCCGCCCGGATGATCTTAAATTATGATTTAGCTTTTCTGGCTATGCTGTTATCCAGGGAGCCGGAATGCCCCACGGCCCACTGCCGGTGCCCGGCTCACCCCATCCGGGGGTGCGACGCCCTGGAGGGGCAGGACGCCTTTGACACGGCGGCGGACCTGAGCGTGATTCTCACCTGGTGGCAGCTAAAGGACGGCGTGGCGGACCACGGCTTTTTCCGGGGGCTGCCGTACCGCGCGGCCCTGCTCCTGCTGCGGCGGGCCTATCGCAAGGCGCGGGCCAGGCGGCCCGACTTCGATGCGTGCACCCAGGCGCACCTGGAGGAGCTGGCACGGCTGGAGGCGGAGCAATGCCCCTCTATAGACCGGGCGGCGGACGCCTTCGCGGCGCTGTTGGCCGGGGCGTCAGAGGAGGAAGCGGACCCGGTGCGGCGGCGGGGGCTGCGGCAGCTGCTCTATCACCTGGGCCGGTGGGTCTATCTGGTGGACGCGGCAGACGACCTGAAAAAGGACGTAAAGTCCGGCAGCTATAACCCGCTGGTCTACCGCTTTCACGCGGAGGGCGGGACGCTGACGGCAGACGACAAGGCGGCGCTGGCCGCTACCCTGGACAGCTCCGTCCGGGCCATGGCCGCAGCCTTTGAGCTGGCGGACTTCGGCCCCTGGCGGGCCATTATCGAAAGCGTCCTGTATGAGGGACTCTACGCAGTGGGCGCGGCGGTGCTGAACGGCACCTTCCGCAAAGGACACAAAAGAAAACAACGAAAGGCAGGCGCCTGATATGCGCGATCCCTACCAGGTGCTGGGCATCCCCAGCACTGCCACAGATGAAGAAGTAAAAAAGGCATACCGGAACCTTGCCCGGAAATATCACCCAGACAATTACCATGACAACCCCCTGGAGGACCTGGCCCAGGAGCGGATGAAGGAGATCAACGAGGCATACGAGACCATCCGCACCCAGCGCAAGGCGGCCCAGTCCGGCGGCCAGAGCTACGGTGGATACACCGGCGGGTACAGCCAGGGCTATAACGCCGGAGCATACGGCGGCGTGTGGCAGCGGGTCCGTCTGGCCATCTCCCAGGGGAATCTGAACCTGGCCGAGGAGCTGCTGAACGCCCAGACGGACCATAACGGCGAATGGAACTTCCTGAAGGGGGCCGTTTGCTATAAGCGGGGCTGGATGGACGAGGCCCGGCGGTATTATGAGACGGCGGTGCAGATGGACCCGGGCAATGCGGAGTATCAGCGGGCCCTGGATATGCTCAACGGAAACGGTGCGGCATACCGTCCCAACGGCTACGGGCACGTTACCACCGGCAACTGCGCCGGGGACAATTGCAGCAGCCTGTGCGCTGCCTGCGCCTGTATGAACTGCCTGTTTGGCAGCGGCGGATATTTCTTCTGCTGCTGACGGACCATAGATAGGAGGAGTTTACATTGGTCAAAAGCATGACCGGCTATGGCCGGTCCAGAGAGACTCTGCACCAGCGGGACATTACCGTGGAGGTGCGGTCTGTCAACAACCGCTTCCTGGACTGCACGGTGAAAATGCCCCGCGCCTACGTCTTTGCCGAGGACGCCGTCAAGACCCGTGTCCGGAGCGCCGTGTCCCGGGGCAAGGTGGACGTGTTCGTCACCATCGACGCCAGCGCCGCGGATGTGTCCGTGGTGACGGTGAACGAGCCCCTGGCCCGCGGCTATTTCCAGGCCCTGACCCAGCTGAAGAGCATGTTCTCCCTGGAGGGGGATGTAACCCCCATGACCCTTGCCAAGCTGCCGGACGTTCTCACCGTCACCAAGGCCGAGGAGGACCTGGAGACCGTGGCCGCCGACATCTGCCAGGTGCTGGATAAGGCCCTGGCCGCGTACAATACCATGCGTGCCGTGGAGGGCCGCCGCCTGGCGGAGGATATCGCCGGGCGTCTGGTGACCATCGAGACCGCCGTTGGCCGGGTGGAGCAGCAGTCTCCCCAGACCGTGGCTGCCTATCGGGAGCGTCTGGAGAAGAAAATGCGGGAGGTGCTGGCCTCCACCACCATGGACGAGGGACGTATCCTTACCGAGGCGGCTATCTTTGCCGACAAGGTGGCTGTAGACGAGGAGACCGTCCGCCTGCGCAGCCATGTAGCCCAGCTCCGTTCTATGCTGGAGGCTCAGCGCCCTACCGGCAAGGATATGGACTTCCTGATGCAGGAATTCAATCGCGAGTGCAACACCATCGGCTCCAAGTGCAACGACCTGGCTGTGACCCAGGACGTGGTGGCCATGAAGGCTGAGGTGGAAAAGATCCGCGAACAGGTCCAGAACATCGAGTAAAGGAGGAACCGCTGTGCAGCTGGTGAATATCGGCTTCGGCAATCTGGTGTCCGTGGGACGGCTCATCGCCGTGGTAAGTCCGGATTCCGCGCCTATCAAGCGGCTGATCCAGGAGTCCCGGGACCGGGGTATGCTCATTGACGCCACCTACGGGCGTAAGACGGCGGCGGTACTGGTGATGGACAGCGACCATGTGGTGCTTTCCGCCCTGCCGGCGGAGAAGCTGGGCCCCCGTCTGGGGCTGTCGGCGGAGGATTTCATGCAGGAGGAGATCTGACTTTGGAAAAGCAAGGCAAAATTTTTATTCTTTCCGGCCCGTCCGGGTCCGGAAAGGGTACGGTGCTCAAAAGCGCTATGAAGAACCACCCGGACATGTTCCTATCTGTTTCCGCTACTACCCGGCCTCCCCGCACCGGCGAGGTGGACGGCGTACACTATCACTTCATCAGTGACGACGCGTTTTTGCAGATGGTGGAGCGGGACGAGCTGCTGGAGCATGCGGGCTATGCCGGGAATTTTTACGGCACACCCCGGATCCCCGTGGATGAGGCCCTGGCTCAGGGCCGGGATGTAATGCTGGAGATCGACGTGCAGGGTGCGCAGCAGATCTACGCCAAGCGGCCTGACGCCGTGCGTATTTTCCTGGCTCCTCCGTCCTGGACGGAGCTGGAGCACCGCCTGGTGGGCCGGGGCACCGACTCCGCTGAGAAAATACAGCAGCGTCTGCGCCGGGCCCGGGACGAAATGGCCCTGGCTGCGGATTATGATTACTTCATCATCAACGACGACGTGGAGCGCGCCGCCGCCGAGCTCAACGACATCTTTCGGGTGGAGCATTTCAAGCCCACCGAGCGGATGCATTTGGTCAAGGATTAACAATTTTTCTCAAAAGGAAGGTAATGCTATTATGATGCTCTATCCCGCTATGAACAAGCTGACTCAGTACATTCCCAATCGCTACATGATGGTGAACGTGGTGGCCCGCCGGGCCCGCCAGATCGCCATCGAGGCCCAGCGCCACGAGGAGCACCTGGACGAGAAGCCCGTGACCCTGGCCATCAACGAGGTGGCTGAGGGCCGCTTCGACGCCAAGTCCATTGACACCGCCATCTCCGACGAGGCGTGATCTGACAGGAGGAATCGCCATGCCGCAGATCGCAAAGGTGGCTGTGGCGGCGGCAACCTACGCCATTGACAAGCCCTATGACTACCTGGTTCCCCAGGGTGCGGACATGGCCGTTGGCATGCGGGTGCTGGTGCCCTTTGGCCGCGGCAACCGCGTCAGCGAGGGAGTCGTGCTGGCCCTGGGGCAGGGGGTGCCGGACAAACCCATCAAGCCCATCCGGTCTTTAGTGGACCGGGAGCCCGTTATCACAGAGCGGGAAATCCGCCTGGCTCTGTGGATGCGGGAGCGGTATTTCTGCACGTTTTACGACGCCATCCGCACCATCCTGCCCGCTGCGGTGTGGTATAGCTACCGCGAGATGTGGTCCCTGACCGGGGAGCCCCTGCCGGAGGACCTTTCAGAGCGGGAGACGGCGGCCTGCCGCCTGCTGCAGGACGGCCCCATGGAACGGGACGACCTGTGCGCTGCTCTGGGTGAGACCGGAAGCCGGGTGCTGGCGGGACTCAAAAAGCGGGGCATCCTGCAAATGGAGCCCCAGGGCACCCGAAAGGTCCAGGATAAGGTGGTGCAGATCGCGGCTTTGTCGCTGGCTCCCCAGGAGGCCCTGCGTCAGATGGAGCGAAAAAAGAAGTCCGCCGCCCGGCAGTATGACGCGGTTGCCTTTCTGGCCAAATACGGCGACGCCCCGGTGCAGGAGCTTTGCTACTACACCGGCGTATCCCGGCAGGGCGTCCGCAGTCTGGAGCGGGCGGGGCTTCTGTCCCTGCGCAGCCAGGAGGAGTATCGCATCACCCGGCAGGACTATGCCGCAGCGGCGGAGGAGATCCGCCTGAATGACGAGCAGCAGCGGGCCTATGAGGCCGTGCTGGCTCAGACCCGCAGCGGCTGCCCCGGTGTGACGCTTTTGCAGGGGGTTACCGGCAGCGGCAAGACCCTGGTGTATATCCGGCTGGCCCAGACATTGCTGGCGGAGGGCCGGTCCGTGATGATCCTGGTGCCGGAGATTGCCCTGACGCCCCAGATGATGGCGCGGTTTTCCGCCTATTTCGGGGATGAGGTGGCGCTGCTGCACAGCGGCCTGCGCCTGACGGAGCGGTACGACCAGTGGAAGCGCATCCGCCGGGGAGAGGCACATATTGTGCTGGGTACCCGATCGGCGGTGTTCGCGCCGCTGGAGAACCTGGGCCTCATCATTCTGGATGAGGAGCAGGAGAGCTCCTATGAATCCGAAAATCCCCCCTGCTATCATGCAAGGGACATTGCCAAATACCGCTGCTTCCGGGAAAATGCCCGGCTGCTGCTGGGTTCGGCCACCCCTACGGTGGAAACGGCATACCTGGCCCGCCGGGGGGACTATCAGCTGGCGCTGCTGCGCCGGCGCTACAACGCGCACCGGATGCCCCGGGTGATCCTGGCGGATATGCGGCAGGAGCTGCGGGACGGCAACAACGGCTGCATCAGCCGGGAGCTGATGCAGGAGCTGGAGAAGAACCTGGAGGCCGGGGAGCAGAGCATTCTGTTTCTCAACCGCCGGGGCAGCAGCCGCCAGCTGCTGTGCCCCCAGTGCGGCTATGTGCCCCAGTGTCCCCGGTGCAGCGTGTATCTGACGTATCACTCCGCCAATGGGCGGATGATGTGCCATTACTGCGGTTATTCCGAAAAAAGCAGCGAGACCTGCCCCTCCTGCGGCGGCGCCATGAAGCACATCGGCGTCGGTACCCAGAGGGCGGAGGAGGAGCTGCGCACTCTGTTCCCCGGGACGGAGGTTCTCCGCATGGATGCGGACACCGTCAGCCAGGGACATGAGAAGCTCCTCCGGGATTTCCAGGTGCGGCAGGTACCCATTCTCCTGGGCACCCAGATGGTGGCCAAGGGGCTGGACTTTGCCAATGTGACGCTGGTAGGCGTGCTGGCGGCGGATATGTCCCTGTATGTGGACCATTATCGGGCCTCGGAGCGGACCTTCAGCCTGCTGACCCAGGTGGTGGGCCGGGCCGGACGGGGGGACAAGCCGGGCCGGGCGGTGATCCAGACCTACACGCCCCAGAATGATGTGATTCTGGCCGCGGCAGACCAGGACTATGACCGGTTTTACGACGGCGAGATCCGCCTGCGGCAGCTGCGGCGGGACCCGCCCTTTGCCGATCAGTTCTTCATCACCGTCACCGGGCCGGAGGAGGGAACGGTGCGCCGGGCCGCCGCCGGATTGCGGGACGGTCTGCGAGCCGCCGCCGGACGGGACCCGTACCGGGACATGGCCCTGGATATTCTGGGCCCGGCCCCTGCGCCGGTGGTGAAGGTCAACAACCGCTACCGCTATCGGGTAACGGTGATCGGCCGCAACGATAAGATCCTGCGGGGCCTGTTGGCGGCGTTTATGAAGGAATTTGCCCGGCGGCCGGAGCACAAGGGGCTTCATATTTACACCGATTGCAATTTAATGGATTAAAAAGAGGTATATGACCATGGCATTGAGAAATATCGTGCTGCAGGGGGAGCCCTGCCTGACGAAGAAGTGCCGCCCGGTGACGGAGTTCAACGGTCGGCTCCACACGCTGCTGGACGACCTGAAGGACACGCTGCTGGATTCCGGCGGCGTAGGTCTGGCCGCGCCCCAGGTGGGCATTCTGCGCCGGGTGTGCGTGGTGATGAACGAGGATGACGAGATCATTGAACTGGTGAACCCCGAGATCATCGCCACCGACGGCGAACAGACCGGCCTGGAGGGCTGCCTCAGCGTTCCGGGAAAGTATGGCGTGGTGACCCGTCCCTACACGGTGCGGGTCCGGGCTCAGGACCGGGACGGCGCATTTTTCGAGGTGGAGGATGAGGCACTGACGGCCCGCTGCTTCTGTCACGAGATCGAGCATCTGGACGGCCATCTGTTTGTGGAGCACACGGACCATCTGCTGACCGAGGAGGAGCTGGAGGAGTACATTCGCCGGCAGGAAGAGGGAGACGACGAGGAGTGAGAATCCTGTTTATGGGCACACCGGAATTCGCGGTGGCGTCCCTGAAGCGGTTGGTGGAGGACGGACACGAGATCTGCGGCGTGTTCACCCAGCCGGACCGCCCCAAAAACCGGGGGCATAAGCTGGCCTTTTCACCGGTGAAGGAATATGCCCTGTCCCAGGGGCTCACCGTGTATCAGCCCACGAAAATGCGGGATGGCACGGCTCTGGCCCTGGTGCGGGAGCTGCACCCGGAGCTGATCGTGGTGGCGGCCTATGGCCGCATCCTGCCGGAGGATATTCTGAATACCCCGCCCTATGGCTCCATCAACGTTCACTCCTCCCTGCTGCCCAAATACCGGGGAGCGGCCCCCATCAACTGGGCCATCCTCAACGGGGAGCGGGAGACCGGCGTCACCATCATGTATATGGCCAAGGAGCTGGATGCAGGGGACATTCTGCATGTGCTGAAAACCGATATTGACCCCCAGGAGGACGCCCAGGCGCTGACGGCGCGGCTGGCGGAGCTGGGGGCCCAGGCGCTGTCCGAAACTGTGGAACAGCTGCGTGCCGGAACCGCTCACCGCACGGTTCAGGATCACAGCGCCTATACCTATGCCCCCATGCTCACCAAGGATATGGGCATGATCGACTGGACGAAGCCTGCTCAGCGCATTCATGACCAGGTCCGGGGCCTGATTCCCTGGCCCTGTGCGTCCACGGAGCTGGGTGGGGCTACGGTGAAGATATTCCGCACGGAGGTAGGCAGCGAGACTGCCAAGGCTTCCGGCACCGTGGTGTCTGCCGGGAAGGCGGGCATCGACGTGGCCTGCGGCGACGGGCGGCTGCTGCGTATTCTGGAGCTTCAGCCCCAGGGCGGCCGCCGGATGGCGGCGGCGGACTATCTGCGGGGCCATCCCCTGCAGGTGGACGCATGACGCCCCGGGAGAAGTGCGGCGCCCGGGATGTAGCCCTGGACGCGCTGATGCAGGTGGATAAGGCCAACGCCTGGTCCGACGAGGCCTTGCGGCGGCTCATTGCCCAGAACAGGCTGGACAGCCGGGACGCTGCCTTTGCCACCCGCCTGTGCTACGGTGTTATGCAGAACCGCATGCTGCTGGACTACTACATCGGCTGCTGGTGCGCCCAGAAGCCGGAGCGGCTGGAGCCGGTGATCCGGGGCATCCTGCGCATCGGCGGCTACCAGATCCTGTTTATGGATAAGGTACCCCACCGGGCTGCCGTCAACGAGGCGGTGGAGATGACCCGCCGCCGGGGACGGCCCAAGGCCGCCGGTATGGTCAACGCTGTGCTGCGGCGGTTCGTGGAGCATTGGATGAATATGCCGGACCTGCCGAAAGGGTCCACGGCGGATTATCTCTCCCTGCGGTACAGCCATCCCAAGTGGCTGGTGCTGCGGCTGTTGGACCTGGTGGGGCCGGATGAGACCCAGGCATTTCTGCGGCTGGATAACGACACCGTGCCCACCTGTATCCAGGTGAATCCTTTGAGGACCACCGCAGAGGAGCTGGAGCGGGAGCTTCGGGGCGCGGGCGTCGCGGTGCAGCCTCACCCGTGGCTGGAGGGCTGCCTGGAAATCACCGGCACCGGTGATCTGCGGAGCATGCCCGCCTTCCGGGAGGGACGGTTCCTGGTCCAGGATGCGGCGGCCCGTCTGGCCGCCATGGCGGCGGCAGCGGCCCCGGGGGACCGGGTACTGGACGTGTGTGCTGCACCGGGGGGGAAATCCTTCGCTATGGCCATGGACATGGGCGACCGGGGACAGATCCTGTCCTGCGATGTCCATCCCTATAAGGTGAAGCTCATCGAAAGCGGCGCAAAGCGCCTGGGCCTTACCTGTATCCGCACGACCACCGCCGACGCCCGGGAGAATCACGCCGCCTGGCGGCAGCAAGCCGATGTGGTCATGGCCGATGTGCCCTGCTCGGGGCTGGGTATCATCCGGAAAAAGCCGGACATCCGCTACAAAAGTCCCAAGGAGCTGGCCCAGCTGCCTTTGATCCAGCGGGCCATCCTGGAAAACGCCGCCAGCTATGTGCGCCCCGGCGGCACGCTGGTGTACTCCACCTGCACGGTGCTGCCTGAGGAGAACGAGGACGTCACCGGGGATTTCCTGGACCAGCACCCGGAGTTTGAGCCGGTGCGGACAGTGTTTCCTCTGCCGGTGGGGCCTTGCCCGGGTCAGGTGACCCTGTGGCCTCAGCGCCACGGAACCGACGGGTTTTATATCTGCCGGATGCGCAGAAAGGACTGAGCAAATTGACGGACATGCGATGCATGACGGAGGAGGAGATTACCCGGGTCCTGCGGGATATGGGACAGCCTGCCTTCCGGGGCAAGCAGGTGTTCACCTGGCTGCACCGGGGGGTGCGCTCCTTCGACGAAATGAGCAACCTATCCAAATCCCTGCGCCAGCAGCTGGCACAGGACTACACCATTTCCGTGCCCACCGTGGCCCGAAAGCAGGAATCCCGGCTGGACGGCACCATAAAATACCTGTGGGAGCTGCCGGACGGCAACTGTATCGAGACGGTGCTGATGCAGTATCACCATGGAAACACAGTGTGCATCTCCTCACAGGTGGGCTGCCGCATGGGCTGCGCCTTCTGCGCCAGCACCGTCGCCGGAAAGGTCCGGGACCTGACCGCCGGAGAGATGCTGGACCAGGTGCTGTTTACCCAGTTGGACTCTGGCCGGGAGATCTCCAATATCGTGCTGATGGGTATTGGAGAGCCCCTGGATAACCGGGAAAACGTTCTGCGGTTCCTGCGCCTGGTGAACCATCCCGACGGGCTGAACATCAGCATGCGGCACATCAGTCTCTCCACCTGCGGCGTGGTGCCGGGTATCGACGCCCTGGCGGAGGAGGATCTGCAGCTGACGCTGTCGGTGTCCCTCCATGCACCGGACAGCGAAACACGCTCCCGGATCATGCCTGTGAACCGGGCCTGGGATGTGGAGGAGCTGTTTGCCGCCTGTCACCGGTATTTTCGCCGGACAGGACGGCGCATATCCTTTGAATATGCCATGATCGACGGGGTCAACGACCACGACTGGCAGGCGGACCTGATTGCCAAGCGCATCGCCGGCATGCCGGGTCATGTGAATCTGATCCCGCTTAACGACGTGGTGGAAAGTCCCTTCAAGCCCAGCCGCCGTGTGGCCGCGTTTCAGAAGCGATTGGAGTCACATGGCATCACCGCCACGGTGCGGCGGAGTCTGGGTGGGGACATCGACGCCTCCTGCGGCCAGCTGCGCCGCCGCGCTATGGAGGAAAGAAAGGGGGGTGATTCCGCGTGAAGCATTGGAAGATCACCGATCCCGGCCTGGTGCGCCGGGAAAATCAGGATGCCTTTGGCTTTGCCCAGCTGTCCGGCGGCTATACCGTGGCTGTGGTGTGCGACGGCATGGGCGGTGTGGCCGGGGGCAGCATCGCCAGCAGCGTAGCGGTGGAGACGTATATCCGCACCCTGTCCGACTCCGACCACCCGGACCAGGCGGTGCGTGCCGCCGTAATGGCAGCCAACAGCGCTATCCGACAACGGGCTGCCGGACATCCGGAGCTGAGAAGCATGGGCACTACGCTGGTATCTGCCCTGGTCAAGGGAGATCGGGTACTCATCAGCAATGTGGGCGACAGCCGGGCCTATCTGGCCGGCGCTCAGGGCCTGCGGCAGATCAGCCGGGACCATTCCCTGGTAGAGGACATGGTGGAAAAGGGTGACCTGACTCCCGGCCAAGCCCGCAGCCATCCCCGCCGCAATCTCATTACCCGGGCTCTGGGCCCGGACCCCGCCGTGGAGGCAGACGACTTTGCCATACAGTGGAAGGCGGGGGATTTTCTGCTGCTGTGCTCCGACGGACTGGTGAATACGGTCACGGACCAGGAGATCATGTTTGAAATTTTGCATAACGGACAGCCGGAGGACTGCTTGCAGCGGCTGATGGCCATTTCCAAGCAGCGGGGCGCGCCGGACAATGTGACGGCTATCCTGCTGATGAACGACTGAAGGAGGAATTGACGATATGGATCCTTACATTGGGAAAATGCTGGATAATCGCTATGAGATACTGGAGCTGATCGGCAGGGGAGGCATGGCCAACGTCTATAAGGCCAAGTGCCACCGGCTGGACCGGCTGGTAGCGGTAAAGATCCTGCACAGTGACCTGGCCCAGAACGCCGATTTCCGCCGCCGGTTCATGGATGAGTCCCGGGCTGTGGCCCAGCTGTCCCACCCCAACATCGTATCGGTTTACGACGTGTCGTGCAGTGATGACATCGATTACATCGTTATGGAGCTCATCGACGGCGTGACGCTGAAGCAGTATATGGAGCGCCGGGGCCAGATGGACTGGAGGGAAGCGCTGCACTTTATCACCCAGATCATGCGCGGCCTCAGCCATGCCCACAGCCGCGGCGTGATCCACCGGGACATCAAGCCCCAGAACATCATGATCCTGCGGGATGGAAGCGTCCGAGTGGCCGATTTCGGCATCGCATGTCTGGCAGACCAGGGGCAGACCCTGACCCAGGAGACCCTGGGCTCCGTGCATTACATTTCTCCCGAACAGGCCCGCGGCGACCGGGTGGACGCTCGCTCGGACATTTATTCCGCCGGTGTGGTGCTGTACGAGATGCTCACCGGCAAACTGCCCTTCCAGGGTGACTCCGCCGTGTCCGTGGCTATCCAGCATCTGAGCGCTGTTCCCAAGGCCCCCAGGGAGCTGAATCCGGATATCCCCGAGGCCCTGGAGCTGATCTGCATGAAGGCCATGTGCCCGGACATCTCCAAGCGTTATCAGACCGCTGACGCCATGCTGGACGATCTGGAGAAGTTCCGCAAGGACCCTGCCGTGGATATGGACTATATCCGGGAGGATCTGAAGGCCGCCGTGGTGTGCCAGGAGCCCACCCAGCCTCTGCCCACCAACCAGGTGGCAGCGGTGAGCAAGGCCAACAGCACCGTGGCCCAGGATGAGGAGGAGAAAAAGCAAAGCCGCAAGGTGGTGGGCCTGGTCATCGGCGGGTTTGCCCTGGCGTTGGTGCTGATTTTTGTGGTGTTCAAGCTGGTGGCCGGCGGCTTCAATGCAGGCAATGGCACCGCTTCTCACCAGGTGCCGGACCTTTTGGGCAAGACCCTGGAGGAGGCCGAGGCCATGCCGGAGATTAAGGATATTTTCCGCATCGAGGTGGTGGGCACCAAGCCCAGCGACAAATACGAGCCCGGCCAGATCGTGGAGCAGGACCCTGCCGGCGGCCGCAGCCGCAAGAACAATCTGGTCATCAAGGTCTACCTCTGCGCGGAGGAGGATGGAACGCTGATGCCCAACGTAGTGGGCAGTGAGTTCCTGCAGGCCAAGACAGAGCTGAACAAACTGCACCTGGATCTGGATATCCAGCGGGCGGATGCCTATTCCCCCGACGTTCCCGAGGGACAGGTGATGGAGAGCTCTCCTGCCTCCGGTGAGCAGCTGAAGAAGGGTGACACGGTTGTGCTGACCGTCAGTAAGGGGCCGGAAACCAAGCCTCTGACCGTTCCCAGCTTTGTCACTATGACCATCGACGACGCGGCCGCCCAGGCCGAGGCCATGGGACTCAAGGTGGGTGAGCATCAGTATGAGTACAGCGACAAGCCCGAGGGCACTGTCATTGGTCAGAGCATCGAGCAGGGCACCGAGGTGCAGTCCGGCACAGAGATCGTGTTCACTGTCAGCAAGGGCAGCAGCTCCGCTGAGCGGGTGGTGGTGTTTGACATTCCCGACCAGTACCACAGCGACAGCAATCTGAAAATCGAGGTCATGCAGGACGGCAGCATCATCCACTCCACCTATGTGGATGGCTCCACCACCTCCTTCACCTATACCTTCCGCGGCAGCCAGGGGTCTACTTCCACTATCAAGCTGTATATCAACGGCACCGAGGCCGTGAGCCAGGAGATCGTGTTTTGATCAAAGGACGCATTGAAAAGGCCCTCAGCGGGTTCTACTATGTCAACACCGGAACGGAGACGCTTCAGTGCCGGGCCCGGGGAAGGTTTCGCCGGGAGGGGCTGTCCCCCTTGGTGGGAGACTGGGTCCAGGTGCGGGAGCTGGGCGGCGGCGAGGGCTTTGTGGAGGCTATCGAGCCCCGGCGCAACGCCTTCGACCGCCCTGCCGCAGCCAACATCGACCAATTGGTCATCATTGCCTCTGCTGCTCTGCCGGTGACGGACCCGTATCTCATCGACCGCATCAGTGCCATCGCCGTCCTGAAGGGCTGCCAGGTGCTGCTGTGCCTGAATAAGTGTGACCTGGACCCGGCTGAGGAGCTGTACGGCATTTATCAGGGCTCCGCTATCCGGGTGCTGCGAGTCAGTGCCGCCACCGGCCAGGGGATAGAGGAGCTGCGGCAGGAGCTGGCGGGAAAGCTCAGCGCCTTTACCGGCAACTCCGGTGTGGGCAAGTCCAGTATCCTCAACGCACTGGCCCCGCGTTTTTCTCTGGCCGTTGGAGAGGTCAGCAAGGCCCTGGGACGGGGGCGCCATACCACCCGCCATGTGGAGCTGTTTTCTCTGGGACAGGATACCTATGTCATCGACACACCGGGTTTCGCGTCCTTTGACACAGAGGAGCTGGACCTGGAGCTGAATGAGCACCTGCCGGAGACATTCCCGGAATTTGCCCCTTACACCGGCAGCTGCCGGTTTGTAGGGTGCAGCCACACCAAAGAGAAGGGCTGTGCCGTGCTGGAGGCCGTCCGGCAGGGGAGGATCCCCCGCAGCCGCCATGCCAGCTACCTGCGGCTGTATAACGAGCTGAAGGACCTGAAGGCGTGGGATAGGAAATAATGAATGGCTTCCGGACAGACGGAAAGAGGCAGGAGCGATGGCTCCTGCCTTTTTCCGAAAAACTTCATCACGCTACCTTGTGCGAAGTGCGGCAAAAGAAAGAACTTGCTGCCTGGAAAATTGTTTTGGTTGCACAATGGAATGAAATATGGTATACTGGCAAAACACGGAAGGGGGAGTGTTTCATGAGAAAGCTGACGGCGCTGCTGCTGGCGCTGATAACGGCCCTGTCTCTGGCTGCATGCAGCTTCGTAGCGCTGCCCATGGATCCGGAGCAGCCCACAAACCAGAAGCAGGAGCAGCTGGCGGAGGACGGCACATACACCACCAAAGAGGATGTAGCACGGTATATCCACTTATACGGACATCTGCCGGACAACTTCATTACAAAAAAAGAGGCCCAGCAGCTGGGCTGGACCGATGGCTCTCTGGAGCCGTATGCACCGGGCTGCTGCATCGGCGGCAGCCGGTTCGGAAACTATGAGGGCCTGCTGCCGGAGGCAGACGGCCGGACCTGGACCGAGTGTGACATCAACACCCAGGGCACCAGGTCCCGGGGACCGGAGCGGATCGTCTTTTCCAACGATGGGCTGATTTATTACACCGGCGACCACTACCAGACCTTTGAACTGCTGTATGGAGGAGAATGAACATGCAGGTATTTTTGAACGGAAACGACATTACCAACCGCGAGCAGCTGCATGACGCCCTGTCGGAGGCCCTGGAGCTGCCGGAGTGGTACGGCCGCAGTCTGGACGCTCTGTACGATTGTCTGACGGATCTGTCCGTGCCCACGACCATCCATGTGGAGCATTGGCCCCAGGAGGATTATTTGCAGCGGGCGCTGACGGTAATTCAGGACGCGGCGGAGGAAAACGAGCTGATTCAGGTGCGGCTGGAGGACTGAACCAGCTTGTGCCGGGTATACCACAGGGAACCCAAGAGCAGCACCAGGTTCAGAGCCAGCATGGCCCAGAATACCGGAGATTTGAAATCCAGGTTATTGCCCAGAATGCACAGACACACCATACCCGGCGCGATAGACAGTCACGAGGCAGACAGATAAGTCCAGAAGTTCAGCCGCATCATGCCGAACAGCACGCCCAGCAGCTCCATGTTCAGCCCCAGCATGTGGATGGTGAAGCAGAAGACAAAGCCATACTGCTGAGTGGCGGTGAAGTATTTGTTCAGCTTGGGGTGCCTGCTCAGCAGGCCCTCCAGGCTGTCGGTGCGGGTGGACCGCCCCATCCAATAGGAAATGGACAGACACAGCGCTGTGCCCACGCCGCTGATGGCCAAGGCTGCCGGCAGCGGCAGGATCAAAGACACCACGACCACCAGGGCGTTGTATACCACCACGCCGGAGAAGCCCTTTGCTATGAACAGCGCCAGGATTACCAGCACGGCCAGCACCGGACGATGCTCCACCAACTGTGGCACGGTATTCAGATCGATGACGCCGGTCAGCAGCAGAGCGCCGAAGCCTGCCGCACACAGCAGCATCATCAGGATCGGCAGATAGTCCCGCAGGGTCTTTTTCATGGATGGCACAGCCTCCTTGAGCCAAATATAGAAGAATATATACCATAAATTTGTGAATAAATCAAGTATCAGACCAGATTTTGAACAAATTCTGAAGTTCAAGAAAAGGAATGGTTGACATTTTTCCGGAAATGGTGTAGAATGCCCACATATTGAGAACGGCTGAGATGGGAAGCAGTAGGCGGTATGCGGATGCCGAGAGAGGGAGCGGTTGGTGCAAGCTCCCGTGATGCGCCGCCCAAGTCGTCCCGGAGCCTTGGGCTGAACTGACAGTAGGCTGCAACGGTGGGTCCTCCGTTATCGGGACAGGGCGTATTTGCGCCCATGAGTGCGGGATTTCCCGAATACAGGTGGTACCACGGACTTTTTATGGTTCGCCCTGTTTTGCTGTGGCAAAACGGAGCGGGCCTTTTTGTTTTGCCAAATACTCAAATAAGGAGAATGACTATGCGCAAAGAATTACCCAAGGTGTACGATCCTCGGCAGGTGGAGCCCCGGATCTACCAGATGTGGATGGACGGCGGCTGCTTCAGTGCGGAGCCGAACCCGGACAAAAAGCCTTTTTCCATCGTGATGCCGCCCCCCAACGTCACGGGACAGCTGCACATGGGCCACGCCATGGATGCCACGCTGCAGGATATTCTTATTCGCTTCAAGCGGATGCAGGGATATGAGGCCCTGTGGCTGCCCGGTACGGACCACGCCGGAATCGCCACCCAGATCAAGGTGGAGGAAAATCTGCGTCAGGAGGGCCTGACCCGCTATGACCTGGGCCGGGAGAAGTTCCTGGAGCGCGTATGGGCCTGGAAGGAAAAGTACGGCAACCGCATTGTAGAGCAGCAGAAGAAGATGGGTTCCTCCTGTGACTGGGACCGCTCTCGCTTTACTATGGACGAGGGCTGCTCCCGTGCCGTCCGGGAGACGTTCTGCGAACTGTATGACAAGGGGCTCATTTACAAGGGCAGCCGCATCATCAACTGGTGCCCCCACTGCCTGACGGCGTTATCCGACGCCGAGGTGGAGTATACCGATAAGCCTGGCCACCTGTGGTATATCCGTTACCCCCTGGCGGACGGCAGCGGCGACATCGTGGTAGCCACCACCCGTCCGGAAACCATGATGGGCGATACCGGTGTGGCAGTGAACCCGGAGGACGAGAAGTTCAAGCATCTGATCGGCAAGACCTGCATCCTGCCCATTATGAACCGCGCGATTCCCATTGTGGGCGATGAATACTGCGAGATCGGCTTTGGTACTGGCGCGGTGAAGATGACTCCCGCCCACGACCCCAACGACTTCGAGGTGGGTCTGCGCCATAATCTGGAGGTCATCCGTGTCATCGCTGACGACGGCACCATCAACGAAAACGGCGGCAAGTACAACGGCATGGACCGCTACGAGTGCCGCAAGGCCATCGTCAAGGACCTGGAGGAGCAGGGTTACCTGGTCAAGACCGAGGATTATTCCCACAATGTGGGCACCTGCTACCGCTGCCACAACGATGTGGAGCCGCTGATCTCCGCCCAGTGGTTTGTGAAGATGGCACCCCTGGCCAAGGAGGCCATCCGCGTGGTGCAGGACGGCACGGTTAAGTTTGTCCCCGAGCGTTTTACCAAGACGTATATCAACTGGATGGAGAATGTCCACGATTGGTGCATTTCCCGCCAGCTGTGGTGGGGCCACCAGATCCCCGCCTGGACCTGCGATGACTGCGGCCATATCAACGTCAGCCGTCAGGACCCCACCCAGTGTGAAAAGTGCGGCAGCACGCATCTGACCCGGGAGGAGGATGTGCTGGACACCTGGTTCAGCTCCGCTCTGTGGCCCTTCTCCACCCTGGGCTGGCCCGACAAAGACGCCAAAGACCTGCAATACTGGTATCCCACCTCTGTGCTGGTCACCGGCTATGATATCATCTTCTTCTGGGTGGCCCGCATGATCTTTTCCGGCATGGAGCAGATGAAGAAGGAACCGTTTAAGACCGTGCTGATCCACGGCCTGGTTCGGGACGACAAGGGCCGCAAAATGTCCAAGTCTCTGGGCAACGGCATCGACCCCCTGGAGATGGCAGACAAGTTCGGCGCCGACGCTCTGCGCTTCAACCTGATCACTGGCAACAGCCCCGGCAATGATATGCGCTTCTTCGTGGAAAAGTGCGAGGCAATGCGCAACTTTGCCAATAAAATCTGGAATGCGTCTCGCTATGTGATGATGAATCTGACCATCGAGCAGGTGGAGCTGCCGGAGAAGCTGGAGCTGGAGGACAAGTGGGTCCTCAGCAAGCTGAACACGCTGATCCGCGAGGTTACCGACAACATGGAGGCCTATGAGTTGGGTGTGGCCTCCGCCAAGATCTATGACTTTATCTGGGACACCTACTGCGACTGGTATATCGAGCTGACCAAGACCCGCCTGTACGGCGAGGATGAGGAGGCCAAGCTGGCCGCCCAGAACGTGCTGTGCTATGTGCTGCTGCGGGTGCTGGAGCTGCTGCACCCCTTCATGCCCTTCATCACCGAGGAGATCTGGCAGGCGCTGCCTCATGAGGGCGACTACCTGATTCGTGCTCAGTGGCCCACTTATCGTCAGGAGTTTGACTTTGCTGCGGAGGAACGGGCCATGGAGGCAGTAAAGGACGCCATTTCCGCTGTCCGTGCCCGTCGGGCTGAGATGAACGTGCCTCCGTCCCGGAAGGCAAAGATCATCATTACCAGCCAGACCCCCGAGATTTATGTCGGCGGCCGTGACTTCATCACCCGTCTGGCCTACGCCGGCGAGGTGGAGGTGGGAACCCAGGCTCCCCAGGACCTCAACGGCATGGTGACGGTGTCCACCCACGATGCCACCATGTATCTGCCTCTGGCGGAGTTGGTGGACATTGAGAAGGAGCTGGAGCGCATCGGCAAGGAGATCACCAAGGCCAGGGAAAATCTGGAGCGCATTGAAAAGAAGCTCCAGAACGAGAGCTTTGTATCCAAGGCTCCGGAGGCGGTGGTCAATGCCGAGCGCGAAAAGGCCGACAAGGCCCGTGCCCTCATTGTCAAGCTGGAGGAATCCGCCCAGGCAATGCGCGGCTGATTTTTCACTCCCGGCGGCTTCCGACAGAAAATAGACGCCATATATGATAAAATCACCGCAGATCATTTGATCTGCGGTGATTTTTTGTGCAAGGCTCCGAGGGTCATGGCGCCTGCGGGGAATAGCGATTAGATTCGGAAAGATATTGGACAAACCGGATTGTCTTAATCAGACGGAAAAGGAGTGAGCATGTATGGAAATCGTGACCAGGCGGGAGGAACGATGCCTGGAAATCATCCTGAAAGGGGAACTAGACCACCACGGAGCCCATGAGATCGCGGGTCAACTGGAGCGGTCCGTCGAGTCGGCACTGCCGCTGCGGCTGGTGCTGGATTGGTCTGGGGTGACCTTTATGGATAGCTCCGGCATTGCCGTGGTCATGCGGGCAAGGCAGCGCATGCGGGAGCTGGGCGGCAGCATAGTCCTGCGGAATGCAGGGCCCCAGCCGAGAAAGGTGCTGGAAGCAGCAGGGCTGGACAGATTTGTGACCTTGGAATAAGAAGAAGGGGGGGTACATAATGAAAGTGGAAAATTATGTGACGCTGGAGTTTCTCAGCCGCAGCACCAATGAGGCCTTCGCCCGGACTGCCGCGGCAGCCTTTGCCGCGCAGCTGGATCCTACGCTGGACGAGGTGGGGGATATCAGAACCGCCGTCAGTGAGGCGGTGACCAACGCCATCGTTCACGCCTATCCGGATAAGCTGGGGAAAATTGTCATGAAGCTGCGCATTCTGGAGGGCGGCATATTGGAACTGACCGTGCGGGATTGGGGCCGGGGCATCGACAATGTGCAGCAGGCTCGGCAGCCGCTTTTTACCACCGGCGGCGAGGAACGCAGCGGCATGGGCTTTACCATCATGGAGAGCTTCATGGACAAGCTGACGGTGAAGTCCACTCCCGGAAAGGGAACCGTGGTGTCTATGCGCAAGCGCATTGTACCGCGGCTGTCTGGCCGTCGATGAGCAGCGGCGAGCTGTTTGCCCTGCTGGATCGGGCCCAGAATGGCGACGACGCAGCCTGCGAGCAGGTGCTGCAGGAGAATGCCGGGCTGATTTGGAGCATCGTCCGGCGATACTATGGCTGCGGAGTAGAGACGGATGATCTGTATCAGCTGGGATGCATTGGATTTATCAAAGCTGTAAAGGGGTTTAACCTCACATATGGAACGCAGTTTTCTACCTATGCCGTTCCGAAAATCGCTGGGGTGATACGGCGTTTTCTGCGGGACGACGGAGCCATTAAGGTAGGGCGCAGCATCCGCGAAAAGGGACAGGCCCTGTCCGCCGCCCGGGAGCGGCTGCGGTATCGGTTGGGCCGGGACCCGCGCCTGTCGGAGCTGTCGGAGGAGACGGGCCTGACACCGGAGGAAATTGCCAGTGTGGAGCTGGCCACCGGTGTGCCGGAATCCTTGCAGCAGGAAACGGCGGAAGGACTGACCCTGGAATCTACCTTGGGTACCGACAGCCCGGAGGAAAGCATGGTGGAGCGCATCGCCCTGCGGGAAGCCATCGACGCTTTGCCGGAACGGGAAAAGATGACCATTCTGCTGCGTTTTTTTAAGGGGCTGACTCAGGAGCAGACGGCCCGGATCCTGGGAGTATCCCAGGTGCAGGTATCGCGGCTGGAGCGCCGTGGGCTGGCAAATCTGCGGAAGCTGCTGGACGACTGAATTGCTCATAGTCCGTCGGCAGAAACTCTGTCATAGTCCCACGGTAGCGCTTGGGAAGAAATGTGTTCTGGCAACGAGGATTGATACGCTCCCGGATGGACACAGTGTTGAAAAATTCCTTCCACAAGGCACGGTATTGAAGTTCTTCCCGACTGGGCAGATCCAGCGTCAGATGGTCTACCGGAACAATGCGCCGCTGGCCCTTGGCGTACAGCAGCAGCTCGCCGTGGGTGCGGTCATACAGAAAAAAAGACTCTCCGGCCATGCGGCTGCAAAAGTGGCCAGCCAGCAGAGGAAGCACCCGGTTTTTGGGCTCGATTTCGCCGCCTAAAACGCCGTTGTAGTCTGAAAACCGTACGAAGCCACGGAGCTTTTCCAGCTCACCGCTTAGATGCCGCAGGGCACAGGCAATGGGATAGTACACGTCGTCCGCCTTGCTGTGCATAAATCCTGGGCCCTGGTCATAGAGCTTACGGATGAAGGCATACAGACGGAGTTCCTTATCCTCCATGCAGGTCAGCCACGCTCGGCGCAGAACCCGCAGCGCCGTTTTGGAAAGACGCTCCAGACTGGCATATACCCGCTGGCTATGGTCCTGCCGGGTGATCACCACCCGCACGGGATACAGGGAAACACATTCCTCATCGCTGCAAAAGGCGATGGGGAATTCTTTATGGAAATAGCTGTCGAACACGCAGCACAGAAAGCCTTGAAAACTTCCGTCGTATTGAAAAATCACATCTTCCATGGTCTTATCCCGCATCAAACAGCGACAGCTGCCGGCATTCCTCTGCCGGGAGCTGACCTCGTTCCATAGCCTCCAGCTGCCGGGAAAGGGTGGCGGCGGAGAAGTGCAGGCCCGTGCGCATGCGGCCGCCGCAGGTGATGAAAAACTGTGCGCGTTTCAGCACTACGCCCAGCTTAGGCAAGTCCTCCATCCGCAGGACGGCATGCCGCCGGGCGGTGACAATGCGACGGGCGCTGATCGGGCCGATACCCGGCACCCGCAGCAGCGTTTCCGGCTCTGCCTTGCGAACCTCCACCGGGAACCGCTCCAGATGGCATAGGGCCCAGTGACACTTGGGATCCAGCAGGGGATTGAAGTCCGGATGGGCTTCATCCAGCAGCTCCTGGGCCCTGAAGCCGTAAAAGCGCAGAAGCCAGTCGGCTTGATACAGCCGGTGTTCCCGCAGCAGGGGCGGTTTGGTATCCAGAGACGGGAGCAGGGTGTTCTCCACTACCGGGACATAAGCGGAGTAGAACACGCGTTTGAGACGATACTTCCGATACAGAGACTCCGTCAGGTGCAGGATGTGCCGGTCCGTGTCCCGGGTGGCTCCCACGATGAGCTGGGTGCTCTGACCCGCCGGGGCAAAGACCGAAGCGTGCTTGTACTTTACCAGTTCTGCCTTGCTCTGGGCAACCTGGTCCCGAATCAGCGCCATGGGCCGCAGAATGGCCTGCTTGCTCTTATCCGGGGCCAGCGTTTGCAGCCCCTCCTGGGAGGGGAGCTCGATATTCACGCTGAGCCGGTCCGCCAGGAGGCCCAGCTGCTGCACCAGCTCCGGCGATGTGCCGGGGATAGCTTTGGCGTGGATATATCCGTTGAACCGGTATTCCTGCCGCAGCAGCCGGAGACATTCGATCATCTGTTCGGTTGTGTAGTCCGGGCTGCGAAGCACACCAGAGGAGAGGAACAGCCCCTCAATATAATTGCGCCGGTAAAATTCAATGGTCAGTTCCGCCAGCTCCCGGGGCGTAAAGGCGGCTCGCCGTGTGTCGTGAGAGCGGCGATTGACACAGTATTTGCAGTCATACACGCAGCGATTGGTCATCAGAACCTTCAGCAGGGTGATACATCGCCCGTCGGCGGAAAAGCTGTGGCAGCAACCCGCTACAGAGGAGGTGGTGTTGCCGATCATACCCGGGCGGGAGCCCCGGCGAACGCCGCTGGAGGTGCAGGCTGCATCATATTTAGCCGCATCGGCCAGGATGGCCAGCTTATCCAGCAGTTCCATGGCCAATGTCCTCAGGCGGTGCGGCGGCGGGGCTGGGGCTGGTCGATCCAGTCCGCCAGACGGACCACGCCCGCAGAAAACGCACCAGCGCCCAGCAGCATTATAATAAATCCAAAGGTCGTCATGGGTAAGCCCTCCAAAACATTTGTTCTATTCGCATTATAAGTCGAACGAACGTTCTTGTCAAGCAAAATCGAACAAAAATTCTACAAAATTCGACAGCCGGTTGACCGGCGGCGGATTTTGTATTAAAATGGAGGACGAGAAAACAAGACAGGGGAAGGACCATCATGAACGACTTGGAAAAACGCTTTGCTGCGGCCCGCCGACGGGCCATTGCCACAGATTATGCGCACCTGAATCCCCGGCAGCTGGAGGGTGTGCTGACGACAGAGGGGCCGCTGCTGCTGCTGGCGGGAGCCGGCTCCGGCAAGACCACGGTGCTGATCAACCGGGTAGCGAACCTCCTGCGCTATGGCCGGGGCAGTGACACGGAGGAGATACCGCTGCCCATTTCCCAGGATGAGGTGGAGTTTCTGGAGCAGTACGCTGCCGCCCCGGACCCGGAGCAGCGGCCGCTGATGCAGTATCTGTGCGCTGTGGAGCCTGCCCGGCCCTGGGAGGTACTGGCCATCACCTTCACCAACAAGGCCGCCAATGAACTGAAGGATCGGCTGGAGCGGATGCTGGGGGAGGAGGCCCGGGACGTCTGGGCCGCCACATTCCACTCTGCCTGCGTCCGGATTCTGCGTCGGGATATTGATAAGATCGGCTTTGACCGAAGCTTTACCATTTACGATACCGACGACAGCAAGCGGGTCATCAAGGATATTCTCAAGGAGATGGGACTGGAGGAAAAGACCTTCCCGGTGCGGGAGGTACTGTCTGTGATCTCCAATGCCAAGGACGCCATGATGATGCCCGAGGAGTTCAGCCAGCTGTGGGAGCAGCGGGGGGACTGGCGCCGGGTACGGATGGGCCGGGTCTATGCTGCCTATAACCGCCGTCTGCGGGACGCCAATGCCCTGGACTTTGACGACATCATCCTTCACACAGTGGAGCTGCTGCAATCGGACCGCCAGACCCTGGAGTACTACCGGAATAAGTTCCGCTATGTCCTTATCGACGAGTACCAGGATACCAATCACATGCAGTATATGCTGGCCAGCCTTCTGGCCGGAGGAAGGAAGAACATCTGCGTGGTGGGTGACGACGACCAGAGCATTTACCGTTTCCGGGGCGCCAACATCGAGAACATCCTCAGCTTTGAAAAGCAGTACGCCGGGGCCAGGACCATCCGTCTGGAGCAGAATTACCGCTCCACACAGAACATTCTGGATGCCGCCAACGCCGTGATCCGCCACAACGTGGGCCGAAAAGGCAAGACCCTGTGGACCGAGAACGGCGCAGGGGAGGCGGTCACTGTCAAAACCTGCTTCAACGAGGGGGATGAGGCCAACTATGTGGTGGGACAGATCATGATGAACTACCGGCGGGGCGTGGATTGGAAAGAAAACGCCGTGCTGTACCGTATGAATGCCCAGTCCAACGCACTGGAATATGCCTTCAAGCGCAATGGTGTGCCCTATAAAATCATTGGCGGCACAAAGTTCTTTGACCGGGCCGAGGTCAAGGATATGCTGGCATATCTGTGCGTCATCAACAACCCTGCCGACGATCTGCGGCTGCGCCGCATCGTCAATGTTCCCGCCCGGAAGATCGGCGCGGCTACTATGGACAAGGCCCAGGCCATCGCCACGGAGGGGGGCCTGACGCTGATGGAGGTCCTGCGCCGGGCAGGGGACTATCCCCAACTGAAATCAGCTGCTGGCAAGTTAATCGGCTTTACAGCGATGATAGACGAAATGCGCCGCCAGTCGGATGAAATGGGCCTGGTGGAGTTTTATGATTATGTGTGCCGCCGCAGCGGCTATGTAGCCATGCTCCAGGAAAAGGAGGATGCGGAGAGCCGGGGCCGCCTGGAAAACGTAGAGGAGCTCAGCTCCAGTATCCAGGCGTTTCTGGAGAACGATCCCGAGGACCCCACCCTGTCGGGCTTTTTGGACGAGGTGGCCCTGTATACGGACCTGGACACCCAGGAGGCCGGGGACAACTGCGTGACGCTGATGACTATGCACAGCGCCAAGGGACTGGAGTTTCCCAGCGTGTTCGTGGTGGGCATGGAGGACGGACTTTTCCCGGGCAATCGCGCCATGGGTGAGCCGGAGGAAATGGAGGAGGAGCGGCGGCTGTGTTATGTGGCCATGACCCGGGCCAAGGAGAAGCTGACTCTGACCAATGCCCGTCAGCGGATGCTGTTTGGCCGCACTACCCCCTGTATGCCCTCCCGATTCCTGAAGGAGATCCCGGAGGAGAATATGGAGTGGCTGGGGAAGCCCGAGCCGCGTCCCGCATCCCGGTGGGACGACGACTTCGGCGATACGCCTCGCTATGCATCGCAGCCGGAGACCCGGACTATGCCTAAGCCGGAGTACCCGGTGCGTCCGACGGTGTCCTCCGCTCCGCTGCTGCAATTGCAGCCCGGCGACGGAGTCCGGCACAGCGCCTTTGGCCAGGGGATGGTACTCAGCGTGCGCCCCATGGGCGGAGATGCTCTGGTGGAGGTGGCCTTCGACCGGGTGGGCACCAAAAAGCTCATGCTGAAGGCCGCAGGTGCTCATTTGACAAAGCTGTAATGGAAAACCACTTTACATACTGAAACGAAAAGATCCGCCTCCGGCTTGTGGCCGGAGACGGATTTTTCAGCGTATTTTTATTTTGCCAGAATCTTCTTCAGATGGGCGAAGCGAGGCAGGGAGTCCACCTTGGGCAGGTCCGGTTCACCCTGGATCAGGGGCAGCGCGTATTCCACAAACTGGTGGTTTACGCCGTTGCCTTCTTCGTTGATCCAGCTGCGGGGCAGCTTCTTCTCGGTGTTGGCAACCTCCATCAGGGGGATCAGCTTGGTCTTGCAGGCGTACTTGCCGTCCCGGACACCGCGCTCGAAGCCGATCATGCGGCCGTTGATGCCGTTGATGGCATTTTCCACGGCTGCCTTACCGGCCATATAGGATTCCTCAATATCCGTCTCGGAAGCCAGATGTGCGCCGCAGCGCTGCAGCAGGTTCAGCTCGATGCCGCGGACCTTGGCGCCGGTCTCCTCCTTGACCACCTGGGCCAGCATGGCAGCCAGGCCACCCAGCTGGGCGTGGCCGAAGCCGTCGGTAGCGGCCACCTTGGCCTCGGACACAAAGCCGCCGTCCTCATAGTGGATACCCTCGGACACAGCCACGATGCAGTAGCCCTTTTCGGCGTATACACGCTTGACATCCTCAATGAACTTGGGCATGCTGAAGTCCACCTCGGGCAGATAGATCAGATCGGGGCCTGCGCCGTATTCGCTGGCCAGGGCAGCGGAAGCGGCCAGCCAGCCGGCATGGCGGCCCATGATCTCCATCACCACGATCATACCGGTGTCGTACACATGGGCGTCCAGGTTTACTTCCATCATGGAGGTGGCGATATACTTGGCGGCAGAGCCGAAGCCGGGGCAGTGGTCGGTGCCGAACAGATCGTTGTCGATGGTCTTGGGTACACCCATGACCCGGCACTCGTAGCCCACGGACTGCATGTACTGATTGATCTTATTGCAGGTATCCATGGAGTCGTTGCCGCCGTTATAGAAGAAGTAGCGGACGTTGTGCTTCTTGAACACCTCCAGAATGCGGCGATAATCGGTATCGTCCACCTCGGGGTCCGCGATCTTGTAGCGGCAGGAGCCCAGGGCGGAGGAGGGGGTGTACTTCAGCAGACGCAGCTCCTCGGGATCCTCCAGACCCATGTCGAACAGGCGATCGCTGAGAACGCCCTTGATGCCGTGCTCTGCGCCTAGCACCTGGGTGATGACGCCGGATTTCAGGGCCGTGTCAATGACGCCGTAAGCGCTGGCGTTGATCACAGACGTAGGCCCACCGGACTGACCGATGATACAGGCACCCTTTAATTCTTTCATGATTGACTACCTCCCAGTAGATTTTTCTTGCCATGCGGAATATTTTATCACAGAGGATGGATAAAGTAAACCGTTGGGGCTTGCAAAAAGAAAAAAATGTGGTACAATACATATATACATCATATCCCAATCATTCCATACAAGTCAAGACCAATTTTTCAAAAGGAGCGATTTATTATGCCACTGGTTACTTCCAAGGAAATGTTCGAGAAGGCTTACAACGGCGGTTACGCCATCGGTGCCTTCAACGTCAACAACATGGAGATCATTCAGGGGATTACCGAGGCCGCCGCTGAGCTGAAGGCCCCCCTGATCCTGCAGGTGTCCAAGGGCGCGCGCGCCTATGCCAACCGCACCTATCTGAAGAAGCTGGTGGAGGCCGCCGTTATTGAGACGGGCCTGCCCATTGTGCTGCATCTGGACCACGGCGACAGCTTTGAGCTGTGCAAGTCCTGCATCGAGGACGGCTTCACCTCCGTGATGATCGACGCCTCCTCCAAGCCCTTCGCCGAGAACATTGCCCTGACCCGCCAGGTGGTGGAATATGCTCACGACCACGGCGTGGTGGTGGAGGCCGAGCTGGGTACCCTGGCCGGCATCGAGGATGAAGTCAACGTGTCCGCCGAGGATTCCTCCTATACCCGCCCTGAGGAGGTGGAGGAGTTTGTGTCCAAGACCGGCTGCGACTCTCTGGCCATCGCCATCGGCACCAGTCACGGCGCATACAAGTTCAAGCCCGGCACCAAGCCCCAGCTGCGCTTCGACGTGCTGGAGGAGGTCTCCCGCCGTCTGCCCGGCTTCCCCATTGTGCTGCACGGTTCTTCTTCCGTTCCCCAGGATCTGGTGGCCAAGGTGAACCAGTACGGCGGCAATATGCCCGGCGCCATCGGCGTGCCCGAGGATCAGCTGCGCAAGGCCGCGTCTCTGTCCGTGTGCAAGATCAACATCGACTCCGACCTGCGTCTGGCCATGACCGCCTCCATCCGGGAGCACTTTGCCCTGCATCCGGCAGACTTTGACCCCCGTCAGTATCTGAAGCCCGCACGCCAGGCCATCAAGGAGCTGGTGACCCACAAGATCGTGGACGTTCTGGGCTGCGACGGCAAGGCATTCTAAGAGCAGAACCATCCGCGCCCCCCTGTGTACCCCACCGGCCCGTAGGGGGGCGTATTTTCTGATTTTCCACACAAAGAGGGAAGGGAAAACTATGAGAAAGACAAAAATCGTATGCACCCTGGGCCCGGCCACTGATGGCCAGGGTGTTCTGCGGCAGATGATTCAGGCGGGGATGAACGTGGCCCGGTTCAACTTTTCCCACGGCAGCTATGACGAGCACCAGCGCCGTCTGGAGGCGCTGACAGCTCTGCGGGAGGAGCTTCATCTGCCGGTGGCCGCTATGCTGGACACCAAGGGGCCGGAGGTGCGGCTGCGGACCTTTCAGAACGGCCCTGTTCACCTGAAAACCGGCCAGAGCTTCACTCTGACTACCGACGATGTTCCCGGGGACGAGACCCGCTGCTCCATTACCTATGCCGATCTGCCCCAGGATGTGAAGCCAGGCAACACCATCCTGCTGGATGACGGTCTGGTACGGCTGACGGTGCTGGAAACCACTGCCCGCGAGATTCGCTGCCGGGTGGAAAATGACGGCGTTATGAAGGACAAAAAGGGCGTCAACGTCCCTGGCGTATCCCTGTCCATGCCGTACATGAGCCAGCGGGACCGGGAGGATATTCTTTTTGGCATCCGCCAGGGCTTCGATTTCATTGCCGCCAGCTTTGTCCGTTCCGCCGCCGATGTCCGGGAGATCCGGCACATTCTGGATAAGAACCACTCCAAGATCCGCATCATCGCCAAGATCGAAAATCAGGAAGGCGTCAGCAACCTGGTGGATATCCTGTCCGTGGCCGACGGTATCATGGTGGCCCGGGGCGATATGGGCGTGGAGATCGACTTTACGGAGATCCCCGCCATTCAAAAGAGCATCATTGCCCAGTGTGTGGCCGCCGGAAAGCCTGTGATCACTGCCACCCAGATGCTGGATTCCATGATCGAGAACCCCCGTCCCACCCGTGCGGAGATCACCGATGTGGCCAATGCCATTTACGACGGCACCAGCGCCATTATGCTTTCCGGCGAAACGGCGGCAGGGAAGTACCCGGTGGAGGCCGTCCGCACTATGGATGCCATTGCCCGCAAGACGGAGAGCAATGTGGAGCGTATCTGTCCCGCAAAGACGCCCAAGCGCACCCGCCTGTCCATCACTGCCGCCACGGCTCACGCCGCCTGCACCACGGCGGAGGATATCGGTGCCGACGCCATCCTCACCGTCAGCCAGCGGGGCATCACTGCCCAGATGGTCAGCCGTTTCCGCCCCGCCGCCACGGTGGTGGCCCTTCTGCTGGACCCCCAGGTCCAGCGCCAGATGGCCCTGTACTGGGGTCTGGTACCCATCACCATGCCCCGGGCCAGCAGCACGGACCAGCTGGTGGATCTGGCGATCCAGTCCGCCCAGGAGGCGGGCCTGGTAAAGCACGGCGATCTGGTGGTGGTCACCGCCGGTGTTCCTGTGGGCATTTCCGGCACCACCAATATGATCCGCATCGCCCAGGTAGGCGGCGCCCTGGTCAACGCCATCGGCATCGGCAGCCAGACCGCTTCCGGTCCCCTGTGCATCTGCCGGACCCTGGAGGAGATTCCGGAGAAGTTCCATCCCGGTGACGTGTTGGTGGTACCCTACACCAATAACGATGTGGTGCCTTGGCTGCGCCAGGCCGCCGCCATTGTCAGCGAGGAGGCCAGCGCCGACTGCCACACGGCCACGGTGGGCCTGCTGCTGAACAAACCCGTTATCGTGGCCGCCTCCGACGCTACCCGCCGCCTGAAGGACGGCACCCTGGTGTCTGTGGACTGTGCCCGCGGTATTGTCCAGACCATTCCCCAATAATCGCTCACCGGCCCCGTATGGCGGGGCCGGTATTTTTTTGATATAATTTCAGCATATGGCAGCATCATTTGCAATTTATAATGAAAAAATGTAAACCTCTGCGTTTTTATGCATTTTGAGCCAGGGAAGTGGACATATTTTGTGAAAGTCACAGAAAGTTCATAAATTCATGAGATTTTTGTTGCATACGGTGCATTTTTTGTATAAAGTAGTGAAGTACCCGGTATGGTCCGGAAATATAGAAGGAGAAATGCATATGGAAATTCAAATCCTGCCCCTGATTATTGTTGTTGCTTATCTGGTGGGCATGCTGGTTGTGGGTGCCGTTGTCAGCAAGGTCCAGATCAAGAATGCCAAGGACTACATGGTGGCCGGCCGCCGCATGGGCCTGTTCATGGTAGCATTCTCCCTGTCCGCCAACAATATCGGCGGCGGCTGCACCACGGGTCTGGCCCAGAAGGCCTTCGGCGACTGGGGCGTCAGTGCTGTTTGGTACGTCCTGGCGGCGTCCATCGCCATGATTCCTCTGTCCTATTTTGCACCTAAGATCCGTAAAACCATGGCCGTGACCATCCCCGAGGTGGTGGGCCGTCGGTTCGGCAAGTTTTCCAGCAACTTCACGGCGATTCTGTCCGTGCTGTCGCTGTTCTGCCTGACCTCCTCGCAGATCGCCGCTTCCGGCGGCGTCATCAACGCCCTGATTCCGTCCATTCCCCTGAACGTGTGCCTGATCTTCGCGGGTGTGGTCATCATTCTCTATACCACCATGGGCGGCATGATCGCCGACCAGATCTCCGACCTGCTGCAATTCGGCATCATCCTGGTGGGCCTGGCCATCGCCACCCCCATTGTGCTGAACCACGCCGGCGGCTGGAACGCCATTTCCGCCGCACTGCCCGGTGAGAAGCTGAATCTGACCCAGATCGGCTGGGCCTCCATCATCGGCTATATCTTCAACTACTTCTGCACCTTCCTGGCCGGTCCTGAGATGGTCTCCCGCTTCGAGACGGCCAAGGATGAAAGGACCGCCAGAAACGCGTCCTTCCTGTCCGCCATCCTGATGGCCGCCATGTCCATCTTCCCCACGCTGCTGGGTCTGGCTGCCTTTGCTCTGCGGGATCAGCTGCCCGGTCTGGCGGTGAGTGGTAGCAACGCCATGATGATCGTCACCGGCCACTATGCGCCCGGCGTGGTGACGGGTCTGATCTCTGCCGCCATTATCTGCGCCACCATGTCCTCTGCCGACTCCAACCTGCTGTGCATGTCTACCATGATCATCAACGACCTGTACACCGGCCTGGGCGGCAAGAAAAAGCTGACGGACAAGCAGACCATTTTCTACACCCGCGCCTGCAACGTGCTGTCCGCTGTGGTGGCTATTCTGATCTCCTTGGCCAACGTGTCCATCGTTGCCATGAACACCTTCGCCTTCGGTATCCGCTGCGCCGGCCCCTTCGCGGCCTATGGCCTGGGCCTGGCAGTGCCCAAGGCCACCAAGAACTCCGGCGTCGTGTCCATTATCTGCGGTACGGTCGCCTTTGTGGTATGGCAGATCGTGGGCGGCGGCGGCACCTGGATGTTCCTGATGCCCGTGGTGGCGGGCTGCCTGGTCAGCACTGTGTCCTTCTATGTGGTCAACTGGATTGAGTGGGCCCGCGGCGTGGAGCCTGCTCCCAGCGCCTACCTCTCCGACGAGGAAGTCACCAAAAAGATCGCCGAGGAGTCTGCCGGTCGCTGAAGGCAGCGCAAGTCAAGCCAATAAACAAGAGTAACTGCCCCCTTGCACAGGATCAAAAGTCTGCGCAAGGGGGCAGTATGATGCTTTTATCATCTCAGCAGTTATCATCATGAAAGCCTATCGGGAATTGACTACGGAAGGTGTGCGGAAAGGTTGAAAACAGAGCCGCCGCATGTACAATCGGGGGCTCACAGCGAAAAATCCTCTATAATGGCGTATTTTGTTTGACTTTATCCGCAGACAGATATATAATGTATGCGATAGAAACTGCGACAGGGCCAATTACCAGCCGCGCTATCCAACAGCCCTGTGCTTTCCGCAGGGCTGTTTTTTGTTATTTTGAGAGAGAAATATCCATGAAAGAGTGATGGTTTTGCAGTATTACGCACATGTCCGGGAAAATGCGAATGGCCGCAAAGAGTATCAGACGGTTGCCCAGCACCTGACGGGAACGGCTGAACTGTGCCGCGAATTCGCGGCGGCATTCGGAGCGGAAGCCGACGGGGAACTGGCGGGACTGTCCCACGACATCGGTAAATGCACGGATGCCTTTCAGGATCATCTGCTGAACGACGGACCCACAGTTGACCACGCCACAGCGGGTGCGATGGTCTGCGCCATGCGGGGAAACCGCTATGCTTCCGCATGCGTGGCGGGACATCACGGCGGACTGCCGGACTTCGGCAATATGCGGACAGCCCGGAAGGCTGATGGAACATTCTGTGGCCGGATGCTGAAGGGACGCGAGGAACGGTATCTGGAGCGCTGCGGAGAAAGCGGCGCGGCGCTGCCTCCGCCAACGGTCCTGGCGACGCAAGGGTTGGATCCCCTACAGGCTTCATTCTGGACGCGAATGCTCTATTCCTGCCTGGTGGACGCCGATTTTCTGGATACGGAGCGGTTCATGAACGGTGAACGCGGGCGGGGCGGATACGATGATATCCCTACGCTGCTGGCGCGGCTGCAAGCGTATATCAAGCCGTGGCAGCAGCCCAGGACGGAGTTGAATCGGCTGCGCTGCGAGATACTGAACACCTGTATAGAGGCGGGAAGTAAGCCAAAAGGCGTTTACACACTGACCGTCCCCACCGGTGGGGGAAAGACGGTGGCGTCGCTGGCCTTTGCACTGCGGCATGCGGCGGAACATGGGATGCAGCGGGTGATCTACGTCATCCCATATACCTCCATCATCGACCAGAATGCCCGGGTGTTCCGGGATATTCTGGGGAGCGGCAATGTGCTGGAGCACCATTCCGGCGTGCAGTTTGATCTCTCCGACGGCGCGCCGCCGGAGGCCGTCCGGAAAGCGCTGGCCACGGAGAATTGGGACATGCCTGTGGTGGTCACCACGGCGGTGCAGTTCTTTGAGTCCATGTACGCCGCCCGTTCCTCCCGGTGCCGCAAGCTGCACAACCTTGCCAACAGCGTTATTATTTTCGACGAGGCACAGATGCTGCCTTTGGCGCATCTGCGGCCCTGCGTGGCTGCCATGGCTTCGCTGGCGGAGCAATTTTGCTCAACGGTGGTGCTTTGTACGGCAACGCAGCCATCTTTGGATGACCTGCTGCGCACCTACGCGCCAGACTGTCCCGTGACAGAGCTCTGCCCGCAAACGGCAGCACTGTATGACCGCTTTCGCCGCGTGACCTTCCAACACTCCGCAACGATGACTGACGAAGTGCTGGCAGAGCGGCTGAGTGAGCAGCGGCAAGTCCTCTGTATCGTCAACAGCCGTAAGGCTGCCCAGAGCATATACGCATTGCTGCCGCAGGAGGGCAGCTATCATCTGTCCACGTTGATGGTCCCCGCTCAACGACAGGTGCTGCTTGATAAGATCAAAGAACGGTTAAGAAGGGGGGAACCATGCCGGGTGGTATCCACATCGCTGATCGAGGCGGGCGTGGATGTGGATTTTCCTGCCGTCTACCGGGAATTGGCGGGGCTGGATTCCGTCATGCAGGCGGCGGGGCGCTGCAACCGTGAGGGAAAACGTCCTGCGGACGAGAGCTTTGTCACGATTTTTGAGCGGACTGAGCTGCCGCCGCAATTGTTCCAGGCCGCCGTCGGCGCAGCCAGAGAAGCGCTGAAAGAGGATCGCGACCCTGCCGCGCCTGAGACGATGACTCGGTACTTTCGCAGTCTGCGCGATCTGAGCGGCGATGCGCTGGACCGGCAGGGTGTTATCGAGGCATTCACGCAGGGAATCGGGGGCTGTGAATTACCGTTCCGCACAGTAGCAGAGAAGTTCCGTCTCATCGACCGGAATACATATACCATCTACATTCCTTATGGTGAAGGCACGGCTTTACTCCGGCGTCTGCAGGACGGCGAGTGCTCCAGGGACCTGTACCGTAAGCTGGGCCGTTATGCCGTTTCTGTATATGATAAGCATTATCAGGCGCTGTACAATGCAGGTGCGCTGCTGACGGCGCGGGAGGTTCCCGTATTGGACGAGGACAGTGCCATTTTGACAGATCTGACGCTGTACAGCGAGACCATGGGCCTGTCGCTGGAGCCGGAGACAGGCAAGGCGGAGTTTATCTGAAAAAATATTTAAGGAAGGGAGTGACCTTATGGCAATACAAGTGGAAGTGTGGGGCGATTACGCGCTTTTTTCGCGGCCTGAGTTCAAAGTTGAGCATGTGAGCTACGATACCATGACGCCGTCGGCGGCCCGCGGGCTGCTGGAAAGTATTTACTGGCACCCCGGTCTGCGATGGCGCATCGACCGCATTCATGTATGCAGCCCCATTCGCTTCACCAACATTCGCCGCAACGAGGTGAAGGATACCATCAGTGCCCGCAAGGTAAAGACCGTCATGGAGAAAGGGCAGGGAGAACTGTATTTGGCCACGCCGGAAAGCATCCAGCAGCGGGCGGCCATGGTGCTGCGGGACGTGCACTATGTGATTGACGCCCATTTCGACCTGACGGAGAACGCTGCTCCCGGCGACAACGCCGGAAAGTTTCAGGACATCATCAAGCGTCGCCTGGAACGGGGCCAGTGCTACAGTATGCCCTATTTCGGCACAAGGGAGTTTCCGGCCCATTTTCGCCGCTGCACGGAGCTGCCGCCCTGTCCGAAGGAGCTGGAGGGTGTCCGTGATCTGGGCTGGATCCTGCTGGATATGGACTACACCGATCCCCGGAACATCACGCCCCGGTTCTTCCGGGCCAGTCTGACGGACGGCGTGATGGTTGTGCCGCCATGGAACAGTGAGGAGGTGAGGGAATGATTCTGCAAGCGCTGACGCAGTATTACGAGGATCTCCTCCATCGCGGCGAGATCGCCGCTCCCGGATGGAGCCCGGCAAAGATCAGCTTCGCCCTGTGTCTGGATAAAGACGGCCAGGTGACGCAAATAATCAATATTCAACAGCCATCCGAAAAGGGAAAGGCGCAGATGCCGCAGACTATCAGAAATCTACCTGCACCGGTAAAGCGTACCGTTGGCATTGCTTCCAACTTCCTGTGGGACAACTCAACCTATCTGCTGGGCGTTGACCAAAAGGGAAAGCCGAAGCGCAGCCAGGATTGCTTTCGCGCTGCCGCAAGTCTGCACCATACCGTATTGGATGGCGTGGATTCGCCCGTTGCCAAGGCGATTCTGACGTTCTTCGACACCTGGCAGCCGGAAAAAGCGATGGAACATCCCGCCTTGTCCGGACAGTATGAGGCAGTTACCGCAGGCGGGAATCTGCTGCTTCGGGTGGACGGCCGCTATTCACATGAGGATACCGCCATCCGCGAGGCGTGGCAGCGGTATCGGGACGGCGCAGGCGAGGACGCCGTGCGGATGCAGTGCCTTGTCACAGGCCGCGAGGATGAGATTGCTGCCACCCATCCCACCATCAAGGGTGTACGGGATGCCCAGTCCAGCGGCGCAACGCTGGTGGCGTTCAATGCGCACGCCTTTTGCTCTTATGGGCGGGAGCAAAGCTACAACGCACCGGTAGGCAAGTATGCCGCATTTGCCTACACTGCCGCCTTGAACCATCTGCTGGCGAAAAGGAACAATGTGCAGGTCATCGGCGATACCACCATTGTCTGTTGGGCAGAGGGCGCAGAGCCTGCTTATCCTGATCTGTTTATGGCGTTCATGTCCGGCAATATGCCATCAGGCTTATCGGAAAAGGATCTGCAGGCTGCCTTGAAAAATCTGGCAAAGGGTCTGCCGAGCACGGACTTGGGCGTGGATCCGGACCGCACCTTTTACATTCTGGGGCTGGCGCCTAATGCGGCCCGGCTCTCTGTCCGATTCTTTCTGCGGGACAGCTTCGGCAGGCTGATGCAGAACGTCAATGCCCACTATGAGCGGCTGGAGATCGTGAGGCCTGCAAACGCTAAGCCCGGTGTGCTGTCCCTGTGGGCGCTGCTGCGGGAAACGGTGAATCCGAATTCCAAGGATAAGTCTCCTTCACCGGCCATGGCAGGAGCCACGGCACGGGCCATCTTTTCCGGCGGGCTGTATCCGGCGTCGCTGCTGGAGGCTGTCATGCTCCGTATTCGTGCGGAGCGGAACATCACATGGGGCCGCGCGGCCATCATCAAGGCGTATTATCTGAAAAATCCACATACGGACTGTCCAAAGGAGGTTTTGACTGTGAGTCTCAACGAAGCCAGCACCAACATCCCTTACACGCTGGGCCGGTTGTTCTCCGTTTATGAATCGGCGCAGCAGGCGGCAAATCCCGGTATCAACGCGACCATCAAGGACAAGTATTTCAACTCGGCAGCGACCATGCCTGCCAGCATCTTCCCGGTGCTGAACAATCTCTATCAGAAGCATCTGCGGAAGCTGGAGCCCGGACAGAGAGTCTATTTCGATAAACAGGTCACTGTGTTGAAGGGATTGCTGGGCGAGAGCTATCCTGCCCGTATGACGCTGGCCCAGCAGGGCTCCTTCGACCTTGGCTACTATCACCAGACACAGAAGCGGTATACGAAAAAGGAGGAGAATGAAAATGTCTGAGCCTATCAAGAACCGGTATGAATTTGTGGTGTTTTTCGATGTGGAGAACGGAAATCCCAACGGTGACCCCGACGCAGGCAACATGCCCCGCATAGACCCAGAGACCGGCTACGGGCTGGTGACGGACGTCTGCCTGAAGCGAAAGATCCGCAACTATGTGGAGATGGCAAAGGAAGGGGAGACGGGCTATCGCATCTACATCAAGGACGGCGTACCGCTGAACACCAGCGACAAGGAAGCCTGCGCCTTTGTGGGCGTGGACGCGGACAAGCTGAAGGATGCCAAGAAGAAGGACGAGCATCTGGACGAAAAGTTGCGGGACTTTATGTGCCGGAATTTCTACGATATCCGCACCTTCGGTGCAGTCATGACTACCTTCGTCAAGGGTGCGCTGAACTGCGGACAGGTGCGCGGGCCGGTGCAGCTGGGCTTTGCCCGCAGCGTTGACCCCATCATGCCGCAGGAGGTTACCATCACCCGTGTGGCCATCACCACGGAGGCGGACGCGGAGAAGAAGGGCACCGAAATGGGCCGCAAGTACATTGTACCCTACGGCCTGTGTCGTCACTATGATAGGAACACATTGACTTTGCCTCGTCGGTTGTATGGGAACACAAACCGGCGTTTTGTTTTGCTGCCTTGCTATTCTTTCTCGGCGGCTTAAAATTGGTGCCATCCAAACTGCTTTTGAATCCGGTCTTATAGATAAATGTCAGCATGGACGGGTCTTTGTTACCATCTTCATCATACCCGCCGACGATCACTTTTTCAACTATGCTTTCAAAAACATAACGGTCAAAAGTATCAAGCACTTCATTTTCTTCCAGCGTCCTACGAAACTCTGCAATCCGCTTTTTCATAATGCTGTCTGTTTCAGCGGATTCCTGCAAGCTCTCGCGCTGTTTTTGGAGCTGTTCGATCTGGCTGCTTAAATCAAAATACTTCTGCTCGTATGTATCTTTGTCAATGATTTCTTCCAGCCGCATATCAACCAGCTTGGCCCGCTTTGCATCCAATGCAGCAATATCTTTCTCTACTTTGGCTAACTGCTTACTTGCATTACTATCCGAAAGGGTTTCTTCTGTTCGGGCAATAAATTCATCTAACACATCCTTGTTATTTTGGCACAGAAGCCGGTAGGATTCAATAAATGCCTGTTCAATGGTTTCCTCGGCAATTCCTTTACTGTCAGGACAAAACTTCTTGCCCTTTTTGGTGGCAGTCACACATTGCCAGATAACCTTGTTATACTGTGAACCGCTGTGCCAGCTTCGCCTTGTAAGTGTACCACCGCAGAAGCCACATTCCAGCATACAGCTAAAGGCATATTTCCGGCTGAATTTTTCACGTTTGCCATCCGTACCTAAACGGCGCGGCTTTGCGCGGCGCTTCAAAATCTCCTGTGCCTTTTCAAACATTTCCTCTGATATTATGGCTTCATGGTGATCCCGGATGTAGAACTGATCTTCTTCACCGAAATTATCCAAACGGCGCTTAGAGATAGGGTCAAGCGTAAAAGTTTTCCCCATCAAAATGTCGCCTTTGTATTTTTCATTTTTGATTATGCCGATAACTGTTGTTTCGGCCCATCGGGTGCTGCCGCGTTTGGTCTTGTACCCTAAGTTTTCAAGCTCCTGTGCAATTACGGAACCACCAGCCCCCTCGATATAGCGCCGGAAGATATACCGTACTATTTCAGCTTCTTCCTCATTGATCGAAATGCTCTTATCCTCTGGATGGTAGTCATACCCTAAGCAACCTTGGAACCCAACCAATTCACCGCGCTGCATTTTCATTTTCAAGCCCTTTTTGACATTTGCAGAGATGTTCTCAACTTCCTGCTGCGCAACAGAGCTTAAAATGACGAGAAGCAGCTCACCGTCCATTGTCAAAGTATTTATGTTTTCTTCTTCAAAGAAAACGGCAATCCCTTTTTCTTTCAGCATACGAACATACTTCAACGTGTCCAGTGTATTTCTTGCAAAACGGGAAATAGATTTGGTGATTATCATATCGACATCACCATTCATGCAGTCGTTAATTAACCGCTGAAAATCTTCCCGCTTTGTTACCTGTGTACCTGTAATTGCTTCATCGGCATAGATACCAGCTAAGTCCCATTCGGATTTGCTTTTAATCAAATCGGTATAATGCTGAACTTGTGATTTGTAACTGTTGAGCTGATCTTCACTATCGGTACTCACTCGACAATAAGCAGCAACACGCAGGCGCTTTGCCAAATTTGTCCTTGCTCTGGACGAAAGTACATTACGCGCCTTAATGATTTCCACGTCTTTCATGGCGGCCCTCCTTTTTGTGTTCCTATTATAGTGTTATTATAACACATAGAGGACAGCAATTCAAGACAATAGATCGGAAACAATTTTGTAGTCTTTCATCAGACGACTTTTGATAAGGGAATATTCTCTATCAGAAATCAGCTTCTTTTCCAAAAGCTGTTTGAGAAAAGCAAGCTGCATACTATATCGAAGCAGATTGTCCTTTTTCAAAGATAATTCCCCCTTTCCATATCTAAAAAAAGTGGACAGAACGGACGGCTGGTGGCATCAGCTCCACAGGAATTTCACCTCGGCCCATGCTTGTGGGTGCGCCGCGCAATGCTGTGTGGGCGTTCAACGCGGGAGTATCGTTAGCGTATGCGCCGCTGCTTATGAGCTGCCAACTCTCGGTGTAGATGGTTCTCGCTCACTCATAGGATATGAGGTCATGGCGCATTCACCGACGCGGTACATACAGAATGTGTCCGTTGCCCTATACTGCGCCGGTGGCCTCCCAACGGGCTTTCTTTTTCAAGGTGCTGCCAGCGGCCCGCAGCAGAGGGAAGAAACAGGGAAAGGGTTAAGCTGTTTCAGCCTCCGGGGGCCGGTTCGTCACGGTATTGTGACGATGGAAGAAATGAGCTTGATTTCCAGACGGCGCTTCATGTACTCGTCCACGCACACATGAGGCTGGCCGTATTCGTCGTAAAGCGTCCGGGTACATAACTTGTTGATGTAACCCTCGTAGTACCGCAATACTCGTTCCACGGCCTCAGCATCACCGGCGCGGGCGGCCTCGATCACCGAGAGGGGCAAAAGCTCAATGCCTTTGTAATTGGGATTTTTCATCCGCGTCTAACCTCCCTCCGGCATCAACGCCATCAATTTTGTTCGCAGCTCTTTCAGCGTTTTTGTCCTGTGCCGCTGGACGGCACTTCTGGACATTCCCATGAGTGCGCCGATCTCGCCGTCTGCCATTTCCAGAACACAGTGCAAAATCAAAATGCTCTGCGCCTGCTGGGGCAGCTCGGCAAATGCGGCGGCTACAAGCTCGTTGTCGATATGTAAATCATAGCCATGCGACGAAAACACAAAATCGTCGCTGGGGTAATGATCTACGGTGTAGAGCTTGTCCAATTCTACCTGCGGGAGAACGCTGAACGACGTTTCACGGTCGCGCTGGCGTTTCATATCCCGGTGGTAGTTTCGGGCCTCATTTCGCAGTACGGTTTTGCAGAAAGCATCAAACCGGCACTGTTCGCCATAGTCGCGGGGGATAGCTTCCATCTTCTCACCCCCTTTCTGTGGGGGATGTGGTGGTTCTGTCCCTTTCCGCCAACATGACACCGGCGAGGCTCTTTGCTACCCGCTGAACGCCATCTTTTTGAATTTTTTGAGAATGTTTTTTCTGGTCTGGCCGGGCCGCAAAAAGTGAGAAAAAAAGCCCAGCAGGTCGCAAATGACCTACTGGGCGCAGATATGTTTCAATATGATTATAATTTACATAGTATATTTCATACAGACATTTTTATTTCAGAGTTCCGCCTATCGGGGGCAAAAAGCGCTGCTTGCTTTTTTGAAAATTTCCTGCGTAACAGCAATTATTTGCTTCTTCTTTTCAGATAGGGCTTTTTTCACAGCCTACCAACTGCAATTTTTTATCTCGACACTGGCTCTTGCTGTCGTTGGTATCATACAGAGAAAACGAATTGTCTTTGTGCTGAAAAGTCAAAGGAAACGTCTGCTTTTTCCACTGGCTCTTGTAGTAATTCCATTTGTAATATACCTTTTCGTTTTTCACAGGGAAGCGGAATATATGGCAAGCATGGGGAGCTATATCCCCGTTATGCTGGCATTTGTATGTATTCATAGTATCGTGTTCCAATACCATCCACAGCAGGTACAATTTTTAACGCTGTCAGGGGGATATATCGTTGCTCTGGTTTTTGTCGGATTGGTTGGACTTGTTGGAATGGCATATCTTTTTCAAATCCCACTTATGGCAATTTTGATGAGTGTTTACATAGTGGTTCTGCTGGCACAGGTTTACAATATCCTTTTGTATGTGCGGATTTGTAGACAGCCGACCGACTATAATAACCCCACGGATCGTCAGCACTTTTACGCCTATTCACTGGAACAGATTAAACGGGAAGAAAACTTAAAAAAAGATTTTTCCAACTATTTGCACGATAATATTTTGCAAAACCTGCTTTCCATCAAAAACATGTTATGTAAAGCAGAGCAGCCAGAGATAAGGAGGTTACTTCTCGATACGTTGACAGAAATAAATGATTCCATCCGTTTTCAGATGCAGACTTATCATCCAAATCTGGTAAAAAGTCTGACCTTAAAGGAGAATATTCAAAATCTGCTTGATTCAATGGAAGAAAACCATTCTGCAAATATATGTTTGGACTGCGATAAAGATGTATTTCTTGTAGAGCCATATAATGTACTCATCTATCGAATGATAAAAGAACTGGTGACAAATGCGTTAAAACATTCCTCCGCGACGACAATCGATGTTCTGCTGATGCAGGAGGACGGACGCATTACCCTAAAGGTGACGGATAATGGTATAGGGTTCAAACCGTTCACTTATAAGTCAGGTTCACATCAGGGGCTTGCTTCTATTGGGGAACAGGTCAGTTTATTAGATGGCACTATGAATATCCAACCCGCTACTGGCGGCGGAACGGCAGTTGTCATTTCTATGCCTATGAACGGAGGTGATTCGTATGAAAATTTTGTTGGTCGATGACCATATACTTTTTGCCAAAAGTCTTTCGATTGCCCTGTGTGATAATCCAGAGATTGAGCAATTTTCCAGTACAAAGGATATTCAAGATTTGGAAAAACAAATTGCCACAGAACTACCAGATATTTTACTGATTGACATTAACTTAGGAGGACTGACAGACGAGGACGGTTTAATGCTCACACAACATTTGTTGGAGCGTTTTCCAGATCAAAAAATAGTCATTCTCTCTGGCTATAATCTTCCTGTTTATCGCAAAGAAGCAAAGAGGATCGGTGCAAGAGGGTTTATCAGTAAGGATGTAGAACCAGATGAGTTATTGCACATTTTATCGACCATCAAAGATGGGGCAACACACTTCCCACGGGAAGAAGTATTTATAGAAGAGCTGACAGACGGGGAGAGAAAAGTTCTCGAATTGGTTGCATCAGGAGTCAGGCGCCGCGAAATTGCTGAACAGCTTTTTATTAGTGAACGAACAGTATCAAATCATTTGCAACATATTTTTGAAAAATTGCAAGTTAGCTCTACCGTTGAGATGATAACAAAAGCTATTAAGTTAGGATACATTGCTCAATCGGTAATATGAAATATAAAGTTTAAAACAAGCGCATATTGCAACATTCCACAGGCAGACTATGAAATATAGAATGTATGTGGGTGATGCAATATGGCAAAAATTGAAGATTGCCCCGGTTTTGAAACTTTCGGCGCAGACGTAAAGGCGGCGCGGAAAGCAAAGCATCTCACACGAAAAGACTTAGCGGAAAAGGTAAACATCGAATCCCGGTATCTTGCCAATATCGAGAATGAGAGGACGATCCCCAGTCTGCCCGTCGTGATACAGCTTATCAAGATTTGCGGCCTGCCCGTGGAGCACTACTTCAATCCAGAAGTCATGCGGGAGGAAAGCGAAGATCGGAAACGTGTCAGCCACAAGCTGAAACTTTGCCCGGAGCAGTATCTACCAATCGTGGAGGGTGCCATTGACGGGGCCTTGAAAATCAAACAGCCAAACGAAGAAACGGAGGGTGAATAAAAACATCCTCTGTTTTCTTTTTATGGGGACGCGCAAGCGCCCTCTTTTTTGCGCTTTTTTCTGTCCAGCGATCTATTTTGCGGGCAGTTTTGGCGTTTGGAAACGTCTTGTTAGCGGAGAAACAGTAACGTAGCAAGCATAGGAAGTGTAGCCACACTTCCGAAAACCGGCCCGCCCCTGTCCCTGCGGGCCGTGGCTGGTTGCTTGTTGGGGAAAGCCCCAAACCCCTGTTCAGAAAGGACGGTGAATGAATGGCAAACCGAACACGAAACATTGTACTGCGCGTCCCTGTGACGCCGGAAGAACGGGCCTTGATCCAGCAGAAAATGGCCCAACTCCACACGAAGAACTTTTCCGCCTATGCCCGGAAAATGCTCATTGACGGGTATATCGTCCACATGGACACCAGCGACATCCGGGCGCAGACCGCCGAGCTGCAAAAGATTGGCGTCAATGTCAATCAGATTGCCCGGCGTATCAACAGTACCGGGACTGTGTACGCGCAGGACATTGAGGACATCAAAGGGGCGCTGGCGAAGATATGGCAGTTACAAAGATACATCCTATCAAGTCAACGCTGAAAAAGGCGCTGGACTATATCGAGAACCCGGACAAGACCGAGGACAAAATGCTGGTGTCCTCTTTCGGCTGCTCCTATGAAACAGCGGATATAGAATTTGAAATGCTGCTGGCGCAGGCCATCCAGAAAGGCAATAATCTGGCCCACCATCTGATCCAATCCTTTGCCCCCGGCGAGGCCACGCCGGAACAGGCCCATGAGATCGGCAAGCAGCTTGCCGACGAAGTGCTGCAAGGCAAATACTCCTATGTGCTGACAACCCACATTGACAAGGGCCACGTCCACAATCACCTGATTTTCTGTGCCGTGGATATGGTGAACCACCGCAAGTACAATTCCAACCGGCAGAGCTACGCCTATATCCGGCGCACCAGTGACCGACTGTGCCGCGAAAACGGCCTGTCCGTGGTACAGCCCAGCCGGGATAAAGGCAAGAGCTATGCGGAATGGGATGCCGGGCGCAAGGGCAAGAGCTGGAAAGCCAAACTAAAAGCTGCCATTGACGCAGTAATCCCGCAGGCCAAAGACTTTGACGATTTTCTCCGGCTCATGGCAGCGCAGGGCTATGAGATCAAGCAGGGCAAATTTATCTCGTTCCGCGCCCCCGGACAGGAACGCTTCACCCGCTGCAAGACGCTGGGCGAAAACTACACCGAGGAAGCCATCACCAGCCGGATCAAGGGGCTGGCCGTGGACAGAGGCCCGAACCGGCAGCGCAAGGGTATCACCCTGCGGATCGACTTGGAGAACAACATCAAGGCCCAGCAGAGCACGGGCTATGCACGTTGGGCAAAGCTCCAAAATTTGAAGCAGGCCGCAAAGACAATCAACTTCCTCACCGAGCATGGCATAGAGCAATATGGCGAGCTGGAAAGCAAGGTAGCGGAGATCAGCGCGGCCAACGACGAGGCGGCTGCGGCTCTCAAAGATGTGGAACGGCGTCTTGGGGACATGGCGGTGCTGATAAAAAACCTCACCACCTACAAGCAGCTCCGGCCCGTGGTGCTGGAATACCGCAAGGCCAAAGACAAGGCCGCGTTCCGGCGCGAACATGAAAGTCAGCTCATTTTGTACGAGGCTGCGGCAAAGGCCATCAAGGACGCCGGGATCACAAGGCTGCCCGATCTGGCCGCCCTGAAAGCCGAGTACCGGGAGCTGGACAAGCAGAAAGCGCGGCTGTACGAACAGTACGGCGAAGTCAAGCGAGAGCTGAAAGAATACGGCATTATCAAGCAGAATGTGGACAGCATTTTGCGGGTGACGCCGGGAAAGGAGCAGGCACAAGAGCTATGAGCATACCGAGAATGAATTACCCTCAATACCGCAAGGCCCGGAAGCTGACGCATGAGTGCTGCAACTACTGTGACGGGAACTGCCTCTTGCTGGACAACGGCGAGGAATGTGTGTGCGTCCAGAGCATTTCCTATTCATTGCTGTGCCGGTGGTTTCGTGCCGCTGTTCTCCCGCTGGACGGGGCGCTGTATGCCGAGATCATCCAGAGCCGGGACAGCGTGAAGCGGTGCGCCGTGTGTGGAGCCGCATTTACACCGAAATCCAACCGGGCGAAATACTGCCCGGATTGTGCGGTGCGGATGCGCCGGAAGCAAGAGGCCGAAAGGCAGCGGAAAAGATACCTGCAAGCTACGCAGTTAAGCCGCTGAATAGGCCGCCATAGCGGGCTTCTGGCAAGCGATTGACAGGTCAGCAATGGGATTGCTCCAATCCCTGCCGGAACGGGATTGGAAATGCGTAGAATAACCCATAGGAAAACGCCGGGCGCAGGGCCAGCAGGCCGCCGCGTCCGGCGCTTTCTTATGGGCTGTTCAGGATGGCCCGGATCAGGAAAAGAATATAAATTACAGCGTGAAGCAGCGCCACAAACTATATGCTGAATACGAGAGCTGAAAGGCCCCTCCTATCTACGCATTTAGGGAGAAAAAAGTCCACGGAAATCAAGGCTTTTCGGGGGTGGTCGGTGGGGTGGCAGAATGATTTATCAAATACCTGCTGGAACAGGCTTTGAAATGCGTAGGAAAATGTTTCCGGCGCTGGTTTTCCTGCCGGTTCTGTGGTATGCTGGAATAAGACAAAAAACGACAGGAGTTGACACGATGGCCGAACAGGAAATGTTGCTGGACACAGCTACCATCAAGGCCGCTGTCGCCGGTGAGCTATGGGCTAAACAAAAGGTGATCGAACACTATACCCCCATGATCGACGAGATGGCCGTTGACGAGGACATGAAGCAACACTTGATTATGAAGCTGCTGGAAGAACTGCCACACTTCCCGATGGAACAGGAATAAAAAAGAGCGCCGGACGCCGAGGCATACAGCCCCCGCGCCCGGCGCTTTGCTATACTTGGATCACTCGTCCGTGAAATGGAACTGCCGCGCCTCAAAGTCGGCGTCGTGCATAACGTCCAGCTTATCGGCGGTCTGGCGGGCCAGCGCCGCCATGTCCTCGTCCATGTCCGGCAGGGCGGCCCGGATGTTGGCCGCCGTCCTGCGCCGGTCGGTCTTGTGATACATACAGATCAGGTTTTCTTCTTCCACGGTAAACTGTACCATTGTCATACCTCCAATTCGTTTTTCTTGGTTCTGGCCGGGGCCTTTTTCGAGGCTTGGGCCTGTTTGATTTCGGATAGCTGCCTGAGGATGGAAGCGCGGGGCCGCCGCACTTCCTTGTCCCGGTTCTCGTCCTTGCCAATCACTGCATACAGGCCGTGCCGGTCTTTCATGCCGGTAAAGCACAGGGATTTATAGGGCAGCATGGAAAACAGCCGGTCGGTGTCCTTGCTGGATGCAATCTGCACAAAGTATGGGGACAGCTCCACCATGAAATGCGTCTTGTTGGGGCTGTTGGGGGCGGACAGATCTTTCAGTCCGGCCACGATCCGCTGCGCCTCGGCCAAAATCATGCTGTCATGCAGCGCCGTGACGTGGGCCTTAAAGTCGCCGGGCGCAAGCTGCGCCCGGCCTTTCTGTTCATGCCGCAACAGCTCCCGCAGGTGTTCCGGCTTATTGGGCTTGGCCTCATACCGCAGGAACGCCCCCAGATTGGGATCGGGCCGTCCGTCGAAGTACAGACCGGCGGGCTGCTCCCGGTCGCCCTTTTCATAGTGCAGGATGATGTTGTCGGCCTGTACCGCCTCGGCTGCGACGTGCCGGAAGTGCTGGGGATAGTCCAGCTCATAGAGATTGCCGCGAATGACACCCCGCACCTTGCCGGTCAGCTCCACGGCGTAGGCCAGCACCCGGTCACGGGTCTGCTCCCCGTAAAACTTCCATGTGTTGTGTTGCGCAGTGCCTTGCAGGTACACATCACTTTCCCGGAAACAGTACGTCCCGGACGGGCGGGACATCCACAAAAGCGTCTTGTCCTCGGCCTTATCGCTGGCAGCGGCCCACCCGATGATCTCCTTGTCGATCTCAAAATCGTTGCGATAAAAGGCGGTGTTCTGCCGCATGAGCTGTTCCAGCGCGGCCAGAACATCCACATTCTCAAACCTGTTCATGGTGTCACACCTCCAATTCCTGTGCTTTCTCCCGCTGCGGCGGTTTCTTCTGCTGTTCCTCCTTGGCGGCTTTGAGCTGCGCCCGGATGGACGGTTTTTTCTGTTTCTGCGCCGGGCGCTGGGGCTGCTTGGGCTTTTGGGCCTCTGCCTTGGCTGCCTCGGCCACGTCAAACAAGGAAATCTGTTCCCCGGCTTTGGCCTTGGCTTCCAGCTCACTCATGGTCGGGGCATTGTTCAGAACGCCGTCGATCATGTTGTAGTTCTGCTCGGTCGTCATTTCAGCAGCCTTGATGGGGCTTTCCTGCTGGGCGGGAATGGCAAAGGTGTCCGTGCCGTTGCCCATGATAAGATACTTGCCGTCCTCGGATTGGTGGTGGAAACCATAGCCTGCGGCCTCCAACTGCTCCCGGCTCATGTCGGTTACAAGGAAGCTGCCCCTTGGGGTCTGGATGCTCTCGCCGGTCAGCAGTTCCCGTGGCGTAAGCTGTTTTTCCCGCTGCAAGAAGAACTCCGGCACCGGCGTAAAGCCGAAGCTGTCACAGTAATGGGCTTCCTCCTTTCCGCTGCGGGTCAGCACCACAACGTCGGAAACGGAAAGACTGTGGCCGGTGAAGTCGGCGGGACGGTCAAGGTTGAATGTACGGTAGATGTCCTCCAGCGTGGTTTTGCCGTCCAGCGGTGCCGTGTAAACCAGATCGTAATTCTGCCGGTCAACGGCCAGCCCCGCTTCCTGCAAACGCTCGTAAGCCTCAAAGCGATAGTCCCGCGTTTCCGGCCCGCCTTTGAGCTGGTAGATGGTAAAGGTGTCGCCCTGCTTCGGGGGATCGACGGTGAAATACGGGTTTTCCCATTGGGTGAACGGCATATCCGGCATAGCCTTATAGCTGCCATTCTCCATCACATAGGGCCGCACCCGGTCAAAGCCGATTTCCTGTGCCACACGGGAAAGGCTTTCCAGTACCACGGGATCACTCCGCAACCGTTCCATGCGAGTGAAGTCCTCCACAAGATAATTCTGGCCCGCCCGTACATGAAGAATATCGGCGGCGCTCATGCCGTCCTTGCTTTCCATGCCCAGCGTCAGATGGGCATAGGGTCGGCCATCGGTGTTCAAATCCTTGGCCTCGCTGTTATAGGGCTGGCTCCGCAGCTCGTCGAACCGGGCCTTGGCTTCCTCAAAGGTAGCGAAATGCTCTATCGGGGTCTGCTGCTCGGCATTGGTGGCCCATGTTTTCAGATCGGGAATGATGTAAAAGCCCCATTCCCGGCTTGCCTCCGGCGCGGCGGCGCTGCGCTCGGCCAGTGTCTTTTCGGCACGTTCCCGCACATCGTCCCGCAGCGGCACCGTATAGAGGGTGGAATCAGAAGAAAAGCCCACGTTATTGAAAACGTAGTCCACATCGGCCTCTTTCAAGGCTCCTGCTGGGTAGTAGTCAGCCCGTGTTGGGGTGTCGCTCACCTTGCCGCTGGCAATATCATGGCTCAATCCTGTTTCCAGATGGGTACAGATTTTGCCGTCCACGGCCAGCGTCACATAGTACCAGCCAATATAACCGCCGGTCTTTTCGTCGGCTCCCTCGTTGAACTCCACATTGAGCAGCGTGTAGGACTTCAAGCCCTTTTGGGCCGCGATCTCGTTGTCCTTGGCTTCCCGCTGCAACAGCGCGGGCAGGGCCGCTTCCTTGGTGGCCTTGACGATCTCCGGGTTGTACTGTACCAAAGTACGGTTGACACATTCCGTCTGCACCTTAACCGTTTTGGCTTTCGGCGTCAGGTGGTTGCCGATAAACAGGGACGCGCCGTTGTCAAAACGGATCGTCATATCGCTGGTGCTGCGCCATTTGCCGGTACAGGGGGACGTATGGATTTCGCCGGTCTTGCAGCCAAACGCCTGCGCGATCACATCAATTTTGGCCTGCAAGAGCAGGTCTTTGTATCGGTCAGCGATTTCCAGCGCCTTTTCCTGCAACTCTGTCAGGGTTTCGGCGGGAGCCGCCTGCGGCTCGGCGTCGGAAGTAACTTCCTGCGCCGGGGCGATTTCCGGCTCCTGCTCTGGTGCCGGTTCCTGTTCCGGGGTAGGTTCCTGTGTCGGCTGCTCCTGTTCCTTGGCATACAGCTCCTTGACGGCCTCCTGCGTCAGCTCCCCGGTATTGAGCTGATCCATCAGCTCCCGGCACCGTTCCGGCGTCCCGACATAGAGAACATCCCCGATTTTGGCCCTGCCGTTATCCTGCGGGATATAGGCTTGCAGTATATACAGGTTTTCCCGGCTGTCGCTGCGGGGGTTAGCGTGTACCCGGTAGAAGTAGTCCGGCTCGGCCTGTTCCTGTGCCGCCTGCGCCTGCTGTTTCCGGTTGCTGTTGCGTTGCAGCTCCGTGGGCTTGATGCCGGAAAGGGGCTGAATACAAGCGATCCTGTCCGACGCATAGTAGGCATTGTCGTTCAAAAGCCGCTGCCATGCGCCCACACTCGGCGCCCAGCGGAAACCGTGTTCTTTCAACTGCTGGCGGGCGTCCGCCTCCGGCTTGCCGTCAAAGAACACCTGCAAGCGGCCCTGTTCCCGGTTGGCCTCCACATGGCCGCCGTCAAATTCCCAGCCCACATAGGCCACTTCATTTGCGCGGGTCAGGCTTTCGATCCGCTGCCGGACACGGCGGATTTCCGCATTGTTGTTGGACAGCTCCCAGCTCTGGAACGGCTTCTTTTCATAGTGCCAGCCGGACGCCATATCTGCTTTCAGATTTTCGAGGTTTTCAAGAGAGAGGTGCGGGCAGCCGTCCAGCGTACCGTGTTTGCGGTAATAGGCATTGACCGCTTTCATGGTTTCCTGCGCCTTTTCCAGACCGGCCAGCTTCTTTTGCAGCTTGGGAATGGCCTGCGGGTCGTCCTGCCGGATGCCGCCCATGCCGGTGCTGCGGATTTTATCAAGCAGCCCTTGGATGTACTGCCATTCCTGCATATTGCTGTCGCGGGCCGCGTTCTGTTTCTCTTTCTTGCGTACCGGGAAATTGGAACCACCGGCAATCAAAATGGACGGAACACGAGCGTCAATCTCATAGCCGTGGTTCATATTGGCAGCCAGCTTCCGGGCATAGGTATCAAGCAGGCTGTCGATCTTCTCATGGTACATGGGATCGACGCGCTTTTTTTGTTCCTGTGCCAGCGCAAAGGCTTCATCTACATAATGCCGGTACTCGGCTGTGGCGCTGCCGGGCTTGTAATCGGAAAAGCTGTTCATTTCCTTGGCGCGGCGGGCCGCGCCCTCATTGATGAAATAGTAGTAGTCGGACGCCGCAAGCTCTTTCATCGGCTGTTCCGGGGTTTCCTGCTGGGGCGGCTCTTGGGCCTCCTGCGGCTGGGCCGGGGCCTCATAGCCAGCCGCCGCATATTCCTCCACGGTCATACCGGCGTCGGCGGCCTCCTGTGCAATTTCGGCCTCCACCTGCGCCTTGTAGTCCTGCAAGCTCTGGTCAAAGTCGGTCAGTTTCGGCATTTCCGGCAAAGGCTCTCCGTGGTTGAGCAGCGGGCGGCACTCCATAGCATAGTCCACCAGCGCCCCATAGTAGGCGGTTTCCTCCGGCGTCAGGGTGTCGCTGGACGCCAAACGAGTCTGCGCCTCCTGTTCCAGCCGGGACAGGTTGCAATGCAGCTCCATGTAGGGGATGATCTCGGTGAGAAAGGCTTCCCGGCTGGCGTGATCCTCCGCCCATGCCTCCGGGCCGCCCTGTCGGGTCAGATTGTCTTTCCATTTTTCATCGTTGAGATAAAAGGTCTGATACTCCCGGATATGCTCAATCAGGGAACCGTCCCGGTCGCCAAAATCCTGCCGCCCGGAATAGCTGTGCGGCTCTCCTTGGAATGTAAAATCAATGCGGAAGTCGGTCTTGTCATAGTAGCCGCCGCCCCGATGTTCTGCGTCCAGCCGGGCAAACAGGGCGTCAGCCTCATGCAGCGGCATTTGCTGGCCCATTTCCAGATCGGGGCTTTCGGTGAAAAGGATCGTCACAACCGGCTCTGCCGCGGGGTCAAGGGTGGGCTGCTGTGCGGCCTTGGCCTCTGCGATTTCCCGGTCAATCCGGCTTTTCACCAGCTCGTCCACATGGCCGTGCTGCATTTCATAGCCATGTTCGCACAGGCGGTTGATAAGCTCGATCACCTTGTCCGTATCGCCCACAGCCTCGGCGTACTCCACGATCAACCGGCGTTCCTCGTTGCCCATGCGCTGACCGTCACGCTCGGCCCAGTCGATCAGAGCGTTGGCCCGTTCTGTGGGGGTGGCCTCCGGCATAATGGGCTTGTTGTTCAAGAGGCCGTCAATCCCATTCCACGGCTGCGGCTCCGGCTGGTCCTCGGCCCGTTGCAGCGTCCCGTCGCCGGAAAGGACAAAGCCCTGTGTCTGAATGGCGTCTAACGTGCCTTGCGTCACCTCGCCGGTTGATTTCACATCGGCGTCAATCAGGGTTTGCAGCATGGCCTTTACACTGTCGGTCATTTCCTGCTGCTGTTCCGGGGGCAGCTTGGAAAACACACTGTCGGGGGCAGGCTGCTCGGCGGCCTGTTCCACGGCCTGCTGTGCCTGCCGCTGTTGCTGAAGCTCGGCAAGGTGGCCGTCGATGGCGGTAATCAGCTCATGGGCGGTGGCCCGGATGGTTTCAAGGGATGCCCGCAGCTCTTTCAGGTCTTTGCCGGAACTCCAACCGGCCACATACCCAAAGGAATAGTCGGACGTGTCCAGCCCGTAGTGCTGGCAGACGGCATAGGCCACGCTCTCGGCCTGCACCTCGCGGGTGCGGCTGTCGGGCCGGTCGGCCTGCTCGGTCACAGGGGCCTCCGGGTCAATGGCGTGGAGCTTGGCATGGGCAATCTCATGGATGGCCGTTTTCAAAGTTTGCAGCTCACTCATGTTCTCCTGTATGGCGATCCGCTTTTCCGTCAGGTGGTAGTAGCCGTGAGAACCACCGGGGATGTCCTCAAAGGCCATCGGCACGGGGGAAGTCTGTTCCAGCGCCTTGAAGAAGTCCTCGTATTGCTCCACATTCCCGGCCAGCTCGTCCACACCGATAGAGGGCAAGGGTTCGCCCTCGGTCTGGCTCACGTCAAAGACAGACACGATCTTGAACGCCGGAACTTGTGTTTCCTGTACTTCGGTCAGAGGCTTGCCGTCTTTGTCCATGACCGGCTTGCCCTGTTCGTCCAGCTTCGGCACTTTCTTTTTCACCTTATAGGGGGCCGGAGCCAGAATTTTGATGCCTTTCTCGCCCCGCTTCACATTGCGGTGAAAATCGTCCCGCCACTTGTTGTAGCCAGCCACAAGCTGGCCGCCCTGCATGGCGATCAGCAGCGTATTGTTGAAGCTGTAACTGTGGAACTTCGCCATAGAGGTGAGATAGGCTGTGTAGCGTTCACTCTCGAAAAGCTCCTGTATGCCGGTTTCCAGCCGGTCGGTGATTTCTTTCATGCGGTCGGCGCTGTTCTGGCTGTTGAGAATAATGGGGACGACGGGTGGCGGGGCCGCAGCTTCGGCGGTGGGCGCTACCTCTGGCTTCACCGTCCGGGCCGGGGCCTCGTCCCGCAGAATTTCCGGCGCGGGATAGGCCATCACACGGAATTCCTCCGGCACCGGCTGGCCCTCATGGACACGCTGCCACTCGTCGCCGCTTTTCACCAGATAGCCGTAATCGGTGAAAACACCATGCTCCGTATTGGCAATATGCAGGCCGAAACGGGGCAGGAAAATTCCCGCTTTCCATTCCTCCGGCATATCCACCATGCCGGAACGGTTCAGGTAGTAGTCACCCAACTGGCCCGTGCCGGTGACATCCGGCAGATGCACAAAGTAGTCCACGTTGTCGGGGTAGTCGATAATCTGGCCGATACTGTGAAAATCGCTCTGCGGGCTTGTCAGGGCGGCGTTCAGCTCCGCAAGCTCGGCAGCGTCCAGCTTTTCCAGCCTCGCGGCAAGGAAGTTCAGCTCGTCCACATCGGCGGACAGCACCAGATCGCGGGGCAGCTTAACGGGACGCTCCTGCGGGCTTCGGTAGCCGTACAAGAAAAAGTCCTGCGGATTGTCGGCACTGATCCCGATTTCCCGCAGGGCTGCTTGCAGCTTTTCGGTTGTGGTCGGCAAAGAAAACCAAAGGCCCTCTTTGCCTTGCTCATAACGCTGTCGGTTATGAAGCAGGATAGAAAACACTTCGCTCATGGGTTCACTCCTTTCATATTCATAGGGGTTTGGGGCTTTCCCCAACAAGCAAAATCCCCGGCCCGGCAGGGTGGCCGGGTCAGGGATTTATCGGAAGTGTGGCTACACTTCCTATGCTTGCTACGTTACTCCGTCAGCTCCTTTTCTCCACGTGGTAGTTGACGTACTTCCCGCCGGTATCGGCCAAAAGCACCGTCCCGTCGTAGGTTTTGCCGGTTTTCATGGAGCGCAGGCCCTTTACCTTTGCTTTTCCGTCTTTGAGCAGCGCGGCGGCGATCTTCGGGGTGAACGTCTTGCCTCGTTCCTCAAAAAATCGGTCATTCTTCCACATGACAAACTGGCAGGCCCGGTTTCCGCAGTAATAGTTTTTCTTGCCCTCGTAGACGGCTTCGCCGCAGCGGGGACACTTGCCGATAACAACACGCTCGGCCTGAAACAACTTCTGCGCGTCCTCGCTGATCTGCGAATAACGAGAAATCAGGTTTCGGGTCATTTCCTCAATGCCCACCATGAAGCCCTCCTGGTCGGCCTCGCCCTTGGCAATGGCCGTTAGCTTAGTTTCCCATTCCGCCGTGAGCTGGGGAGAAGTCAGCACTTCCGGCAGGACGCACACAAGGTTGTGGCCGTCCTTGGTGGGAAGTAGCTGCTTGCCTTTGCGCTCCACAAAGCCCATCTGCACCAGCTTTTCCAGAATGGAAGCGCGGGTTGCCGGGGTTCCCAAACCTTGGCGCTCGGCGTCCTCCGGCATATCCTCGGCCCCGGCACGTTCCATAGCAGACAGCAGTGTATCTTCGGTATAGGGCTTGGGCGGCGTGGTGAAATGCTCGGTGATGCTGGCCTCCACCGGGTCAAAGGTCTGGCCCTCGGTCAGCTCCGGCAGCTCCCGTGCCAGCTCCGGCGCGTCCTCGTCGGCATCGGTCTTGAACGACGCCTTGAAGCGGCGCTCAATCTCTTTCCAGCCGGGGGTGAGAATGGTTTTGCCCTTGGCGGTGAACTCGTTCCCGGCGCAGGTGAATGTGGCGGTGACGGCCTCATACACATGGGGCGCGGTCACGGCACACAGCAGCTTGCAGCACACAAGGGACAGCAGTTTCTTTTCGCCCTCGGTCAGCCCGTCAAAGCCTTTCTGCACAAACTCCATCGTGGGAATAATGGCGTGGTGATCGGACACCTTTTTGCTGTTAAGCACCCGGCCAAACTGCGGGGCAATGTCCAGCCCCGCCACAAAGGAAAGCAGCGGCCACAGGCCGGACACGATGCTTTCCGCCGTAGGCTGCATATCGTCGGTAAGATACTGGCTGTCGGTGCGGGGATAAGTCAGCAGCTTCTTTTCATAGAGCTGTTGGGCATAGTCAAGGGTCTGCTTGGCGGTAAATCCAAACAGGCGGTTGGCCTCCCGCTGCAAGGTGGTGAGATCGTAAAGGCGGGGCGGCTGCTCCGTCTTTTTCTCACGCTTCACCGATACACAAACGGCCTGCGCTCCTGCACAGGCCGTCTTGGTGGCGTCGGCGTCGTCGGGGTTTAGAAAGCGGTCGCTGGCCGCCTCCATGCCGCCCGCCGCGATATGGACAACGTGGTATTTCTCTTTCTTGAAATTGCTGATTTTGGCCTCCCGGTCAACCAGCATATTGAGGGTAGGTGTCTGGACACGGCCCACGGTCAGGGTCTTGTGATAGAGGATGGAGAAAAGCCGGGTGGCGTTGATCCCCACCAGCCAATCGGCCTGCGCCCGGCACAGGGCCGATTGATACAGGTCGTCGTAGTCGGCCCCCGGTTTCAGGTGGGCAAAGCCCTCGCGGATCGCGGCGTCCTCCATGCTGGAAATCCAAAGGCGCTTGAACGGCTTTTTGCAGCCCGCCATCTGGTAGACGAAACGGAAAATCAATTCGCCCTCGCGCCCGGCGTCGGTGGCGCACACAAGGCCCGTCACGTCGGGGCGCTCCATCAGGGAACGCAGCACGGCAAACTGTCCTTTCTTCTCGGCGGGGATGATGTACTGCCACTCCTGCGGCAAAATCGGCAGGTCGTCATAGAGCCACTTCTTGAAACGCTCGTCATAGGCTCCGGCGTCGGCAAGGGAAACAAGGTGGCCGATACACCAGCTCACCAGATAGCCGTTGCCCTCCATGTAGCCGTCCCGTTTCTGATCCGCACCGATCACGCCCGCAATGCTGCGGGCGACGCTCGGTTTCTCTGCAATTACCAACTGAATACTCATTCTTTATTCCTCCTTATCCTGCGCGGGTTCCTCGTCCTCCGGGGTCGGTTCGTCCTCGTCGTCCTCGTCCTCGCCAAAATCGTATTCGTCCAGCTCGTCGCCGCCCTTGGTGTCGGCCTTGGGCTTCTTAAACTTGAAGAAGTAAAGAGCTGCGCCGCCGCCGATCAGGGCTACCACAAGGAACACGACAAGGCCGCCCATGCCGGTGCTTTTCGCTTCATCTTCCTGCGGCTGCTCGGTTTCCTCCGGCTCCTGCGGCTCCGGCTCCGGGCCGGTACACTCGGTCATATTGGTTTTACATACCGAGCAATTCGTGTTGACGGCTCCCGCCGCGCACTTGGTCGTACAGGTACAGGTTTCCGGGGCGGCTTTGCCGTCCTCCAACAGTGCTTGCAAGTCGGCGTCGTCCACTTGGTTGAGGAAGTGAACAGCGGTTTCCTTGTCCTCGTTGGCGCGGTCGATCAAGATATAAAAGTAGTTGCCTGCCTTGGTAGTAACGGTGATAAGCTGCTTATCTCCGTAGAAATCATCCACCAGTGTTGCGTTGCCCTCCGGGGTAACAGGTACGCCCTCCGGCTCCATGCCGCCGGTGGTGGGTTCTTCCTCCTGCGGTGCCTCGGTGGTTTCCGGCAAAGGCTCCGGGTTGGGGTCAGTGCCACCGGCAAAAGCGGTGGTGGAAAAGGCCGTCAGGCAAAGCACGGCGGCCAGCGTCACGGTAAACGTGCGAATGATCTTATTCTTCATCGGCATTGTCCTCCTGTTCAAAATCCGGCTGCGGGGCCGGGGCGCTCTGCAAAGCGCCGCCGCGCAGGAACGCCGCAAATTCCTCCGGCTTCATGTTCAGGCCGCGTACAAGCTGGATGATCTGCAAATTCTCCTGCTCGGTCTTTGCCGCTTCCAGCTCACGAAGCTGCTTTTGCAGCTCCGCGATCTTGGCCTTGGTTTTCTCAATGTCCTTTTCGATACGGTCAAGTTTGTTTGCCATAGTCAAAACTCCTTTCTGGCGTCAAGGCAGACGCCCGTAACAATAGAAATGCTGCTGCCAATAACTCGAATTGAGGTTGGTGTAGGAAATGGGGTCGCCACAGTGCAACATCACGGAATTGCCCACATAAATGCCGACATGGGAAACGCCGGGGGTGTCGTAGGTGCCGACGAAAAATACAAGGTCGCCGGGCTTGGCCTGCTCCGGGGAAACAGGGGTACAGATATTGCAAAGGCCCTGTGCGCCCAGCCGTCCCACGTCCCATCCGCTGTGATTGATTACCCAGCTCACAAAGCCGCTGCAATCAAAGCTGGTGCTGGGAGAGCTGCCGCCCCACACATACGGATAACCTACATACTTTTCCGCCTCGGCCATCATTGCGGCAAAGGTGGCGTCCTCCAAAGCCTCCGGGGGAATGTCGTAATAGGTCGGCTCCTTGACGGTGGAAGCGTTGGGATAGGTGCCGTTTGGGAACAGGTCAGGCCGGTTGCCCAGCGTGTGCATATACACCGCATACAGGCTCATTTGTTCCTCGCCCATGATGTAAACAGGCAGATGGGACATATCGAAGTTTTCCAGCTTCACGTTGCAGATGTAATAGGTGTAGGGAACTTGCACAGTATAGGTGTTGCCCTCGCTGTCCGTCCGGGTTTCGGTGCGGTATCGGGTTTCGGTTTCAATGGTCTGTGTCAGGGTGTATTGCTTCTCAAAGAGCATGGCAAGGTCGCCTTGCACGTCGCCCAGCGTATAGACGCCATCATGCAGCGCCGACAGGATGGAAGTCAGCACATAGGGGTCATGGCCGATCTCGTCCAGATCGAAACGGTATTCGTCATAGCCGGGGTGCAGGCTTTCGTAGTTGTCAAGCTCATACTGCAAATTGACCTCCATGTCCGCATAGGCGGCTTCCGCCCCCAGCATATCGCTGTCCTCGGACAGATAGGACGTGGCCGCCACGCCGGTTCCTGCGCTGCCGAACATGGCCGTACAGGATTGCAGGCCGCCCATAATAAGCATGAGCATAAGGCCCACGCCGCCGATCAGCAGCACACCTTTCCAGTGCCGGGCCACAAAGGACGCGGCCTGTTTGCTTTTCTCGGCGGCTTTTTTGGCGGCTGCGGCGGTGGTTTTGGTGGCGCTGGCTGCGCCCTGTGCCGTCTGGCCCGCCGCCCGTGCTGCCTTGGCATAGTCCCGTTTGATTTTCTGTTTCTGCCAGAACCGGGCCACCGGGTTTTTCACCGCCTGCGCCATTTCCGGGTTGTCCCGCAAGGATTTCTGGTAGATGTACTCCGCATTGGCGGCAATGGTCTTTTTCTCGGCCTTGGCTGCGGCTCGGTAGGGTTTGAGCTTATGACGCCGGATGCCGCTGCGGATGGCTTTTCCCGCTTGGCGCTCGGCAAGTTCTTCTCCCTTATGGCCGCCCTCGACGCCCACATTCTCATGCTCAACCTCATGGATTTTTCCATGCAAGTACAGGCCCGCTTCCTCCATCGGACGGCTGGCCGGGTTGGGTTTGAGTTTGGGGGCTGGTTTCTCCACCTTGTCAAAGTGCAGCTTGGTTTTGGCCTTGCCCTTGGCCTCGTCATAGACGGTTTCCTTGGTGACGACGCGCTTTTTCGACAGGGCTTCTTTGGCTGCGTCCAGCTTATCCGCCCGCTTTTCCGCCTTGTGAACGTACTTGGAAAGGGCAGGATCGGCCCGTTCCTCGGCGGTGAATTGTAGGCGGGACGCGGGGCCTGTGGCCTGCGCCGCCGTATTCGCACCATCCTTGGCAGCCCGTTTTGCCTTGCTGCGCTCCCGGATGTCCCCGGCACGTTCCAGCACCTTTTCAGCGGTGCCGCCCGGCTCGGCTGCGGAATAGTCCTGTTCGGCTTCCCGGCTGGAAATGTTGATGCTCTCGCCGGTGGTCTGGTTGTCCAGCGTCAGGCCGTCGCGGGTCATGTGCTGCGTCACCTTATCACGGGGTTTCAACTGCTTCATAGGGCGTCACCTCCTTGTCTGTCATACCGTTTCGCCCTCGCCTAACCGGGTCGTCATAATCTTGTAGAGCTGGCTGCGCTGCGGGATGGGGTTGCGGAACGGCAGAATCACATTTTCATAGATCAAAAGCCCCTCGCCGGGTTCGGAATTGTCCACATACCGTAATTGCTGCGGGGAAATGTTCAATCGCTCCGCAAGGATGCGACGGTCGCCGGACGCCTGATTGAGCAGGCAAATGAAGTCGCTGTTTTCCAGAATGTTTTCGATCTCCGGGGAAGAAAGCAGGTCTTTCACGTTCTGCGTCGCCCCGGTCGGGATGCCGCCCCATTTTCTGAACCGCTTCCAAATCTCGCAGGAGAAAGCCGCCGTCTGTTCCTCGCGCAGAAGCAAATGGAACTCGTCGCAGAAATACCACGTTGCCTTGCCTTGGCTGCGGTTTTGGGTCACACGGCCCCAAATCTGGTCTTGGACAATGAGCATCCCCAGCTTTTTGAGTTGTTTTCCCAACTCTTTAATATCAAAGGCCACAATGCGGTTCTCGATGTTGACATTGGTACGGTGGTTAAAGACGTTCAGGCTTCCGTTTACATACAGGTCAAGGGCCTGCGCCACACGGTCAGCCTCCGGGATATGCTGGTCTAACAGGGCTTGATGCAGGTCGGACAGGATCGGCATATTCTCCGGGCGGGGGTCTGCCAGATAGGGCCGGTAGATCACCTGCACAGCACGGTCAATGACCGTCTTTTCGATGGCTTCCAGCCCGTTCTTGCCGCCCATGACAAGCTCACAGAACGACAGCACGAAATCGCTTTTCAAGGCCAGCGGGTTTTCGTCCTCACTGTAATTCAGGTTGATGTCCAGCGGGTTCACATAGGATTTGCTGGTGGGCGACAGCTTCACCACTTGGCCGTGGAGCCGCTTCACAAGGGGATAATATTCCGCCTCTGGATCGCAGATATATACATCGTCCGGCGTACAAAGGAATACGCTGACGATCTCGGATTTACAGCTCATGGATTTGCCGGAACCGGGAGTACCCAGCTTCAAGCCGTTGGGACACCGCGCCCGTTTTCTGTCCAGCATAATCATGTTGCCGGTCTTGGCATTGACGCCGTAATACATGGCGTCGCCGCCCATGAAAAGCTCCTGTGTCACGAAAGGCACAAACACGGCCACGCTGGAAGTCGTCAAGGAACGCTCGATCTTGATGTGGTTGGCCCCCAGCGGCAGGCTGCTCATAAGGCCCTGTTCCTGCTGGTAGTCCAGACGGACAAGAGAACAGTTGTATTTCTGTGCCACGCCTGCGGCCCAAAATACATCGTTCTCCAACTTCTGCCGGGTGTCGGCGGTGTTCATCACCAGAAAGGTGATCTGGAACATTCGTTCATTCCGGCTTTGCAGGGTTTTCAAAAGCTCCTTGGCATCCTGTCCGTAGGTGGCAAGGTCGCTGGGCAGGATGTCCATGTCGTAGCCGCTGCGGACAGCTCGTTTCTGTTCCTGTATCTTCATGGCGTCAAGGTCGGTGATCTTGCGCTTAACCGTCTTGATGGCCTCGCTCTGGTCGATGGCCTGCACATGGAGATTGACGACAATGCCGTTTTCCGTGTTGAGGAAGTCGGCCAGCATTTCGTCCGACAGCTCCGGGGACAGGATGTTTAAGAAGCTCACGGCCCCATACTTGCCGCCCAGCCCGAACATCCGGGAATTGCCGAAGCGGAACGAGGACGGGGCAATAAAATCTTTGGTGGAGAGGCCGGACGGGGCCAGCCATTTCCATTCAAACTGAAACGGCTCGGCGTCGGGGTGGAGCACCCCATGCAGCACTTCCAGACGTTCTTTGGCATCCAGCACATGAGCCACGGCCCCCATCGTCTTGAAATAGCCCAGCAGGTCGGTTTCAATGCGGGTCAGACGGGCGCGGGCCATTTTCAGGTTGTCGGCCTCGATGGTGAATGTCAGGAACTTGCGCTTGGTGAGGCCGTTGTTGCCCCGTACAAGCTGGTCTTGCAGGATGCCGGAATACTCCGCCCGGATGTCGTCGAAGTCGTCACCCTGCGCCTTGATCTCAAAGCTCTTGGCGTACTGCTTGGGGTCGGTCTTGCGGTTGACAAAGGAAAGCTGGACGTGGATCGAGGCGTCCAGATAGTTGTAGAGATCGCACAGGTTTTCAAAAATGGCCGTCTTGGTGTCGGCCTGTGCAAGCTGATAGCTGATGTCGGCAAACTCGATACACTTGCTGAACGTGTTGGCCGTCACCTTGCAAATCCCGTCCGGGTACATGGCCTGATACGGGATGCTGGCCTGTGCGGAATGGGCTTTTCCGTCGCCCTTATACTTGCGGATGATGGCCTGTATTTCCCGCTTTTCGGCGCGGGTGAGCTTTACAGGCGGCTCGTTTCTTTGCTTTTCGGACAATCGCATTTACCTCCTTTTCCATTTGATGCTGCCGCATGAGGGCAGTATAGGCGTTATCGGTTTGGTAGGGCCTTTCCTTGGGCTGGATAAAGCAGCACTGGACGATCTGCCATACCACCACTTCAAGGGGCTGGCCGTGGCGCTCGTACAGGGCCAGCAGGAAGCCCGGCAGCATGGCGAACACCATAATCAGGGCCGCCGCGCTGCCAGTCACCCGGCCCCGGAGCAAAAAATAAAGCGGGACGCCTACGAGAAGCGCACCGCCGAAGCAGATCAGTTGTCGTTTGGTAAGGCCAAACACAATCTTGGATTTTACGCGGGTTAAGTCCTTTGGGACGGTCACATAAGCCATTCAAATCACCTCGTTTCTGATACATTATCTTGCGGGGTCAGGGAAAGATCACTGTCCACCTCGTTTCCCCAAACGTCCCAGCCGGGCGCTTTCTGTCTGGCAAACAGCTCCACGCGGGGCAGATCGCCCGCCAGCTCAATGATTTTGTCGCGGGTTACGTCCGGCTTTTTGCTGTGTTCCTCCACAGGGGAAATAATAAACTGATGGACACCGGCGCTGCGGCGCTTGGGTTTGCCTCGTTTGGCAAGCAGGCAGATTTCCGCATTGCCTCTCGTCCAGTACCCCAGCCCATAAAACCATGTGGGGCTTTTCTTGTTGAGCTTCAACCAGACAAAGGCCACCGTCTTGAACGTAAAGCCCCATGCCCGGATCAGGCGCAGGGCTTCCGGGAGCTGCGGGAATGTGGCCCACAAGAACAGCAGACAGTCCTTTTCCGCCAGCGTTTCCACCGGCAGGGCGCACAGCTCGTCAATGCTCATGGTGGGATAGTGATGTTCCGCCGCACCTGTTTTCTTGCACTCATACCGCCACGGCGGATCGGCGTAAATGATGTGGTATCGTTTCTTTTGTACTTCCTCGATGGTTGGTAGTCCTCCTGTCTGTTAATGTGCAGTAAAGACGGCTTTCGATATGCTGCCAGTCTTGAACAGACAGAAGCAGAGCAGAACCGTGTAGCCCATACAGCCCCAAATGGCCCCGGATATATCCTCTGCCTGTCCGATCTGCTGGATCAGCACCGCATAGATGCCGACAACCACCATAATCAAAAAGGCTTGGAAGCCCAGCGCCAACAGGGATTTCAAGTAGTTCTGGCCGACGCCGCGCCACTCCGCATTGCCCAGCGTGGCAAGGGGGATCGGCCCCAGCGCGGTCACGGCATAAATCTCAATCATTCTTCCGTAGGTCACAAGGAAAATACAGATGGAAAGAATGTTCATCGTCAGCCCCACAACAAGGGTCTGGAACCACAGGCCGAGCAGCGGCCCGATGTCCATAGCTTCCAGTTGTGCTTCAAGGTCGGGAATGAGGGTGTCAAAGTCAATGCTGGTTTCCCCGATAATCACCCCGGCGCTCTGGTTGACGACGGCTTGGGTGGCGTCAAAAACGCCCATGACGATATTCCATGTGTTCGTCACAATGAGAATGGCAAAAGCACTTTTGAAAATCCAACGGAAGAACATGGACGTGTCAAAGTCGTGCATATTGTTCTTTTCCACGATCATGTCTATCAGCTCATAGCACATGATAACGGCAAGGATCGCCGCTGCAATGGGGACGATCACCGTGTCCGACAGGGATTGCAGCATATTGAATATGCCGCTGTTCCACGCTTGCGGCGTCGTCCCCACATCCGAGGCGATTTCCCCGACTTTCGTATTGACCGTGCTGAACAGCCCGGACAGGTTGCCCATGATGCCGTCGATTAAAATGCCTTTGATCCAATCCCCTATGAGTTCGCCTATCATGTGGGTTCACCTCCTTTGCAGCGCTCTCCCGCATGGAACCGGGAGAGCGCTGCGGGGTTTCAGGATTTAACAGTTATGGTTGGGCTGGTTGGCGGACAGCCGGGAAGATCAGCCCAGCAGACCAGACAGCAGGGGAACCAGAGTGACGCCGATCAGGGCAACACCACCGCCCGCGACGAGCTGTTTTATCCCCAATTAGGTGTAAAACTCTGCTCGATGGCGGGCGGCGGCGTACAAAAAATCTATATGGTGTTGTTAAGAGAACCGTCCCGGCGGGACAGGTCAGGCAGTGACCTGTTCCACCTCCGGGATGGGTTTGAGATTAAAATGAATTTCGATAGAAATGTGTCTTGTTTTATCTTCGTCAATGCGCTCATGCACGACGATTTCTTTGATTAAGCGGTTAAGGGTGGCTGCGTCCAGCTCTGTGATGTTGGCGTATTCCTGAATGGCTTCCACCCATTGTTTTGCGTCATTGGCAAGCTGGACTTCATCGGACAGCCGCTTTCTGCCCTCGGACACTTTTG